>Ga0070667_100002406_pt1 | contig 16373 bp, 15 predicted proteins | sample KBSS33metaG_FD_64659 | JGI IMG/M metagenome (GOLD analysis project Ga0070667, IMG submission 64659) | Switchgrass rhizosphere microbial communities from Kellogg Biological Station, Michigan, USA - KBS S3-3 metaG | ecosystem: Host-associated > Plants > Roots > Rhizosphere > Soil ... | reverse complement strand
CGCTGAGCCTCGACAAGAGCGCCGAACCGATCCCGAAGGGCTCGACCCTCCTGATCCGGCCGAAATCGCCGCTCGGGTTGAAGTACCTGCAGATCACCCCGGGCACCGGGACCGAACCGCTGAAGGCCGGCGAAACGATCCCGGTGCGTTATGCGACGCCGGAACCGGGAGACATCGACAAATTCTTCGACATGTTCAACGCGCCGACGCGGAAAGCGATCCAGCGCAACCTGGCGGGCTTCGGCAACGCGCTGGCGGGCCGCGGGCCGCAGCTGAACGAAGCGATCGGGGCGCTGCGCGGGCTGATCGAAGAGGGCGAACCGGCGGCGGCCAACCTGGCGGCCCCGGGCACGAACTTCAGCGGCTTCTTCAAGGCGCTCGAGGCCCTCTCGGCGACGGTCGCGCCGGTCGCCCAGCAGCAGGCGAGCATGTTCGTCGTCCTCGACCAGACCTTCAAGGCATTCGCCAACGTCTCCCGCCCCTACATCCAGGAAACGATCGAGAAAAGCCCGCCGACGCTGGAAACGGTGAACGCCGGACTGCCGAAGATCAACCCGTTCCTGCGCGATACGGCGCGCTTCTTCACCGCCCTGCGGCCGGGAGCGAAAGCGCTGCAGGAAACCTCGCCGATCATCGCCGAATCGCTGCAGGCCGGGATCCCGGCGCTGAACGCCTCGCCGGTGCTGAACAACCAACTGCTGCCGACGGCCGAAGCGCTGCTCGCGTTCCAGCAGTCGGAAGGTGTCTTCACCGGCCTGGACCTGCTCACCGACCTGAACAAGAACCTCAAGGAACCGCTCGAATACATTGTTCCCGCCCAGACCAAGTGCTTCTACGGGACGCTGCTCTTCTCAAACCTCTCCAGCTCCAACAGCCAGGGGAATTCGTACGGCAAGTGGCTGAACTTCATCTCCTTTGAGCCCGCGACCGGACCGAACAGCGAGTCCAGCCAGGCCTCGGCGCCGGCGAGTGGCCCGAAAGATAACCACCTGCACTTCAACCCGTACCCGCAGACCGGTGCACCGGGTCAGAAGAACGGCTGTGAAGCGGGCAACGAGAAATACCTCCCTGGTCAGACCGTGATCGGGAACACGGCGGTCTGGGGCACGACCACCCGCGAACTGCTGCCTACCCCTGAAGGGGGGAAGCAGGAATGAGCCCCGACGCCAAACCGACCAAACCGAGGAAATCGGGCGGCGCTGTGGCGAAGCGGCGGCGCGGCAACCGCGTGCCCAACTGGCTGATCGCGGTGATCTTCATCCTGATCTTCACGATCGGGCCGTACCTGGCATTCACCAAACACATCCCGTTCACCAGCTACGGCTACGAGCTGAAGGCGACCTTCACCAACTCGGCGAACATCTCGCTGAAGTCGCCGGTGCGGATCGCCGGGGTGGAAGTCGGCAAAGTGATCAAGACCGAACGCGACGGCGAGGCGACCACGGTCACCTTCACCGTCGACGACTCCGGTCGCCCGATCCACAAGGACGCCTTCGCCACGGTCAAGCCGCGGATCTTCCTCGAGGGCAACTTCTTCATCGACCTCGATCCGGGCAGCCCCGGCTCGCCGGAGCTGGGGAGCGACGGGACGATCCCGATCAGCCACACCTCGACCGCGGTGCAGATCGACGAAGTGCTGACCGCGCTCCAGTCCCCGGTCCGCGCCGACCTCGGCCGCCTGCTGGAGAGCTACGGCAACGCGCTCACCCACAAGCCGACGGCGGCCGAAGATGCGGATCAGCTGCCGCAGGTCAAAGGCCTCTCCGGCGGCGAAGCGTTGAACAAGACCTTCCAGTACGGCGGGGAAGCGGGCAAATACAGCTCCCAGGTGACCGAGGCGCTGACCGGCACGCAGGAGGGCGATCTGGCGAGGCTCGTCTCCGGCTCGGCGCGTGCCTTCAACGCCTTCAGCTCCGACCAGGCCGCGCTGCAGGGCCTGATCGACAACTTCGACGTCTTCACCGGGGCGCTGGCCAACCAGTCCGAAAACCTCCAGTCGACGATCCGCGAACTGGCGCCGACGCTGCAGACCGCCCACACCTCGCTGATCAGCCTGGACCGCTCCCTGCCGCCGCTGCGCACCTACGCGATCGAGCTGACCCCGGCCGTCGCCGAGCTGCCGGGCCTGATCAACGCCTCGAAACCATGGCTCGCCCAGGTGCGTCCGCTGCTCTCCGGCAAGGAGGCGGGCGGCGCGGTCAAGCTGCTGGCCGAATCGACGCCTGGCCTGGCCGGAGCGGCGCACTTCGGCAAGGTCTCGGCGCTGCCGCAGGCCAACCAGCTCAGCCAGTGCACGACCAACGTGCTGGTGCCGACCTCCGAAATCCCCATCAACGATCGCTTCGGCGACGGCGGCCCGAACTACCGCGACTTCTGGCGCCTGCTGTCGGACTTCGCCAGCGCGAGCCAGAACTTCGACGGCAACGGACCTTTCGTCAGGGCCCAGGCGGGCGGGGGTCCGTACCTGATCGAAGAATTCAACCCGACCTTCGAAAACGCGCCCCAAAAGCACCAGTTCGCCCGCATGACCGAAGTGCCGCTTGGAACCCAACCGCAACTCCAGGGTCAGCCGGAATCGCACCCCGAGGTGCGCTGTGAAACTAACCCGGTGCCGGACATCAACGGCGGGCCGGGCCAGGTGGGCGCGACCGGCGTGAAGGTGATCAGCGGACCCTGATGGCCGAGCAGACCCCGAAAACCACCCCGACGACCGAACGGCGCAGCCGGATCGGTCACTTCCGCGCGTGGCTTGGCCGTCAGGCGCGCGGCCACCGCACCGACACGATCGCGATCTTCGTCCTCGCCCTCGTCGGCATCGTGATGATGCTCGGGATCTTCACCCAGCAGAAAGCCTCGCTGCCGGCGTGGCTGCCGCTGGTGGGCGAAGAATTCGAAAGCATCTCGGCCGAATTCACCACTGCCCAGGCGGTCACGCCGGGGCAGGGCCAGGCGGTGAACGTCGCCGGCCTGCAGATCGGCAAGGTTTCCTCGGTCAACCTCGAAGACGGCCACGCGATTGTCGGGATGTCGATCGAGCCGAAGTACATGAAGCTGATCCACCCCGACGCCCACTTCCTGCTGCGGCCGAAAACCGGGCTCAACGACATGACGGTCGAGATCGAACCCGGCACCGGCAAGGAATCGGTGAAGGACGGCCACCGCTTCCCGCTCGCGCAGACCGAAGCCAACATCCAGCTGGAAGCGCTTTGGAACAGCCTCGACGCCGACACCCGCCAGTACATCCAGCTGCTGGTCGCCGGCGGGGCGCAGGGGATCGGCGGCCGCGGGGTGCAGCTCGGCAACGCGCTGCGCCGCTTCGAGCCGTTCGTCGAGTACACCGCCAAACTGAACAAAGCGATCGCCGGGCGGCGCACCGAGCTGGCGAAGGTCATCCACCTCTTCGGCGAACTGACGACCGAACTCGGCACCCACGACGCCCAGATCCGGCGCTTCGTCGGGTCCTCCGAAAAAGCGCTGGGCAACTTCGCCAACCAACAGGTGGCGCTGGAAGAAGCCTTCGAAGAGTTCCCGGAAACGCTGAAGGTCGCCAAGGAAGGGCTGGCGAGCTCGAACGAATTCTCGACCGTGGCCCTGCCGACGCTGACCAAGCTGATCCCGCAGGCGCAGGCCTCGACGCCCGCCTTCAAGGCGACCGAGAAGCTCTTCAGCCAGACGACGGCGCCGATCCGTGACGGCATCCGACCGTTCACCCGCGAAGTGCGGCCGCTCCTGACCAGCGCCAACGAAGCGTCGAAACCGTTCGAAAAGACCGTGCGCGGTTTCGGCGAAAGCATCAAGGGCCTGAACTCCTTCTTCAACGAACTCGCCTACAAGCCGAAGGGCAAACAGAGCTTCCTCTTCTACCTGCCCTGGGTGAACCACGACATCAACTCCGCCTTCAGTCTCGAAGACGGCGGCGGCGCGTTGCTACGTAGCTCTGTACTCCTCAATTGCACCGGTGCGTCGATCGGCTTCGGGACCGTCGAAGGCAACAAATATGAAGACCTTCAGACGCTGCTCGAACTTGTGGGCGCCCCCCGCGCGACCGAACTGCCGAACCCGTTCGGTCAGCCTGGTCACTGCACGACGGAAAAGGTCAAAGAATGAGCAAGCGTGCCCCCAGCACCACGCAGCTGCTCGTCATCACCGCCTTCGCGCTGTCCTGCTTCGGCATCCTGCTCTTCCTTTGGGTCACCTTCGGCGGACCGACCCCGTTCAAAGCGAAGAGCTACCAGGTGACGGTGCCGTTCACCGAGGCCTCGCAGCTGGCCGAACAGTCGGACGTGCGGATCTCCGGGGTCGACGTCGGCAAAGTCGAAAACATCGAACTCGGGCCGAACGGGCACGAATCGATCGCGCTGCTGAACATCGACGACAAGTACGCCCCATTGCCGAAGGGGACGCGGGCGATCCTGCGGACGAAGACCCTGCTGGGGGAGACCTACGTCGAACTCTCACCTGGTTCGAACAGCGAACCCGCGCTCGCCGACGGCGAAGAGCTGCCCGCCGCCCAGGTCGCCGAATCGGTCCAGCTCGACGAGATCTTCCAGGCCTTCGACCCGGAAACGCGCCGTGCCTTCCAAACCTGGATGCAGGAAGCCGCAGTGGCGATCGAAGGCCAGGGGCAGAACCTCTCCTACGCGATCGGCAACTTCGAACCGACCTTCCAGGAATACGAAGGGCTCTTCCGCGTCCTCAACAGCCAGAAGCTTGCCGTCTCGAAACTGTTCAGCAACGGCGCCACGACCTTCGAAGCGCTGCGCGGGCGCGAAGGCGAACTCGCGAACCTGATCCGCAGTTCGAACGAACTCTTCAAGACGACGGCGAGTCGCAACGAGGACATCGAAGCCTTGTTCCGCGCCTTCCCGACCTTCCTCGACGAGTCGCGCCTCACCGTCGACCGCCTGCAGGGCTTCGCCACCAACGCCGACCCGCTGTCGAAGCAGCTGGTGCCGGTGGCCGAAGAGCTCTCGCCGACCCTGATCAAGTTCGGTGAACTGGCACCGGAAGCCAAGAAGCTCTTCGAAGCGCTGCCCGCTGTGGAGCGCTTGGCACCGACCGGCTTCTCGGCCTTCCGCAAGCTCTTCCGTGACCAGTTCCCGCCGCTACTGCGAGCGGTCGATCCGTTCGTGCGCAATCTGAACCCGATCGTCACCGGCCTCGGCCTCTACAAACGGGAGGTCACGGCCTTCTTCGCGAACCTCACGGCGGCGACCACCGCCGAACTCACCGAAACCAACGCCGCCGGGCAGAAGATCCACTTCCTCCGCGCCTTGGGCCCACTCAATCCCGAATCGATCGCCAGCTATCCGTCGCGCCTGGCGATCAACCGGAATAGCGCCTACAGCGAACCCGGCTGGGCCGAAGAAATCCTCCACGGCCTGCCCAGCTTCAATACCGCCAACTGCACCTCCGGCCTCGTCGCGGAAATCGACTCGAATGCAGCGACCAATCCGGCCCTTCTCGAACGTATCCGCAAGTTCAAAGAAGACGGCGTAACCGAATTCACCGAACAGGAACGAGTCACGCAGGCGGAAAGTCTCGTCAACCGGATCAAGAAGTTCGCCTTCGGCGAACAGTCGAGCACCGCCGCCGCACCGACCCCGCCGTGCCGCCAGCAGCAGAAGATCGAATCGATCTACGGCAACGGCGAAAAGACGCAGTACCAGCACACCTTCGAACAGACCGGCCGCTGACGGCGGCGGACCGCCTGGATCAGGCGGTCCGCTCGTAGGTCAACAGTTGGATGCCGGCGCCGACCGTGCGGGCGTCGGCGAGGGTCAGCGGCACTTTGCGGCCGTCGTCGGCGAAGAGGCGCTTGCCGCCGCCGAGGGTGACCGGGAAGACCATCAGGCGCAGCTCGTCGAGGAGGTCGGCGGCGATCAGTCCTTGGACCAAGGTGGCGGAGCCGGCGATGAGGATGACGCCATCGACTTCGTCCTTGACCTTGCGGATGTCCGCGGCGAAGTCGCCGGAGAGGATGGTGGAGTTCTGCCAGTCGGCCGACTCGAGGGTGGTCGAGTAGACGTACTTGGGCATCTCGTTCATCTTCTTCGCGAAGTCGCCCAAGTTGGGATCGCCTTCCCGTTCCGGCCAGGCATCGGCGAAGCCTTCATAGGTCACTCGGCCGAGCAGCTGCGCCTCGGCTTCCATGACCTCGTCGAGCTTGAACTTGTTCCCCTCGTCCCCGCGGTCGAACTCGAAGGTCCAGGCGCCGTGGACGTAGTCCTCCGACCCACCCGGATCCTCGATCACCCCGTCCAGCGAGATGAACTCGGTGGCAACGATCTTCCCCATGATGCTTCCCCCTCTGGTCGTGCGGCCGAGACTGTCTTCGCCGCTTTCCTACCTGGACGACGAAGCCCCGCGAAACTAATCGCCGGAGTCCCGGCGGCGATGCTTGTGCGTCAGGCGGATCTGATCAAGATCGACGTACATGATGTGGTCGAGCATGTCTCGGGACTCGTCGTATTCGGTGATCTGGACGAGCCTGCTCGATCCCTTGGCACCCTGGACGACTCCGCGGGTTCCCGCGGGCCAGCCGTCCAGCGCCTCGGTCAGTACGACTGAGTCGAATTCCTCGATCTGAGTGTGGGTGACGCTCATAGGATCCTCCCTATCGGAAAGGCCGTGATCATTCGGGGACGGGCTCCGGGATAGGTCAACTCCCAAGCCGTTCTCACGACCGCTCTACGATGACTGTAGCCGTCCGTCCCGGCTATCGGAAACCGAACCGCGCAGTGAAACCCAAACCGGTTTCCTCGGACCGACCGGATAGGCGTCAGGGAGGTTCCCCTTCTTATCTCCTTCTCGAGGTAGCCGATTCCTGAAAGGTCCAGGCGAAGACAGGCGAAGAAGTCTCGGGCCTTTTCGTCCTCATGCTCGGGAGCGAGGGAGTAGTCCCGGAGCTTCTCCTCGATGCCGACGGGTTCGTCGTATCGCGGGAGGAGTTCACCTTTTCGCGGCGGCCACGGCATGGCCGCGACGCTAGGTCGGAAATGCGCACGCGTGGCGCGCACACTGTGGAATGTGTGTCGACGCTCTGTGGAGGGAGTGTTACTTCTCGAGTGAGACTGCGACGACGGCCGTCAGGGCGGCGGAGCCGCCGGCCACGGCCGCGGTGGCGGCGGGGCTGTTGTCGGGCAGGCCGTCGCGGGAGGCGAAGGCGGCGCCGACGTCGGCGAGGTCGCCGACGATGCTGGCGGCGAGATAAGGGCGGACCGGGCCGCCGCGGGCGAGCTCCGCCAGGGCGATGCCGTGGACGGCGACCTCGCGGGCGCCAAGGCCGCGGAGGGCGACGGTCGCCGCAGGTTGGTGGGCGCCGGGGCCGAGCCAACGGTTGCCCGCGATCTTGCCGGGCGCGATGAGGAGGGCGAGGCCGTAGGCGACGCGGAAGCTGAGCAAGGCTGCGGCGGCTTTCTTCATGCTCGGGTGGTACCCGTTGGGGCGCCGGAATCCCGGGGCGGGCGGCTACGCGGGCAGCGCGGCTTGGTAGCAGTAGGTCCGGTAGGGCAGGTCGAACTCGGTGCCCAGGTGGGGGTCGGCTTCGACGACCCGCCGCACGCCGTCGAGGATCTCGCGCCGCCGCCGCGGCGTCGCCGTGATCACGTAGCTGCGCGAGGCCGCCATGTCGACCAGCAGGTCGACGTCCATCGGCCGCGCCCAGTCGGTGACGAAGATCTCGGTCGGGCCGAACGGCGGGCCGATCTCCACCGCGTCCATGTCCATCAGCTCGACCTCGGCGCTGCCCATGACCTCGGTGAGGCGCACGATCCAGTCGACGCGCTCGTCGCGGCGGTTCCAGATCAGCCCCAGCGTGCCGCCCGGACGCAGCACCCGCGCCGCCTCGGCCGTCGCCCGCTCCGGGTCGACCCAGTGCCAGGCCTGGGCGACGGTGATCGCGTCGACGCTGTCGTCCGGCAGCGGGATGTCTTCCGCCGTCCCCGCCACCGCCCGCACCTCCGGGACCGCCGCGGCGAGGCTCTCGCGCATCTCCGGCAGCGGCTCGACCGCGATCACATCGAGCCCCCGAGCGACCAGCGCCCGGGTCAGCTTGCCGGTCCCGGCGCCGAGGTCGAGCACCGTCCGCGCCCCTTCCGGCACGAGCCAGTCGACCGCCGGGTCGGGATAGCCGGGACGCGCGCGCTCATAGGCATCCGCGGCCGCTCCGAACGACCGCGCCCGCACCGCCTTGTCAGCGTGCTTCCCAGGCACGCCCACGATCCTATGCCGCCCGGGCGGCGTTGCAAGCGCCGGCGATGATCGCGACCGCCTCGCGCAGCTCCCGGACGGTCGGGAGGCCGTAGCCGAGGACGAGCGCCGGCGGTCCCGGGTGGGCCCGGGTGAAGTCCCGCAGGCCCTGGACCCGGACGCCCGCCGCCGCCGCGCTCTCGACCGCCGCGGCCTCGTCGACTCCTCCCGGCAGCTCGAGCAGGACGTGCAGCCCGGCGGCGATCCCGCGCACCCGGGCGTCGGGGAGCGTCGTCGCGATCGCCTCCAGCAGGACGGCGCGCTTCTCCCGGTAGCGGGCGCGGGCGGCGCGCACGTGGCGGTCGAAGGCGCCGCTCGCGATCAGCTCGGCGAGCGCCAGCTCCTCCAGCCGCGGGCCGCCGCCGTCGAAGGTGCCGCGGGCGATCGTCGCCGCCACGACCGCCTCCGCCGGCAGGCAGAGCCACCCGAGTCGCAGGGCGGGGGCGAGGGTCTTGGAGACGCTGCCGGCGAGGACGACGACGTCGGGCGCCAGGCCCTGCAGGGTCCCGGCGGGCCCGCGGCGGTCGTAGCGCAGCTCGGCGTCGTAGTCGTCCTCCAGCACCAAGGCGCCGCGACCGCGCGCCCACTCGACCAGGGCGAGGCGTCGCTCGGCGGCGAGCACCGCGCCGGCGGGCAGCGAGTGCGCGGGGGTGACGATCACCGCCTCGGGGTCGGCCGCGGCCAGGGCCTCGACGTCGAGGCCGTCCTCGTCCACGCGCACCGGCACGAGCTCCAGGCCCTCCGACTCGATCGTCCAGGCGGCGACCGGGTAGCCGGGGTCCTCGATCGCCACCCGCCGCGCCCCGCGACCCTTCAGCAGGTGGCAGAAGATCCGCAGCCCCTGCTGGTATCCGGCGGTGACGACGACCTGGCCCGGGACGACCGCGGCGGCCCGCACCCGGCCGAGGTGCTCGGCGAGCGCGTCGCGCAGCTCCGCGGTCCCGGAGAACTCGCCGTAGCCGAGGCGCGCGTCCGGCAGCTCGGCCAGCGCCCGCCTTTGGGCCCGTCCCCAGGCACGGCGGGGGAAGAGCGAGAGGTCCGGCGCCCCCGGGAAGAGGTCGATCGCGCCAGGGGCGAGCGGCGCCACGCCGGCCACGGCCTCGACCAGGCCGCCCTCCGGAGCGGAGGCCCCGGACGAAGCCTCCATGGTGGCCCGCGCGACCCGCGTCCCCGAACCCTGGGACGAGACCAGGTAGCCCTCGGCGGCGAGCTGTTCGTAGGCCTCGACCACCAGCCGCCTGGAGACGCCGAGCTCGGCACCGAGCGCCCGCGAGGACGGCAGCCGCACGCCCGGGCGCAGTCGCCCCGAGCGGATCGACTCGCGCAGGCCCGCTTCCAGCTGGGCTCGCCGCGGCGCCGTGGGATCCCAGTCGGGCAGCAGCAGCTCGGGGGAGGAGAGAAGAGAAGTGGTACCCGATTCAGCCACCTCATTGGACCTTAACGCCACACCACAATGCGGCTAGGCTCGCCGAGCAATCGACTCCAGGAGGCACCATCACCATGTCGAGAATCGAACCGAGCCGGGGACTGCTTTCCAACTTCTTCGGCTTCGGCGCCCGCAAGACCTTCGGCCGTGATCTCGAGTCCGCGCGGGTCTTCGCCCATCACCCGCGCCAGGCCTTCGGCTACATGCGCTACAACCGCGCCGCCGAGCGCACCTCGCACGTGCCGAAGCTGCTCGCCGAGCTCGGCGTCCTGCGCGCCGCCTCGATGGTCGGCTGCGAGTTCTGCATCGACATTTCCTCCGAGTACACCCGCCGCGCCGGGCTCACCGACGAGCAGATGCTGAGCCTCCACGACGCCCACGCCTCGGAGCTCTTCGACGCCGACCAGCTCATGGTCATCGACCTGGCGACCGGGATGTCGAGCACCCCGGGCCAGGTCGACGACGCGCTGATGGAGCGGGTGCAGGCGCGCCTCGGCGTCAAGGGGACGCTGGAGCTGACCCAGCTGATCGCCTGGGAGAACGCCCGCGCCCGCCAGAACGTCGCCCTCGGCTTCGGCGCCGAGGGCTTCTCCGAGGGGAAGGCCTGCGCGCTCCCCTACACCGCCGCCGGCATCGACTCCATGTCGATCACGAACCGGAACTTGACGTCGCCCGCCAGCATGCGCTCGTAGGCCTCGTCGATCTGGTCCATGCGGATCATCTCGACGTCGGAGACGACGCCGTGCTCGGCGCAGAAGTCGAGCATCTCCTGGGTCTCGGCGATGCCGCCGATCAGCGAGCCGCTGAGCGAGCGGCGGCCGCGGATGAAGCTGAAGACGCCCGGCATCGGGTGCGGCTCCGGCGGCACGCCGAGCAGGACCAGCGCGCCCTCGCGGCCGAGCGTGGCGAGGTAGGCGTCGAGGTCGTGCGGCGCGGCGACCGAGTCGATGATCAGGTCGAGGCTGTTTGCCGCGCCCGCCATCTGGTCGGCGTCCTTGGAGATGACGACGTGGTCGGCGCCGAGCGCGCGGGCGTCGTCGGCCTTCGACGGCGAGGTGGTGAAGAGGGTCACCTCGGCGCCCATCGCCTTCGCCAGCTTCACCGCCATGTGGCCGAGGCCGCCGAGCCCGACGACCCCGACCCGCGTGCCCTCGCCGACGTTCCAGTGGCGCAGCGGCGAGTAGGTGGTGATCCCGGCGCAGAGCAGCGGCGCGGTCGCGGCCAGGTCGACGTCCTCGGAGACGTGCAGGCAGAAGTCCTGGTCGACGACGATGTCGTCGGCGTAGCCGCCCTGGGTGGTGCGCCCGGTCTGCTTCTCCTCGCTGCCGTAGGTCAGCGTGTTGCCGTTCTCGCAGAACTGCTCGAGGTCTTCGGCGCAGGCCGAGCAGGTGCGGCAGGAGTCGACCATGCAGCCGACGCCGGCCAGGTCGCCGACCTTGAAGCCCTCGACCTCGGCACCGACCGCGGTGACCCGGCCGACGATCTCGTGCCCGGGGACGATCGGCCAGCTCTGCTGACCCCACTCGCCGCGCACGAAGTGGAGATCGGAGTGGCAGACGCCGCAGTAGAGGATGTCGATGGCGACGTCGGTGGGGCCGGGCTCACGCCGCTCGATCGCGAGCGAGGCAAGGGGCTGGTCCGACGCTTGCGCGCCGAAGGCACTGGTCTGAGGCATGGGGACTCCTGTCCGGTGAAGGTGAAGAGGGGAGCGGCGCAGCTTATGGAACGTCGCCCGTCGGCCCGACCGCGGCGAGCAGCCCGTCGAGCACCCGCTCGAGGCCGCCCTCGAATGCCTTGTCGACCCGGTCGGGGTCGTGCGGGGTGCGGGCGTCGATCATGACCCGCTTCACCAGCGGGAAGCCGTCGCCTTCGAGGATCCCCGCCATCCACGGCTCCATCCGCTCCAGCCACTCGTCCTGGGTGAAGCCGGAGCGGCGGATCGCCTCCCGCTCGGCGAGCTGGTCGAGGACCCGGCCCCGCACGTAGGAGTCGATCGTCCCGACCGCGAGCAGCATCTCGTCGATCTCCAGGCCGACGCCGTCGATCGAGGCGAGGACGCTCTCGATCATCGCGAGGATGTGCGGGCCGAGAGTCGGCCGCCCGGCGCTGTGGACGGCCATCCAGGGATGGGCGAGCAGGAGGGCGCGCATCGCGCGGGCGAACGCGGCGAGGTCGGCGCGTGGGTCGCCGCTCGCCTCGAAGTGGAAGTCGGCGCCGAAGGTGTGATCGACCATCAGGTCGATCACCTCCTCCTTGCTCTCGACGTAGCGGTAGAGGGAGGTCGCGCCGACGCCGAGCGCCGCGGCGAGCGAGCGCATCGAGACGGCCTCGATTCCCTCGCCGTCGGCGATCTTCACCGCGGCCTTGGCGATGTCCTCGCGCCGCAGAGACGGTGCCGGGCCGCGCCCGCTGCGCTCGGGCCGCGCCCAGATCACCTTCGGGACTTCTTTGCGCTCCGCCATTGCGAACAGTGTACTCAGTCTGCTACGGTGCCCCGCAACTAACTGCGAACGGTGTACCCAGTAAGGAAGGTGGGGCGTGAGCGCGACGACGATGCAAACGACGGGAGTGAGGGCGGAGGGGCTGGTGAAGCGCTACGGCGACACGGTGGCGCTGGACGGGCTCGACCTGACGATCGAGCCGGGGACGGTCCTCGGGCTGCTCGGTCACAACGGGGCGGGGAAGACGACCGCGGTCGGGATCCTCTCGACCCTGACCCGGCCCGACGCGGGGCGCGCCTTGGTCGGCGGCCACGACGTGGTGCGCGAAGCCGACGCGGTCCGCGAGCAGGTCGCGCTCGCCGGCCAGCAGGCGACGCTCGACGAGCTCCTGACGGGGCGGGAGAACCTGATCCTGCTTGGGCGACTGCTGCGTCTGGCGAAGGCCGAGGCCCGCCGCCGCGCCGACGAGCTGCTGGGCCGCTTCGACCTCACCGAGGCGGCCGACCGGGTCGTCGGCGGTTACTCCGGCGGCATGCGCCGGCGCCTCGACCTCGCCGCCTGCCTGGTGGTGCCGCGGCCGGTGATCTTCCTCGACGAGCCGACCACCGGCCTCGACCCGGCCAGCCGCCGGGGCATGTGGGGGTCGATCCGCGCCCTGGTCGAAGACGGCTCGGCCCTGCTCCTCACCACCCAGTACCTGGAGGAGGCCGATGAGCTGGCCGACCGGATCACGGTGCTCGCCGGCGGCCGGGCGGTCGCCGAAGGGACGCCCTCGCAGCTGAAGGACGCGGTCGGCGGCCGGCGGGTGGCGGTCGAGATGACCGACCCGGTGGCGCTCGAGGCGGCCCGCGCGACCCTCGCCCGGCATGGCCTCGAGGTGGAGGTCGAGCGATCGGGCGGCGTGCGCCTCTCGGTCCCGGCGCCGGGCGGCAGCGACGAACTCGAGGGCGTGCTGGCGATGCTGCGCGCCGCCGGGCTCACGGTCGAGGAGGCCGGCCTGGTCCGCCCCTCGCTCGACGACGTCTTCTTCGCCCTCACCGAGGAAGCCGCCCGCCCAGCTGTTCCTTTTGCCGACCTGTCCGGCGAAAGGAACAGCTACCGAGAGGAGGCCCTCCGATGAGCGCCGCGCTGCAGACCCTCGCCGAGTCGCGCCTGCTGGCCGGGCGGATCCTGCGACAGATTCCCCGCGTCCCCGAGCGGCTCGGCGACAACACGGTGATGCCGGTGATCTTCGTGCTCACCTTCGTCTACGTCTTCGGCTCCGCGATCCACCTGCCGGAAGGGATCAACTACCACGACTATCTCGTCTCCGGGATGTTCGCCCAGGGCGTCGGGGCGACCCTGATCGGGCTCGCCGTCGGCGTCGCCACCGACCACAAGACCGGGCTGGTCGACCGCCTCCGGGTCTTGCCGATCTCCCGCTCCTCGGTGCTGATCGGCCGCAACCTCGCCCAGGTCGCCGAGGGCTTGGTGGGGACGGTGATCCTCGTCGTCCTCGGCCTGATCGTCGGCTGGGCGCCCCACGGCACCGTGCTGGAGACGATCGCCGCCTTCGCCCTCCTGAACCTTTGGGCCTTCGCCGGCGCCTGGCTCGGCACCTGGATCGGCCTCATCGTCCGCGAGCCGGAGTCGGCCCAGCAGATGGGCTTCCTCGTCTTCTTCCCGCTGATGTTCCTCTCGGGCATCTTCGTCCCGGTCGTCGGCCTGCCGTCCCCGCTCCGTCAGATCGCCGAGTGGAACCCACTCAGCGCTGCCGCCGCGGCCTCCCGCAAGTTGTTCCACACCCCCTCACCGCCCGGCGGCACCGGCTGGCCCCAGACCCACCCGATCCTGGCCACCCTGATCCTGTCCCTGGCGATGATCGCGATCTTCGGCCCGCTGGCGGTGCGGCGCTATCGACGCAGCGCCGGCTGAGCGGCGAGGTCCGCGCGGTGCCGATCCTCGGCTCGGTGCTCGCGGCGGATGCGCAGCCCGAGCACCGTCCCCAGGCTGAGGAGGATCAGGATCCCGACCATCACCCAGAAGCCCCAGTGCCGGCCCTGGCCCGGGACCCAGGTGTTGGCTCCGTAGAACCCGACCACCAGGGTCGGCACGAGGAAGACCACGGCGATCGTCTCCAGTCGGCGGGCCGACTTCTCTTCACGCTGCCGTTGTTCCTCGGTCTGCTCGACGTGCAGCAGGCCGAACGCGCCACGCAGGGTCTCGCTCAGCTTGGCCAGGCCGTCGAGCGCTCGGTCGACCCGGTCGTCCACCTCGACCACGGCATCGAGGTCGGTCGCCGGCAGCCAGGCCTTGGCGATGTCCTTGCGCAGGCCGGGCCGGTTCAGGGGCGTCAGCCATTTGCGCATCATCGCCATCAGCCCCCAGAGGGCGACCAGCTCATCTTCATCCGCCTTCTGTCCCTCCTGGTAGAGGCTCAGCTCCCAGTCCTCCAGCCACAGCACCAGCTCCCGTCCCGCGGGCATGTAGGTGAGGGCGAGCTCGTGCATCACCGCCACGCCGAGATCGGCGGGCGAGCCGTGCCGCCCTCGGTGCCAGCGCTCGACCACGCCGCGGAAGACGACCTCGGCGTCGCCCGCGGGACCTTCGGCCACCTTTTCGGAGCCCGCGAAGGTCCGGGTCGGGTGCCAGCAGCTGATCAGCCAGTCGTCGCCGGCGATCAGCTCGACCGGCTGGAAGGTGAGCCGTCCGACCCGCTGGGGCGTTCCCCGTTCGGCGGGCGCCTCGTCCTCGTCGCGATCGGCGACGACGCTGAAGGTGGAGGCAAGCTCGATCCCCCCGTCGCCGTAGGGCTTGCCGTCCGGGAGGTCGTCCGGCGTCAGCAGATCCTCCAGCATGGCCGTCGTCAGGCCGGGGCATTTGTCCCGCAGCGCCTCGAAGACCTCGCTGGTCTCCCCGACGCCACAGACGAGCTCGAACCAGGGGAAGCCCCTCCCGTCGCGGACCTCGTCCAGGGCGCAGGCGGCAGGGCGACCGTCGCGGGTCCAGAGGCTCGCTCGGCGCAGCCACTGCGGTGAATCGTTCAAGTACACGGGTCGTCACTCCCAGTCCGGTTGACCGCTCGACCACTACTTAACGGTGGTACGAGCACGTATCTTTCGGATACTTCTTCGGCAGCGAGTCAGCGCGACTTTAGGAAGCCGGTGATCGCCTCGGCCATCGACTTGGCGGCGAGCTTCTGGAAGGCCGGTTTCACCAGGCGGGCGGCGTCGGCGGCGTTGCGCATGTTCAGGCACTCGATCAGCACCTTGGGGACGGTGGTGAGGTTCAGGCCGGCGAGGTTGTTCCTCGACGCGAAGCCGCCCGTCCCGTCGTAGTTGGAGACCGGGATGCCGGTGAGGGCCGTGTAGCGGTGGAGGAGGATGCGGCCGAAGCGGCGGGAGGAGGCGATGACCTTGTCGTTGGGGCCGTCGGGGACCGGGGTGAGGATGGCGACGCCGCGGCCGGAGGCGGGTCCCCCGTCGGCGTGGATGTCGATCGCGACGTCGGCGCCGGCCTTGTTGAGGATCTGGGCGCGACGGTCGATGCAGGGGCCGACGCTGTGGTTGGTCCGCCGCGTCATCACGACCTTGGCCCCCTCGCGGACGAGGTAGGCGCGCAGGTACAGGGCGACGTTGAAGTTGAAGCGGGCCTCGGTGTAGCCGGCGTTCGTCTCCGTCCCGGTGGTGTCGCAGGCCTCGCGTTCGCGGCCGTTCCAGACCGGGTGGTTGATGAAGCTCGGGTCGGAGAAGTTGCCGCCGTTGTGGCCCGGGTCGATGCCGACGACCTTGCCCGCCAGGGGCTTGGCCGGCCGGGCGGCCTGGGGGGCCGGGGCGTGGGAGCCGGCGAAGGCGGCCGCGGCGAGCATCGCGATGAGCTTGGCCCCGATCACGGCGGTGAATCTAGACGGTGTGCAAGGCTCGGGGGGTGAAGCGGATCGTGCTGCTCGACGATTACCAAGGGGTCGCCCTCGACTACGGCGGCTGGGACCGGGTGCCCGACGAGTGGCAGCTGGTCGCCCTCGAGCAGCACATCGACGACGCCGACGCCTTGGTCGAGGCGCTGTCGGGCACCGAGATCGTCGTCGCGATGCGCGAGCGCACGCCGTTCCCGGCGGAGATCCTCGACCGCCTCCCGGACCTGAAGCTGCTGGTCACCACCGGCATGGGGAACGCCGCGATCGACGTCGGCGCCGCCCAGGCCAACGGCGTCACGGTCTGCGGCACCGGCATCAAAGGCCCGCCGACGGCGGAGCTCAGCTGGGGCCTGATCCTCTC
>Ga0070667_100002404_pt1 | contig 16391 bp, 18 predicted proteins | sample KBSS33metaG_FD_64659 | JGI IMG/M metagenome (GOLD analysis project Ga0070667, IMG submission 64659) | Switchgrass rhizosphere microbial communities from Kellogg Biological Station, Michigan, USA - KBS S3-3 metaG | ecosystem: Host-associated > Plants > Roots > Rhizosphere > Soil ... | reverse complement strand
GGGCATGTATCGGCCGAGCAGGCGTAGAGGCGCACCTATAAGAGGGCTGTGATGCCAGCCCTGGCTGATGACTAGCCTGCGCACGCGGCGGAGCTGGCTTCGAGCCCTCACCGGTAGGCCGGTGAGGGCTCGGTCCTCGATCTCGCTGCCCCATTTGCCGATCGAACGCGCGCAGCGGGTACAGATCGTGACCTCGGGGTGATTAGCGAGATGCACCATCTGGTGTTGCTGCCCAGATAGGCCGCAACACCAGCACTCTGGCCTGCGTGCCGTAAGTACATCGGCGAGCTTCTCCGACTGGATGATGTCCTTGGCGACTGATTGGTCCCGATACTCGCGTTCGGCGTGACGCAGCGTCTGGTACATCCTGGCGCCACGTTCTGACTCGCTCATATCGCCAAGGTACGAAGCCAACATGAACAACAACGCCTACTGTGGCGAACTCCACACCCTTATTGGACGGCACGTCGGTGGTCGATGTCGTTGCAGCGAGGTAGCACAAGGGGCCCTTCTCGCGACGGCGAGGCAGGACCCCTTGACCTGAAAGCTACGACTAGGACATGACGCTGGAGGGGCACTCCATCGACGCCTTCGTTAATCCTCGGCAACCGAGGTATGAACACGGTGTGATCGTGCTGTAAAAGCCCTTATAAAGAAGGCGCAAAATTGCCTGACCGCCGGCATGAACCATCAAACGGAGGCGTGCTCTGTCGTCGGGACTCTGCGGGGTGCGACGATTGCGAGGACGCCGTCCGTGCACTTCGGTCGGTCGGCATTTATCGAGGGAACAACGAAAGGGAGATCGCGATGGCCACGCTCAACCCGTACCTCAACTTCAAGGACAACGCCCGAGAGGCAATGGATTTCTACCAATCTGTCTTTGGCGGTGAGCTGACCCGCACGACGTTCGGGGAATTGCCGATGGGCACCGATCCTGCGGAGGCAGACAAGGTCATGCATTCCATGCTGGTCACCGAGACGGGCATGACACTGATGGGCGCAGATACACCCAGTCATATGGAGTATCAGCCGATTGCCGGCAGCTCGATCTCGTTAAGTGGCACCGACGAGGCTGAGTTGCGCGGCTATTGGGACAAGTTGATCGACGGTGGAACGGTCGGTGTTCCGTTGGAGAAGGCGCCGTGGGGCGACACATTCGGCATGTGTACAGATAAGTTCGGCATTCCGTGGATGGTGAACGTCACCGCGTCCTGAACCCGGAACGCGCTAGGCCCAAACACGGTCCAGGGCCTTGTAAAAACAGAAGATTCAGCTAGGTATCTGCGAAGAATCGACTGCCTCCTTAACGCGGGATGTCCTCTGCCCAGAGCATCCATCCGGTTGCGGAGGTGTCAACATGGCCGTCGAGCCCGAGCTTGTTGCCGAGCGAAGCACCGATACGGTCTTAAGTCCTGAGCTGATCGCCGTTGCGCTTATCGCGTGCGTGCTGCTGGTGCTCTATCTGCGTAAGCGGAGCAAGAGCACCGCAGCACGGGCGCAGTACCAGGGACGGCAACTTGCCACGCAGGTGCCGACCTTCCGCGTCGTCACGTTAGGGCTGCAAGGCTCAGGCAAGACCTTGCTGCTGACTAGCACCTACCGTCAATTGCAGACACCGGGCGAGCGTGGCTATTACCTGCGAGCGCCTTATGAGCAGCTAATCGAGCTAAATCGTTGGTACAAAGAGGTGGCAAGCGCCGACGAGGACTGGCCGCAGGGCACCACGCGGGGTGAGATGCGTGAGTTCGAGTTCGACTTGATGACGCACACCAACACCGGATCGGAGACGATTCTCAAACTCGGTTACCTGGAATATCCAGGGGAATTGCTTACTGATCCCGATGCTCCCGGCTCGACCGCCCAAGCGCGGCTGCTCGATTCGGTGGCGCATGCAGACGCATTGGTCGGCATCATCGACGGGCTGCGGGTGCTGCAAACCCAGCAGGGTGATCGCCGCGGAAGCTTAATCCTGGAGACCACTCTCGACGCCATGATCAACTCGATGCTGTCGGCCCGCTGCCCGATAGCCTTCGTCATCACCAAGTGGGACCTGCTTGACGAGTTGGACGCAGACGAGAACACGCGTCTAGACATGGTGCGCAGCATGTTGATGAGCTTTCCTGGCTTTCGCGATTTAGTGAAGATCCACAGCGATCGTCGGATCATTCGGTTGATTCCGGTGACGGCGGTCGGGCACGACTTCGCCTTCTTGGCCGACGGTCAGGTGCACAAGAGGCCGACTGGACACTTCGCCCCTGCCAACGTCGATGTGGCCTTGTCAACGGTGGTGCCGGACGTGCTGTGTCAGATCGAATTGTCGTTGGACCTGGCGACGCGGCAAGAGCTCTTAGCGGAGGCCCAGCGTCGGAACCGGCTTGCACCGGCAGATGCGCTGCAGTCGTTAGCGAGCTTCGTTGCTGACAAGGCAGGCAAAGCGCTGGCCTCGGCCGTCGGCGGCGGTCTGCTGCTCAACTCCGGCTTAGCGTTGCTCCTCGACGCCCGAGGCGATGAGGTACAGGATCCCGTGCAAGCACATCACTCTCGTCTGGCCACCCTGAGCGAGGCCGATCGGCGAGCGGAGGAATTCATTCAGTCGCGGCGCAGGGTCATCCGGTCATTGCAGGATCGGGTCTGGAAGTTAGAGGCCGTCCTGCCTGCGTCACGTCTGAACAACTGAAACGACAGGTTTCCCATGACAGTAGGTGCCGCAGTGCAGGTGTGGCCGTTTCTGATCGCCAGGGGGCGACGGCGCGGCTACTCGGTGCTACTCGCCCCGGACATCCTTGTTTCACAAGGCGATTATGGTTTCCTCGAAGAAGTTGCGGCACCGGCGCGACCGGGGGAGCCACCGCGGATCGCCACGTTGAACCGTGCGGGGCACGAGGTCTGTGTCGTCTGGGCAGACCATACGGTGACTGCTGCCGATCTCGACGATGATGCTCCGAATCAGCCGGTACGGGATGAGCACAGTCGGCCCCTGCGGTTGATCTTCGGGTTCGTCGCTATGGACGCTACGGTTACGGCGCCTGCCGAGGAGGATCTCTTCGACGCGCGAGCAGTAGCCATCCCGACCTATAACCGGTTTCTTGCGAGTGAGGATTCCTTCTCCATTGAAGCCTCGCGATCCTTCTCTGCTCGCTCTGAGTTCGGACGTCGGGTACCTGCAGCGACACCGCTCGCGACGGTCACGCCACTCTCTCGACCTGGAGCGTCACGGCCTACTGTGCCCGTCGTGGTGAGGCACGGCAGGGTGGCGCCCCTTGTGGCTGCAGGAGTGGGCGCTGTTGTCGCAGTGGCGGCGATTACCGTTTATTCCTTGGGTGGTTCTCCATCACCGTCGTGCCCGACTCTCACTCCGACTCCGGTCGTTAGCTCTTCACCTAGCGGTACTCACTATTGGCAGCCGTCGCCTTCGCCCAAGTCTCCATGCTGAGATTGCAACCAATCGTAGGGCGTCGAGCGGATGACCGATGCGGGGCGACGCATAGTCTGAGGGGCATGACCATGGAGAGTCAGCTGCCTGGTGATGGCACGTGGACGAGGAGAAGTGTGCCGCGTCTACAGAGGATCGCTGGGCTGCTCACCGCGGACCTGCAGCGCACGTTGCCAGGGCAATGGCGTGCCGATGTTGACGAATATTTCGTGCTGTTTATTACCGACGGACATCGCCAGGAGGGTCGGCTACTCGCCGCAGAGGTCATCGTCGACAACTGGCCCGACGAGGCGTGGGAGCCCGAGGTGCGTGAAGACACTCTTGATGACGACGCTTCCGAGGCAATCGCAATGGAAATCTCCGAGGTTCTGGATTCATGGGGACAGCCATGGCCTTTGTGCCCCGCACATACGGAGAGTCTTGAGATGTGCAGCATGACGTGGGTATGTGACGGCCCACCCGTTCATGATGTTTGTGCCTTAGGGGAGCTGAGGCCTGCGGGTCAGTCACGGCAGCGACGGTGAGTGTTCGCAAGTCCTCGGCCTATGCTGGCTGCATGAGCGAGTCTGGTGCCAACGAATCTTCTACCAACGCCGACGATCCCCGCGAGAAGTTTCGACTCGCTCTGGAGCGCAAGCGTGGCAAGCAGGCCAATCGTCAGGCTGGTGCATCCGGAGAGTCGAAGATCCACGGCGAGCACGCCTCAGCAGCGACGCAACGTAACTTCCGTCGCAAAAGTGGGGGATAGCAGGGCGGTTTCAACTACTTAAAGTAGTTAGGGCGACACGTTCCGTTAACAAGCCTACTGTCGGCTTGGGTCGCAAGTTTGGTCCCGACGCGAACGATGTGACCTCCTTGGAAGGACGTCCTTGAATACGAAACGCTTTATCCGCCCTGTTCGTAGCGTTACTAGCCGATCAGGGTTGGCAGCGGTATTGACGCTTTCCTGCACGACGATCGCCGTTATCGGCGTAGCCAACTCGTCCAGCGCCAACGCAGCTACCCCGAAGGTTTCGCTGGGGACAGCTGCGGACTTCGCAGTTCTTGCCGGATCGACCATTACGAATACCGGGCCCACCACCATTACTGGTGATCTTGGACTAAGCCCTGGCACAGCCGTGACAGGTTTTCCGCCTGGACAAGTGGTCGGGACCAGCCACTCAGCCGATGCCGTCGCAGCCCAGGCCAAAGCTGACCTCGGTGCCGCATACGACGATGCTGCAGCGCGGGCAACCAATTCAACAATTCCGGTAGAGCTCGGTGGCACCACTAAGACGCCAGGTGTGTATGAGTCCGCGGCCGGAACGTTCGGCATTACTGGCACGTTGACCCTCGATGCTCAAGGCGACTCGGACGCGGTCTTTATTTTTAAGGCCGCCTCCACCCTTATCACCGCGTCCGCGAGCAGCGTGACCCTCGCTAATGGGGCGCAATCGGCCAATGTTTTCTGGAAGGTTGGTAGTTCCGCGACGCTGGGAACGTATTCCACACTCCGTGGCAACGTCATGGCTCTTGCCTCGATTACCGTCACCACCGGCACGACCGTGGACGGCAGGGTGATGGCCCGTACTGCTGCGGTTACGTTAGATAGCGACACCATCACGCGACCGGCCAGTGTCGAGCAACCTACTAGTCCGGTTGCTAGCGCCACCAGTCTGACGACGTCGGTCAACCCGGCCGTCTTGCAGCAGGCAGTGACCTTTACCGCCACCGTCGTTGCAGGATCCGGCTCGGGTATTCCTGTAGGGCTCGTCGCCTTCACCGACCGGTCCGCACTGCTGGGTGTCGTCGCTCTCAATGCCACCGGGCAGGCGGTGTTCAGCACGACGAGCTTGTCGGTGGACCTCCATCTGATTCAGGCGTTCTACATAGGCAACGCCGGATTCTTGGGTAGCGAGTCGCCGAAGATCTACGAACTCGTACAGACGGGCTAACCACCCGCGTTCGGCCGAGGTTCAGATGAGCCAGGGCTGAGCCGGTATCGCACGCGAGGTAGGTATCTGATCCACACCTGCCTCGCGTGCGATGGTGTTGTTGTGGTGCTGATTCCTGCGCGATTTTGGCTGACCAATTGCCGATGAGGCCTATTCCTCGGTGAAGGGTCGTCTCTTCGACGTTGTGTTATGCCATGGCGTGCTCAGTTACCTTGACGAAGGAGTGCTTGGGAGTGCCGACCCGCGCTGACATGGTGGAGCATCTCGGTGAACTCTTGCAGAGCCATGGTACGGAGCCCATGCGTTGGTACGGAGTATGGCTGTTACCGACTGGCTTGAATTCAGTGGCGCCGAGCTAAGTCCCAATGATTCACTGCAGTTACGCCCAGTCGCGTTGACCTGAAGATTTGTTCGGTTGCTCTAGAACGTGATCTTGACGCCCAATGAGGAGCAGGTCTGCTTGATTTGCGGCAAGTAGACCTGGGCTTTGGCGACATCGGCAGCTGTGTTGTCTGTGAGTGGTAGTCCCGCAACGAACGTCATCCATGTCGCGAGGCCGTTCCACTTCGGCTCCAACATTGCCGCGTCGCGCGCCTGCTCGCCGCCCGCCTTATAGATGCTGCTGCCGGATGCTGCATCGAGGGTGTCTCCGTACGCCCAGATTTGGCAGGAGGAGGTCGCAAGTTTCGTCGCCGGAGGCATGGCGTCTGGGTAGGTTGCTGCCGGGATCGCTGTGCATCCACCACCGGGGTCCAGAAGAGGCAACTGCGTAGGGGTGAGGTAGGCGCACCCGGCGCTGCTGCCAAAGGACACCTGCATCCAACCGGAAGAACCGCAATAGACCAGGGCCGTCGCGGGTTGGCCGCCTTGGTCTAATGATGAAATTCGGTATGCCGCCCATAGTGGTCCGGTCGGAGTGGTCCTTAGTTGATCTATCTTGCGATGTCCCGGCGGTTCCGCTCCCTGGATTTGCAGGGCATTCAGCTCGTCCGCTGAGCAACTCCGAACGGGTTTCTGGGCAGGTATTGCGGTGAAAGCTTGACGACTGAGTTGGAAGCCTGCGCCGGTGTTGAGGTCTACACATGTCAAGCCTGTAGCCATGTCGGAGCATGCTTGGTTTCCGCCGGGAAACACGGATTGACCATAGGGCAGTTCGGTGGTGACTGGCTTTGGCGTGGACGACGTGCAGCCGGCGGTACGGGGTCCTGCCGGGTCTAGCTTCACCACGATGGGTTTCTGTCCGCACTCGGTTGCGGTTGGCCAAGCGTCGTGGGTGTAGATCGTGCAGACGACCCTGCTGCCGCCGACCGCGACCATGGAGCAGCTGATATTGCCCGACGGTGAACGGAACGACAGCAGTTGCGCGCTTTCCATACTGTGAGAGAAAGCTGGATTCGCCGTCAACACAACGCTACGCAAGTCTGCAACGGTCGGCGTGGGCGGTGGGCTGGGAATCGTCGCAGCGGAGGAGGAAGCAACGCTGGTGCGACCTACCATTGTACCGCCGGCGTTTTTCGCCTGGGTTGATGTCGAAGAACATCCTGCTAGTCCGAGGACGCTAACAGCTAGGGCGAGGACGCTCCCTGCTCCAAATTTATGCATGGTGATCCTTGCTTGCTCACAGTTAGTTGGCACGGGCATCGCATCTGTCTGACGAACCTACGTGTCAGATGCTAGGTATTCGAGCGACACCTAGTGGACGTGACCAAGCCGATGCCCCTCTGAGTAACGATCGTTAATATTGGCGATTCAAACGATCGCGCCACAGTACTGGGAGCCTTAGCCCTTGGGAGAGTCATGGCGGGACGCAAGAGTGTCGTAAGGCGACAGGTCAGTGGTTACGCTTACCAGCGAAGGCTTGAACAACGAGGCCTTCTGAGCAGGTGACTCTCTTAGTTAAGAGGCTGACGGTTGATATGACTTCGGAAACACTGGCGACTCCGGTCGATGATCTGCGTGGGTGTCTGCTCGCCGATTCCAAGCTCGCGGCGACGATGGGTGGTCTCGACGACGACGCCGTGAGACAACCGTCGCTACTACCGAATTGGTCGGTGGCACACGTGTTGACCCATATCGCGCGCAATGGTGACAGCGTGGTGCGGCGTTTGGAGGCGGCTCGGGATGGGATTGTCATCGATCAGTACCCGGGTGGTGCGGCCGGGCGAGCCGCTGAGATCGAATCCGGCGCTGCTCGGCCAGCCGAGGTGATAATCGCCGACGTGCTCGCGGTCGCTGGCGCCGTCGAGCGGGCCGCGTTGAGCCTTACCGCTGAGCAATGGCGAGGACAGTCTCGGACCGTTGCTGGCGAATTACGCACGGCTGCGCAGGTGCTCCATACCCGGCGGCAGGAGGTGGAGGTACACCACGCAGATCTTGGTCTGGGCTACGGACCGAAAGACTGGCCGTCAGATTTCGCTGAGGGATGGTTAGCGGAGATGCTGCCGACGCTGACCGATCGTTGTGTACCTCAAGAGTTACTCGCGTGGCTGATCGGCCGCGGCGATGCTCCGAAGATGACTGCTTGGGAATAGCTGTTCGTTACCTGACGACGTTCGGCAACCTCACAGTGACTATCAACCCTGGCGGCACGCCTAGCGTGCTTATCAATACGTAGGTGTGACCGGTAGTGCCGTGCCTGCTACCGTCCAGGCGTTCGCTTGCAAGTCGCACTCACTTGGAGGCTCATGGTGTCAGACACCACCTGCCACATGTCGATCTCACTGGACGGATTCGTCGCCGGTCCAGATCAGAGCCGGGAGCACCCGTTGGGGAAGCGGGGGCAGGAGCTGCACGGCTGGCACATCGGTGACCCGCGGGCCAACGACGCTGACAAGATCGCGGCCGATTGGCTCATGCGTCCACGGGGTGCGTATGTGATGGGGCGCAACATGTTCGGCCCCATTCGTGGGGAGTGGGACGAAGACTGGTCTGGTTGGTGGGGCGCAGAACCGCCTTATCACGCACCGGTTTTCGTGCTGACCCATCACCGCCGTGATCCGATCCAAATGGAGGGCGGGACGACATTCCACTTCATCACCGACGGCTTCGACGCGGCCTATGCGGCAGCATGCGAGGCCGCCGGGGGCAACGGAGTGGACATTGCCGGCGGGGCCTCGACCGTCCGACAAGCGCTGAACGCTGGCGTGATCGACGAACTCACCCTCGACATCGCACCCGTCCTGCTTGGTTCGGGGGAGCGCATCTTCGACGGGGTTGAGTCGTTCGGCTTCGAACCCGCAGCGGTGCTTCATTCACCACTGACCACCCACATCCGTTACCGCCGCGTCAGCTGACCCTGCGGCCGGTGACTCTCGAGTCAGACGATGCTGCGCTCGAATGTGTGGTGTTTAGTTGATGATTTCGCCTCGCTCGTCGGCGAGGATCGCTGCTAGCCGGTCGCGCCATACCTGTAGCGCTTCGGGCGTTAGCCGCGTCCAGTCGGTTACCTCGCCGAGGATTCTCAGAGGCTCGCTGCAGCGGTAGGACCGTGTGGGGTTGCCGGGGAACTTCTTGTCCGTCACGTTCGGGTCATCCTCGAACGCCCCGGTCGGCTCAACGATGTATACGCGCGGTGCGCCGTCACCAGCGGCGAGTTCCGCCGCGAGCCCGGCGCCGTCAGGCAGCGCAGTGAAGTAGATGTGGTTCATCACGACTTCGGGACAGTAGTTCGATCGGAAACCTGCCGTGAGTAACCCACCTACCGGCAAATCAGCTTTTGTGCCGTGAAAGAAAGGTCCTTCTTCCTGCAGGGCGCTCATGACAACAGACTACTTTCTCGCCGTCATCGAGTCAGGGTGGCGGAGGCCGGCGCAGACATTGTTCCAGACCGTGACGTTGTCGCGCTGTCGTCCTCCCAGCGCAGCAGGTCGCCGGGCTGGCAGTCCAGCGCGATGCACAATGCCTCGAGCGTGCTGAAGCGCACCGCCTTGGCTCTGCCATTCTTGAGTACCGCAAGGTTCGCAGGGGTGATGCCGATGAGTTCGGCAAGAGCACCGGCGGACATCTTGCGTCGAGCGAGCATCACATCGATGTCGACGACGATCGCCATCAGATCACCGTATTCAGTTCGTCTTGCAACTGTGTGGCTTCCCGGTCGCGTGCGGTGGCTTTGGCGAGCAGCATGCGCATCACGTACATGAGAAGTGCCACGCCCGCGATGACGAGCGCGAGCCCGCAGAAGAGGAAGATGCCCCACGGCGCCATGTCCCGGTCCCGGTAGGGCGCGGTCGCGGCAGCCAACGCCAGGGTGAGCAGCGAGGTCGCCGCGATGGCAGCGATGATGGTGTCGACCCAGCGAAAGGCGTCACGCGAGAACACCGTGGCCGCACGCACCATCGTGAGCAGACGCCATACGCAGACCGCGCAAACCTCGAACATGCAGATCATCAGCACCACAATCGCGATGATGATCCCGCGCAGCACCGGCCGAGGCTCACCGTCGTCGAGGTTGGCGAGGTAGCCGCCGATCGCGACTGCCTGGACTAGGACGGCACCGGCGACGGCAATCACGATCACCCATCGCAGCACGGTGATGACCGAGCTTCTCACGGTTGGTCCTATCGCATCTCGGTTGGTACCTATCGATAAACGATAGCATTGATGCGACGAGTCAGCTGGGTCAATCGAGGCTCAAACCGCATACAGGTTCAAGGCTTAACAACTTGAGATATCAGATGAGTGCTCCGGTCGGGCTAGCACCTACGGAGAAATATTAGCCGCTCGGTGCACCCCGAGGCGGTGCCCGTCATTGATAGCCGGATAACCGATTTCGCAAGGTTCGTTCCGCCCGGATACAGCGTTTGATCTTCATCACGACTCCGACAAATTCCGAGAAGCGATCAACGTGGATGTTCGTCTGGACGGTCGTTACCACAGATGCCTTCAGCCGCGGGCGATCCGATCACTGGGTTCTTGGTGCAGAAACTTGGAGGAACAGAATGAGGCTGTGAAGACGATTCGGGTGTACTTACATGGCTTACCGCTATTCATGCGGTGGGCAGTCGTTGGTGCTGTTGTCGCTGGCGTGACCGGGTCGATTGTTGGATTGGTTATCGGCCTCTGGGTGTATGCACCAACTGCGCCGTTTGCCGCCATCGAGCTTGGTCTTCCTGCCACGATCATTGGCGGGATCTTTGGACTCGCCGGTGGTGCGATCGTGGCCGCTGTCTGGGCGTCTGGGGACAGCCATCCCTAGGATGATTGGTCTGAGGGTTGACGGTCGTTCTGAAGCTGAAGAGGTTTTCGCCATGTCGAGAAGCTGGTTAGGTTGACCACCGTTGCGCAGCCAGCGTTGTAAGGCCTCATGCGCGGTGTCTTTACCGAGAGAGCCGCTCGATTCTTTACGGTTCAACTATTGACCGGCTTAGCGAACACGCCTACGCTTCGCCTCTAGTAAGTACGAGTCAGTTCTCAATATAGGTGGCGTCTGTGCGTAGTTCTGTGCGTAAGTTCACGTTGGGGTTGACGTCCGCGCTCGTGCTGGCCGCTTCTCCTGTACTCGGCCTGAGCGCCGTCTCGGCATTGAGTGGCAGCTCGACGACTGGCGCCTCACCAGCGGCGGACAATTCAGCCGACCTCATTGTGGGAACGTTCACCGTCGCGGGCAATTCCACGACAGAAGGTCTTAGCAACGCTCACCTGGTGAGTAATATCGTTCCGCCTTGCCAGGACTGCGATATCACGTCGCTCACTCCGGACTTGACCGATGTTAATGGCAATAGCGTGAACATGGACACCGGCCCGATGTTGCACCACATCGTGCTGTTCAAGCAGGGCGGCACTGATGTGAGCTGTCCCGGCGCTACCGCAACCTTCGGGATGGAGCGACTGTTCGCCTCGGGTAATGAGCGCACTCCGTTGCCTGCGGTCGCTGGCTATGCCCTGCATGTGGGACCGACTGAGCAGTGGGCGGCGCTCAACGATCTGATGAACTACTCGTCACAGCCGATCACCATGCAAGTACGGCTACACGTCACGTGGGTCCCGGGCAGCCAGCTCAAGCCGGTGACGCCAGTGTGGTTGGACGAGACGAACTGCGGAACATCTTTCTACAGCGTTCCCGCTGGTCCATCGCAGCGGACCATGACCTGGACGTCGACTCTTGACGGCACCATCATCGGCCTCGGCAGTCACCTGCACGAGTACGGCATTGACTTGCAGACCAGCGACGTCACGACGAATACCCTCCTGTGCGACTCCAAAGAGAGCCAGATGGACATGGGGGGTGGCCTGGTCATGGTTACCGGTATGAGCACGTGCGTTGGATCTCCTCCGGCATACATTGCCGATCTGCATAAGGGTGATCAACTCAAGATGACCGCCTCCTACAACCCGCCAGCGGCGGAGACGGCGATGGGCATCACGCTGGTCTACGTCGATACTTCGGCTGTTGCGACGCCGACGCCGACGCCGACCGCCACTCCGGCGCCCACAGCGACGCCCACCCCAATGCCGAGCATGACTCCAGTGCCGACCGTCACGCCCAGCCCCACGCCGACCGCCACTCCGGCTCCAACGGCTACTCCGGCTCCCACGGCCACGCCGACGCCAATTCCGACAGCAACGCCACCCTCGTTGGTGAACTACGCGTTCTCGTTGAAGGGTTCGACCTACGTCAAGGCTGCGAACGGCAGTGCGCCGCTGACTGGCACCGTTAAGGCGCAGTACAACCTTGCCAGCAAGGCATTCAATGGCGATCTGACGTTGAATAACACCACCGGCCAGTTCAGCATCCTGGGTTTCTTGCCAGTCACAGCAAGCATCGGCTTCAAGCAGACAGCGCAGACTACGGGCACCCTTGATGCTGGCGTGCTTACGACCAACTCCACGATGTACGTCACCTTCTCATCCTTCAATATCTTCGGATTCTTCCCACTAGGTGGCGGCTCGAACTGTGCCAGCAGCAGCCCGATCACCATTCAACTGAAGTCGACGTCCTCGTTCTTCAACCCGCTACAGGGTGGCCCCATTACCGGTGGCTACACGTTGCCGAGCCTCAATAACAGTTGTGGCGGGTTCGGGGGACTGATCAGTGCCTTTACCGCAGGCGCGGGCAACACCGTTAGTGCCACCCTCACGCCTGCTGCCTAGAACAGGCGGCGGACCTCGGCGGACAGAAAGCGTCCGGGAAACCGGGTCAAGCTCCAACTGAGCAACAGTGCCATCTGTCGCTGGCATGGTTTTGGCAGCACGCGCCTGACTAGGCTATGGCTCAAGTTTGCTTACCGTTCCGCATGCTGCCAACAGGAGTACGCCAACCGGCACCAGCGCAACACCAATCAATATGGTGAGCAGGCCGATGACGCCGCCAATGAGCAGGAGTGCGCTAAGTACCCAAGCTGCCAGCAGTGGATCTACTGTCCCTCTGCGCAGACTAGTTTCTATTAGTAGGCCGATAAGTATCGCTAAAACCAAGGGTATTGCCGCCACGAAGAGCATCGGGTAGCCGAACTCTTTAAACAACGTGATGCGTGGATAGGTAATAAGTTGTGTTTGCGGATTGTAGGTACCGGCTGAGCTGTTGGGGGTATACGCCGGTACCGCTATTGCGGCGGGGATAAGCAGCAGACCCCACGCCACGGCAAGCCCCGCCAAGATCCGTGCAGCGACATAGTTGGTTGCTACCGGATGTAGCCGCTGTGCAATCGCCACACGCCACCTCCGCTATAGCTCACTGGGTAGGCAAGGATACGTACCAACGGCCAGCTATTTCTTGCACATTGACGCGAAACGCTGGATTACTGGAAGTCGGATCGTCATTCGTAATGCACTTAGGCGAGGTGCTACCTGCCGTGCCGGAACAGATCGTACCCAGGATGGTCACCGTACCGGTCGTACCAGCAAGCTTGGCGGTGCCTGGGTGAATGTCTCTAGCAGCGTTGGTTTTGCCACTAATAATCGAGGCTAAAACCTGAAATCCAGATTGACTGTTCGGAGCCACCACGGCGCTGGCAGCGTCCATGTGGTGGCTATACAAAGCCTGGGTAAACGCAACCGCTACGGCTTGCGGCGTGTTACTGGCTACTGCGCTCGATGGCGAGGTCGGAGCCGTTGTTGTGCCAGCGCCCTGTCGATGAGCGCTGGCACAACCAGACACGCTAGTACAAACAAGTACTAGGACGATGCCTCGGGCAAGTCGTTGCTGTTTCCGCACTACGGCAAAATCCAAAACTGAGGCCACTTCGGACTAAGCCCGATGAAGCCGTTTGTACCGTAGCCCTGATCTTGGGAGTTGTGGCGGAAGTGCACGAGATCGCTGCAACCGCCCTTCACGCTGTCCGACCAGCTGGTGGAGTAAAAGCCCCAGCCGTTAATGGTGATACTTGGGGAAAGGTAGAAGGTAGCTGGCGAGCTGTCGAAACCACAGGCGGCATAGCCAGCAAGACCGGTGATCGCGATGACGACCGTCTCGAAGTCGGTGTTGTAGAACGTTTGCGACACCGTTCCGGTGGTTTGGCTATCAAAAGTGTACGGAGGAGTGCTCTGGAGTTTCCAAACATCGTCGTGAAAGCTGTATGTTTGCGGGCTCGCGGACCAGTTATCGACGTTGTACTTGTACTCCAGGCCAATCATTGCCTCTGCGCCCAAGGCCCCCGGGTAGACCGTTTGTCCAGAGACCATCGATCCGCTCCGCCATTCGCCGAGGTTGTTCCACTCAGCCGTAATAGTGATATCGAGCGGATCTACATAACTTATCTTGTTGTACATCGAATATGTGGGCTGTCCCCCGTAACCTGTCCAACGGTAGTTCGGCGACACAGTGCCCGGTGCTGGCGTCACCAAATGCATCGAAGTTGGCGGGATACTCGGTGCTGGGGTCGAAGGGCCGGCCGCAGCTAGCGCTGGATTCGGTGGCGGCGTCGGCACAGGTGTCGGCGGAGGCAGCGGTGGCTGTTTCGCCGCAATCGCCGCTAACTTCGCCAGGCCAGCCGCTGTCTCCTTTCCCGTAACCACCGTTCGTTGGCAGGTCTTTGGGTTGTAGGTGGTCTCTTCGTAGTAGAGCGCCCCAGTGCTCACCGAGCCTGAAAACAAACAGGTGCCGTCCGACTTCTTGACCCCAGTAACGACCGCCGTATGCATGTTGCTGAGATAAGTCGGACTGGCCAGCGTGTTCGGGTAGTGGATCCATCCAGCGCTATCGATCGTGACACCAAACGCACCATTGCTGATCGCAGGCGTTGCGGTTGTGCTGGTAGTCCCCGCAAGGGCGGGCTTAGCCACAGCGACACTCACGGCCAAGACACCGATTGCGCATAGGGCACCGCTGCGACGTGTACGGCTGAAAAAGTTGCCATGCATCATTAATCCCCCCCAGAGGATGATGGCCGCGTTTGAGCTGCGACAGAGTAACTGCTGACTCAAACAATTGCGCTTAGTACACGACGTCTCACCCAACGGCGTCAACGCCCTATAGCGAGTTATGGGCGATTTGTGAGGCGACTCACGAGGAGTTATTCAGCTAGGCGCGACGTGCACAGGCAGGCGATAAGCGGCATCTCGCCCGGTGGATTGTCATCCTGCTGCGTGCCTCCGTGTATGAGCACTAACGTTGTTCCGCTTGGCCGTATCCGTAAACCGCCAAACCCAGGTTTACGGGGCCTCGACCGAAGTGCCCCCGGCAGGATTCGAACCTGCGCTCCCGCCTCCGGAGGGCGGTGCTCTATCCCCTGAGCTACGGGGGCGCGCGACGCCGAATGTTGTCCGGCGGCAAGCCCTAAGAGACTAGCAGCGCAACGCGCGCTACCGTGCAGCTGTTAGCCGGTGAACGGCAACAGCGTGCCGCCTCTTGCGCGCAGGTCGCGTTCCATATCGATGATCTCCGCGCTCTGCCCAGCATCCATCGACTTAGCGATGTCTCGCACATAGGGCATTGTTGCGAAGTTGGCGGCGTAGTTCGCCATCTCCACTCCACCCTGGTGGTGGCGAATCATCAGCTGCAAGAAGTTCACGTCCAACGCCTTACCGGTCAGCGTCTTGAGTTTGTCCATCTCGGCAGGCGTCGCGATTCCCGGCATCATCGCGTTGGGACCAGACGTCGCCGACGGCGACATGTGCGCGTGTTCGTTGCTCATCCATGACATGACAGGCAGATCCGATGTCCGCGAAAGTCCCCATGCCTGCAGCCACGCTGAGAACTGCCCGACCTGGAAGGTCTGCGACGTCTCGATATCGAAGCCCCAGAGCCGGATCGCCGGATCGGTCGAGTTATCGCGCACGTACTGCGCCATCTGGATGGCCTGCTCGTGATGGGTCGCCATGTCACGCAGGAACCCGGCATCCACCGACGCGACACCAGGTGGGACGAATCCATCCTTAGGACGATGCAGCAAATACCCCGCCGTCACCGAGATCGCGATCACCGCAACAGCACACAGCGCGAGCAGCGTCCGTCCGAGCGCAGTCTGGTACACGGATGTCGATCCGCCGTCGGTAGTCGTCGTGGTCGAAGCGTCGGCCATGTTCTCGGTGTCGTCCGTCATCGCGGAGCTCCGGTAGCTCTACATTCCTGAGTTCGCGGCTGCCGGATGTCCCGGGTAGCTGTCCGCGGCCTTAAAGACCGGGTTGTCACACGAGGCACCGTTCTCGGGCGTGGTGTTGGGATTGAGCCGTAAATCCTTGATGAAAGTGTCAATCTTCGGGTCATTGGCAGAGTCGAAGAACATCTGGTAACCCCAGGCCTGCAGCGCGACCGGCTTCTTCAAACCCTGGTACGGCGTCATCAACAGGTAGTTGTAGCCGAGCACCTTGGTCTTCAACTTGTCGATGCTCTTGCTGTCCAGATCAGGGTTGTAGGCCACCCACACGCCACCGTGCTCCAGCGTGTGCACGACGTTCTCGTTGGCCAATTGCTTGGTGTAGACCACGCCGGTGCACTGCGCCCAGTTCGAGTTGTGGTTGCCACCGAACGGGGGAGAGTCCGCGCCGTAGTCCACGACACCATCGACGTGGGTGCGGTCGGTGATCGTACGGACCGTGATACCCGGCAGGTCCTTGAGGATCTGCTCCTTCGACGCCGATGCAGCCGG
>Ga0070667_100002401_pt1 | contig 16400 bp, 17 predicted proteins | sample KBSS33metaG_FD_64659 | JGI IMG/M metagenome (GOLD analysis project Ga0070667, IMG submission 64659) | Switchgrass rhizosphere microbial communities from Kellogg Biological Station, Michigan, USA - KBS S3-3 metaG | ecosystem: Host-associated > Plants > Roots > Rhizosphere > Soil ... | reverse complement strand
GATCGGCGACCGGCGCTGGACTGACGGGCCAGGCAATGGTGGCTTCGGCCAGGAGGAGCGCGAGCGCGAGCGCCATTACCAGCGCCTCGCCAGGCCGAGCGCGATGAAGCGACCGATGGCCGAGTAATTGGTCGAATCGAACGGCGTGTCAGTCGGCCCGGTCTGGCCGATTGCCGGAGGATGGGCGTCGAACAGGTTGTTGACCGTCAGCGACACGACCAGGCCCGGATCCTCGCCCGACCGGCGCGCGGGCAGAACCGTGTAGCGCAACGCCAGATCGGCCGTGGCCTGCGGCGACAAGCGCGCGGGCGTGGCAAAGCGTTGGTCGCGCAGAGCGCCAATGTAATTGACATGCACGGCGCCGCTGAACCGCATATCTTCATAGCTGACGCCGCCGCGTGCCCGCAGATTGGCGGGTTGGAAAATCACGCCGGCAAGGCGGATCTGCGGCTGGCCGGCCGACAGGATCTGGTCGCTGTCGAGCCAGGCCCCGGCGAGGTCGACGGCCAACGTGCGATGATCGTCCAGCGGCTTTTTCCAGTTCGCGCGCACGTCGATCCCGCGGATGGCCTGGCGCGCGATATTGACGTAGCGATCGTCGACCAGCACCGCGACGCCGGCCGGATCGAACGCCGCACCAGTGTAGTTGATCAGGGCCGGGCGCGAACCGGCGACCAGCGTGGTCAGCGCTGCGGCGGAAGGCGCATACGTCACCAGCCCGGCATTGCCGGGATTGCTCAACGCGCTGGCAATGCTGCCGGGAAATGGCTCGGCGACCCGGTCGCGGTACTGGACATCGAAATAGCTGGCTTCGACGCGCAGGCCCGGTACGGCTGCCGGCTCGACAGTGACTCCGGCCTGCCAGGTCCTTGCCCGCTCGGGGGTGAGGCGCGTATTGCCGCCGCTCGCCAGCAGCAGGTTGCCGCTGGCCAAACCATACCAACTGCCGGGCAGCAGATAGGTCTGGTAGCCCATAAACTGCTGGTAGAGCGTAGGCGCCTTGAACGAACGCCCCCACGAAGCCTTGATGGTGACGTCGCGGACCGGCGCATAGATCAGACCCAGGCGCGGCGTGGTCATGCGCGCCATGCCGGGATAGTCCTCGTACCGCAGCGCCGCCGAGAGGTTGAGGCGCGTGACGCCGGGCACGGCGTTGGCTGGCGCAACGACCGGCAGGTTCAGTTCGCCGAAGGCATAGCGGCTCGAGCGGGCGACATTGTAGTCCTGCGTTGTCACGCCATTGCTCACGACCGAATAGGCAAAGCCATTGCGTCGCAGCCCGCCGCCGAGCGCCAGACGCGCGGTGCCGCCCGAAGTGCGGAACAGCGGGCCCTCGACATTGGTTTCTGCCGACCAGGCGCGGTTGCAGATGCATCCGCTGTTGATCGAGGGATTGCTGCTGGTGACGTCAAAATCCGTGCTCAGCCGGGTGTGGTCCTGGCCCCAGGTGCCCAGGACATGCGCGGTCCAGTCGCGGCCCAGCGCGGCGGCCAACTCGGGGGCGAGCGACAGCATCGTAACCCGCGGGCGGTAGAGGGCGCGCGAGGCATCGGTGCCGCCGACGGTCTGCGACGTGCGCGTGCTAAAGGATCCGTCGAGGCGCAGCGTCAGCCCTGGCGCGAGTTCCTGGTGCAGCGTGGCGGTAACGGCGTGGCGCCGTTGTTCGCCGTAGAGCGTGTTGTCTGCCGACAAGGCCCCGGCAAAGTCGCGCTGGCGCGCCACAATCGCGGAATTGTGGGCGAAGTCGTAGGCGAGCATAGCGCCGCCGCCAGTCCACCGCGTGCCCGTGACCAGATCGGCCTGCTGCTGGAAGTCCCCGCCCTGGGTGCTCGTGCCGATCTGGGTCGAGGTGGCGAGCCCGACATAGTCGGGGCGCAGCACGACGTTGACTACGCCGGCCACGGCATCCGAGCCGTAGAGGGCCGAAGATCCGTCGGCGACGACATCGATCCGCTCGACCGCCGCCACCGGGATCGCGGATATGTCGACGCCGCCGTAAGCGGAATCGTAAGGCAGGCGATGGCCGTTTAGGAGCGTGAGCGTGGCATCGGCGCCGAGTCCGCGCAAGTTGACGCTACTGGCCATGTTGACATTCTCGTTGGCGCCGCCGGCGCCGGCACCGACCCCCGGATTCTGGCCGCCGCCGAAATTCTGCGGCAGCGCGCGCAGCGCCTGGCCCAGATCCGTCTGGCCCGCGGCGACGATATCGGCGCGCGACACCTGGATCACAGGTGCTGCGACGGCCGCGCCCCGAATGCGAGTGCCGGTGACCACGATCGGCGCATCGCTCGCTGCTTGTGTTGCCGTATCGGCCACGCCTGCGCCCCGGATCGTCACGGTCTGGCCGGAAAAGTGCGCAACCAGACCGCTTCCGGCGAGCAAGGTCTCGACTGCCTCGGGCAGCGACATCGTGCCGTGCAGCGGCGGTGACACACGGCCATTGACCGCTTGCGCGGGCGCATAAATCTGCCAGCCGGCGCGCGCGGCGGCCGCACGCAGCGCTTCGCCCAGATCCTGCGCGGGCAGATCGAAACTGTAGCGCGGCGCCGGGGCAGCGATTGCCACGGCAGGTTGAATCAGCAGCAGTGCCGTGCTCGCCAGCAGGCAGGGCAGGGGGCCGGGACGTCTCGACATGGTTGCATTCCCTCATCGTTGGCCACGCTTGATGCGTGTGCGATGCAGGGTTCCACGCCGGAGACGGGGGGCACCTTAGGGGGGCGGACGAAATTATTTTCGAGCGGCGAGATGAATGCCGTCTGCGCGTCGCGTGATCACGAGATCGAACACGTCAGCCAGGCGCTGCGCCACGGCATCCGGATCGGTCAGGCGGAAGCGGCCGGAGACAAGCGCGCTGGCGACGGCGGGATCGTCGATCTGCAAGGGCGTGTGGCCATAGCTGTTGACCACTTCGACCAGGGTACCAAGCGGCAGTGCGCGGTATTCTGCCCAGCCGCTTGGCCAGTCGCGGCTGCCCACTGCATCGCGCGACGCCGCCTGGCGATCAGCGGCGGGGCCAAGGGCGCGTGCGGTGGCAGGGCGCAGGACGGCGGTATCTTGCCTCAATGTGGCGTCGTGCCAGAGTGGCCGGGCCTTGGCGGTTCCACGCCACAGCACCGCCTGTCCCGCTGCGCCGCTGGTCTCGATGTCGAGCAGCGCTGCGGTCCCGGCGATTTCTTCCTGCGCCGCGGTTACGACGAACGGGCGGCCGTCATCGACCAGATCGAGGCGCGCGCGACCCGCGACCAAGGCGAAGCGCCGTTGGCTGCCGCTCAAGCGGACATCCACGCGGCTGGCGCTATCGAGGGTGATGGTCGAGCCGTCGATCAGGCGGACGCTGCGGATGGCACCGCTATCGCTGGCGAGCACCTGTGCCGGCGAGGAGGGCAAGGCTGGCAGCTCCCTCCCGGGCCATCCCCGCAGGACTAGACCCAGGCCCGCAACGGCGACAGCGGCGAGCACCGCAACAAGCAGTCTGTGCCGGTGCCGGGATTGCGCGACGGTGGTCGTCGGTTGGTGGCGGGCGGCACCATAGCGGTCCGACCCCTGCAGGATGGCGGCATCGCGGTACAGACGCTCGATGCGCGCGTAGCTTTCGGCATGGGCGGCGCTGCGCGCGATCCAGCGTTCGAATTCTTCCTGGCGGGTGAACCCTTCGGCATCCTGGCGCACCACGAACCAGGCGATTGCCTCTTCCTCGATCAGGTCGATCTCGGGGCCGGTTGGCGGCACGGAGGTCATCTTGCCGGCTCCACGGCCCGGGCAATTGCAGCAAGGGCTTTCATCATGTGATATTCGACCGTTGCCACGGAAATGCCAAGCGCTTCATGGATTTCGCGATAGGTCTGGCCATCGACGCGGTGCATCAGGAAGACCTCGCGGGTGCGTGGTGAAAGCTGTTCCACAGCGGCTTCGTACAAGGCGAGCAGTTCCGCAGCTTCGAGCACCAGTCCCTGCTCCGGTGCAACGGCGGGTTCCTCGGTTTCTGCCAGAGCCAGGGGGGCAGGATGGCGCGCCGCGCGGCGGGCCCGGTCGATCAGCAGATTGCCCGCAACCTTGCGCAGGAATGCTGCGGGGTTGGCCAGGCGATCCGCGTCGGCGCTGCCCAGCGCGCGCACGAAGACATCGTGGAGCAGGTCGGTAGCCAGATCCGGATCGACCTTGCGGCGCAGGAATCGCAGCAATCCGGGACGCTCCGCGCGATAGGCGCGGCCTAGCAGGGTTTCGGTCGGAGCGGGGCGCCCCGAAGATGAAGACACGGTCGTTTCCGTGCCGGCACACCCAACGACACGCCGGAAGCGCGTCGTGCGGTTCAGGACTGTGCTGCCGAGGCACCGCAGGGAAGCCGTTCCCGGTGATGCGGCAGCCGCCCGACCGCTTGGTCAGGCGTACATGATGTCTGGCGGGAGCCATTCCCAGGTTGCCGCGCCAGCGATCGGCAACCGCGCCATCATGGCGCAGGGTTGCAGGGCTGACAAGCGTTCAGCCGGCAAGGCGGACGAGCAGAGCGCTTGCTGCAGCAATTCGTCGCTGCGCAAAGCTGCCCAGCAGCGGAACCAGCGTCGCTAGTGGTGCGGCGCCGTTGCGGGCCCGCAACCAGGTGTCTTCCAGGCTGTCCAGTTCGATCGCCACCTCATCCAGCACCTCCGCTTCGTGATGAAGCACCGGGGCAAGGCGATCGTCGATCTGCTGCGCAAGAGCGACCCAGGCCCGGTTGCCGCAGGACAGTGCGATATCGGCGACCAGCGCGCGCCGGCGCGTTGCCGGTTGCATGTCGGCCATATTGTCCGGAGCCGCGACACTGTGGTCCAGCCCGCCGGATATTGCGCCTTGGAGCGCGTGGCAGAGCAGGTGGTGTTGGCAGGTGAGAAGATCGCGCACATCCTGCTCGAGCAGGCGCGGCACCAGAAAACCCAGACCAGGATGCAGCACGACCAGCCCTTCGCCAAGGAGACGGTTGAGGCTGTCGCGCACCGGCGTGGCGCTGACCATCAATAGGGCGGCCAGGCGGGCGCTCTCCAGCCGCGTGCCTGGTGGCCAGGTGGCCGTCAGCAAGCGCTCGCGCAACGCGCGATACGTCGGCTCGAAGACATGGGCTGGGCTCAAGCGTCATGCCTCGCGAATGCGGCCAGCATGGTCGCCTGGTCGGGGCGCAGTGCATCGACTGCGCCGAGTGCTGCCGGAACAGTGTCTACGAGCAGCAGCGACGGGCATTGCCCCTCGAAATTGCCGAGGTTGGGCCGGTGCTGAATGTAGCCGAGGAGTTCGGTCAGCCGGCGTGGAAATCGCCGCGCGACCGCCGGAGGGTAGGCGAGGAACGGGTTTTCATAAGCCTTGAGCCAGCCCAGGCTGTAACCGACAACGATACCCCGGCGCGGTCTTGTCGTGATGTTGGCGCCGCCACCATGGACGGTGGACCCGAGGAAGCAGATCGCCGCTCCGGGTTGGCAGGCCGCGACCACCGGGGCGGGCACATCATCGAGCGCTTGTGGCGGACGGCGATGGGTTGCGGGATAGAGCCGCGTCGCACCATTGCGGGCGGTGAACGTGGTGAGCGGCCACATGACATTGAGCAGGAATTCGTGGGTGCCTTTGACTCCGCCCCACATGTCCTGGTCGGCATGCGGAAATTGCGCCCGCTCGCCAGGATGGATCGCGATGGCCTGGGCAACATTGAGCTGGATGCGTTCGCAGGCTGAGCCCAGCACGGCTTCGGCGAGAGCCAGGATAGGCGGACAGAGCACCAGGTCCTGTACCCGATCGGCCCGGGTCAGCAGTCGCCCGAAGCGCTTGGTCCTGTGGCCGTAGAAGTCGCCCCTGGCATAGGGCGTTGCCGCGAAATCATCGGCCAGTTCGCGATCCAGCGCTCGGATCCATGCGCGCGGCATGGCATCGGGCACGATCACGAAACCGTCGCGATCAAGCGTGGCGAGATCTGCTGCCAGTCGCGCGTCGGTCATGCGAGGTCTCCCGCGCGGTGGAGGACACGGGCAGCCCGGTCGTAGACCCCGCCAGCGATGAGACCGGGCAGCGTGTGGTCGTCGATCGTGATCTGCAGCGCGACGAGATCGCTGGCGCGCAAGTCTCCAGCGGGCCCCAGCTTGCGGCAGACCCAGCCGAACCTGGCAATCTGCTCGAACCAGGCGTGGGTGGCGATACCGGTGTAGGCGGCAAAGCCGTGGGCCAGCGCGTGTTCGGCCAAACCAGTGACAAGTTGGTTGCGCGTCTTGCGTCGTGCGGCGGCACCCAACCCGGGATCGAGACAAAAACGCGTGATCTCGCGGATTTCCGGCCCGCGGGGGACGCCGGCGGGGCACAGGTGGGCATAGAGGTCGCCGAGCAGGTGGGAACCATCGCTGTGCAGCAGCCGCGCCGAGCCGCAATGGTTTCCGTCCGTGTCCGCCAGAACGAGATATTCGGCGCACGGATTGTCGAACTGATCGACTTCGAACCGACCGGCGAGAACTGGCAGGTCCCAGCCCAGCAGATCGACGAAGACGCGCTTGCGGGCGGCAAACATCGCGCGCAGGGCTTTGGTCTCGACATCGACGGGCGCTGGGGCGCTTGGCTGCGGGCGGGGCCGCGACAGCATCGGGTTGGGTAGCATGGTGGTCATCCCCGTTGTGGCATGACCAGATCCCAGCACGTCGCAGGGTAGCAGACCATACCAAGGAATGGGGATGTTGCGGCTGGTTCGTCGGTCAGCCCGATCGTCGACCCGCACGCCACCACCATGGGAAAATGTCCTGGTAGCCGATGAAGCCACAGAGCAGGGCAAAGGTCGTCAGCTCGTGGCGCGAATGCAGCGCGCTGCGTTCGCGTGCCATCTTGAGATGCTGGATCACCGTTTCCTCGCTGATGCCGAGAATGATGCTGGTTTCGTAGGCTGTCTTGCCGCGCGCTGCCCACAGCACGCACTCGCGCTGGCGATCCGTGAACTGGACCAGCGGCGGCATGGTAGGTCCGACGGTGAGGCGGCGTGCCGCAGCGAGGGCGATAGCGCCGATCAGCTCCGCAACCATCAGCATACCATGTGGCAAGCTTCGTTCAGCGCGCATGACGAAACTGCAGGAGCCGCTTGATTCGCCTGGAAGATGCCGGCCAATGGTATAGCCGTCGGCAAGACCGACCTCACGGCCAATGGCCAGCATCTGGCGATCGCCTTTGGTCATGGGGATGAGACGGGGCAGGTCTCGCCAGGCAAAACCGGTCAGGCATTTGTCGCAGGCGCGCCTGACAGGATCTCGGCCGGCCAGGTCGAACGCTACATAGACTTGCGCCCAGGCGTCGGGGTAGTCGTGCAGCAGCACGCTATCGGGCGATGCGCCATGGCGATGAAGGTCGAAATTGAGCGCGAAATGGTCAAAGCCCATGCGCCTGCTGGCTCGCTGCAGAGCCCTATGCAGGTTGGACAGATCAAACGCTTGGGTAATGTCGTGGGTCAATTCATCGGCGAGATGCAAAGGCATGGTAGGACCGCGCGATGGCACGGATCGGCTGCCCAAGCTCCAATCGTGATCGCCTGAAAAGGAGCATTGTCGGCACAGTTCCACACTGCCGTGTTACCCCGTTGCAGGAAACGTTTGCTATGCTCGATTGAACCCATCACGGCGGGCGAGCAGTTCGGCGTGGCATCGCCTGTTTTCCCTTTGGTTACGCGGGCGCAGCGTATCACGCTGTCGTAAAAGAAAAAATCAGCAACAACGGGATTTTGACAAGTGCCGAATGGGTGAATTGCGCCTGTCCATTGGGATCCGATCTTGCGCGCTTGGTATGGCCAGTGGCGCAGCGACCATTGTGAAGTGTCAAGGATTGTCCGGCTAACCGCACCACGGCGAGAGGCCTCGTCCATCTCCCTTTTGAAGCGGGTTCTGGCAGCAATGTGGCGCGTAATGGCCGTGGGTCCGGGCTGCCTGGAGTTGGCGCTGATTGACAAAGTTTGCCAATCTTTGCTAACCTGCAGACTTGGAGGTTCTCATGGCCACGATGAACATCTCACTGCCCGACCCCATGAAGCAATGGGTGGAGGCGCAAGCTGACACCGGTCGGTATAGCAATGCCAGCGATTATGTCCGGGACCTGATCCGTCGTGATCAGGAGCGCGCCGACAAATTGGCCGCGATGCAGCGCATTGTCGATGATGCGCGCGCAAGCGGTCTGAGCGATGAAACGATGGCAGACATCCGGGCACGTGCGATCAGCCAGGCCGGATTGCAAAGCTGACCGTGGCGCGCTTTCGTTTAGCGCGCGCAGCAGCCGATGATCTGGTAGCCATCTTTCTCGACGGGCTCGAGCAGTTTGGCCTGTTGCAGGCCGATGCCTATCACGAAGGGCTGGGCGCGATTTTCGCGTTTCTTGCGGATTATCCCCATTCCGCGCGCTTGCGCGAGGACATCTCGCCGCCTGTTCGCGTGCATCCCTACAATGCCCATCTCGTCATCTATGATATCGGAGATCAGGGCGAGGTTATTATCCTGCGCGTTCGGCACGGGCGAGAAGATTGGATATCGACACCATACGACGGATAGGTGCGGTGATTGGAATTTTCCCGAATATCTGTTTCATTGTTGACGCTGCCCACCTGTGGGCAATTGGCTCAACCATTTTCCCCAATTGCTCAGATATGGGCAACTATGCGGGGATCAGCCAAATTGATCCAAGCGAATGATGGCCCTCTTCGCGCGCTGGGCAGGACAGAAATCTCGCAAGGTTAAGCAGCGCGACTGTCTGAAGCGTCCCGGGTTTTCCGGAGGCTCCTATCTGTGAGAAGGAGCAACAATGAGCGCTACAAGGAACAAGTTTTCGCCTGAGTTTCGCGACCGCGCGGTACGGATGGTTGATGAGCATCGAGGGGATTACCCGTCGGAGTGGGCGGCGATGACCTCGATCGCCGGGAAGGTTGGCTGCACGACCGAGACGCTGCGCCGCTGGTGCCGCGAGGAGGCGAGCCGGCGTGCGGGGCCAGCGGCGCAAGCCGCCAATGACCGGGAACGCCTCAAGTTGCCGGAGCGGGAGGTCAAGGAGCTGCGGCGGGCCAACGAGATCCTGCGCAAGGCGTCCGCGTATTTTGCGATGGCGGAGTTCGACCGCCACGGCAGATGATGATGGCGTTCATCGACGCCCATCGCGAGGACCTGGGTATCGAGCCGATCTGCCGTGAACTGGCGATCGCCCCGTCCTCCTACCACGAGCATGTTGCGCGTCTTGCCGATCCCGGCAGACGACCGGCTCGTGCCCAGCGCGACGACGATATGCGGGCACAGATCAAGCGTGTCCATGAAGCCAGCTTTGGTCTCTACGGCACGCGCAAGGTCTGGCACCAGTTGCGGCGCGAAGGCGTGGTGATCGCCAAGTGCACGGTGGAACGGCTGATGGCAGCCATGGGCCTGGCAGGTGTGCGGCGGGGCAAGAAGACCATCACCACGGTCAGCGATCCCAAGGCGCCATGCCCGCTGGACAAGGTCAACCGCGAGTTCCGCGTCAGCCGGCCCAATGCCCTGTGGGTGGTCGACTTCACCTACGTCCACACCCTGGGCAGGGTGGACTTCACCTACGTCCACACCTGGGCAGGGTTCGTCTACGTGGCCTTCGTGATCGATGCCTATGCTCGGAGCATCGTGGGCTGGAAGGTCAGCACGTCGGCTACCGCCGGCTTCGTGCTGGATGCTCTGGAACAGGCGATCCATGCCCGCAGGCCCGGCCCCGATGACGGGCTGATCCACCATAGCGACAGGGGCGTTCAATACCTTGCTATGAACTACACCCAGCGCCTCGCCGAGGCCAACCTCGTGCCGTCGGTCGGCAGCGTCGGCGACAGCTATGACAACGCTTTGGCTGAAACGATCAACGGCCTCTACAAGGCCGAGGTCATCTGGCGGCAGCGCTCATGGCCGAGCGCGTCCGCCGTGGAAATGGCAACCCTGCGCTGGGTCGACTGGTTCAATCACCATCGCCTCTTCGGACCCATTGGACACATCCCGCCGGCCGAAGCCGAGGCCAACTACTATGCCGCCAACGAAACCCTCGATATGGTGGCATGACTCAAATGAAATCGCCTCCGGAAAACCCGGGACGCTTCAGTCCGGCGAATCCCACGGCGTTGGGTGGCTGGCGGGGATGCAAGATTGACCATTTGATTCGACCGTCCGCCCGGCAAGGCAGGCGCGTAGGGAAGCAACACGACCACCGCTACCGAGTGCCTTCCATGAACGCTACCAAAGCCGCTTCGCCCTCCGCTGACGCTACCGCGTACAGCGTGATTGTCGCGATCAGCTTCCCGTTAATTTCGGTGACGTGGCAGGATGGCCGGTTCGAGGTCGGCTAGATGTTCGACACGAACCAGATTCCAAAGGCTGCGATGCCCAGAAGTGCGAGGATCAGGAGTGCGCGCATTACGGGCGGATCCTTTGCGGCAACCTCTTGTGGCCAGGGCAAAGTCAACGCCCTGAGCGCTACGACGAAGGCAGTCGCTGCACCAGCGACGCGAATCCAATCGAGTTGCACCCAAAGTTGCGCCATGGCGATGGATTGCGCGTCGGTGATGCTGTCCTTTGGCGAGCCAACCCCGTGATAGAAGAGCGCGGCATTCATCGGCCAGAAGGTTGTTACCGTGAGGATGAGCAATGAAAGGATGCCAACGGATGGAAGGCAGAGCAGCCATCTGTATCGCCACGGTGTCTTCCAACCGGAAGCCAGCGCTCCAAAACCCGCAACCAGCATCGCGGCCGAAAACGGGATGAAGAACACGCCGGTATCGACTGGCCATGCTTTCCCGTACGGCATCATCGCGAGAGATTGCGGCGGATTGGCGCTCCACGCGCTCGCGAGGACCAGGAGGTCGAACAGTTTTGCGCCGAGGAGCGGGCCGCCAGCGAGCACCGCCAGCCAGAGGAACGCCCTTGTTGCCCTTTCGCTAGCCACGACAAATCCCCCGATAAGAGCGCGATCAACTTTCCAGCAGGCCCGCCTTGGCCGCAACCTGCCTGAGCCAGACACAATTCAGAATGAGCCATGCCATCAGGATCGCAACGAAGAGCCGGTTCGCGATGCCATAGGGCGCACCTCGATGCAGCGTCAGGAACTGTGCGACGACGGCTATGACGAGCAATCCGGCGAAGATCAGGGCTGGCGTGCTATGGCCGCGCCAGTCCGGGCTGCTACCATAGCTGAATGCGAGGCACAGGGTCGAAACCAAAATGCTTACGACGTTCACCAGAAAGCTGATGGTGTGGATGTTGCCGGCTTGTGTGGTCGGAGCGGTCTCAAGGTCGGTCGGGAACAATGCTGTTACCACTAGCCCTATGAAGGCGACGATCAGAAGAGACGCACCGATCCGGCAGAGCCAGGATTGCGGGCCGTCCCGAAGCAGCCCGATCGCCAGTGCCAGACAGCCAAACGCAAGCGACGTGAAGGCAGTAGTCATGACCCAGCCGGTCGGACCAACCGCATAGTCGCTGATCATATGATCTATAATCGTATAGTCGGGCCGGATGGCGTGCATGAGCAGGAGGGCGAGCACGAAATAGACGAAGAAGCCCATCGCTGCCCCCGACGGCGTTGGTTGCGCACGTCTCAAAAGCAAGCTTCCGACCATTGAACCATCCTCAGTTGCCACGGCGCAGGCGTCAGCTGCACCGCTCGACAAGTCACAAGGCTCATGCTTAAATCTTTGCCGCGACCAAAAGGTGTGAAAAATCCTGAAATCTGAGAGGCAAACCGCTCTGACCGAGACACTGGCATTCGGCGACTTCCTGCTGGATCCCCGGCGACGGCGGCTTGTTGCCCGGACGACGGGCAATCTGATCGATCTGACCGGCCGTCCCCTGAACACGTTGCTCTACCTCGCTGCCCGCCCGGGCGTCCTAGTGACCAAAGATGATTTGATGTCGGCGATCTGGAAAGGCGTTACGGTCGAGGACAATAGTCTCGCCAAATGCATTTCCACGATCCGTAGATCACTCGGCGAGGGGCCAAATGACAAGCGCTTCATCGTTACCGAGCCGAGGCGAGGCTATCGGTTCGTGGCTCAAATTGCACGGGCTGAGACCAATGAACCTGGCCCTTCGTCGCGCCGTATGAGCGCCAACCCCCAAGCAAGCCAACTCTTCGTCTCGGGTTGGGCTGCATTGACCAGGCCGGGTGGCCCAACGCTCGAGCGCGGCTTGGAGCAGCTCGAACAGGCGACTGAGATCGATCCGCAGTTTGCGCTTGCCTATGCCTGCGTTGCGTCTGGCTATGCTCTCCTGGGCGTCTTTGGACTCGCCCAGCCAAGAGATGTCTTTCCAAAGGCGCGCGATGCTGCCCTTGCCGCTTTAGCGTTGGATACGACCTTGGCCGACGCCCATGCGCAATTGGGCCATATCTGCACGATGTTCGAGTTCGACTTCGAGGCAGCCGATGCCTGCTATCGCCGCGCCCTCGATTTCAATCCCGACTGCTTGGCGGCCTACCATTATATGGGACTCCAGGCGATGTGCGCCGAGAACTTTGATGAGGCCTTTTGCTACCTTCGCCGGGCCCAGGCTATTGAGCCCCTCGCGCCCAATATCAACGCCAACATTGCGATGGGACTCTACTATGCTGGGCAATATGACCGAGCGATCGCGCAGGCCGAAGCCGCGCTCGAGCTTGCCTCCCAGTTCGCCCATGCTCAATCCATACTGGCACGCAGTTGGCTGCGCCTGGGCGATGTCGAGCGCGCGCTCGAGCTGTTTTGCTCGCGCAGCGGCGTGACGATCGGCAGCGCTGCCGATGTGCCGGCAGCGCTGGCACTCGCGGGAAGGCATTCGGAATCGAAAGAACGGCTGGACGAGCTCATCGCCGCGCGGGGCCATCGCTATGTTTCCGCGTTCGATATCGCCACAGTCTATGCCGCTCAGGACGATGTGAGCGCAGCGCTGGACTGGCTCGAGACGGCATTCATCGAACGTGCCCAGCCAATCTGCGCCCTGGCGGTCGATCCTGCGTTCAAGCGTCTTCGCCAGGAGCCTCGCTTTCGGGCGGTTTTGGTCGAACTCGGCCGGATTCCGAAAAGTCGCTAGCGATTAGCTCCAAGGAGAGATATCCGCACTCGGTGGCTGGTGAGGTAAAACTGTTCACGCCTTATAGCCGCCGTCCTGGCCTTAAAAACCGGCCTTCGTTCATCCTAGGTCTGGCTTATCCAAACTGACCAGGACGTGGCGCCGGTCAGGGCCGAAGCTCTGTTTGGACGACCAGCGCATTGAGCGCTGCCATCGCCTCAACCGAAAGATCCAGTTCCGCCGCCGCGCAATTCTCTGCGAGATGCATGGTGCGGGATGTGCCGGGGATCAACAGCAGGTTGGGCGAACGGTTCAACAGCCAGGCCAGAGCCACTTGCATCGGCATCGCCCCAATGTCTCGCGCGATGTCGGCAAGGCCTGAAGATTGGATCGGCGTGAAACCGCCAAGGGGGAAAAAGGGGACATAGGCAATGCCCTGGGCCGCCAGCCTGGCAACCAGAGTATCATCGTCGCGATGCACCAGATTGTAGAGATTTTGCACGCAGTCCACCGGCGCGATCGCCTGCGCTTCAACAATCTGCGCCTCGGTAACGTTGCTGAGTCCAAGATGCCGGATCAGGCCTTCCTGCTGCAAGCGCGCCAACGTGGTAAACTGTGGTTCCAGTGATCCTTCCATAGGGGCGTGGACATCACCCATCATCCGCAAATTTACGACATCGAGCTGCTCCAGGCCAAGATTGCGCAGATTGTCATGCACTGCGGCGGTCAACTCTTTCGGGCCCTGCGCCGCAATCCACGAGCCATCCGCGCCGCGCCGCGCGCCCACTTTGGTGACGATGACCAAATCTTCGCCGTAAGGATGCAGCGCCTCGCGGATGATCTGGTTGGTTACATGCGGCCCGTAGAAATCGCTGGTGTCGATATGGTTGATCCCAAAAGCAATCGCGGCCCTCAGCACTGCGATTGCCTCGCCCCGGTCCTTGGGCGCTCCGAAAACGCCCGGCCCCGCCAGTTGCATCGCGATCCATGTCCTGGTGATGGATATCCGGCTTGTCGGGCAGCGTGAACGGCTGCGCCGTCGCTGATGCTTGGCGTCGCTTGGCCGATTCTACGCCTCGGCAAACGCGTCTATCGAAGCGCGCCAAGTGCGGGGAATCCTGTTCTTCGCCAAACCCGCGGCGATGAAGGAACTGGCGCAGGCCTGACACGGCTTCTGCGACGGGCAGCACGCCAGGAGAGCATAGCTCGCGCGAAGATGGTGGTGTGAGATTGCCGCCTGCTCCATCGCTACGCCGCGCAGGCGAGCAGCATGTGATCTCTTCCCGTGGCTCCGGACCGCCTTGTTTCGCGAAAACCGCAATGCAGAATGCGATTGGCGGCCTACCTTGCAAGGGCTGGCGTCGTGACGGGTGATCGGTTGCCGGGTCGCTTTAGGGCTGCCGACGCTCGAGCCGATCAAACCATTTCGACGGTGTCAGACCGGTAGTCGCGGCGGTTTCCGCTCCCATGCTCTGCGCCATGATCTCGATCGCCCAGCGGTGACGCTCATCGGTCTCGGCGACGCAAGCGTTCTCGGGGATCCATAGTATATAGTCGCGCATGTGCGCATCGGCGGCGGTAAACAGTACGCAGATGTCGGTGGCCACGCCGGTCAAGATCAGCCTGTCAACGCCGAGCTTGGGCAGCAACACTTGGAGGTTGGTCGCATAGAAGCCGGAAAATTGCGGCTTGATGATAAAATAGTCGTCGTCGGCGGGCCGAAGCTGCTCCGAGACGCGGCTGTGCCTTTCAAGTGCGCGATCGACCAGCCTCCATCGCTCGGAATGCCATTCGCCGAAATTGTCGTTGACATAAATAACGGGGTGGCCGGCTAGCTCGATGGCCCTGCGCAAGGCGAGGATCGGTTCGACGGTGGCGAGCGCGCGATCATGCAGGGCGCGGCCGCCACCGAAGTCGAAATCGTTAATCATGTCGATAATGAGTAATGCCACGCGCTGCTTGGCCGAGTTGTGCTGCGGCGTCGTGGGCGCCTGCTCATTCGTCATCGGCCATGCTGCCTGAACGGTGCCAGGGGCGGCTTCAAATACGGTCCCGCAATGGGTATCCCGTTTCCATGAGACCCCGGTCTCACCGGCTAGTCCCAGGTCAGAACGACACGGCCATTGGCCGGAATACGAAAATCGATTCGGTCAGCCGTGCGCGCATGCGACCGAAGGGTGTTACCTTCCAACGTCGTGAGCCGAACCTTTGGCAATGCCTTGCGCTTCAGTCGGACGATGCTGAGCCCAGCGTCGCACGTCTCACCGCCGTCGAGCGTGAGCGTCAGTGCCCGCTTGCCCGTGCGTTCGCGAGCCCGGATGAAATGATCGCAATAGAGACGGAATGTTGCGCCTTCGACGTGATGGAAGGCGCGGGTTGCGAAAATGAAGGCGGCGCCGGCGCCATAGACTTCCTGTCCGACCTGACCCGCGAGTTGGCCGTCGGGATAGAGGTCTTCCAGTGGGAAGGAGAGTTTGCGGTCGATATGACCATTGGTCTCGCGTTGCCTGGGAGAGATGATCTCAGGTGGAAGCGCATCGGGATAATAATACCAGGCGCGGTCGAGCGCGTATTTGCAATATTCCGCAATCAGCATCCGCGCCGCCGGCTCGAGGTCGGGGCCGCTGTCGTCGAGATAGTGTTCGAACGCCGCAAAGGAATCGAAGCATTCGTAGATCGCCATGTACGGCGCATCCTGCAGGCAAGTGGCGCCAAGGAAATTACGGTAGTGCACCGCGCGCTCGATCCGACTCTCCCATATCTCGCAGTTGTGGAAAAAACTGCCGACATAGACGTAGCTTTGCTCCAGATAGACATCTTCGTTGGTGATCCGCCACAGCCGCATACACGCTGCGGCACCCCAGGCAGTCAGGTTCGCCTGGTAATTGATGTTGAACCTCAAACCCCTCGCAGCGTCGATCGCTGCACGGGCTTCGTCGAGGAAACGCTTGTCGTCGGTCAGTTCGAACGCCTGGAGCATCACCCAGGCGTAGACCCCGCCAACGTCGGTTTGGCCGCGGCCGTCGGCGCCTGCGGATTCCGTGATCACCGAGAAATCGGTGACGTTGAACTGGATAGGCCACTTATATTTGAAGTGATGCGCTGCCTTGATCCCGTAATCGATCGACTTCAGAAATAGCGCATGCGCTTTTTTGTCGCCATCGAGCGCCATATGCGCGAGGTTGAGCAGTGGATGATAGAGATACCAGCTGTCGACCGCGTCGGCGTCTTTGTCACCGCCGACATTGGGAAGATAGCGGCGCAGCGTCTTGAGTTTTCGGTCATAGAATTTGCCGAGGCCTGCCTTGAACTCTGCTTCCAGCGGATGTGGCACACCGAGCCACTTGCCCCAGTCATGGATGGCGGCGACCAGTGACGTCTGGA
>Ga0070667_100002395_pt1 | contig 16421 bp, 10 predicted proteins | sample KBSS33metaG_FD_64659 | JGI IMG/M metagenome (GOLD analysis project Ga0070667, IMG submission 64659) | Switchgrass rhizosphere microbial communities from Kellogg Biological Station, Michigan, USA - KBS S3-3 metaG | ecosystem: Host-associated > Plants > Roots > Rhizosphere > Soil ... | reverse complement strand
GGGCGCCCAGCTGACCGAGCAACACGTACGCGAATTCTGCCGCACGCAGATTATGGATTATAAGGTGCCGCGCTACGTGAGGTTTGTGACCGAGTTTCCGCAGACGGTTACGGGGAAGATTCAGAAATTCAGGATGCGCGAAGCGATGCAGCGGGAGATCGAGCAGCGGCGAAGTGGGGCCACAGCGCCGATGCTTACGGTGTAGCGTCGAGCCCTTGCCGCCTGCGGCTTCGCACAGTCGCATTTCCGAGAGATTCAGGAACTCCGCGGCCAAATCGAGCAAAACGACGAAACGCGCGCGAGTTCTTTCGCATTTGCTCTTGATAGTGCCGTTTTACCCACCCCCCATGAAGAATCCGCCGTCAACATGCAGCACCTGTCCGGTCATGTAGGCCGCGAGAGGGGAGCATAGGAACAGAACGACGTTTGCCACATCGTCGACTGTTCCGCCGCGAGCAAGGGGAATTTGTTCGACGAATTTCTGGAGCGCCTCCGGTGGCATGGTGCGGGTCATCTCCGTATCAATGAAGCCGGGGGCGATGGCGTTTACTGTGATCTGTTGCCGGGCGAGCTCGCGGGCGGCGACCTTGGTGAGGGCGATTACACCCGCCTTGCTGGCGGAGTAATTGGCTTGCCCAAAGAAGCCGAGGGTGCCACTGATCGAGGCGAGATTCACGATGCGTCCGCCCGGCCGGAGATGCGGAGTGGCGGCGCGGATGACGTTGAACGTGCCGCTGAGATTCACTCGGAGGACGGAATCCCATTCATCATCGGAAATTTTACGTAGCGAGCGATCGCGGATAATGCCGGCGTTGTTGATAAGGAGATCGATACCGCCCAGTTGCTGGACCGTCTGGTCGATCATCCGGGCGACCTGAGCGCGGTCGGCGATGTCGGCCTCGATGACAACAGCGGAGTCGGTGGGCGTGTCAGATCCGACATTGATCGAGGCGATGACCGCATCGGCATCCGCGCGATTCCGGCCGGCGGGGTCGGTTACGTAGTTCACCGCACAATGAGCGCCGGCCTTGGCGAGCGCGCGGACGATCGCCGCGCCGATTCCGCGCGAGCCGCCGGTGATCAGTGCCGTTTTCCCGGAGAGGTCGATCAGTTGCGACATGGCTCCTATTATACTTCGGAGGAGGGCACGGCGGAGAAGTTATTCTGCCGCTGGAGAAGTCTGGAGTGGTGGCGCGATGATGCGAAGCACTCTCCCAATTCGACTCCTGACGGCCGTACCGCTTTGCGACGGGCACGACAGCGCGATCTCAACCATCAATCTGGAATTGATCCGGCATGGCATCGAGGTGATCTACCTGGGGTACCATCGTTCGGTGCGCGATATCGTGCGGGCGGCAGTGCAGGAGGATGTGCGGGCGGTGGGAATCTCAAGCTATAACGGGGGGCATGTGGAGTTCTTCGCTGACGTGGTGAAGGGACTCCGGGCGGAGGGGGCTGGGGAGATCACGGTGTTTGGCGGCGGCGGGGGAACCATAACACATGTCGATGAACGAGCCATGCAGCGGCGCGGCGTCGGGCGAATCTTCTTTCCCGGAGAATCGCTGGCGGAGATGGTGGAGTGTGTGCAGCGGACCCTTGGGGGCCGGCGGGCGGGAGAGCATTCAAAGAAGCATACGAAGTCGTCGCCAGATCATGCGTTGGCGCAGGCGTTGACTCGGGCGGAATTGGAAGCGGCTGCCAGCAGAACCAATGGACGTTCAAAAGGGTCGACAAGGGCGCACACGAGTCTTCGGCGCATTGAGGAAACATCGCGATTACTTCTCAGGCCGCGCGTGGTTGGCTTCACCGGGCCCGGCGGTGCGGGAAAGACCACGCTCATTGATGAACTGGTTCTGCGTCTGCTGCGGCGCGATCCCGCTTGCCGCATCGGGATTCTCTCGCACGATCCGAGCCTGGCGAGCGCGGGAGCGCTGCTGGGCGACCGCGCGACGATGATCTATTCGCAGAATGACCGCGTGTTCATGCGAAGCCTTGGGTCGCGCGGGCAGGCGGGGGGGCTTTCAGCGGCAACGGCGCGCTGCGTTGATATACTCCGCCGAGTGGATCAATTGACGCCAGCACCGCCGTTTGATTGGATCTTCGTCGAGACGGTCGGTACCGGGCAGGAGGCGCTCCCCTTTGCGCCTGGCATGGTCGATGTGCGGGTTCTGGTGATGAGTCCGGAGTACGGCAGCCGCCTGCAGCTTCAAAAGATCGCCATGCTGGAGGAGGCGGACATCGTGGCGGTCAATAAATCGGACATGGCGCAGGCGCGAACGGCGCAATCCGAAGTTGGCCGGCGACTCGAAGGCACAGCGCGCGGCGGGAGTCTCGTGGCGACCGTCGCCAAGCGACATGGGGATGAGGGGGTCAATCAGTTGCTTGAACTTCTCGAGAGTATCAACCGGTCGATCGAACCCACGGCACTCACCACAGCACGGGGGAAATCATGAGCATCCTCGGGCAGGTGATCAGCACTATCGAAGCCTACGACAGCGCAGGCGCGGAGGTGGCGCGCCAGGCCCGCACCGATCCAGCCGTCGCGGAGGCTCTCTTGCAGCGGTGGCGGAGCTTCAGCGGCTCTGTGTCGACAGTCACCACACCTACCGGCCTGCAGCTTCCGCGGCTTGCGCTGCCGGCGCTGGATGAGCCGGGGGCGATTGCACGCTTTCTTCACCAAGAGGGCTTGCCAGGCGAGTTTCCATTTGTCAGCGGCGCGTACCCTCAAATGTATTCTTCCGGCGGCAACGGCGCAGCGCCGAGTGAAGAACCGACTCGGCTGTTTGCGGGGCTTGGGCTTGCAGAGGATACGAACCAACGCTTCCATTACCTTGTTGGTCACCAGCGCAGCGTTCGCCTGAGCACGGCGTTTGACGGGCCAACACTCTATGGCATCGATAGCGATGCCGACGGTGCAAGTGGCAAGGTCGGTGAAGGGGGCGTGGCGGTCGATACCGTTGACGACATGGTGCGGCTCTACGATGGGTTTGATCTGACGGAGCCGAATCTGTCGGTCTCGATGACAGTCAGCGGGCCCGCGCCGGCGCTGCTGGCGATGTATGTGGCGGCTGCGCGAAGGCGATTTGGCGCCGATGCAGCGAAGACACTCCGCGGCACGATCCAGGCGGACATTCTCAAAGAGGTGCAGGCGCAGAATGAGGTGCTTTATCCGGTGGATGCATCCCTGCGTTTTCTGGCGGACATGATCGCCTGGACCAGCGAGCAGATGCCGCGCTGGTATCCGATTTCGATCAGCGGGTATCACATCGCCGAGGCTGGGGCGACGCCAGTGCAGCAGGCGGCATATACGTTGTCCAACGGCCTGGCCTATGTGGAGATGCTCAAGGCGCGAGGATTGGCGGTGGATCAGTTTGGGCCGCGCTTGTCGTTCTTTCTCGATTGCGGGCTCGATGTGGAGTATCTGGTGCTGGGTCGGGTCTGCCGAAAGATCTGGGCGATCGTGATGCGTGATGTATTTGGTGCCGGCGATCGAGCGCAGCGCTTCAAGCTCCACACGCAAACCAGCGGTCGATCTCTGGTGGCGCGCGAGTTTAAGAACAACCTGACACGCACCGCGGTTGAGCTGATGATGGCTTACGCCAATGCGACCAACTCCTGCCACAGCAATGCCGCTGACGAGGCATTCACCACGCCTTCGGAGGAATACGCCCGGCTGGCATCGCACGCGCAGTCGATCCTGCTTGAAGAATCGGGCCTCTTCAAGCATGTCACGAACCTGCTGGGATCGTCGCCGGGGATGTTGATGCTGCAGGAAGTTGTGCAGCGGGCTATCCTTGATGAATTCCGGCGCATCGATGAGATGGGCGGCGTACTGGCGGCGATGGAACAGCGCTATCAGCGAAGTCAGATTCAGCTCGCGGCCTATCGCTACGAAGCCCAGATTCACGCCGGCGAGCGGCCGATTGTCGGGGTGAATCGCTATCGCATGGAAGCCAACGGAGAGGCGAATGTTCGCGTGGTGCGGACGCCTCGCGAGAAGCAGCGCAAGCAGATCGCGCGGCTCAAGGCGTTCAAGAAGAAGCACGCAAAGCGAGCCCCCGCCGCGCTGGACGCGCTCGAGCAGGTGGTTCGCGCCGGAGGCAATACCTTTGAGGAACTGCTGAAAACAGTTGAAGTCTGCTCGCTCGGGCAGATCACGCGGAGGCTGCAGGAAGTGGTGGGAAGGTTCAGGCCGATGGTCTGAGGCACACGGCCACAACTGCGAACCGCCGCTTGCTACTTTCCACGCAACTCCACGCGCCGGATCTTCCCGCTCACCGTTTTCGGAAGCTCTGCTACGAACTCGATCTCACGCGGATATTTGTATGGCGCGGTCACTCGCCGGCAATGTTCCTGAAGATCGGACTTGAGGGCATCGCAGGCGGTTGCCTGTTTGCGCAGGACGACAAACGCCTTGACGATCTGGCCGCGGATTTCATCAGGCTTGGCGACGACGGCTGCTTCAATGACATCGGGATGCTCGATTAACGCGCTCTCGACTTCGAACGGCCCGATCCGGTAGCCGGAGGATTTGATCACGTCATCCGCCCGTCCGACAAACCAGTATGATCCACTCGAATCGCGCCGGGCGACGTCGCCGGTGAGGTAGTAATCGCCCACGAAGCGGGAAGCGTTTTCCTGGGGATTGTTCCAATATTCCTGAAAAAGGCCCAGCGGGCGCTGCGGACGAACGCGCACGGCCAGCTGGCCATCAGTGCCATCCGGAACGGGGTTTAAATCGGAATCCAGAATCGCCAACTCAAACCCGGGCATCGGCCGGCCCATGCAGCCGGGGACGACGTCGAACTGTTCATCTGCGTTGACGGATGAAAGCGGCGGCCGATTTTGCCCGCGAATGTTGCCGATCATGCATACAGATTCGGTCTGACCGTAGCCTTCATAGATCGTCAGTCCGGTTGCGCGTTTCCAGATGGCCATAACCTCTGGATTAAGAGGCTCGCCCGCGGAGACGCAGTGCTTGAGATGTGGAAATCGCCGCGCGGCGAGATCCTCGCGGACGATCAACCGCAGCGCGGTGGGCGGCGCGCACCAGCCGGTAATCGGGTAGCGCTCGAGAATGTCGAGGGCTTGGGCGGGATCAAATTTGCCTCGACTATCAATCGCGAAGATGCAAGCGCCCATGTGCCACGGGCCGTAGAAACTCGACCATGCCGCCTTGGCCCAGCCAGTGTCGGAGAGGTTCCAATGAATGTCGCCTCGCTCGCAGCCTAGCCAATGCTCGCCTGTGATGCGATGCCCCAGGCCATACGAAACCTGATTGTGCAGGACCATCTTAGGATGGCCGGTCGTGCCGCTGGTGAAGTAGAGGATGCCGGGACTATCGGCGCGGGTGTGGGGCGGGTCAAAGGCTTCATCGGCGGTCGCCAGGGCGCGATCGAACTCGATCCAGCCGGGAAGAGAGGTATCGCCGCTTTCGCCAACGACAAAGCGGATAGGAGGCGCATCGGGCTTGAGAATCTTGGCCGCGCCCGCTGGATCGGTGACGATGCCCTTTACGCTGGCTGCATCAACGCGATAGTCGATGTCGCGTGGCGTAAGGAGCGGAGTCCCGGGGATTGGCACCGCTCCGAGGCGAATCAGGCCAAGCATCGCAATCCACCACTGCGGGACGCGCGGGAGAATCACCAGGACATGATCGCCTGCGACAATGCCGCCAGCCGAGAAGGCCGCGGCGGCGCGACGAAGCGCACGCGCCATTTCGGCAAAGCTGAAGCGGCGCTCGCGCCCGGCCTCATTCACCCACCAAAGCGCCGGCGCATCGGGTGTTCGACGCGCCCAATCTTCAACAACATCTCGCGCAAAATTGAAGTACGCGGGGATGGCAGTGGTGAGGGATGTCATGGCGCTCAAAGTATATCAGGCGAAACGTTAGGACGATCAAGGATAAAGGATCAGGGAACTGAATTCGGTGTCCCCTCCGCACGCTGATGATTTTCGGCTGCCCCGTTTGATTGATCAGTGGTAGGATTCCTGCGCATGACTCTCATCACCAACACGCCGACACTCGCAGAGCGCATGGCCACTTTTGCGGTTGGGCTGCGATTCGAGTCTCTACCGCCAACCGTGGTGCATGAAGTCAAGCGGCGGGTTCTGGATTCATTGGGCTGCGCCTTCGGGGCGTATTCCTCGGAGCCGGGGCAGGTCGCTCGAAGTGTGGCATCCGCCATCGCGGGTAGTCAGGAATCCGGCGCAACACTCTGGGGTACCAGTCACCGCACTTCGCTCGACTGGGCTGCCTTCGCCAATGGCTGCCTGGTGCGCTACCTCGATTACAACGACACTTATCTGTCACTCGAGCCGGCACACCCGAGCGACAACATTCCCGCTGCCGTCGCCGCCGCTGAGGGTGCGGGGGCGAATGGGCGGGCATTGATCACGGCGATCACGGCGGCGTACGAAGTGCAATGCCGGTTGTGCGATGCCGCCAGTCTGCGGGCCATCGGGTGGGACCATGTGACCTACGGCGCGTTTTCCTCCGCGCTGGCGGCGGGAATGCTGATGGGGCTTGACGTGCATCGCATGCGACATGCGCTGGGGATTGCGGGCGTCGCGTCGGCGGCGCTTCGGCAGACGCGCGTGGGTGAACTGTCACATTGGAAAGGATGCGCCTTCGCCAACGCTGCCCGTCAGGGGGTCTATGCCGCCATGCTCGCCCGGGCTGGGATGACTGGCCCGCATCCGATTTTCGAAGGAGACAAAGGGTTTGAAAAACTGGTCAGCGGCCCGTTGCCTGTGAAGGGCCCATTTGCAACGGCAGGCGTCGGTGCGGCGACGGGCGCACCTGATTCTGAATGGATGATCCTCAAGACGAGCATTAAGTGCTGGCCGGTGGAATATCACGCCCAGAGCGCGGTGGATGCCGCGCTCTCGCTCCGCGCTCAGGTCCTGGCGGGAACGTTTGGCGGCTCGGCGGATGGAATCTTCGACGCGGTCCGCGAGATCATTGTTGATAGTCATGATGCGGCCGTCGACATCATCGGTAGTGAGCCGGAGAAGTGGCGGCCGACGAGTCGGGAGACAGCTGATCACAGCCTTCCGTATCTTGTGGCCGTTACACTGGCGGATGGCGAGGTGACGCAAGCGCAGTTCGAGCCCGAGCGCTTCACCGATCCACGGCTGCTCAGCCTTGTCGCCCGCGTTTCCGTGCGCAGGCATGATGAGCTGAGCCGCCTGTACCCTGACGCAGTCGGCAACATCGTCACGGTGACGACCAATGATGGACGCACGCTCAACCGCCGCGTCGATCACGCGCTGGGTCACGCGCACAATCCGATGCCCGATGAAGGCGTACGCGCCAAGTTTCATCGTCAGGCTGATCCGCTTCTGGGAGAGGCTCGGGCGGCAGAAGTGGCGGAGATCGTGTGGCGGTTGGAGGAACTGGGCAATATGGAAGAATTGCTCGGCGCCATTCACGTGCCCGAGCGCGTGTAAAACGACATCGCAAGGGAACAATGGCCACCCGCACAGCACAACCCCTGGCCCGAACGACGCGCCTCCGCCAGTTGCTCGCCGACGGCTGTATTCCACTGGCGGGCGCTTACAACGCTCTCACCGCGCGGCAGGCGGAGGGGGCAGGGTTTGAGGCTGTCTATGTCAGCGGCGCGGGGCTGGCCAACGCGACAGCGGGTGTGCCGGACATCGGCCTGCTTTCTCGTGATCAGGTAGCGCTTCTGGCGGGGTGGATTGCCGCGGCGGTGAGCGTTCCGGTGCTTGCAGATGCGGATACTGGGTTTGGGGGCTCCGCAGATGTGGCGCGCACCGTTCGCGCGTTTGAAACTGCTGGCATCGCCGGGCTGCACATCGAAGATCAGGTCTTCCCCAAGCGCTGCGGACATCTGGCGGGAAAAGAGATCATTCCGGCAGCCGAGATGGTGAAAAAAATCCGCGCCGCCACAAAGGCCCGGCGCGATACGGATTTCGTCATCGTGGCGCGGACTGATGCGCGGGCGGTCGAAGGATTCGATTCGGCCGTAGAGCGGGCCAGGCGGTATCTCGATGCCGGCGCCGATGCGATTTTCCCCGAGGCGTTGCAGACGCGCAGCGAGCTCGCGCGATTCGCACGCGCGATTGATGTGCCGCTGATCGCGAACATGACCGAATTCGGCCGCAGTCCCTTGCTGACGGTGCGCGAGCTTGCAGCGATGGGCTACCGCGCCGTGCTCTTCCCGCAAACCGCGTTGCGCATCGGGTTGCGGGCGCAGGAGGCCGCGCTGAGCGAACTCGCACGTCGCGGCACTCAGCGCGGATTCATTAGGCGGATGCAGACGCGCAAGGCTCTGTACGAGTTGCTGGACTATGATCCGAAGAAGGATTGGCCCGCCGCCGAATCGTGGCGGACCCGGAACGGCGCTAAGAAGCGCCCATGAGGTGCAATCATGAGTGCTTCCCCACAAGCCGCGAGCGGCCAACCTGCCACCGCGACCCCCGTTTATAGCCCGGGCCTCGATGGTGTCATCGCTGGCGAGACAGCCATCTGCCAGGTCGATCCCGGCGGCGTGCTTCTCTATCGCGGATACGATATCCACGGCCTGGCGACGCACACGATCTTTGAACAAGTGGCTGCGTTGCTGCTGCTGGGCGAGCTTCCGGACGTTGGAGGGACCGAGCGCCTCCGCGCCGACTTGGCCGAAGCCGCCGAATTGCCCGTGCCCGTCGTCAACATGCTCCGGCTCGTTCCGCCGACGACCCATCCCATGGACATCCTACGCACCGGCGTTTCGATGCTGGCGGCATTTGATCCGGATTTCGATAACCCCACGCATGATGCCAATGTCCGCAAGGCCATGCGCCTGGTCGCCCGCGCGCCAACACTGATCGGAGCAGCCGCCCGAATCGCGCGCGGCGAGTCGCCCGTCCATCCCATCCCCGGACAGCGCCTTGCCGAGCGCCTTTTGCATGGCCTGACTGGCGTCAGCCTCCAGCCATGGCAAGCCCAGGCGATCGATGTGATCCTCGCCCTCTACGCCGAGCACGAGTTCAACGCCAGCACGTTCGCAGCCCGGGTGACCGCCTCCACACTCGCGGATATATACGCCGCCGCCACCTCCGCCATCGGCACTCTCAAGGGCGCGCTGCACGGCGGAGCGAACGAGCAGGCGATGAATGTCCTGCGCGAAGTCGGAACCGCAGCAAATGCCGCTGCCTGGGTTGCCGGAAAACTCGCACGGCATGAAAAGATCATGGGCTTTGGTCACCGCATCTACCGCACCGGCGACTCGCGCGTGCCCGTCATGCGCGACCTGATCCGGCGCATGGGCCAGCAGATCGGCCAGGAACAATGGGCCGACGTGTGCGAAGCATTGGAATCCGCCGTCAGCCAGCAAAAGGGCCTCTGCGCCAATGTCGATCTCTACGCCGCCCCCGCGCTGCACATGCTTGGCATCCCCCCCGCACTCAACACCCCCATCTTCGCCTGCGCCCGCATGGCCGGCTGGTGCGCGCACGTCATCGAGCAGCATGACCACAATCGCCTGATCCGCCCGCGCTCGCTTTATACAGGCCCTGCACGGCGCGAATACACCGGCGGTGCAATGTAATCCCGCAAATCGCCGGTGTGCTTAACGCTCCGTTCAATCGCTCACTCCTCATCGTCCTTCCACCCGAGCACGGTATCGGCCACCGCGAGTATCTCGGCATCCTGATTGGCAAACAGCGCATGCAGTCGAACATTGATCCTGGCTGCAGCGTGATGGCAGAATCCCCGACCGATGACCAAATCTCTCGTATCAGAAGCAGGGCTGCCCGCAGCATGGCCGTTGCCGCCTACGTGCGCCGTCGTAGTCAGATGGGATTGCAATTTGCTCAAAACCGCTGCCATCGTGAACAGATCCACCGCCGACCACGCGATCCGCTGCTGGAGAAGTTGCAAGTCCAGAATCTTCTCGCGATGCGCGCGCAAGAGGCGGTGGATCGCCTGGGCGAATTGATGGATTAGACGGGCCAGGGCGTGGCCTTCAGCGCTGATCTGCGGATGCAGGTTTCGGCAGTCTGCCCCCACGACGATGTCGCGCCATTGATCGCGGGCGAAGGCGGCCAGCCGGCCGAAGTTGCCGATGGGATGGCGGCCGGCGCGGAGCACCTGCTCGAACTGTTCGCCCACGCCCTTCATTCCCATCAGCGCGATGAATGCAGTCATTACCTCAGTCGTTCCTTCGACGATGCGGTTGATCCGCGCATCGCGCAGCATGCGCTCGAGGCCATGCTCGCGCATGTAGCCCTCGCCGCCCCAGATCTGCACGGCGTCATCGGCGACCTGCCAGAGTCCCTCGGAGCAATAGAGCTTGGCGATCGCCGTCTCCAGCGCCAGATCAGGCGCGTGTTGATCCACCAGCCCGGCGCAGAGATAAGTCAGGGCGTCCATCGCGAAGACCGTCTCCGCCATGCGGGCGATCTTCTCCTTGATTAGGTGGAACCTTCCGATGGGCCGGCCAAACTGCTGGCGCGAACGGGCGCGCTCGATGGACATCTCCAGGGCGCGCTTCGCCCCGCCCAGGCAGCCGGCGCTGAGTGTGCAGCGGCCGTAGTTCAGAACATTGAGGGCCACCTTCAGCCCGCCGCCGACCTGCCCCAGAACCCGGTCAAAGGGAACGCGCATGTCGTTGAAGCGCAGCGTTCCCTGCCACGAGCCGCGCACGCCGCACTTGCTGCGATTGGGGCTGACGATCTCAAAGCCGGGCAGATCCGGAGTCACCAGAAATGCAGTGACCTTGTCGCGCGTCTTTCCATTTTCAACGACCGTCGTCTTGGCCATCACGGTCATCACCTTCGCCAGCGCCGCGTTGGTGGCGTAGCGCTTGTGACCATTCAGAATCCAGTGCGTGCCATCGTCACTCAGGTGGGCTGCGGTCTGTACGCTGGCGGCATCCGAGCCGACTTCAGGCTCGCTGAGGCAGAATGCAGCGAGAGCCTCGCCGCTGGCCAGGCGCGGGAGAAACTCGCGCTTCTGCGCTTCGGTGCCCATGAGCAGAATCGCTTTGAGGCCGATTGACTGATGCGCGCCGATCAGCACCGCGGTGGAAGCGCAGGTGCGGCTCACGCGCTCGATCACGCGGCAGTAGGCGGTATGCCCAAAGCCGCCGCCTCCAAACTCAGCCGGGACGGTCATGCCGAGAATTCCCATCTGACCCAAGCCATCAATCACGCTCTGCGGAATGCGCTCTTCGACGTCAATCAGTTCGGGATTGACGCCGGTAGCGAGGAATGGATCAAGGCGTTGAATAAGGCCATCAGTCCGCAATGCCTCGTCCGAAGTTTGCTCTGGATACGGCATCAGCTTGTCGAGTTTTAGCTTGCCAAAGAAGAGCGATTTGGCGAAGCCCAGCTCGGACGAAGTCTCTTCCATGAGATCCTTGGCCTTTTCCATCTGCTCCTGATCCGCGCGCTTAAAGGTGGGCATGGGTGTTTACTCCTGTGGTGGGAACCAAAACCATGTTCGCCGCGCTGGGCGCGGGTGTTAGTTCAGAAAAGGTGGCGCCGCGAGCCGCCAGATCGCGCAGAAGCGAATCAGGCGCAAAGCGTTGGCCATGTTGTGCCGCCAGTTCATCCAGCCGGCGAGCGATCTCGGCAAGGCCGGCGGTTTCGGCGAAATGAATCAGCCCGCCGCGGAAGGGCGCCAGGCCCATCCCCATGACGCTGGCCAGGTCGATCGTATCGGCAGAATCGACCACTCCTTCGCGCAGGGCGCCGGCGGCCTGATTCACCATGGGGAGCACCAGACGCCATTGAATGGCCTGCTCATCGGGTGATTCGGCGCGCGCACCGACGGTGGTATTCATCATCGCGGCGAGTTCAGTATTCACCTCAAGCGGCCCGGCATTCTTCGAGCGTTTCCTATCCGTCGCCGGATGCATATAGAACCCGCGGCCCGTCTTTTTGCCGAGCCATTTCTGCACGATGGCTTGCTCCACCGCAGCCGGAAGCGCCGGCGCAGCGCCAGAGGGCGATTCGGACCGCAAGACCAGCGCCGCCACGTCCAGTCCGATCTCATCGAGCAACTCGAAGGGACCCATTGGCATGCCCCATCGTTTCATCGCCAAATCGATCGTCGCGATTGGCGCGCCCTCATCGGCCATCACCAGTGCTTCCGCGAGGTATGGGATCAAGACACGATTCACCAGGAACCCCGGAGAATCGCCGACCAGAACGGGGATCTTGCCAAGCTGCCCGGCGAGCGCCGCCGCGGTGGAAAGCGCCTCGTCTCCACTCTGCGCCGTCCGCACCACCTCAACCAGCGGCATCTTCGGGACAGGATTAAAAAAGTGCAGGCCCACCACGCGCGAAGGATTCGCTACTGCGCGGGCGATGTCGGTGACGCGCAGAGAACTTGTATTAGTTGCCAGCACGGCATCAGGCCGGCAGAGCTTGTCGAGACGGGCAAAGACTTGGTGCTTGGCAGCGAGATCTTCAAATGCGGCTTCGATGACAATGTCGGCAAGGCGCAGGCCGGTCCAATCGGTCGTCGGCACAACATGATTCATCGCATGACGGGTAGCGAGCTTGTCGAGGCGGCCTTCCGCCACATCCTGATCGAGCATCTTGCGAATGCGCGCTAGCGCACTGGATGCGGCCGCTGGGTTCACCTCCACCAGGCGTACCTGAATCCCCGCGCGAACAAGTGCGTGGGCAATGCCCGAGCCCATCGTTCCGCCGCCGATCACGGCTGCGTAATGTACCGCATGGGGCGGCGCGGGAAGCTGCCGGGCCAACCGCTTCTTGGCGCCTTGGCGAAGGAAGAACACGCGCAGCAGATTCTGGCATTCCGGGCCGCTCGCCAGCGATGTGATCGCCTCGCGCTCGGCGCGCAGGCCAGCTTCGAAGCCATCCGCATATCCAGCGGCGACCACATCGAGCAGTTTCATCGGCGCTGGATAGTTGCCGAGCGTTTTCTCCAGCGTCTGAGCCCGCGCAGCCTCGAGCGCGCGGCGGCGAAGCGGGCCAATGCTCGCAATCGCACGGTCGGCCATCGAAAGCTTCCGCCTGCGCAGCGGCTCGCGCGCCAATCGTCCGGCGGCAGCTTGAAGCGCTTCGGAGCGCACCACCTCATCAATCAAGCCAGCTTTGAGCGCCTTGCGCGGCGGCATCGTCTTTCCCGCTAGCAGAATCGGCAGCGCGCGGCGTAAGCCGATCAAGCGCGGGAGTCGAGTCGTGCCGCCCCACGCTGGAATGAGGCCCAGCTTCACTTCAGGCAGGCCGATGGAAATCGACGAATCATCCGCCGCCACGCGCTGGTTGCAGGCTAGCGCCATCTCGAATCCGCCCCCAAGACAATCGCCGTTGATGGCGGCGATTGTGGGTATCCGTAACCTGGCAATGCGCTCGAAGAGCGCCTGGCCCCTTGCCAGATAATCCGCGAGCGCGCTGGCATTCATCTTTCCAACTTCCGTTAGATCCGCGCCGGCATTAAATGATCGCGGCTTGGCGGAGGCGAAGATGACCGCAGCAGGTGGCTGGTGTTCGATCTCATCAAGCAGCGCAACCAGTTCGTCCAGCATCTGTGGCGAACAGGTGTTCACAGGCTTGCCCGCCACATCAAGCCAGACAGTCATCACGCGATCGGGATCGGTTGTGGTTTGAAGTGCTTGTTCCATGAGCGCTATTTCCTTTCGAGGAGAATGGCCGCCCCTTGCCCGCCGCCGACGCAGAGTGCCGCCATACCCAGCTCGCCATCGCGGCGGCGCATTTCCATGAGTAACGTGAGCACCAGGCGAGCACCGGTGGCGCCGACGGGATGTCCCAGCGCGATCGCGCCGCCATTGACGTTCAGCCGCTCGGGATCGACTTCGCCAAGCGGCTCGCTTCGACCCAGGGATTTGCGGGCGAATTCCGGCGACCCTATTGCCTTGAGGCACGCCAGCACCTGGGCCGCAAAGGCCTCGTTGATCTCAAAGAGTCCGATGTCATTGAGGGAGACGCCCGTCTTGCGGAGCAGCCGATCGATCGCGAAGACCGGCCCCAGACCCATGCGCGATGGATCCAGCCCGGCGACTGCGTAACCACGCACATATCCCAACACGTCGCGTCCTTCGGCACGAGCCCAGTCGGCGTTGGCAACCAGCATGCAGGCCGCGCCATCAGTCACCTGGCAGGAGTTGCCCACCGTCACAGTGCCATCGCGGCGCTCGAAAATCGGCTTGAGCTTGGCGAGCGCTTCAGGCGTCTGGTTGGGGCGCGGGCCATTGTCTGCGGTGACGGGCTCGAATCGCTCGCCTGCGTAGTAGGGCGAGATTTCGTCATTGAGCTTGTCCGCCGCCGCGGCCGCCTTCTGATGCGAGCGCAGCGCGAAGTCATCCTGCTCTTTCCGCGTCACGCCGAATTCGCGGGCCAGAATCTCAGCGGTCTTGCCCATGATCATGCCGCAGGTGGGATCGGTCAGCCCGCACTCCAGCGCCGCGACCGGCTTAAAATGGCGAGGGCGAAAATGTGAAGCAGCAGCGGCCTTGCGAAATGCAGATTTGGCTTTGGCCATCGCGGTAAATGGAGCAACGGCGGAATGCGGAAAGAGCAGCGGCGTCATGCTCATCGATTCCGCGCCGCCCGCCAGCACCGCCTGCGCGTCACCAGCCCGGATCGATGCCGCTGCGTGCGCCACCGCCTCCATGCCGCTTGCACAGTTGCGCTGGACCGTCAGCGCGGGCACGGCATTGGGAATCCCCGCCCAAAGCGCGGCGACGCGCGCCGGGTTGGCGGCGTCAGCGGGCATCACCACATTGCCGAATACCACTTCATCGACTCGTCCTGCCGCCAGCTCGCAGCGGTAGAGCGTTTCCTGCATCGTACTCCGCGCCAGGTCAGTGACATGCACTTCTTTGAAAAGCGTGCCCGCCCGCGTGAGGGGCGTGCGCGCACCGTTCAAGATCGCGACGCTTGATTGATCAGCACCGGTCATGGCTTAACCTCCCGAGCCGGCGCGGGTCGAATCGTCGGCGGCTGCGTGGTTGGATCGGAGTCGGTTTCGACATCGTCTGCGATGGCTTCGTTGGCGAGCGCTTCCGGCCTGTTTGCCGGTGCGGCGCGCAGATCCTTGCGGAGCACCTTCCCCAGCGCGGAGCGCGGCAGCGCATCTACAAACTCCACTTCCGCGGGCACTTCATACGGGGCCAGACGCTCGCGGCAGTACAACCGCATCTCGCGTGCCAGGCGCGTGGGATTCTCCGGCGGGGCAACCGGCACAACGACGGCCACTACCTTCTCGCTGAACACCGGGTCCGGCCGGCCGATGACCGTAACCTCCTTCACTTGCGCGTGGCCCCTGAGCGCCTGCTCGACGCGGCTTGGGAAGACCTTTAACCCCGCGTGATTGATCATGTCCTTCTTGCGATCCACGACCTGGAAGAACCCATCTGTGTCATAGCGAACGATGTCGCCTGTATGCAGCCAGATCGTGCCTTCATCATCCGCGCGCAGGGTCGCTTGCGTTTGTTCGGGGTTGCCCAGATAGCCCGCCATCAGCTGCGGGCCGGCGATCAGCATCTCGCCCGATTCGCCCGGAGTTACATCAATGCCGGTCGCCGGATCCACCACGCGCACCCGCGTATCAGAGAGCGGCAGGCCGATCGTGTTTCGCCGTGGTGATCCCGGGAGCCCGGCATGCGTGACGGGGCTTGCTTCGGTCAGGCCATAACCTTCGATCACCGATGCGCCGGTGAGGCGCTCAAAGCGCTTCGCCGTCTCTGCGGAGAGCGGCGCGGCGCCGGAAATGCAAAGGCGTAGATCGCGTAGCGGCGCTGGACGTTCCTCCGCTTCCATCAGATCCGACAACGCGTCGCAGATCGCCGGCACGAGCGGAAAGATCGTCACACGGTGCTTGCGCAGCAGTTCAAGGGCTTCCGGGCCTGCAAACCGCGTCATCAGCACCAGCTCCGATGCGGTGAACACGCCCGCAAGCACGCCCATCATCAAGCCGTAAATATGGAACATCGGAAGCGCAGCCAGCAGGCGCTCCTGACCGTGCCGAAGGTTCATCCATGAGACCACCTGCGTGCAATTGGCGAGTAGAGAACGGTGGGTAAGCCGTGCCAGCTTCAGCGCGCCCGTGGTGCCGCCGGTGGGCTGGAGGATGGCGACTTCATCCAACTCGGGGGCGATCGTGGGCGGGCGCGATGGGGCGTGCTCCAGAAGTTCGTCCAACGTCACATGATTTGCGCGTGAGCCCTTGCTGATGCCCGCGCGAAGTTCACGGCCGCTGCGATCGCGACCCTGCCACCACAGCTTGAATTGATAGCCCAGACGGTTAAGCGGAGTTTGATAGGAGCCCAGCGAAGTCCATACAAAATGCTCAATCTCTTCCTGGCCGGTGGAAGCGGCCAGAAGGTGCGGCGCACGAAGGTCAAGTCCCACAGACACGCGCGGCCGCGCCAGGCGAATCGCCTCGCTCAAATCGAGCTGGCCCATCAGTGGGCCAG
>Ga0070667_100002384_pt1 | contig 16457 bp, 15 predicted proteins | sample KBSS33metaG_FD_64659 | JGI IMG/M metagenome (GOLD analysis project Ga0070667, IMG submission 64659) | Switchgrass rhizosphere microbial communities from Kellogg Biological Station, Michigan, USA - KBS S3-3 metaG | ecosystem: Host-associated > Plants > Roots > Rhizosphere > Soil ... | reverse complement strand
AGCTTCCAGTCGAAGCGGTCCTGCGGGCCGTAGGTCATCTGGATGTCGTCCATCGTGATGCCGCCGTTGTAGCCGGGGCACGGCGTGTCATAGAACAGGTCGGGCGTGCTGCGCACGCGGCGCGTGCCGGGCGTGTAGGACCAGCCCTTGGCCGGGTGCTTGGACTGGTCGTACCAGGTCAGGCCGAGCGACACCTCGCCGACGCGGCTCGCTGGCGCCGAGTAGTCGTTGTAGACCTTGTAGTACAGCCCGTCGCCGGCGATGAACTTGTCGCGCCCGACCTCGGGGTCGAAGTTGGGGAAGTAGAGCTCGGAGTTGAAGGCGCCGTTCAGGCTCTTGTGGCCTGCGCTGTCGACCGTCCAGGTGGCCACGTTGTTCTGGTGGTAGGTGCCCTTGTAGCGCGCTTCGTTGTTCCACCACACCTCGATGCCGGTCTTGGGGACCGGGAACGGCGTGCCGCCGAACGCGTTCGTGAGACCGAAACCGTCGGCGTCGATCTTCGCGCTGCTGGCATTCTTGATGCTGTTCTCGTTGACCCACTCCGGCACCCAGACCGATCGGTGCGTCGGGTACACGTCCATGCGGAAGGTCTTCGGGAAGCGCTTGAACAGCTCCTTGGTCGAGCCGAGCAGCTTGTCCTCGTACTGCGCCATGTTCGCGGCGGTGATCTGGACCACCGGCTTCTCGCTCGCATAGGGGTCGATCCAGCGCTTGCCGCCGTCGGGCTTGAAGCCCGCCGGCAGCGTGCGCTGGCCGCCGCTGTAGGCCGGGATGCTGCCGTCCTTGTTGCCGGCGACCTCCGCGCCCCAGGGGGTCAGGTCCTTGCCCAGGCGCGCCAGCTCTTCGGGCGTGGCCGCCGCGAAGGCGGTCGAACCCAGCGCAGCCGACAGGGCTGCGACGATCAGTGTGCGTTGAAGCTTCATGGTGTGTTCCTTCGTCTGTCGCTTCGCTCAGAAGCTCGTCGTATAGGTGAACTGAACCTGGCTGCGGTCGTAGTACGGGGCACTGAGGATCGCGCGCCCGTTGGAATTGCCGGCGTCCTTCTTGTTGCTGAAGGCGAGGTAGTTGAGCTGGAACACCTGCGGGCCGTAGGCCGTGTTCCAGGTCGCCTTCAGGCCCGCCGACAAGGTGTTGAAGCCATCGCTCGAGCCGCCGTTGAGCGGCGAGTTGCGCAGGTTGACCTGCACGAAGACCGGGATCTCCAGGTCCACGCTCGGGAAGGCCTGGTAGATCGTCGGATCGAGGTACAGGCCGAACGAATAGGCCGTGCGGTCGACGCAGCCGGCGACCTTGCGGTTCGGCTCGCCGCCGAAGCCGACCGGCGCATTGCACAGCACCGGCGCATAGGCGCTGCCGGTAGCCAGGAACAGATCGGGATTGCGCGTCACCTTCTGCAAGTGGCTGACGGCAACCTCGGTGGCGATCACGAAGGTGTCCCAGAACGCCGCCTTGCCGAGAAAGATCTGCGCGTTGGCCAGGGCGTGCAGCGTGTCGCCGCGAGCGCCTTCGGTCGGGCTCGAGCTGAACAGACCGCCGGGGCCGTTGACGCCACCCAGCGCGACCGGCGCCAGTGCGGAGAAATCGGACCCCAGCGCGGCGTTCTTCCGGTAGCTCAGTTCACCGGCCCAGGAGACGTCCCACTTGGTGGTGTTGAAGGTCAGGCCGGCAAGCTTGGTGCGGGTGCCGTAGACCGAACGCGCGGCGCCCACCGGCGCGTTGTCGGCCACATCCCAGACGGCGTACCACGGTGCCTTCTCGCTGAACTCGCGGTAGGTCAGCGACAGGCCCGCGTCGACGAAGCTCGGCCGCACCTTGTACTGGATGCCCCAGTCGTCATTCTTGCCCTTGGCCGGCGCGACGTAGGGGAAGCAGAAGCCTTGGCTGCAGAACAGATTGGGCGCGCCACCCACGCCGTCGCCGAAGCCCATGTAGGTGCCGCTGCCCGGCACCCGGTCGGGGCGGAACTCGAAGGCACGGTAGATCGACAGATTGGCGTTGTCGGCCACGTTGAAGACCATGTTCAGCTGCGCCAGCGGCAGCGAAGTCTCCTTCAGGCTGGCGTTCGGATTCTGCGACGACTTGCGGCCGTCGTTGGGGTTTTGCGCGTAGCCGATCGAGTTGCTTCCGCCCACGCCGCCGAACATCGCCTCGCCCCACACCACCGAGGTGCGGCCGAGCTTGATGTTGACGGGGACCGAGCCGAGGTCCAGGCGCGTGAAGGCGAACGCATCGAGCATTTCGCCCGAGTTGCCGTAGTAGCGCTTGACCTCGTGCGGCCAATCGCCGCTCGGACCGAAGGGCGAGTTGGCCACGCCGGCCGGGCCGACGTTGGGCTGGCTCGGGAACTTCGGGTCCGACCACAACGCGCCGCTCAGCCGGAAGCCGTGGTCGTTCTTGTACTTCAGATCGAATTCGCTGTAGAGGTCGAAGCGCGTGGTGTAGAGCTTCCCCTTGTCGGCGAAGTACTCGCTGGCCACCGCCGCACCGAGCGCCGGATTCGCGGCGATGGCGTCGTCCCTCGATCCGACGCGCCAGCCTGCGGTGAAGCTGAGCTTGTTGTCGAGGCGCACCTTGAGGTCATCGTTGCCGGTGTCGATCTCCGCCGCCATGACGTGCGGCGCGATGGCCCACGCGCCGACAATGACGGCAATCAGCGCCGGCAAGCGTTGCGGACGCTGCAACACCCGATGAACTGTCTCCAAGCCGCTCATGCTGTCTCCTCTGGTTGATGGATCGAATCGGCCCAACTCCGCGCTCTGAGCTTTCTGCACCCGCTGTCGCGGGGCCGCGGAGTGAACCTGTATGTGAACGCAGTTCGTAATTCTGAACATCGCGTTTTGCACTGTCAACGTAGTATTGACCCTATGTTTTGCCAACTTCCCTGCCGATTTCACCGCGCCATCGAGTGATATCAGCGAGCACATTTGCGCCTTTTGTTCGCCAGCCTGAACGGCAGTTCGCGCGTGCCACGGACGCTCGTGCGTCGCAGCGCGCCGCCCCGCTTCAGCTCGTGGCGTCTTTCTCCGAGCCCAGCCGGACCTGCCCCGTGCCGAAGGGCTCGTCGCGGTTCTTCAGTGCGGTCTTCAGGCCCTGCTCGGCCATGTCGGCTCGAAACTGGGTTCGCCGCGGGCCGCGCGACAGATGGGCACGCGCGTCCATCTCGGCCGACAGCCGCTGCATGGTGCGCGCACCGCCGAGTTCGAGCGCCAGGTTGACGACCCGCTTGTGCGAGGCCAGCAATTCGGCATCGACGAGCGCGACGCGGCGCGCCAGTTCGTCGACCTTGGCGTCGAGTTCGGCGGCGGGCACGCTGTCCATCACCAGCCCGATGCGCGCGGCGTCGCGCCCCGAGATCCAGTCACCGGTCATCAGCAGGCGCTTGGCCCATTGCGGGCCGACGTGGTAGATGAACATGTTCTGCGGCGGCGTCCCGTTCGCGCGCGCCGCCGGGAAGCCGATGCGCGCCTCGTCGGCCGCGACCACCATGTCGCACATCAGCGCCAGGTCGGTGCCGCCGGCCAGGCAGTTGCCGTGCACGCGCGCGATCACCGGCTTGTGGATGTCGAACATCGCCAGCGTCTTCTTCTGCGTCTGCTCGAGCTGCCAGCAGTCGTCGTCGATCGTGCCGTTCACCGATCGATAGGCGGGCGCGTCGCCGGCACCCTGCCCGGCATAGGCACCGGCGAGGTCGTAGCCGGCACAGAAGTCCCTGCCGGCCCCGGCGAGCACGATGACGTTCACGTCGGTGCGATCGTCGGCCTCGAGCAGCGCATCGTGGAGCTCGCTCAGCGCCTGTGGGCTCAGCGCATTGCGCTTGTGGGGGCGGTTCAAGGTGATGCGCGCAACGCGCTCGGCCACGTCGAACGCGAGGGTCTCGGTCGCTTTCAGCCACTTGGCCATGGGAGCTCTCCTTGTACGGGACAGATCAGGCGCGGCCCATCACCGGAATGCCGGCGCCGGTGATCGCGCGCGCCGCATCGGACAGCAGGAACGCGACCACGTCGGCCAGCGCCTGCGGGGTGACCCAGCGCGAGAAGTCGGCCTGTGGCATGTCGCGTCGGTTCGCCGGCGTGTCGATGGTGCCGGGCAGCACGGCGTTGACCGTGAGGCCGCGGTCCTTGGTCTCGTCGGCCAGCGCCTCGGTGAGGCGCAGCACGCCGGCCTTCGACGCGGCATACGCGCCCATGCCGGCCGCCGCCTGGGCCGCGGCGCCGGCACCGACGTTGACGATGCGCGCGCCGTCGCGGTCCAGCAGATGCGGCAGGCTGGCCTTGCAGACGTGCAGCGCGGTCTTCAGGTTGGTCGTGAACAAGGCGTCCCAGGTGGCCGGGTCGCCGTCGTCCACGGTCTCCCAGCGGAAGCCGCCGGCGATGTTGACCACCGCATCGAGCGCACCGAAGCGCGCCACGACCTGCGCGACCATCGCCCGCGTCGCGTCGAGGCTGGACAGGTCGATGCCCGGCATCAGCAGATGGGCAGCGAACTCGTCTGCCAGGGCCTGCGGCGCCGCCCCCGCGGCATCGACCAGCCCGAGGCGCGCGCCGCGCGCGGCGAGCGTCGTGGCAACGACTCGCCCGAGCGCCCCGAAGGCTCCGGTCACGATCACGACGTTGTCATGCGTCACGGCCCTGTCCTTTCAAAGGTTGAAGGCGAGGCGCGCGATGATGTTCTTCTGCACCTCCTTCGCGCCGCCGTAGATCGTCACGGCGCGTGTCTGCAGCATGCCGGAGCCGACGCCCGGCACGTCGTTCGGCCACAGCGGCGACGTGGTTGCAGCGTCGACGAGCGGATCGGCGAACCCATCGATCGCCCGCAGTCCCCGCCAGCCGAGCGCATCGAGCGCCAGTTCCGTGGCGCGCTGCTGGAGCTCCGAGCCGCGCACCTTGAGCGCCGAGGCCACCGCAGTCGCGTCCCAGCGCGTCTTCTCTTCGGTGAGCACGCGCAGCACCGAGTAGTCGAGTGCTTGCAGTTCGATTTCGGCCGCGGCGAGGCGACGCGCAAACGCCGGCGTGTCGATCAGCGCCACACCACCCACGGTCTCGCGCTGCGCAATGCGGCGCGCACGCGTCAGCCATTCACGCGAGAAGTGGATGAACGCGCTGGAGGTGCGTTCGTTGTCGAGCAGGAACTTCGCGTAGCGCCAGCCGGCGCCCGCTTCGCCGACCAGGTTGTCGGCCGGCACGCGCACGTTGTCGAGGAAGATCTCGTTGACGTAGTGCATGCCGTTGTACATCACGATCGGCCGCACCGTGACGCCCGGGCTCTTCAGGTCGATCATCAGGAACGAGATGCCGCGCTGCGGCTTGACGCTCGCGTCGGTGCGCACGAGGAAGAAGCCCCAGTCGGCATAGTGCCCCTCGCTGCTCCAGGTCTTCTGGCCGTTGACGATGTAGTCGTCGCCATCCTTCACCGCCGAGGTCTTCAGCGAGGCGAGGTCCGAGCCGGCGTTCGGCTCCGAGAAGCCTTGCGCCATCAGGTAGTCGCCACGCAGGATGGGCGGCAGAAAGCGCGCCTTCTGCGCCTCGGACCCGAAGCTGTAGATGACCGGCGCGCACAGGCGCAGGCCCTGCCAGCTCAGGTCGGGCGCGTGCGCGCGCAGGCACTCCTGTTCGAAGATGTGGCGCTGCATCGGCGTCCAGCCGGGACCGCCGTACGCCACCGGCCAGTGCGGCGCGGCCCAGCCCTTCTCGGCCAGGATGCGGTTCCAGGCCAGCAGGTCGTCCTTCGGCACCGGGTGGAAGCCGAGTGCGTGACGATGCGCGATGTCAGCCGGCAGATGCGCTGCGAGAAAAGCGCGCACCTCGGCGCGGAAGGCCTCGTCGGCTTCGCTGTACTGAAGCTCCATATCAGCCGACCTCGACCACGCCGTTGTTGAGCACGACGGCCTGGCGCGCGTCGACGCTGGCGCGCAGCCGCAGCAGCGTGTCGCTCTCGCGCCAGAGTTCGTAGCGCACCGCCTCGCCCGGCCACACCGGCGAGGTGAAGCGCACCGCGAGGCGCGTCAGGCGCGCCGCCTCGAAGCCCAGCACGCGCTCGATCACCGCGCGCGCGGCCATCCCGTAGGTGCACAGGCCGTGCAGGATCGGGCGCTCGAAGCCGGCCTTCGCGGCCACGTCCGGGTCAGCGTGCAGCGGGTTCACATCGCCGCTCAGGCGGTAGATCAGCGCCGCCTCGGGGCGCGTGGCGTAGCTCACTTCGAGATCGGCCGCGCGCGCCGGCACCGCCGGCAATGGCTCCGGCCCGGGGTCGGAGACGCCGCTCGCTTCGCTGAAGCCACCGTCGCCGCGCAGAAAGGTCGCGTTCCTGCTTTCGGCCACGGTCTCGCCGCTGGCCTCGTCGACCAGGCTGCGCAGCACCACCGCGAGCGCGCCCTTTCCGGCCCCTTTGTCGGTCAGCGAGAGCACGCGGTTGCGCGCGATCAGCGTGCCTTGCGCGGCCAGCGGACGCAGCAGCCGCACGTCCTGCTCGCCATGCACGAGCTTGACGAAATCGGCGCCGGTCCTCGGGTCGCGCCACCAGATGCCGGGCGAGCCCATCACCGTGGCCATCGTCGGCACGGCCTGCAGATTCTTCTCGTAGACGAAGCGCAGTGCGCCGCGGTCCATCGGGTCGGCACCGAACCCGAGGCCGAGCGCGTACAGCATCGTGTCGCGCTCGGTGTAGCGGTGGACGATGTCGGGAAACGTCCAGTTCTTGCAGATGTGGTAGTCGAGCATGTCAGCGCCCGCCCGGCCGCCCGAAGGGCGCTGAAGCCCCCTTGGGGGGCAGCGAAAGGAATGAGCGTGGGGGCTTCATTTCAGAGCGTCTCCTCGCTGCCCAGGATCAGCAAGGCCTCGTGCGACAGCTCACCGCCATTGCCCTGCGCGATCGCCAGCTTCGCCCCTGCCACCTGCCGATCGCCGGCGGTGCCGCCGAGCTGCCGCGCCGCCTCGACGATCGTGAACAGGCCGTACATGCCCGGGTGCACGCACGACAGGCCGCCACCGTTCGTGTTGACCGCCAGCGCGCCGCCCGGCGCGATGCGCCCGCCTTCGACGAAAGCGCCGCCCTCACCCTTCGCGCAAAAGCCCAGGTCCTCGAGAAACAGGATCGTGTTGATCGTGAACGCGTCGTAGAGCTCGACCACGTCGATGTCCTTCGCGCCGACACCCGCCTGCGCATAGGCGCGCGCGCCGGCCTGGGCCAGGCCGCTGACGGTGAGGTCGACCATGCAGGCGATCTCGCGATGCGTGGTCGCCTGCGCGCCCCCGAGCACGTAGGCGGGCCGTTGGCACAAGTCCTTCGCGCGGTCGGCGCGCGTCATCACGACCGCCGCCGCGCCGTCGGTGACGAGGCAGCAATCGCGCACGCCCAACGGGTCGGCGACGAGGCGCGCACTCATGTACTCGGCCAACGTCAGCGGCTCGCGCACGAAGGCCTCGGGATTGAGCTGCGCCCACTGCCGTGCGGCGACCGCGACCGCGCCCAGCTGCTCCTTGGTCGTGCCGTACTGGTGCATGTGGCGCGCAGCGGCCAGCGCATACGACGAGATCGGGCGCAAGGGCCTGTACGCCGACTCCCACGGCGAGGGCCGCGAGGCCTGCACCAGCTTGCCGGTGCTGCTGCGCTGGTTGCTGCCATACGCGATCAGCGCCACGTCGCACAGGCCGGCGTCGAGCGCGAGCGCGGCGAGCATCGCATGCACCTGGAACGACGAGCCGCCGGTGCGGTTGTTGTCGAGAAAGCGCGGCTGGATGCCCAGGGTCTCGGCGAACGTCAGGCCCGACAAGGCATCGTCGGTGATGGCGACAAACAGGCCGTCGACGTCCGCGGGTGTCAGGCCGGCCTCGGCCAGCGCCATGACGCTGGCCTGGTGCGCGAGTTCCATCGAGCTGTAGCCCGGCGCGGCGCCGCAGCCGAAGGTCGCGGCGCCGACGATCGCGGTCTTGCCGCGGGGGAAGCGTTCGGTGTTCATGACAGCCCCTCGTCCGACGAGTACGTCGGCCGATCCCCCGAGGGAATGCGGGCCGGCTTGGGAGCGGCCCGGCGTTCGGCCCGCGAAGAACAGGTTGACACAGGGTGTCTCATACGGGTTCAAAGACGAGCAGCGGCTGCTCGCCCTCTGTGATGACGCGTGCCTTCACCGCCATGCCGATCGTCACCGCCTCGGGCGCGATGCCGTCGACACGGCTCATCATCCGCGGCCCTTCGGCGAGGTCGATCAGCGCCAGGTTGTAGTTCGGCGTCGGCGGTTTCTGGCGGATCACCGTCGTCGAATACACCGTGCCACGGCCCGAGGCCGCGACCCATTCGAGGTCGGTGGCACCGGTGCCCGGCTCGGCAACGCGTGGGTAGAACACATGACCGCCGGTGCTGCGGCTTCGCTGGATCATGAAGCGGCCGGCGGCGAGGTGTTCGAAGTACTCCTTCTCCGGATGGGTCATCGCCGCTCCTCAACCGTGCATCGTCAGGCCGCCGCTGACCGAGACGACCTGCCCGGTCATGAAGTCGGTCGCCGGCGTGGCCATGTAGACGATGGTGTGCGCGATCTCCACCGGCTGCGCCAGGCGCTTCAGCGGGATCGCCTTGATCAGCGCATCGCGCAGCTTGCCTTCGGGGATCGTGCCGTTGAACAGCGGCGTGTCGGTCGGCCCGGGCGCCACGCAGTTGCAGGTCAGGCCGGCGCGCGCCGTCTCGCGCGCCAGCGACTTCGTGAACGCGATGATCGCGCCCTTGGTGCCGGCATAGAAGGTCTCGCCAGTGCTGCCGACCCGTCCGGCATCGCTCGCCACCGTGACGATCTTGCCGCTGCGGCGTTCGATCATCCGCGGCAGGAAGCGGTGGATCATGCGCACCGGGCCGATGAAGTTGACCTTGGCGAGCAGCTCCCACACGTCGGGCGTGTTCTCCAGGAAGGGCATCACGCGGTCCAGGCCCGCGACGTTGGCGATGATGTCGGGCGCGCCGCCGATCTCTTCCATGACCTGGTCGACGAAGGCATCGATGCTCGCGCCTTCGGTCAGGTCGAGCCTGACGAAGTCGCCCTGCCCGCCGGCCGCATGGATCGAGTCCAGCGTCGCGCGGCCATCGGCCTCGTTGCGATCACCGCCGTAGACGATCGCGCCGGCACTCGCGAACTGCAGCGCCGTGGCGCGGCCGATGCCCGATGCGCAGCCGGTGACCACGACGGTCTTGCCACTCAGGTCCGTGACATGGCGCCACGAGGTATCAGGGATGTCCATCTGCAAGAGTCTCCAGTTCACATCAAGGGATCGTCCGCCTCGTCGTCGACGACCTTGCCGCTGCGGCGCAGGAAGGCAACGATGCGCGACTTGGCTTCGCGGGTTTCGAGCAATTGGCCGCCGAGTTCGCGCTCGAGCGCAAAGCCGGTCGGTGACGGCGTGCCGGCGGCGGCAATCAGTTCCTTGGCCGCCCGCAGCGCAGGCGCCGGCAACGCGGCGACGCGCCGGGCCAGCGCCGCGGCCTCGTCGGCGATCGAGGCCCGGGCCACCGACCATTGCACCAGGCCGAGCTCGCGCGCGGTCTGGCCATCGACGACCTCGGCGCCCAGGATCAGCCGGCCGGCGATGCCGGCACCGCACAGACGGGTCAGCCGCTGCGTGCCGCCGAGCCCGGGGATCAGTCCCAGGCCGACTTCGGGCAGGCCCAGCTTGGCCTCGACGGCCGCGATGCGCAGGTCGCAGGCGAGTGCCAGCTCCAGGCCACCACCCAGCGCGGCCCCGCCGATCTCGGCCAGCGTGACCTGCGGCAGCCCCTCGAGGCGGCGAAACACCGCCTGCAGCCTGGCGATGTAGCGGGCCAGCCGGCGCGCCGGCGCGCGCTCGGAGGTCCATGAATGGATCTGCGCCAGATCGGCGCCGGCCGCGAACACCTTCTGGCTGCTGCGCAGATGCAGCACGGCCCAGTCGTCGCGCGCGCCGAGTTCATCCAGCAGGCGGTCGAAGCCGTCGCCCCACTCCTCGCTCAGCGCGTTGACCGGAGCCCGGCACATCGTGACGGTCGCGATGCGCTCGTGAATCAGCGTCTCGAACATCGTGTCGATTCCTCCTGTCACGGCACGGCGCGCGCCAGCTCGCGCAGCGCCGCCTTGTTGATCTTGCCGCTGGCCACGCGCGGCAGCGTCTGCACGACCTCGACCTGCTTCGGGCACTTGTAGCTCGCGATCAGCCGCTTGCAGTGCGCGATGAGTTCGGCCTCGCCGACGCTCGCGCCCGCCTGGCAGACGACAAAGGCCTTGACCGTCTCGCCCCACTTCGCGTCGGGCACGCCGACCACCGCGCATTCGATGACGCCGGGGTAGGCCTGCACGGCGTCCTCGACCTCGCGGCTGTAGATGTTCTCGCCGCCCGAAATGATCATGTCCTTCTTGCGGTCGACGAGGAACAGGTAGCCGTCTTCGTCGAGGTAGCCGATGTCGCCGGTGTGGTACCAGCCATCGCGCAGCGCCTCGAGCGTGGCCGCGGTGTTGTTCCAGTAGGCATCGATGCGCTGGTCGGTGAAGGTACAGACCTCGCCCGGCACGCCGACCGGGCACTGCGCACCCGCGTCGTCCACGATGCGCAAGGTCGTGCGCGGTGCCGGGTGGCCGACCGAGCCGATGCGCTTGAGGTCGCGCGCGTCGCCCTCGGGCTGGACCTCGTGCGAGAACATCATCGTCCCGGCGGTCTCGGTGGCGCCGTATTGCACCGAGAAGATCGGCCCCAGGCGTGCGATCGCGCGCTTGAGCAGCGGCACCGGCACCGGCGCGGCCGCGGTCACGACATTTCGCAGGCTCGAGAGATCGGCATCGCCGATGCGTGGCGCATCGAGCAAGGCCTGCAGCATCGCCGCGACGACGAAGGTGAAGGTGATGCGCTCGGTCTCGATCGCCTGCAGTACCGCGGCCGGATCGAAGCTGCGTTGCAGCACCACGGTGCCGGCATGCCAGTAGGCCTGGATCGCATAGCCGATCACGCCCACATGGAACGCCGGCGTCGTCAGCAGCACGCGCGTGTCCGAGGTGAAGTCGCTCCCATAGGCGCCGCCTTCGGCCGTTGCGACCCAGCGCCATTGCGCGCGCAACGCGCCCTTGGGTCGACCGGTGGTGCCGCTGGTGTAGACCAGCGGACCATAGTCCTGCGCGTCGGCGCGCAGCGGCGGCCCGTCGGGCAAACCGCTCTTGGCCACGGCGTCGAAGCGCTCGGCCCAGGCCGGCGCATCGGCGCCGATGCAGACACAGGCCTCGATGCCCGGCAGCCGGGCGCGCAGCGCAGCGACGGTCTCGGCGTACTGCGCCTCGAAGACGAGGATACGCGGCGCGGCGTCGCGCAGCATCCACTCGATCTCGGGCACGGCGAGACGGAAGTTGATGGTCGTGACGATGTAGCCGGCCCAGTCGCCGGCGCACAGCAGCTCGATGTATTCGGCGCAGTTCATCGCCAGGATCGCCACCCGGTCCTGCCGACGCAGGCCGAGTCGATGCAGGCCGTCGGCAACGCGCTTGCTGCGCTCGACCAGTTGGCGATAGGTGTAGCGCTTGTCCTCGAACACCAGCGCTTCCTTGTTCGGATAGAACCTGGCGTTGCGTTCGAGCAGTTCGCCGATGGTGCGCATCGTTGGCTTTCCGGACGTCAGACGGGTGTGCTCTGGCTGAACGAGGCGCTGCGCTTCTGCAGGAACGCGTCGATGCCCTCGGTACCCTCCGGACCCGCGAAGCCGATGAACTCGAGTGCGAGCGAGGCGTCGAAGATCGGCGCCGCCTGGCGCAGCCAGTGGTTCAGCGTGTGCTTGGTCCAGCGCAGCGCGGCCGGTGCGCTCTCGGCCAGGCGCGACGCCACCTCGACCGCCTTGGCCTCGACCTCGCCATCGGCCAGCGCCATCGAGATCAGGTTCATGCGCTCGGCCTCTTCGCCGGTGAAGGTGTCGGCCGTCATCAGGTAGTACTTGGCCTTGGCCATGCCGCACAGCAGCGGCCAGATGATGGTGGCGTGGTCACCCGACGCGACGCCGATCTTCAGGTGGCCATCGGAGAACTTCGCGTCCTTCGAGGCGATCGACACGTCGGCCAGGATCAGCAGCGCCAGGCCGGCACCGACGGCCCAGCCGCGCGCGGCGCCGACGATCGGCTTCCTGCAGTTGATCATGCCCATCACGAGGTTGCGGGCCTCGGTCATCGCCTGCATGCGCAGCGCGTAGTCCTCGCAGACTTTGCGCTCGTGGTTCAGGTCACCGCCGGCCGAGAAGGTCCTGCCGTCGCCGGTGATGATGGCCACCGAGACGCTGTCGTCGGCGTCCACGTCGGCCCAGATCTCCGAGGCCTCGCGGTGCATCTGCGCATCCATCGCGCCCATCTTCAGCGGCGAGGCCAGCGTGATGCGCAGCACGCGCGGATGCGGCCGGTCGAACTTCAGGCGGGTGTAGCGCGCATAGCGGTCGATGGCTTCTGTCATGTCTCCGTCCTTGGGTGCGGACCCGCGGAATCCCTAGGGTCGTTGGGTTGACTGGGGTTCGTCTCAGCGTTTATATTACCGAACATCGTTCAGAAATGGAAGCGCAAAACACATGGAAACCGTGGGCCTGGGCTTTTGTTTCGAAGACCTGCCGCTGGGTCGTCAGTTCAGGACGATCGGCCGCACGATCACCGAGCCCGACATCGTCAACTTCATCAACACCATCGGCATGACCGAGGTGCTGTTCACCAATCTCGACTTCCTGAAGAACGAGGCGGGTTTCAAGGGGCGGCTGGCACCGGGTTCGCTCGTCTACTGCTTTGCCGAAGGCCTGCTGGCGCAATCGACGATGCAGGGAACCGGCCTTGCCTTCCTCGGCATGCAGCTCGACATCAAGGGGCCGACCTTCGCCGGCGACACGATCCACGTCGAATGCGAAGTCACCGAGGCGCGGCTCTCGGAAAGCCGCCCGGGCCGGGGCATCGTGCGCACGCGCAACCGCGTGATGAAGAACGGCGACACGCTGGTGCTCGAGTACACGCCGCTGCGCATGATCAAGTGCCGCGGCACAGGCGCGCAATGACATCGCGCGACGCTGCGGCGTTGTCGAATTCAGGCCCGTTGACTGGCGTGAAGGTCCTCGACCTGACGATCAACGTGCTCGGCCCGGTGGCGACGATGATCCTCGGCGACATGGGCGCGGACGTGATCAAGATCGAGACGCCCGAGGGCGATCCGAACCGCCAGAACGGGCCGGCACGCCACCCAAACATGGCGGCGATGCACCTGAACATGAACCGCAACAAGCGCAGCGTGACGCTGAACCTGAAGCGGCCCGAATCGCGCGAGGCGCTGCTGCGCATGGTCGACTCGGCCGACGTGTTCATCCACAGCATGCGGCCCGCGGCGGCGCAGCGTCTGGGCATCGCCTACGAAGAGATCGCACGGCGCAACCCGCGCATCGTCTACGGCTACGGCTGCGGCTACATGCCCGGCGGCCCGCGCGAGAACGACCCGGCCTTCGACGACGTGGTGCAGGGCGAGGCCGGCATCGCCGACCTGATGCTGCGCTCGGTCGGCCAGGCGCGCTACCTGCCGACGGTGCTCGTCGACAAGTTCTGCGGCTACATGCTCGCCTCGGCGGTGAGCATGGCGCTGTATGCGCGCGAACGCAGCGGCGTCGGCCAACTGGTGCGCGTGCCGATGCTCGAGACCATCGTCGCCTTCAACCTGCAGGAGCACCTGTGGGGTGGCGCGTTCGACCCGCCGATGGGTTCGGGCGTGGGCTATGTGCGCCTGCTGTCGGAGCACCGTCGCCCTTATGAAACGCGCGACGGCCACATCTGCGTGCTGGCCGTCAACGACGAGCAGTGGCGTCGCCTGCTGCCGGCGATCGGCCGCCCCGAGCTGGTGACGGACCCGCGCTTCAGCACCGTCGACGGCCGCATCAAGAACATCGACCAGGTCTACGGCGTGGTGTCGGACCAGATGAAGACGCAAACCACCGCCGAGTGGCACCGCCTGCTCAACGCGATCGACGTCCCGAACGGCGCGATGGCACGTTTCGAAGACATGCTGAACGACGCCTACCTGAACGAGACCGGTTTCTTCCATCGCTACGAGCACCCGAGCGAAGGGCCGATGCTGACGCCCTGCGTGCCGATCCAGTTCTCGGCCACGCCGGGCGGCATCCACCGCCATCCGCCGAAGCTGGGCGAACACAACGCCGAAGTGTTCGCGGCGTTTGGTTACAGCGCCCAAGAGATCGACGTCCTGACGCGCTGAGCGCCCCACCATGACTTACGAACAAGTCTTGTACGACGTGCGCGAGCGCGTCGCGACCATCACGCTGAACCGCCCCGAGGCCCTCAACGCCTGGACCGACGTGATGGCCGAAGAGGTGTGGCAGGCCACGCACGCGGCCGAACGCGACGACGCGGTGCGCGTGATCGTGCTCACCGGCGCCGGCCGTGCCTTCTGCGCCGGCGGCGACGTGACCGCCTTCAAGAGCTTGGGCGATGACGGCGACTTCCCGCGCTCGCTGCTGCACAAGCTGCCGCGCGCCTTTGACTTCAGCCGCCGGCCCGATTACCAGAGCCGCGCGGCCTACTTCCCGGCGATCGCCAAACCCATCATCGCGATGCTCAACGGGGCCACCGCGGGCCTGGGGCTGGTGCATGCGCTGTTCGCCGACATCCGCTTCGCCGCCGACGATGCGGTGCTCACCACCGCCTTTGCGCGCCTCGGCCTGGCCAGCGAGTACGGCATGGCCTGGGCCTTGCGCAACGTGGTGGGCCACGCCGCGGCCACGGAGCTGCTGCTGTCGGCGCGCAAGGTGCGCGGCGAAGAGGTGCTGCGCCTGGGCCTGGCCAGCCAGATTCACCCCCGCGAGCAACTGGCCGAGGCCACTCAGGCCTACGCGCGTGAACTCGCCGACAGTTGCTCGCCGTTGTCGCTGCGCACACTGAAGCGGCAACTCTGGGACCTGCCCTTCCAGAGCCTGCACGAGGCGTGCATCGGCGACGCCGAGGCGATGCTGCGCACCAACGTCAGCGAGGACTTCCAGGAAGGCAAGCGGGCCTTCAAGGAAAAGCGCGCGCCGCGCTTCACCGGCCGCTGACGCGAAGCACGAATCCGATATGGACCTTCGCGATTCCACCGAAGAACAGCAGTTTCGCGCCGAGGTACGCAGCTTCGTCGCGGCCGAACTGCCCGACGACATCCGCCGAAAGGTGCTCGGGTTCCTGCGCGTCGAGCGCGAGGACTACGTGCGCTGGCAGCGCATTCTCGCGCGGCGCGGCTGGGGCGCCCCCGGCTGGCCGGTGGCGCACGGCGGCTGCGGCTGGAACGCCGTGCAGCGCAACATCTTCGACGAAGAATGCTTCGGCGCCGGCGCGCCGCGCCAGATGCCGTTCGGCCTGTCGATGATCGCGCCGGTGCTGATGAAGTACGGCACACCCGAGCAGCAGCGCCGCTTCCTGCCGCGCATCGTGACGATGGACGACTGGTGGTGCCAGGGCTACTCGGAGCCCGGCGCGGGCTCGGACCTGGCCTCGTTGAAGACCAAGGCCGAGCGGGTCGGATCGAACTACGTCGTCACCGGCCAGAAGATCTGGACCTCGTTCGCGCAGTGGGCCAACTGGATGTTCGCGCTGGTGCGCACCGCCAGCGACGGCAAGCCGCAGCGCGGCATCTCGCTGCTGCTGATCCCGATGGATGCGAAGGGCATCACGGTGCGCCCGATCAAGACACTCGACGGCGGCTTCGACGTCAACGAGGTGTTTCTCGACGCCGTCGAAGTGCCGGCCGAGAACCTCGTCGGCACCGAGAACGACGGCTGGACCCTGGCGAAGTACCTGCTCGGCCACGAGCGCACCACGATCGCCGGCCTGGGCATGTGCAAACGGCTGCTGCGCCGCCTCAAGGAGGTCGCGCGCGCGCAGGTCAAGCGCGGCCGCGCGCTGATCGACGACCCGCGCTTTCGCGACAAGGTGGCCGCGATCGAGATCGAGGTGCTGGCCCACGAATGGGCACTGGCGCGGCTGATCTCGCTCGAGCAAGCGGGCCGCGGGCTGGGCGCCGAGCCCTCGATGTTGAAGATTCGCGGTTCGCAGATCCAGGCCGACATCGGCGAACTGCTGATGGAGTGCGCCGGCCCGTTCGCCGTGCCCTACGTCGAGGCGGCGATGGAACTCGCGTACGACGGGCCGGTCGCCGGCAGCATCGAGCTGAACCCGTTGGCCGGCGTGTACCTCGACCTGCGCAAGGTCGCGATCTATGGCGGCACCAACGAAATCCAGCGCAGCCTGATCGGCAAGTCGCTGGTCGGTGTATGAACTTCATCCTCAACGAAGAGCAGCAGATGCTCGCCGACACCGTCGCGCGCTTCGTGCAGACCGAGTACGACTTCGAGGCCCGCCGGAAGCGCCTCGCGGCGACGGCGAACGCCGCGCCCGGCTACAGCGATGCGCTGTGGTCGCAACTCGCCGAGATGGGCCTGTTCGGCCTGAACGTGCCGGAGGCCTTTGG
>Ga0070667_100002383_pt1 | contig 16463 bp, 11 predicted proteins | sample KBSS33metaG_FD_64659 | JGI IMG/M metagenome (GOLD analysis project Ga0070667, IMG submission 64659) | Switchgrass rhizosphere microbial communities from Kellogg Biological Station, Michigan, USA - KBS S3-3 metaG | ecosystem: Host-associated > Plants > Roots > Rhizosphere > Soil ... | reverse complement strand
GTCACCCGGTGGGTGGCGATCGTCGCGGGCCTGATCGGCTTCGTGCTGTCGGCGCTGACGCCGCTGCTGCCGGTGGTGCAGACGACGGCGCAGCTAGAATGGCCTCAAGCCCAGGGTCAGCACCGTCAGTTCGGCAACGTGACCGCGCCGCTGATCTCGCAGACGCCGGTGACGATGAAGGCGACGATCCCGTGTGACGTACTGCGGACGCTGCCGCCGTCGGGCGGTCTGGTGTTCGGCACGGTACCCAAGGACGGCAAGCAGGCCGCGCTCAACGGGCTGCTGGTCAACGTGTCCAGCAGCCGGGTCGACATCACCGACCGCAATGTGGTGATCGCCAGCGTCCCGCGGCTGAAAGCCATTGGTAGTCCTGGTTGTTCGCACATCGAAATCATCTCCGACAAGAACGGGACCTTCGCGACGTTCGTCGGGCTGACCGGCGCCGACGGCAAGGAACTGCGCACCGGTTTCGCCGATCCGAACCTGCGGCCCACCGTCGTCGGCATCTTCACCGACCTGAAGGGCGCCGCGCCACAGGGCCTTTCGGTGTCGGCGACGATCGACACCCGGTTCATCAATCGGCCGACCATCATCAAGTACACCGCCATGTTCGGCGGAATCGTGGCGACGATCGTTGCGCTGCTGGCCCTGTGGCGGCTGGACCGGCTCGACGGGCGCCGCATGCAGCGGCTCATCCCCAGCCGCTGGCGGACGTTCAATATCGTCGACGGCGTCGTGGTCGGCGGGTTCCTGCTGTGGCATGTGTTGGGCGCGGGCTCATCTGACGACGGCTACATCCTCGGCATGGCGCGCGTCGCACCGCACGCGCAGTACATGATCAACTACTTCCGCTGGTTCGGTAGCCCCGAGGATCCGTTCGGCTGGTACTACAACGTGCTGGCCCTGATGACGCACATCAGTGACGCCAGCATCTGGATTCGCTTGCCGGACTTAGTCTGTGCCCTCATCTGCTGGCTGCTCCTGTCCCGCGAGGTGCTCCCCCGACTCGGCCCCGCGGTCGCGGGCAGCAAGGCCGCCATGTGGGCCGCGGGCCTGGTCCTGATGGCCGCGTGGATGCCCTTCGACAATGGCCTGCGCCCCGAGGGCCAGATCGCCACCGGCGCCCTGATCACCTACGTCCTGATCGAACGGGCCATCGGCACCAGCCGACTGACCCCGGCCGCCCTGGCCATCATCAGCGCGGCGTTCACCCTGGGCATTCAGCCGACCGGCCTGATCGCCGTCGCGGCCCTGCTGGCCGGTGGCCGCCCGATCCTGCGCATCCTGGCGAAGCGGCGCCGCGAGGTCGGCACCTGGCCGCTGCTGATGCCACTACTGGCCGCCGGCTTCGTGGTCCTGACCGTGGTGTTCGTCAACCAGACTGCGGCAGGGGTGTTGGAGGCCACCAGGATTCGCACCGCCATCGGCCCGAGCCAGGCCTGGTACACCGAGAATCTGCGGTACTACTACCTGTTCCTGCCGACGGTCGACGGCTCGATGACCCGGCGCTTCGGCTTCCTGCTGACGGCACTCAGCCTCTTCACGTCGATGTTCATGATCCTGCGGCGCAAACGAGTTCCCGGCATCGCCCGCGGTCCTCTGTGGCGCCTGATGGGCATCATCTTCGCCACCATGTTCTGCCTGATGTTCACCCCGACCAAGTGGGTGCACCACTTCGGCCTGTTCGCGGCCGTGGGCGCCGCGATGGCGGCGGTGGCCACTGTGCTGGTGTCGCGATCGGTGCTGAAGTCGGCACGCAACCGCATGGCCGTCACCTCCGCCGTGCTGTTCCTGCTCGCACTGGTTTCGGCCACCACCAACGGCTGGTGGTACGTGTCCAGCTATGGCGTGCCGTTCAACAACGACATGGTCGCCGTCGGCGGGATCAAGCTCAGCACAATCTTTTTGGCGCTGTTCGTGATCACCGCGGTGTGGGCGTTCTGGCTGCACTTCAACAGCGACCGCCCCGAAGGCCGCCTCACCCGCCTGGTCACGGCGGCGCCGATTCCCCTGGCCGCAGCGTTCATGGTTGTGGTGTGTGTGGCGTCGATGGCCATCGGTGCGGTGCGCGAATACCCGACGTACTCGAACCTGGCGAGCAACCTGCGGGCGCTGAAGGGCGGCTGCGGGCTGGCCGACAACGTACTCGTCGAGCCCGATTCGAACGCCGGGTTCCTGACGCCGCAGGCCGGCGATTACGGGCCGCTCGGCGCGCTCGGCGGCGTAGCTCCGGTCGGCTTCGCTCCGAACGGTGTGCCGGATCGTATTGTCGCCGAGGCGATTCGCCTCGACTTCCCGATGCCGGGCACCGACTCGGACTGGGACGCGGCGGCGAAGCTCAAGACGCCGGGCATCAACGGGTCGACGGTGCCGCTGCCCTACGGCCTGGACCCCGCACGCGTGCCGGTGGCCGGGACGTACACCACGGGCCCGCACTCGCAGGCCAAGTTGACGTCGGCCTGGTACGGCCTGCCCACCCTTGATGCCGGGCACCCGTTGGTGGTCGTCACAGCCGCGGGCACCATCACCGGCAACAGCTCGCTCAAGGGCCGCACCGAAGGCCAGACCGTCGAGTTGGAGTACGGCCGCACCGGCCCGGACGGGCATCCGGTCGCGGGCGGGCGCGTCGTGCCCTACGACATCGGCCCCACACCGTCGTGGCGCAACCTGCGCTTCGACCGTCGTCAGATTCCGGCCGATGCCACATTCGTTCGCGTTGTGGCAGTGAACCTTTCACTCAACGAGGGCGACTGGATCGCCGTCACCCCGCCGCGGGTGCCGGAGGTCAAGACCCTCGAGGAATTCGTCGGCAAGACGCAGCCGGTGCTGATGGACTGGGCCGTCGGCCTCGCGTTCCCGTGCCAGCAGCCGATGTTGGTGCGTAACGGCGTGACCGAGGTACCGAAGTTCCGCATCACGCCGGACTACACCGCCAAGAAGCAGGACACCGACACCTGGCAGGACGGCATCAACGGCGGCCTGCTGGGCATCACCGACGTTCTGCTGAAGGCCCACGTGATGTCGACATACCTGTCCGACGACTGGGGCCGGGACTGGGGCTCGCTGCGAGCGTTCACGACCGTCGTCGATGCGACGACCGCCGAACTGGACCTGGGGACCGCTGTCCACAGCGGGCTGTGGTCGCCCGGGAAGATGCGAATCAAGCCCTAGCCGTACCCGCCGAATGGCCTGCGGGCACCTCCCGCTTGAGGGGGACTATGACACGCGTTTCGCGAGACGTCGTGTCGTAGCTGCCCATTCGGCGTCAGGGAAGCTCATCACCGGTCGTCCCACTAGTTCTTCCGGTCGCCCGTGGTTCCATCGGCAAGCCCCAACCTTCCTGCAAGCCAGGGAAGCTCCTTCTTCAGACCGGCCGCCCAGACGGGGAAGCTGTGGCCGCCGGGCACGGTCTCGAAGCGCACATCCATGCCGGCGTCTTTGGCCAGTTGGTAGAGCTTCTCCAAGCCTGGCCGATATTCGCGATCGTCGGCACCGACGACGAATACGCCGGCGACGGTTGGGTAGCGCCGCGTCCGCATCAGATCGGCGGGATTGACCGCAACAAACTTCGCGTTGTCACCGCCGAAAGCAGCGGCGATCGTTCGCTGGCGGTCACCCAGCGTCGGTTCCAACTGACCGGACATGTCGAGGAAGGTCGGGTACTGATCCGGGTAGTTGGTGACGAGTTGCAGGGCGCACGTGCCGCCGTACGACAAGCCGCCGACAGCCCATTTGGCGCGATCGACGTCGACATCGAGAGTGCCTGTGGCCCAATCGGTCACGTCAGTGGTCAGGTAGGTCGCGGCATTGCCCAGGTCCGAGTTCATGCAGAGCGGATTGCCCATGGCGGTTCCGGTCCCGTCGGCGACGATGACGACGGGCGCGACACCGTCGTGCGCTGCGGCGTAGTCGTCCATCGTGTCGGCAAGTCGCGCACCCACGAGCCAATCCGACGGAGCACCGGGCTGACCGGCAAGCAACAGGAGAACAGGCAACCGCGGTCGAGGACTACTGGAATAGGCCGGCGGCAAATACACTTTGGCCGCCCGGGCGGCGAACTGCGACGCCGAAGCCGGGATCGTCACGGTCGCGATGGTTCCATGAGCGGGCAGCCCCGACGGCTTTCGCCACTGCGACAACGGCACCACCGTTTTCGCCTTGCCCAACTCGGACGCATTCGCCGTATTGATGTGGTCCAGCCCCAAGGCCGCTCGCAGGGTTGGGTATTGGCCGAAATGACTGTTCACATGGGCGAGGCCGAGCAGCACTACCAGACCGGCGGCGCAAACCGTCACCACCCGCCGCCAGATCGCCTCGGTAAACATCAACCGAGTCACCAGAATTGCCAGCCCGACGACGCATACGCCCGACCAGACATACACGACGTCCGGTATCGGCTCTGGAACCGGACGCCATTGCTTTTCGACGTACCACCGTGCCGCAAAGGTCACCGCTATTGCCACCGGCAGCGTAATCGCGGCAATGGCAACAAAAAAGCGTCGCGATGGTTCGCCCAACAGCCACACGAAACCCAGCACACCGAGGATGTTGATGACCATCAAGAGCCAGCCATCGATGATAGAGGCGTCAAGCACCTTGACCACGTCGGCATCCTCCGCTGCACAATATTTGGATCATCGAGTTTCCCAATACCATTCGAAATTCGTGCACTACCGCTCTTCATTCAGCGGCGCCAAGTACGCGGGAAGCGCGATCCCAAATATCCCGCATGGGCGACCACTTTGCGCCATATACTGCGAAATTGACGCAGACGTCGGGGAGGACTCGCAATGGGGACATCAACAGCCGTGGAAAGACGGCCGAGACGACCGCTGCGCGATGTGAACGGTGCAGCGTCGGCAGAAGCCGCGTTGATCGTGGCCATCTGCACGATCCTCGTCACCCGGGCGTACCTGGCCGAGACCGGCTACCCCCAATTGGGCACGGCCACTGTGCACATCGCACATGCGGTTTGGGGGGCCGCCGGGATGATGGTCGGGCTGATGTTGGGTTGGATGTTCCTGGGCCACCGAGTCCGAGTCATCTCAGTCGTCGTCGGCGGTATCGGTTTCGGCCTGTTCCTCGATGAAATCGGCAAATTCGTCACCAAGTCGAACGACTACTTCTTCCAGCCCGCAGCCGCCATCATGTACACGGCGATCTTGGTCTTGCTGGTGATCAACCGGGCAATCCGCGATTTTCGGCAGCCCAGCCGGGAAGAATGCCTTGCCAATGCCGCCGCGATCGCCGCCGACGGCGTCGCCTTGGGTTTGGGGGCGCACTACCGGGCGACCGCCGAACGCGCATTGACCCGAGCCGAAGAACTCGGTGCCAATGACGAATCGGTGGCCGCGATCAGGACATTGCTGGCTCAATCCCAAGACCGCCCAGAGCATCTGCGTGCCCTGGGTGCCCAGCTGGTTGAAATGGTTCCCGGGTTGGTGCGCAGTCCTCGATGGGTGCCGGTATTGGGCGGGGTGATGGTTGCCATCGCCCTGTATCTGGCGGGCAAAGGGATCATCCAATTGTCGGGGTGGGGGTTCCTGCCGGGCCACAGCGACCGGACATTGTTTGTCGGCCCGATGGGTATCGGCGACGGAATCCTCTTCGCCAGCGCACTGATCACCTTGGCGCTGGCAGTACCTGCGCTGCTCGACCGCAACCGCAGCGAATTGTCGCGGCTGCGGTCGCTGCGAATGGCGGCGCTGGTGTCGACAGCGCTCACGGCGCTCGTCGAATTCGCGGACCAAGTGCGCGTGGCTCTCTACATCGTCGCGTTCGGGCTCTTCATGTTGGCGGTGCTGTCATACCGGATCCGCGCGTGCATCGAGGCTGGCGGCGAGGCGCTCGAACCAGCCGACCCGCAGCCACACGCTGCACCGGCCCCGGCTGCACCCGTTGTCTTGCAGTCCAAGGATCCTGCTGCCACTCCGACGCTGCGGCATCTGGTGCGCCGGGTGCGGTTCACCCTGCTTCTCACCGGCACAATCGTGGTGATCGGGCTGGCAACCGGCGCGCTGTGGACACCGGTCACACGATTCTCCTGGTTCAACGACGTCGCGATCGGATGGCCGGCCCTCCGCGAAGGCCGTTGGTGGACGGTGGTGTCGAGTTGGTTCTTCGGACTCACACCGGGTCAGTACATCACCATCACCGCGGTCTTCGTGGTCGTTGTGGGCTGGTGCGAAATCCGGTTGGGCACCAAGCGAATCGCGCTGATCTGTGCGCTCGCACAGATCACCGGTGTGGTCGGCGCATCGTTGATCGCCGCCGGGCTAGATGCCGCCGGGCTGCCATGGGGCCATGACCTCGCGCAGGTGCGGGACGTCGGGTGTACGACGGCGATGATCGGTGCCGTGGCAGCCACCAGCGCGACGCTGCGTTCCCCGTGGCGTTTGCGTCTGCGCGCAATCCTGGTCGCCTACGTGGTGATCGGGCTGCTCTTCGAAGGCAAATTCGCCGACATCACGCATGCGGTGGCACTCGTCATGTGCCTGGTGATCGGCGAACGGTACTTCAGCACCGCCGAACGCGGATGGCGGCCGCGAACCCGCCGCGAAGTACGCACCATCGCCTTCGTCGGGCTCCTCGTGATGGCCGCCGTCTACATCGTCATCGTCGTGGCACCGGGCCGGGGCCCGCTCGGACCGACCGCCGGCGCCCGCGACACCCTTCTCGACACGGTGGTCAACGTCGCGGTGATTGCCCTGGTAGCCAACCAACTTCGGCAGGGACGACGGTGGGCCTGGTGGGCCACCATCATTTTCGGCTGGCTGTCGATCGGCGCCGCGTTGATCGCGCTGTACTTGGCCCTCGTCGAAGGTGCCGACGACGGAAACGGCGCCATCACCTTCGGCACCGGGCTGTTGTGGGCGGGAATCGTCGCACTCCTGACAACGGGACGACAAGCGTTCCAGGTGCCGGTACGCCGTCGGCTCCGTTCGGGCGCACTCGCCGGCAGCACTCCGTCAGAAGCTGCGCGTGAACTCTTGCGGCAGTACGGATCCGGCACCATGTCGTGGATGACGACATGGGCCGGCAACAGCTACCACTTCGGCACTGCCGGCGATCGGTATGTGGCCTTCCAGCGGCACGCAGGCGTCGTCATCGCACTAACCGATCCTGTGGCCCCACCCGACCAAATCGCGGCCACCGTGGCTGACTTCGTCAGCGACAGCGAAGCCAACGGACTTGTGCCATGCCTCTTTTCGGTATCCGCCGCAGTGGCAGATGATGCGCGTGCGCAGGGCCTGCGCACGGTACAGATCGCCGAAGACACACTGATCGATCTGGAGAATCTCGAGTTCACCGGAAAGGCCTGGCAGGACGTGCGTTCGGCGATGAATCGTGCCAACCGCGAAGGCATCGATTTCATCATGACGACGCTGGCCGATCAGCCGTTCAATGTGGTCGCGCAGGTACGGGCGATCTCCGATGCCTGGGTCGGCGACAAGGGAATCCCGGAAATGGGCTTCACGCTGGGTGGTGTCGAAGAAGCGATGGATCCCGAGGTGCGGGTGGGCCTGGCCATCGACTCGACCGGCAATGTCCATGGCGTCACGTCGTGGCTGCCGGTGTACGGCGCAGGCGCAGTGGTACAGGGCTGGACGTTGGATGTCATGCGTCGGCGCCACGACGGATTCCGCCCCGTCATCGAATACCTGATCGCGTCGGCCTGCATGGCGTTCAAAGACGAAGGGATGCAATTCGTCTCGCTGTCCGGTGCGCCGTTGGCACGCAGCGGCGACGGACCGTTGGAGCCACTCGGCAAGGCGCTCAATGTGCTCGGTGGCGCGTTGGAGCCGCTGTACGGCTTCCGGTCATTGCACACTTTCAAAGAGAAGTTCCAGCCTCGCCACGAGCCCGTCTATATGTGCTTCCGCGACGAGTCCGATCTCCCGCGAATCGGTATGGCATTGACCCGCGCCTACCTGCCCGACGCTTCGACGACCGATCTCGCGCGCCTGACGATGGCCGGTAAGTAGTTCGGGCCGGCAGATCAGGCCACCGCCTCGGCGGGCAGGACGGGCGGGACGGCAAGGAGCGGTGCCAGACCACCCTTGACAGATTCCCAATCAAACGCAATCATTAGCAATCAAATCCAAGTGGTGCAGATCACAGGCCGAAGGAGGTGTCGTGGCATCCCCCGGACCCGCTTCCCGCGATGCGACCGGCGCCCTCTACGCCGACCAGCGCAAACAGCAATTACTGGAGACGCTCCGCCGCGATGGTCGAATCGACGCCGCCCGTACCGCGTCCGAGCTCGGCGTGACGGGCGAGACCATCCGCAAGGACCTCATCCTCCTAGAGCGCCAGGGGCTGTTACGACGGGTGCACGGTGGCGCGGTGCCGGTCGACTACCTCTCCTACGAGCCGGCCGTCGAGACCCGGACCGAGTTCCTCGCCGAGAAAGCCCGCATCGCAAAGGCCGCGCTGGCACATCTTCCGGAGCGTGGCTCGGTTCTGATCGACGCGGGTTCCACGACCGCACAACTGGTCGAACTGTTTCCCGGCGACCGCGAACTCACCGTGTACACCAACTCGTTGACGCAGGCCCTGGCTCTGCTCAGCCGACCGCAGCTGACGGTCTACACCTTGGGTGGCCGGGTCCGATCGAAAACCTTTGCCGAAGTTGACGATTGGGCTGCTCGCGCACTCGCCGAAATCAACGTCGACGTCGCCTTCCTGGGCGCCAACGGCATCAGCACCGACCGCGGGCTCACGACGCCCGCCCCATCCGAAGCGGCCGTGAAGCGCCGCATGCTCGCATGCGCCCATCGCCGCATCCTGCTCGCCGACCACAGCAAGCTCGGGATCATCAGCGGTGCCCAGTACGGCCGGCTGGAAGACATCCATCTGCTGATCACCGATACCGACGTCGACAGCCATCAGCTCTCCGAATTCTCCGCCACCGGCGCGACCGTGGAACAGGCGTGATATCCACCTATACCCCAACAACTTTCGCGAATCTCTGAGTTCGCGAGCCACCAACGCCGCCAACGACGCGCCGCGCGCGGTGCGTCGTCGGTGATCCCATCGCGTCGTCGCGCGCTGCCCGAAGGAGAACCCCGTATGGCTGATCCGAAAATCCTCGGCCTGGTCCTGGCCGGCGGCGAAGGCAAGCGGCTGTCCCCACTGACACTCGACCGGGCCAAGCCCGCGGTGCCGTTCGCCGGACTGTACCGACTGGTCGACTTCGCGCTGTCGAACCTGGTGAACGCCGGAGTACTGCGGATCGCCGTCCTCACGCAGTACAAGAGCCACAGCCTCGACCGCCACATCACCACGACGTGGCGGATGAGCAGCCTGCTCGGCAACTATGTCACCCCGGTGCCCGCCCAACAGCGCTTGGGCCCGCAGTGGTACACCGGCTCCGCCAACGCCATCCACCAGTCACTGAACCTCATTCACGACGAAAAACCCGATCTGGTCGTTGTTTTCGGAGCCGACCACGTGTACCGCATGGACCCACGGCAGATGATCAAACAGCACCTCGACGGTGGTGCAGGCGCCACCGTCGCCGGAATCCGGGTGCCACGTGCCGAGGCGAGTGCCTTCGGCGTGATCAAGACCGCCCCCGATGGTCGGCAGGTCGAGGCGTTCCTGGAGAAGCCATCCGACCCGCCGGGCCTGCCCGACGCCCCCGACGAATCGTTCGTCTCGATGGGCAACTACGTCTTCTCGACCGAGGCGCTCATCGATGCGCTGCGCACCGACGCCGACGATGAGTTCAGCAAGCACGACATGGGTGGCGACATCATGCCGATGATGGTCGACCAAGGCCTCGCCCAGGTGTACGACTTTCAGAGCAACCAGGTCCCCGGCTCTCATGCCGAGAACAGCGGCTACTGGCGCGACGTCGGAACGCTGGACTCCTATTACGACGCCCACATGGACCTGTGCGCCATGGTCCCGGCTTTCGACTTGTACAACAGCGCGTGGCCGATCCTCACGCATATCCCGCCGCACCCACCCGCGAAGTTCGTCCACGACGACGGCGACCGGGTCGGCCGGGCCGTCAACAGCGTCATCTCCAACGGCGTGATCATCTCCGGCGCGCTGGTCCGCGAATCCGTCCTGTCTCCGGGTGTCCGGGTGGAGGAATACGCCACTGTGGACCGCTCAGTGATCTTGGACAACACCGTGGTCGGCGCACATGCCTTGGTACGCAACGCCATTGTCGACAAGAACGTCATGATTCCACCCGGCGTGCAGGTCGGCGTCGATAAGGAGCATGACCGGGCCCGCGGCTTCGTCATATCGGACGGCGGCGTGACGGTCGTCGGTAAAGGCCAACGGGTCACCGCGTGACCAACAACCGAGTAGGAAGCACGAGGTAGAACATGATCGGGAAGCGAACCGCGTTGCCACTGCCCGCGCCGGCTATCCGGCCGGTGGCCGACGAATGGGAATGGCAGGAGTCAGCCCGTTGCCGCTCAATGGATTCCAGCATCTTCTTCCACCCCGACAACGAACGGGGCCGGGCACGTAGACAACGCGAACAACGTGCCAAAGAGATTTGTCATCAATGCCCGGTAAAAGCCCCGTGCGCCGCCTTCGCGCTGCTGTCCGGCGAGCCATACGGCATCTGGGGCGGCGTGTCCGAGTCCGAACGTCTTTCCGCACTCGGCATTTCCGATCCGCGCGCGGCCGGAAACCTGAGCACGGCGAAGCGCCGGGAAACCCGGCGGGCCAGTCTGGCCGCCGCCAGCGGCGAATAGCAACATCACCCAACAGTTACACAGCCAACACAAGGAGATACACATGTCCAACGCAGCACAACACGCCTCGCCGGCCGTTCGCCCGGTTGCGGCGATCATCGGCGCCGGCGCCCTGGCAGTCCTCGGAACCCTCTCGGTCACCACCGCCCACCACGATCAATCGGTTCTCGAAGCTTCCGGCGGGCCGGCGACCATCACCAGCACCACCCCGCCGTCGACTCCGCTGATCGCGTTCGCATCACCGACCCTGACGGCAACGTATTCCGGGAAGCACTGAGCTCACTCGTAGTCGATGACCGCACGGCGCACACACTCCCGCAGCCACTGGTGGCGGCGATCGAGTTCGAACGCCGGATGCCAGATCATCCGGTAGGGCATCGTCGCGATCTCGGCCGGGGCCGGCAATAAGCACAGTTCGGAACCGGTCATCCAAGAATCGACAAATCGACCGGGAAGTGTTGCCACCAAATCGGTTCCACGAAGCATCGGGGGTGCCGCGGTGTGGTACGGCACGGTGACCACCGCCCGCCTGGGCCTGCCCAGTTCCGCGAGGCGGTAGTCGATATCGGGCTGCTTCCCGTCCGCCACATCCACGACCACATGGCCGAACTCAAGGTAATCCTCCAGGGTCATCGAGGCCCGGTCGATCAGTGGATGCCCCTGCGGGACAAGACACTTGAAGTGCTCGGTAACGAGGCGAGTGACGTTCAGGTCGTCCGGGGCGTGACCGCCGTAGAGGCCCAGATCTGCTGTGCCACGGCGTATCTGATCCTCGATCCCGTCGGGACGCAAGCCGTGAAAACGTACCGCCGTCTCAGGTGACTGCGACCGGATCAGGCGGGCGATGGCAGGACCGTAGGTGTGGACAGCGTAGTCACTGCCGGCAACATTGACCGGCTGCATCGATGCGCGGGGATCGAACTCCGCGGGAGACAGAAGGGTTTCGAGCAGCGGTATCAGCGTGGCGAGCTGGTGGTGAATCTCCTCGGCACGGGCCGACAGCCGGAATCCGTCGGGACCACGGACCAGCAGCGGGTCATCGAGCAGTCTGCGCAGGCGCTGCAAGGCACGACTCATGGCGGGTTGGCTCAGTCCGATTCGAGACGCCGCGCGCGATACCTGCTGTTCCTCGAGCAGGGCGACCAGTGGCGACAGCAGATTCAGGTCCGCCCGATCGATATGCGTTGTGAGCATACAATTCATCATAGGTATGCATGTGACAAATGCTCGGTCCCCGAGCAGGCTTGAACCATGAAGATCTCCGGCAACACCATTTTCATCCCGGGTGCGACGAGCGGTATCGGCCTCGCGTTGGCAATCGCCCTGCAGGACAAAGGAAACAACGTCATCGTCGGCGGCCGTCGCGAAGAGCTGCTCGGCCAGATCACTGCCGAACATCCCGGCATCGACGCGGTGCGTATCGACACCGCGGACGCCGACAGCATCCAGGCCGCGGCTGCGCGGGTGCTGGCCGAACATCCCGATCTGAATGTCGTGATCACCATGGCCGGTGTGATGAAGATCGAAGACTGGCACGCCCCGCAGAGCTTCCTGGCCGCGGCAGAGTCCACCATCACCACGAACGTGCTGGGTACGATCCGGCTGATCGCCGCATTCATCGAACACCTACAGGCCCAACCCGCGGCCACCATCATCACCGTGTCATCAGGCCTGGGGTTCACCCCACTCAAGGTGACTCCGAGCTACAACGCTTCCAAAGCTGCCATCCATCTGCTGACCGAGACGCTGCGGCTGCAATTCGCCGGCTCCTCCGTGGAATTCAAGGAACTCGAGCCGCCCGCGGTGCAGACCGATCTGGTACCCGGGCAGCGCGATAGCCAGTGGGCCATGCCGCTCGAGCAATTCGTCGGCGAGGTCATCGATATTCTCGAAAACCAGCCGGATGCCAACGAGATTCAGGTGGAGAACGTCAAGTTTCTACGGTATGCGGAAGTGCGAGGTGAGTACGAACACGCCGTGGCCGTACTGAACTCCGCCGATCCGCACAGCAACTAGCCAGAGGGGCCGATTCAAGCCACGCTGACGACTTCGGCCGGCGAGGCGGGTGCGACCACAGTCAGCGGCGTGCGGATGTAGCGCATCCACGTCAGAGTCAGCGCGGCCACGTAGAACGTGACGAAGACCCAGAACGCCGCGGTAGCCGAACCGCTGGACAGGTAGGACTGTCGCAGCGCCAGGTTGATACCCACTCCCCCGAGCGCGCCGATGGCACCCGCGAAGCCGATGAGGGCGCCGGACATCCCGCGGGACCAGTTCTGCCGGTCGGTCTGGCTGCCCACCACAGAGTGGCTGCGGGCCTCGAAGATCGACGGGATCATCTTGTACACCGAGCCGTTGCCGATCCCCGACAGGATGAACAGCGCGACGAAGCCGACGATGAAGCACGTCAGCGTGGTGGCATCGACGGCGCCGCCGGTGTGGTCGTGGTGGGTCGACACCGAAATCAGCAGTACGCCAAAGATGATCATGCCCGTGAAGGCCGCCATGGTCACGCGGGCGCCACCGATACGGTCGGCGAGCTTGCCACCGTAGACCCGAGCCACCGAGCCGAGCAGCGGACCCACGAACGCGATCTGGGCCGCGTGCAGTGCCGCCTGCGCGGCGGACTGTCCGCCGGCGACGAAGTTGATCTGCATGATCTGGCTGAAGGCGAACGAGAAGCCGATGAACGAGCCAAACGTCCCGACATACAGGAACGCGACGCTCCACGTGTCGGGCACGGTCAGGATGGCGCGCATCGCGCCGGAGTCGATTCGATGCTGCGCGAGGTTGTTCATGAACAACGCCGCACCGACCGCCGCGACGGCGAGCAAGACGAGGTAGATCGCGCACACCCAGTAGGGTGCCCGGTTGCCCGCGACGGCGATCACCAGCAGGCCCACCACCTGGACGGCGGGCACGCCGAGATTACCTCCACCGGCGTTGATTCCGAGCGCCCAGCCCTTGAGCCGCTGCGGATAGAACGCGTTGATGTTGGTCATCGACGACGCGAAGTTTCCGCCACCGAGTCCGGCGAGCGCGGCACACAACAGGTACGGCCACAGCGGCAGCCCGGGGTGCGCCAGCAGCCACATGCTGCCCAACGTCGGAATGAACAGGACGAGCGCGGAGAAGACAGTCCAGTTGCGGCCACCGAAGGTCGCGGTCGCCATGGTGTACGGGATGCGCAGACAGCCACCGACGAGCGTCGCGGTTGCGGCCAGCAGGAACTTGTCACCGGCCGTGAAGCCGTACACGGACTGCGGCATGAAGAGCACCATGACCGACCACATGGTCCAGATCGAGAGTCCGACGTGCTCCGCGATCACCGACCACAGCAGGTTCCGCCGGGCGACGTTCTTGTTACCCGCTTCCCACGCGACGATGTCTTCCGGGTCCCAGTCGGTGATGGTTCGCGATCGAAACATACTGCAAATCTAAATATTTCATGTTTCCCCGAGGCTCCGGGCGATGACCCGATCGTGAAGATTCACTCACCTGCCGCGCGGCCGCACTGTGAAGATACCCGGCTCACACCCAGCGACTGCGTGGCGGCGGCGCCTGTGGCGTCACCCACGCCTTGGCGTACCGACTGTTGCTCGTGCGCTGCGGATCCCGGCTGCGGTAGACGACGTACGGTCGCACCAGGTAGCCGATCGGGGCGCTGAACATGTGCACCAACCGGGTGTAGGGCCAGATACCCAACAGCGTCAAGACGATGAGCACGTGCACCTGGAAGGACAGGGGCGCAGTCGACATCAATTCCGGCGTCGGGTGCGGAGTGAAAAGGCTACGCAGCCAGGGGGATACCGTCTCTCGATAGTTGTATGCCGACACCGCATTGCCCAGGGTGTTCACCATGCCCGTCACCAGAGCGCCGACCAACAGCAGGTACATGAGCTTGTCACTGATGGTGGTGGCGGCGCGTACCGCGGGCACCGTGGTCCGGCGGTACAGCAGGATCGCGGCGCCGGCGATCACCGCGAATCCGGCAGGTGCGCCCATGCCGATCGCGACCAGGTGGTAGGTGTGCTCGGATATGCCGATCGCCGAGGTCCACGATTCCGGGATCAGCAGGCCGACAACGTGTCCGCCCAGCACACCGAGAATCCCGAAGTGGAACAGCGGACTGCCGAGCCGCAGCAGGCGGCTTTCGTAGATCTGTGACGACCTTGTGGTCCAACCGAATTGGTCGGTCCGGTAGCGCCAGATGTGGCCCAGCACGAAGGACGTGAAGGCGATGTACGGCAGCGTCATCCACAAGAGGTTGGTCATCGTCTGCCTCCAGTCATGGCCGGATCCATCATCATCGGATCCATGCCGAACGGGTCGAGGCCGACGTCTTCCTCGGGCGGGCCGTCGGCGGCGAGTTCGGTGATGCGCCGGCGGTCTGCGGTGTTAATCGGCGGCAAGGTGGCCAGAACCGCGGCAAGCAGGCCGGTGTATGGAGAATTGCTGTCCTGCAACGAAAGCCGCAGCAGTTCGAGTACCGGGACGTGTTCGGCCAGCAGCCGCTCGCCGCGGGCCTGGTCGACCGTGGCGGCGAACTCCAGAACCAGCGGCAGGTAGTCGGGCAACTCTTCGTCGCCGATGGTGATGTCCGCCTGCCGGTAAGCGTGCTTGAACCGCAGCAGCGCCATCCCCCGCTTGCGGGTATCCCCGTACGCGTAGTACGTCAGGTGCAGGCTGGCCCGCCGGCGCATGTCGAACGTCTCGACGTAGCGGGTCGCACGCTCGGTCGCATCGGTTTCGCGGAAGTACCGCAGGAAGTCGGTCACCTCCGTGCGGATCGGCTCGATCAACTCCTCTGCCGCGGAGGCCAATTCGTCCAGGATCGCGCAGGTTTGGGCGGTCGGGTAGTCGAGGAGCAACGCGGTGATACGCCACGTGAGGCGCTGCTGATGATCGGTCAGGTCCGGGCCGGTTGCCGTGCGACGGCCCAGGGACAGCAGCTTCATCGGGTCGGCACCAGCCCGTCGGGGCTGCGGCCGTCCCAATTCAGCAGGTTGACCCGTGTCGGATCATCCTTCGGCACAGCGCTATTGGTGTCGACGAGGTGGAACTTATCAGCCATCGCGTCGAAGGCCGACATACCTGGGCCACCGTCGCCGTCGAGGCTGCAGCCGGTCGCGATCGCGTCGAGCCGGTGCGCGTCGGAACCCGCACCACTCGGAATGACATACCGGTCCTGATATTTGGCGATGGCCAGCAGGCGGTACATCGACTCGATCTCTTCGCCGGTGAGCCGCACCGACTCGGGAATGGTCTCGTCGAACTCCTCACCGAGGTTGGCCGACCGCATATAGGCGCGCATGGCGGCCAACCGCTGCAGGGAGGCCCGAACGGGCCCGACCTCCCCTGCCGTGAACAGCTCGGCGAGGTACTCGATCGGGATGCGCAGGGTGTCGATGGCGCCGAACAGATTGTTCTTGTTCTCGCCGTCGTGGCCGGTTTCCTTGAGGATGTCGACGACCGGGGACAGCGGCGGGACGTACCAGACCATCGGCATGGTGCGGTACTCCGGATGCAGCGGCAGCGCCACCTGGTAGTCGACGATCAGCCGGTAGACCGGTGAATTCTGGGCGGCCTCAATCCATTCGGGTGAGATGCCGGCACGCTCGGCTTCGGCGACCACCCGGGGGTCGTGCGGGTTGAGGAACACCCCGAGCTGCGACGGGTACAGGTCCTTGTCATCGGTGACCGAGGCCGCTTCGAGCACCTTGTCGGCGTCGTACAGCATGA
>Ga0070667_100002371_pt1 | contig 16505 bp, 15 predicted proteins | sample KBSS33metaG_FD_64659 | JGI IMG/M metagenome (GOLD analysis project Ga0070667, IMG submission 64659) | Switchgrass rhizosphere microbial communities from Kellogg Biological Station, Michigan, USA - KBS S3-3 metaG | ecosystem: Host-associated > Plants > Roots > Rhizosphere > Soil ... | reverse complement strand
TCGCGCCTACTGCAACTTCAACGAAGGGCTCGGCGCAGTGCTGCGCTTCGGCGCCAACGGCCCGGAGGTCATCGCCCGCTTGCAGAAAATGGCGGCGACGGTCGCGCCGACTCTGCGCAAGGTACTGCGGCGCAGTGGCGGCGTCGAGCTGAAGCCCTTGATGGCGCAGGCGATCAACATGGGCGACGAGGTGCACAACCGGAACGTCGCCGCGACCGCGCTCTTCATCAAGCGCATTGCGCCGGCGCTGATCGAGGCCGACGTGTCGCGCGAGGACGCGGCGGCGACTCTCGCGTTCATCGCCGCCAACGACCACTTCTTCCTCAACCTGTCGATGGCCGCGTGCAAGGCGATGTGCGACGCGGCCGCGGGCGTCGAGGGCAGCTCGATGGTGACCGCGATGGCGCGCAACGGCGTCAACTTCGGGGTTCGCCTATCGGGCACCGGCGACACCTGGTTCGAGGCGCCGGCGAATCCGGTCGACGGGCTCTACTTCCCCGGCTATTCGATAGCCGATGCCGCGGCCGATCTCGGCGATTCTGCGATCACCGAGACCGCCGGCGTCGGCGGCTTCGCGATGGCGGCGGCGCCGGCGATCGTCAAGTTCGTCGGCGGCACGCCGACCGATGCGATCCATCACAGCCTGCGCATGCGCGCCATCACGCTCGGCGCCAATCCGTCGTTCACCTTGCCCGCGCTCGATTTCGCCGCCGCCGCCGCCGGCATCGACGCGCGCAAGGTGGTCGATTGCGGCGTCCTGCCCGTCATCAACAGCGGCATCGCACACCGCGAGGCGGGCGTCGGCCAGATTGGCGCTGGCGTCACCAGCGCGCCGATGGCATGCTTCACGGCCGCGGTGAAGGCGCTCGCGCGGGCGATTGGAGGCGAACGAGAGGGGAGATGAGTCGCCGGCTGTCGGGGCGCGGGCTCGCCCTGATCGGACCGGAAGGCGCAAAAGCACGGGGAGGTGCAGCCATGACCAAGCCACTCGCGGTGGTTGCCGTCGGCGGCAACGCGTTGATCCTCGACGATCGGCACATGGCGCTCGCCGACCAGTACGACGCGGTCTGCGAGACCGCGACCCATGTCGCGACCATGATCGCCGCCGGCTGGAACGTCGTGCTGACGCACGGCAACGGCCCGCAGGTCGGCTTCATCCTGCGTCGCTCGGAGATTGCCGACGGCCAGGTGCCGACGGTGCCGGTGCAATACGCGGTCGGCGACACGCAGGGCGCGATCGGATTCATGTTCCAGAACGCGCTCGGCAACGCGCTGCTCCAGCGCGGCATCAAGATCCCGGTCGTCACGCTGGTGACGCAGACGTTGGTCGATCGCCGCGATCCCGCCTTCGCCAAGCCCGACAAGCCGATCGGCTCGTTCATGACCGAGGAAGTCGCTCATCAGCTCGCCGCCAAGCTGGCCTGGACCGTGATGCAGGACGGCAACCGCGGCTGGCGGCGCGCGATCGCGTCGCCGCAGCCGGTGCGCGTGATCGAGGCGCCGATCATCGAGCGGCTGGCGCGCGAGGGCGTGATGATCATCGCCTGCGGCGGCGGCGGCATCGCCGTCGAGGAGCTCGCGGGCGGCGAGCTGCGCGGGGTCGAGGCGGTGATCGACAAGGACCGCGCCTCGGCGCTGCTGGCGATCGAGATGAACGCCGACCTGCTGATGATCCCGACCGGCGTCGAACGCGTCGCGATCCGCTACGGCCAGCCTGGCGAGGAGTGGCTCGGCCGGATCAGCGTCGCCCAGGCCGAGGCCTACGCTGCCGAAGGCCACTTCGGCGCCGGCAGCATGGGCCCGAAGATCGAGGCGCTGCTCAATTTCGTCAAGCGCCGCGCGGGCGGCCGCGGCGTCATCACCAACGCCGAGAACATCGAGCGCGCGCTGAACGGCGCGAGCGGGACTTGGATCGAAAGCTAGGCCGACGATGGAAACGACGCTGCTCGCCGTCAACGGCACCCTGATGCGTGGCCTCGCGCTCAATCCCAACCTGGTCGCCGTCGGCGCGACGTTCGTGCGCGAGGACGCGACCGACGCGTGCTACCGGATCTGGTCGATCGGCGATCGCCATCCGGCGATGCTGCGCACGCCGGGCATGGGCGCAAGCGTCGCGCTCGAGCTCTGGCAAGTACCGAACGCGGGGCTTGCAAGCATCTTGCAGAACGAGCCGCCGGGGCTGGCGATCGGCAAGGTGGTGCTCAAGGACGGCTCGATCGTCCTCGGCGTCCTCGGCGAGCCTTTCCTGTGCGAAGGGCAGCGCGAGATCACGGCATTCGGTGGCTGGCGCGCGTACACGGCGGCACAGCAAACTTCGGTCTGACAACAAGGGGGGAAAAATGAATGCTGCTACTGAAGCAAGCGTGGGTCGACTGTGGGTCCCGGGCGACTGGAACGGCTTCTTCGGCCTGTTCACGAACGTCCTGCTCAACGTCATTGTCCTGACCGGCCTCTGCCTGGGGGTCGTCCAGCTGCCCGCCGACACGGTGTTCGGGCGCATCCTGCCGGCGCTCGGCATCGCGCTGCCGCTCGGCAACCTGTTCTACGCGTACCTGGCCTGGAAGCTCGGCAAGGCAGAAGGCCGCAGCGACGTCACGGCGATGCCCTACGGGCCGAGCGTGCCGCACATGTTCATCGTCGTCTTCCTGGTCATGCTGCCGGTGTACCTGGAGACGAAGAACCCGATGCTCGCCTGGGTCGGAGGCCTCGCCTGGTGCTTCATCATCGGCATCATCGTCCTGCTCGGCGCCTTCATCGGGCCGCAGCTGCGCGCTCTGACGCCGCGCGCCGCGATGCTCGGAACGCTGGCCGGCATCTCGGTCGCGTTCATCTCGATGCGGCCGGCGTTCCAGATGTGGGAGACGCCGTGGATCGGCCTGGCGTGCTTCGCGATCGTGTTGATCGCGTGGACCGCGAACGCGCGGCTGCCGGGCGGCCTGCCGGGCGGCCTCGTCGCGGTGCTCGTCGGTTCGGCGATCGGCTGGATCGCTTCGCTCGCCGGCTGGAGCGACTACATGAAGCCGGCCGCGGTGAGCGCGTCGCTCGCCCAGTTCGGCCTTCACCTGCCGACTTTCTCGGCCGATGTCTGGACCGGCTTGGCCAAGGTCGCGCCGCTGCTCGCGACCGCGATCCCGCTCGGCATCTACAACTTCACCGAGGCGATGAACAACGTCGAGAGCGCGTCGGCCGCCGGCGACAACTACAACCTGCGCCAGATCCTGCTCGCCGACGGCCTCGGCGCCATCGTCGGCTCGATGCTCGGCAGCCCGTTTCCTCCCGCCGTCTACATCGGCCATCCGGGGTGGAAGGCGGTCGGCGGCCGGATCGGCTATTCGCTCGCGACCGGCGTCGCGATCGCCCTCGTCTGCTTCCTCGGCCTCACCGCGCTATTGCTGGCGTTGATCCCGCTCGTCGCGATCCTGCCCATCCTGCTCTACATCGGCCTGGTCATCGGTGCGCAGGCGTTCCAGGCTTCACCCGCCAAGCACGCGCCCGCGATCATCCTGGCGCTGATCCCGAACATCGCCGAGTGGGCGAAGACGCAGGTCGACGGCGCGCTCGGCGCTGCCGGAACCTCGGCGGCCGGCGTCGGGCTCGCCAAGCTCGGCGGCTTCGGCGTTCTCTATAAGGGACTAGAGACGGTCGGCGGCGGCTCGGTGCTGGCGGGAATGGTGCTCGGCGCGATCGCGGTCTACGTGATCGACAACCGGATGAAGCAGGCCGCTGCGTGGGCCTTCGCAGGCGCGGTGCTGTCGTACTTCGGCCTGATCCACGGCGCGCAGCTCGGCTGGGCGGTCTCGCCGCTGGTCGCGCTTGGCTACGCGATGTTCGCCATTACCTGCGTCGTGCTGATGCGCGGGCAACCCGCCGCGCCCGCCGCGGCGTCCTGATCAGGCCGCGACCGCCCTCGTGCGCTGCCGCGTCAGGCGTGCAGCGCAGCGAGGGCGCGCCCTGAATCGGACACCCATCCGAACAGGGCGCCCTGCGCCTTGACCATCTCGAGCGCGACGCGCTGGAACTCCGGGAAATACGAGCCGACGCAATCGGCCAGGACGACGCACTCGTAGCCGCGATCGTTGGCCTCGCGCACGGTCGTCGTGACGCACACCTCGGTCGTCACGCCGCAGACGATCAGCGACTTGATGCCGCGGTTGTGCAGGATGAGATCGAGATCGGTGGCGCAGAAGGCGCCCTTGCCGGGCTTGTCGACGACGACCTCGCCGGGTCGTGGCGCGAGCTGCGGAACGATCTCGTGTCCGTGCTCGCCGCGCACCAAGAGTCGCCCCATCGGGCCGGGATCGCCGATCCGCGTCGCACCACGGCCGCGCACGATCTTGGTCGGCGGGCAATCGGCGAGGTCGGGGTTGTGGCCCTCGCGCGTGTGAATGACCAGCATCCCGATCTCGCGCGCCGCATCGAGCATCCGCCTGCACGGTGCGATCACCGCCTGCAGCGGCGAGACATCGTTGCCGAGCGCTTCGCCGAAGCCCCCGGGCTCGACGAAGTCGCGCTGCATGTCGATGACGACGAGTGCCGTCGACGGCAGATCGAACACGTACTCGTACGGTTCGGCTTGCATCGATCTTTCTTGGGCCATGTCGCCTCCGTCCGGCTGTGCCGTCATGGTACAGCCGGTGACCCCTCGCCGAGCCTCATCCCGCTTTCGCGACCCACTCGACGAGCGAGTCGAGCGCCGGTGTTCCCTTCGCGGCCGCCGGGTCGGTGACGATCATCGACACGGCGTAGACGCGGCCGCTCTTCGCGCGCACATAGCCGGCCAGCGCGCGCGTGTCGGAGAGTGTTCCCGTCTTCAGGTACGCCTGGCCCGTCGCGGCACCGCTCGTCATGCGATGGATCAGGGTGCCGTCGACGCCGGCGATCGGCAGCGAATCGACGAGCGTCTGCGAGTCGGCGCTGCGCCACGCGTTGCGCAGCAGGTCGACGAGCGCGCGCGGCTTGCCGCGCTCGGCGCGCGACTGCCCCGAGCCAAGGACGACGGTGATGTCGCCGTCGTGGAGCCCCTGCGTGCGCAACCAGCCGCGCATGCGCTCCTGCGCCGCTTTTAGCGCGCCGATCTTGAGGCCGCCGCTGCCGGCGTCGCCGCCGCCGGGAGCGAGCGACAGGAGCACGTTGCGCGCCGCCTCGTTATTGCTGGTCTTGTTCATCTCGCGCAGGACCTCGCCCACCGGCGTCAGCAGCTCGCTCGACCAGCGTGCCGCGCGCGGCCGGGTCGCGGCGACGTCGCGCTCGACGACGTGACCGCGCAGCGAGCCGCCCGTCTCGGCCCACAGGTCGGCGACCATGCGCGGCGCGGCGATCGGCAACGCCCGTGCGCCGCCGAGCTCGGGCTCGAGGCGAAGCCTCGCGGGCGGCGCGACATAGGCGATGTCATCGGGGTCGCAGTCGGCGCTCCAGCGGCCGCGCACCCACAGCTGCAGCGGCGGCCCGGACACGATCTCGTCGGGCGTCTTCCAGCGCGCCCAGGCGCTGCAGCCGCCGCCCATGAGCACGTCGTTGACGACCTGGACGTTGGCCGTCCGAGGCTTGACCGTCACCACGGCGCGATCGCCGGCGCCCGGCTTCACCGAGACGAGCAGCTTGCCGCGGTTGTACGTGCGCGCGTCGATCGGCGCTCCGGGAGCGCGCTCCTGCTCGGTCGCGCGCGCCTGCTTGGGGTCGCGCTCGTGGAGCAGCGCGACATCGTCGAGAACGATGTTGCCGGCGATCGTCTCCAGCCCTTCGGCGCGCATCTGCCGGAACCAGCGGCGCAGCTCGTTGCCGGTGAGGCCGACCGGGCCGCCGACGATGACGAGGTCGCCGGCGAGCCGTCCGCCGACGATCGGGCTGGTCGCGTACGCGCTCGTGCGCCAGCGATGGCGCGGGCCGAGCAGGTCGAGCGCCGCCAGCGACGTGACGACCTTGGTCGTCGAGGCGAGGAGGAAGTGCTGGTCGGCATGGAAGGCGACCAGCGGCGACGCGTCGATGCCGTCGACCGCGCGCACGTCGAAGGCGAAGCTCTTGGTCGGCAGGCCCGAGCCGCGCAGGATCGCAGCGACGGCGGGCGGCAGCGCGCGCGCGGCCGCGCCCTTCGGCTCGCCATCCGCACTCGCTGCGGCTCGGGCGTCGACGGCGCGCTGCGAGCGCGCCGAGAGCGCCGACGCGGGCACGAGCGCGAACGCCAGGCAGATCGCAGCGGCGACGATCCGTCGCAGCGAGGGCCGAGCGGGCGGCGCGTCGACATCGGCACCCTTCCGTGAGCCGGCGCCGGTCGGCAAGGGACGGCGCGCGGGCGGCAGGGAAGTCATGGCGAGAGTCTCGAGGGCAATCGGTGTGCTCGACGGCCGGCGCGCGCCCCCCTCATTCGCGCGGCCTCAGGCCGGCGACGGGGCTTCCATTCGCAACTGCACCGCGGTTCCGCTCGCCGCCGACGGCTTCGCGAGGCGCCCGGCCGCGATGCCGCGCGCGCGCAGGAAGTCGTAGACACGTGTCGCCCGCTGCACGCCGATCGTCGCGCTGCCGCTGGCATCGTTGGGGGCGGCGATCAGATGAAGCTCGGCGATGGGGGTGCGGCGCAGCGACTGCGCGACCTTGTCGAGCACCGCGGCGAGCGCCGGCTTGACGGTGTCGTGGCCGGGTTCGAAGCAGAACTCGCGCGGCACGTCGATGACGACTGCGCCGTCCTGGCGCTGGGCGACGACGACGGGCGTGCCCTTGAACCACGACGCCAGCCATTGCCGCTCGACGGCCAGCGTCGAGGCGGCCGCGGTTCGCTGCTGCGCCGCCGTGGGCGGCGGCGTGGACGCGGCCGATCCCGGTGCGGCGATCGTCGCGGGGGATGACGAGGCCGAAGGCGGCGGGGCGCTCGCGCACCCGCAGAGCGAGAGCGCAACGACGAACGGTAAGGTTGCGGGTTTCATCGCCCGATTCTGCTCAATCTTCGAGTTCGGCCTTGGCCATCTCGACGTCGAGCCGCTCGGTGGCGTCGAGCGGCTCGCAAGCCGCGGCGTCCTCGTAGAGCTTGGTCGCTTCCTTCATCCGCTTGTCGCCTTCGAGCATGACCAGCCCGTTCGCGTATTCGATCATGGCGATCGGCGAGGTCGGGTTGAGCTTGAGCGCGGTCTTGTAGTGCGCCAGGCCCGCGTCCTTGCTCGCGCCCTGGGTGCGACCGAGCAGCGAGCCGACCTTGTCGATCACCTCGGCGTGGAAGGCACCGAGGGCGATGTGCGCGTCGGCGTGCTTCGGCGCCAGCTTGATCGTCGTCTCGAGCGCGTTCTTCACCTTCGTGCCGAGCCCTTGCGCCAGGGCCTTGGCAATGCTGATGCCCTGGCTGTAGCGGCCGAGCGCGTAGGCCATGCAGTACCAGGCGTTGGCTTCCTTGGGCTCCTCGTGGGCGCGCTTCTCCGCGCGCTCGGCGACTTCGAACAGGAGCGCCAGCTTGGTCTTCTCGCTGCCCTCGAGGTAGGTCGCGTAGATCGCCTGCGCCTTGTTGGCGACGGTCAGCGCGCCGCTCGTGCCGGCGGCGTGCAGCTTCAGGCCGGCCTCGGTCGCCTTCTGGAACTCGCCGGCGTGGAAGTGCTGCCACGCGGCCAGAAGCTTGTCGTCCTTGGGCAGCGGCTCGGCGTCGCCGGCGTGCAGTCGCGCCCACTTCTTCTTCAGCGTCGCGGCGTCGTAGCTGTAGGCGTCGGCGTCGTGTGGAAAGGCGGTCCACTTGGCCATGGTCAGTCTCCTCCGTTGGTTGTTGTGTAGCGTGCCGCGAGCGAATGCAGGTGCTCGCGCTGGTCTCCGTCGAGATAGGGAAGCAGCAGGCAGAGCACGTGAAAGGCGCCGCGCGAAAGGGCCGCGCTGGCGGTCTCGGGCTCGAGCGCGCGGCGCGGGTCGCGAACGTACTCGAAGCTCAGCCAGTAGGTGAGGACGACGACCATCGCCGTCGCCACCGGCTCGGCGTCGCGCGCCTCGATCGTCAGGCCGCTGCCGGCGGCGATGCCGTCGAGCACGGTCTGGACCGCGCGCGTCTTTCGCTGCAGGACGAACTGGAAATGGCTCTCGAGCCTGCGGTTGTTCGAGAGCAGGTCGTTGAGGTCGCGATAGAGGAAACGGTACGACCAGATCAGCTCGAACAGCATGTGGAAGAAGAGCCAAGCGTCTTCGACGTCGGAGACGTCGTCGGCAGCGCGCAGCAGCCCGGTGAGCGCCTCGTCGTAGCGGTCGTAGAGCTTCGTGATCAGCTCTTCCTTGGCCGGGTAGTGGTAGTACAGGTTGCCAGGGCTGATGCCGAGCTCGGCCGAGATCAGCGTGGTCGAGACGTTCGGCTCGCCGAAGCGGTTGAAGAGCTCGAGCGTGGTGTCGAGGATCCGCTCCGCGGTGCGCCGTGGTTTCTTCGTTCGGGTGGCCATGGTCGAGGTCTCGGGGGAGAGCACGGTAGCACCCGCGCCAATCTCTCCCATCGGTTCGGCTTCCAACAGTCGCTGCCCTGCGAAGGCGATGGCGCATTTCGGAGGACGGTTCGAACCATACGGCTTCTGCGTCGCTTCGCAACGGAAATTTCACGCTTGCCCCACGGGATTTGGAATCGGCCCCGCTAAGGTGACCCGATCGCGCCACTGCGATCGCGCGACTCGCGGAAGACGACCTTTTGCCAGCTTGGCTGAAATTCCCGCCCCCGATGGCATTGCCGTCGGCCGAGGCAGCTCTCCCTCAGGGCACGACCAAGAGCCGCCTCGGCCTGGTTGCCGCATGCCTGTTCGTCGCCGGTCTCTGGTTCCTGACCCTCGACGCTCGCCATCTCCTGCCAAGCGACGAAGGCCGCTATGCCGAGATCGCGCGCGAGATGCTCGCAAGCGGCGACTGGGTGACGATCCGATACAACGGCGTCAAGTACTTCGAGAAGCCGCCGCTCCACATGTGGATGACGGCGCTGTCGTTCCAGGCATTCGGCGTCGGCGAATGGCAGGCGCGCCTCTGGGTCGCGCTCACCGGCGCCTTCGGTATCGCGGTTACCGCTCTCGCGGCGCGGCGCTGGTTCGGGCCGCGGGTGGCGCTGTTCGCTGCCCTGATCCTTGTCGCCGCGCCGGCCTGGAATCTCGCCGGCCACTTCAATTCGCTCGACATGGGTCTGTCGGGCGCGCTCAGCTGCGTCCTTGCGGCCTTGCTGATCGCCCAGCACCCGGAGACGTCGGCCGCCGCGCGGCGGCGCTGGATGTGGCTGGCGTGGGCGGCGATGGCGGTCGCGCTGCTGACCAAGGGCCTGATCGGCGTCGTGTTGCCGGGGATGGTGCTCGTCGTCTACAGCGCGGTCACGCGCGACTTCGCGGTCTGGCGCCGGCTCCACATCGCCAGCGGCGCGATCCTCGCGCTCGCGCTCGCGACGCCCTGGTTTGCGATGGTGTCGCTTCGCAATCCCGAGTTCGCGCACTTCTTCTTCATCCACGAGCACTTCCAGCGCTATCTCACGAACGTGCACCACCGCGACGGGGCGTGGTGGTACTTCGTGCCGCAGTTGCTGGTCGGCTTCCTGCCCTGGCTCGGGCTGTCGCCCGGCGTCGCCGCCGTCGTTCGCGACGACGCGCGCGGCAAGGGTTTCCGGCCCGGCGTCCTGCTGGCCGCCTGGGCGCTGACGATCTTCGTCTTCTTCAGCTTCTCGGGCTCCAAGCTACCCGGCTACATCGTGCCCATCTACCCTGCGCTCGCCATCCTCGGCGCCGCCGCGCTCGACCGGTTCACCCCGGCGCGCTGGAGTGTCCAGGTCGTCGTTGCGATCGCCCTCGCCGCCTGCAGTCTCGCCGCCGCGCCGTACGTCGGCCGTCTCGGCAGCGAAGCGACGCCGAACGAGATCTATCGCGCCTTCGCGCCCTGGCTCGCCGCTGCCTGCGCCCTGGCCATCGCCGGTCTGGTGCTGGCGTGGTTCGCCAACAAGCGCGACATCCGGTTGAGCGTCGTCGCCTACGCGTTGACGATCTTTGCTGCATCGACCCTGGTGCTGCGTGGCCACGAGGCGTTCGGCCACAGCAGCTCGGGCGTCGATCTCGCGGCGGCCCTCCGCCCCGTCGTCGGCGCGAGCCCGATCTACTCGGTGCGGATGCTCGACCACACATTGCCGTTCTATCTCGGTCGGACGACGGTCCTGGTCGAGTCTGCGGACGAGCTCTCCTTCGGTCTCGCCCAGGAGCCGCAGAAGTGGCTGCCGACGCTCGCCGATTTCGTCCGCGTCTGGACCTCGGGGCCGCGCGCCTTCGCCGTCATGGCGCCGGCCACGCACGCGCTGCTCGCGTCCCAGGGCGTCGCCATGACGGTGATCGCAAGGGACACGCGGCGCGTTGTCGTCGCCAACGGCACGAGGCCTGCCCCGTGACGATCTCGACGACGCTCTTCCTGCTTGCCGGTGTTCTGCTCAATGCCGGGGCGCAGCTCCTGCTCAAGGCCGGGGTGAGCGCGGTCGGGCCGATCCACTTCGGCACCAGCGCCGTCTGGCCGACGCTCGGCCGGGTCCTCCTCCAGTGGCCGGTTCTGGCCGGCCTGGCCTGCTACGTCGTCAGCGTCGCCCTGTGGCTCGTCGCCCTCTCGCGGGTCGAGGTCTCGCTCGCCTATCCGATGCTGTCGCTCGGCTACGTCGTCAACGCCGCGGCCGCGTACTGGCTCTTCGGCGAGGCGCTCGGGCCGGCCCGGTGCGCGGGAATCGCGCTGATCCTGCTCGGCGTCTTTCTGATCGCACGCACATGAGCACCGTCGCCACCACCGCGACCGCGACGGCGTTTCTGCCGTTCGCTCGCCCCGCCATCGATGCAGCGACGATCGCTGCCGTCGGCGAGGTCCTGGCGTCGGGCTGGATCACTTCCGGGCCGAAGGTGCGCGAATTCGAAGCCGCCCTCGCGCAGCTGTTCGAAGGCCGGCCGGTGCGTTCCTTCGCCAACGGCACGGCAACGATGGAGGTGGCGCTGCGCGTCGCCGGAATCGGCCCGGGCGACGAGGTGATCACGACGCCGATCTCGTGGGTCGCGACCGCCAACGTCATCGTCGCCGTCGGCGCGCGGCCGGTGTTCGTCGACGTCGATCCGCGCACCCGCAACATCGATCTCGGCGCGCTCGAGGCAGCGATCACGCCACGGACGCGCGCCCTCATGCCGGTCTACCTCGCCGGGCTGCCGGTCGACATGGACCGGCTCCATGCGATCGCCGCGCGCCACGGCCTGCGCGTCATCGAGGACGCCGCGCAGGCGATCGGCTCGCGCTGGCGCGGGCGCAGGATCGGCGCCTTCGGCGGCCTGGTCAGCTTCAGCTTCCAGGCCAACAAGAACATCACCTGCGCCGAAGGCGGCTGCCTCGTGCTCGCCGACGACGCCGAGGCGCGCATCGCCGAGCGGCTGCGCCTGCAAGGCGTGGTGCGCTCGGGCGCCGACGGCATGGACGTCGTCAGGCCGGGCGGGAAGTTCAACCTGAGCGACATCCACGCAACCATCGGTCTGCACCAGTTGCCGGCGCTCGAGCGCATCACCCGGCGCCGCGCCGAGCTCGCCGATTCGTATTTCGCGGCGGCGCGTGCGGCCGGGCTGGAGGCGCTCGGCATCGAGCTGCCGCCGCCGACCGATGCCGCGGCCGCGACGACCAACTGGCACATGTTCCAGGTCGTGCTGCCGGCGGATCGGCTCACCGGCGGCCGCGCCGCGGTGATGGAGGCGATGCGCGCGGCCGGAATCGGCACCGGGGTCCACTATCCGGCGATCCATCTGTTCAGCTACTACCGCTCGCTCGGCTGGCGCGAAGGCATGCTGCCGGTGGCCGAGCGAATCGGCCGCGGCGTCCTCACGCTGCCGCTCTTTCCGGCCATGGAGGCGGCCGACGTGGAACGCGTCTGCGCGCGCCTGGCCGCGGTCTGCAGGGAGCTCGCATCGTGAAGGCGCCGGTGATCTCGGTCGTCATCCCGATCTACAACGAGGAGGCGGTGCTGCCGGTGCTGATCAGCCGGATCTACAAGGTGCTCGACGAGATGGACGAACCCTACGAGATCATCTTCGTCAACGACGGCAGCGTCGACCGCTCGGCAGCCCTCCTCGCCGAGCAGTTCGGCGAGCGACCCGACGTGACGCGGGTGATCCTGTTCAACGGCAACTTCGGCCAGCACATGGCGATCATGGCGGGCTTCGAGCACGTCCGCGGCCAGATCGCCGTGACGCTCGACGCCGACCTGCAGAACCCGCCGGAGGAAATCCCGAAGCTGGTGGCGGCGATCCGCGCCGGCCACGACTACGTCGGCAGCTATCGGCGCACCCGCCAGGACAGCTTCTTTCGCCGCCAGGCGTCGCGAATCGTCAACGGCCTGCGCGAGCGAACGACGCACATCCACATGACCGACCAGGGCTGCATGCTGCGCGCGTACGACCGGGCCCTGGTCGAGACGATGAACTCCTGCCGCGAAGTCAACACGTTCATCCCGGCGCTGGCGTACAGCTTCGCTGCCAATCCGACCGAGATCGAGGTCGCGCACGAGGCGCGCGCGGCGGGCGAGTCGAAGTACTCGATCTACAGCCTGCTGCGTCTCAACTTCGATCTGGTCACGGGCTTTTCGATCGTCCCGCTGCAGTGGTTCTCGCTCATCGGCATCCTCCTGTCGCTGCTCGCGGGCGCGCTGTTCGTGGTGCTGCTGGTGCGGCGTTTCCTCTTCGGCGCCGAGGTCGAGGGCGCGTTCACCTTGTTCGCGCTGCAGTTCTTCCTGACCGGCATCCTGCTGCTCGGCCTCGGACTGATGGGCGAATACGTCGGCCGCATCCAGCAGGAAGTCCGGCGCCGGCCGCGCTATCGCATCAGCGCCGTCCTCGAGGAGCACGAGCAGGCCCCGCTGGCGCCGATGAAGGCGGCGCGGTGAGGGCGGTGACATTCGGCTACTCGAACGTCGGCGACCGCTGCTTGCGCGTGCTGCGAGCGCGCGGCATCGACGTGCCGCTGGTGGTGACGCATCGCGACCATCCGGGCGAAGCAGTGTGGTTCGAGCGCGTCGCCGACACCGCGGCCGACCTCGGCCTGCCGTTCGTCTACGGCGACGACCTTCTCCATCCGGCGCTGCGCCATGCAGTGGCCGAGGCGCGACCCGACGTGATCTTTTCCTTCTACTACCGCTCGCTCTTGCCCGGGACGATCCTCGACCTCGCGCCGCGCGGCGCGTTCAACATGCACGGCTCGCTCCTCCCGCACTACCGCGGCCGGGCGCCGACCAACTGGGCGATCCTGCGCGGCGAGCGCGAGACCGGCGCGACGCTGCACGAGATGATCGCCAAGGCCGACGCAGGCCGCATCGTCGACCAGCAGTCGGTGCCGATCCTGCCCGACGACACCGCCCGCCAGGTGTTCGACAAGGTCACCGTCGCCGCCGAGCAGGTGCTGTGGCGAAGCGTCGCGGCGATCGCCGCGGGCGAGGTCCGCTATCGTCCCAACGACATCACGGTGGGCAGCTACTTCGGCCGGCGCACGCCTGACGACGGCCGCATCGACTGGATGCGCGCCGCGGCACGCACGTATGACCTGATCCGCGCCCTGGCGCCCCCCTATCCCGGCGCATTCACCGAGCTTGGCGGGGTCGCTCTGGTGATCGCCGCGGCGCGGCTCGGTGGCGACGCACCGGCCGCGTTGGCCGGGCGGCGCGGCCTGCAGGTCATCGACGGCCGGATCGTCGCCGTCTGTGGCGACGGCCGGACGATCGAGATCAAAGAGCTTCGTGCCGGCGCCGAACCCGTCGGCCCGGATCGATTGGCAGCCCTTCTCGCGGCCCACCCGGCCGCCAGCGAAAGATCATGAAGAAAGTTCTCATCCTCGGCGTCAACGGCTTCATCGGTCACCACCTGACGCAGCGCATCCTCGAGACCACCGACTGGGAGATCTACGGCATGGACATGGCCTTGGATCGGCTGGGCACGGCGGTGTCGCATCCGCGAATGCACTTCTTCGAGGGCGACCTCACGATCAACAAGGAATGGATCGAATACCACGTCAAGAAGTGCGACGTGATCCTGCCGCTGGTCGCGATCGCCACGCCCGCCACCTACGTGCGCGAGCCGCTGCGCGTGTTCGAGCTCGACTTCGAGGCCAACCTGCCGATCGTCCGCGCCGCGGTGAAGCACAGGAAGCATCTCGTGTTCCCCTCGACCTCGGAGGTCTACGGCATGTGCTCGGACTCCGAGTTCGACCCGGAGACGTCGCACCTGGTCTACGGCCCGATCAACAAGCCGCGCTGGATCTACGCCTGCTCGAAGCAGCTGCTCGACCGCGTCATCGCCGGCTACGGCATGGAGCAGGGCCTGAACTACACCCTCTTTCGGCCCTTCAACTGGATCGGCCCCGGGCTCGATTCGATCTTCACGACCAAGGAAGGATCGTCGCGCGTGGTGACCCAGTTCCTCGGCCAGATCGCTCGCGGCGAATCGATCCGCCTGGTCGACGGCGGGCGCCAGAAGCGTGCCTTCGCCGACATCTCCGACGGCATCGCGGCGCTGATGTGCATCCTCAGGAATCCCGGCGGCATCGCCTCCGGCCGGATCTACAACATCGGCAATCCCGCCAACCACTGGTCGGTGCGTCGGCTCGCCGAGACGATGCTCGCGATGGCCTCCGACTACCCCGAATACACCGCCGCCGCCCGCGACTGCAGGATCGTCGAGACCGCGGCCAAGGACTTCTACGGCGCCGGCTACCAGGACGTCCAGGATCGGTTTCCGATGATCACGGCGACGGTCGAGGACCTCGGCTGGAAGCCCGTCGTCGACATGGAGCAGTCGTTGCGCGCGATCTTCGAGTCATACCGGAGCAAAGTCGGCGAGGCCAGGTCGCTGACCAACGAGTCGGTCTGAGGGCGCCGCGGTGGCGCTGATCGCGCTCAAGGTCGACGTCGACACCTTGCGCGGCACGCGGCAAGGCGTTCCGCGCCTGCTCGCCGCGCTCGCGAAGGCGCACGCGCGCGCGACCTTCCTCTGGAGCCTCGGCCCCGATCACACCGGCTGGGCGCTGCGGCGCATCTTTCGCCCCGGCTTCTTCGCCAAGGTCGCGCGCACCTCGGTGCTCGAGCACTACGGCCTCAAGACGCTGCTCTACGGCGTCCTGCTGCCGGCCCCCGACATCGGCCGCGAAGCCGCGTCTGTCATGCGCTCGGCTCGCGCTGCCGGCCACGAGTGCGGGATCCACACCTGGGACCACGTCCTCTGGCAGGACAACGTGCGCGGACGCGACCGGGCGTGGACGGAAAAGCAGATGCGGCTCGCCCACGATCGCTTCAGCGCGATTTTCGGCGTGCCGCCGACGACCCACGGCGCGGCCGGATGGCAGATGAACCCGGACGCGTTTCGCCAGCTCGACGCCTGGGGCCTTGCCTATGCTTCCGACGGCCGCGGTACGGCGCCCTACGTGCCGCAGGTCGAAGGCCGGACGCTCGCGCACGTTCAGCTGCCGACGACCTTGCCGACGTTCGACGAGCTGCTCGGCGTCGACGGTCGCGACGAGGCTGCAGTCGTCGCCGAGATACTTCGCCTGACCGAGGGCGAGTCAGACCACGTCTTCACCTTGCATGCCGAGCTCGAGGGCGGCCGGCTCGCTTCGGCCTTCGCCGCGCTGCTCGACGGTTGGCGTTGCCAGGGACATCGCCTGCTGAGCCTCGGCGAGCTGTACGCCGGACTCGATCGCAAGGCGCTGCCGGTGCGCAGTCCGGGGTGGGGAACGGTGCCCGGACGAAGCGGCGAACTGGTGGTCTGACGCGACGCACACCGTCAGCGGGGCACGAGCTCTGTCATCGGTTCGGCTCCCTACAATCGCGGCCTCCATGCCGGCCATCTCGTTCGTCCACGTCGCCAAGACCTACGCCTCGGCTCGCGGCGACGTGCGCGCCCTCGACGACGTCAGCTTCGACATCGAGGAGGGCGAGTTCTTCGGCCTGCTCGGCCCGAACGGCGCCGGCAAGACGACGCTGATCAGCATCCTCGCCGGTCTGGCGCGTGCGACGGCGGGAAGCGTCGCCGTCCTCGGCCACGACGTCTACAGCGACTACGCGGCGGCGCGCAGGAAGATCGGCGTCGTCCCGCAGGAGCTCGTCTTCGATCCGTTCTTTACCGTGCGCGAGGCGTTGCGCATCCAGGGCGGCTATTTCGGCGTCCACGCCAACGACGCCTGGATCGACGAGCTGCTCGCCAACCTCGGCCTCGCCGACAAGGGCGACGCCAACATGCGCCAGCTCTCGGGCGGCATGAAGCGGCGCGTCCTGGTCGCCCAGGCGCTGGTGCACCGCCCGCCCGTGATCGTCCTCGACGAGCCCACCGCGGGCGTCGACGTCGAGCTGCGTCAGACGCTCTGGCAGTTCGTCGCCCGCCTCAACAAGGAGGGCCACACGGTGCTGCTGACGACGCACTACCTCGAGGAGGCCGAGGCGCTGTGCTCGCGCATCGCGATGCTCAAGCAGGGCCGCGTCGTCGCCCTCGACCGCACGTCGGCGCTGCTGGCCGGGACGGCGAGCACGATGCTGCGCTTCAAGCTCGACA
>Ga0070667_100002364_pt1 | contig 16517 bp, 10 predicted proteins | sample KBSS33metaG_FD_64659 | JGI IMG/M metagenome (GOLD analysis project Ga0070667, IMG submission 64659) | Switchgrass rhizosphere microbial communities from Kellogg Biological Station, Michigan, USA - KBS S3-3 metaG | ecosystem: Host-associated > Plants > Roots > Rhizosphere > Soil ... | reverse complement strand
CGGCATGGTCGGAATCAATCGTGGACTCCTGTCCGACGCGGCGGCGCCCTTCGGGGGAGTCAAACAGTCCGGACTTGGGCGAGAGGGCGGCTACGAAGGGATCGAAGAGTACTTAGAAACTAAGTACATTGCCGCCTCCTGGTAGAGGCGACCTTTAGTAGATATCCCTGGGTGGATATGACCTGGTAGCTGCGCCGAGTCGGCGCCACCTAGAGGGTGAGTGCTGCGGTGATTCTGCGTGCCCCTGAGGTGAGAATCGGGGCTATACGTTGACCAGGCGTGCGTCCGAGCCGCTCGATCGGGCCAGAGACCGAGAGGGCGGCGATCACCTCACCGCTGGGCGAGAACACCGGCGCTGATACGGAGGCGACGCCGGCCTCGCGCTCACCGATGGATTGTGCCCAGCCGCGCCGCCGCACGTCGGCCAAGGTCTTTACCGTGAACGCTGCTTCGTTGAGGATGTCGTCAAGAAGTGCGGTGTCCTCAAGCCAGGCCGCGAGAACTTGAGCTCCGGAGCCGGCAGACAGTGGCAGTTGAGTGCCTACCGGCACGGTTGTCCGCAGGCCGGCGGCGCGTTCAGCGGAGGCGATGCAGATGCGCATTCGACCATCACGGCGGTAGAGCTGAGAACTCTCGCCGCATTCGTCGCGGACCCACGCCAGAATCGGTGCGGCCGCAGTGACCAACGGATCAGGCAAGGCCGAGGCAAGCTCCGCAATACGAGAGCCGACCACGAAGCGCCCTTCGCTGTCTCGACTGAGTAGCCCGTGTATCTCCAGCGCCACCGCCAAACGATGTGCTGTGGCGCGGGGGAGGTTGGTGCTCTCGACCAGTTCGGCGAGAGAATTGGGGGCGATTGCTACGGCCTCCAGGATCGATACCGCTTTGTCGATCACACCGATACCGCTATGCTGTGTCTCAGAACGTCCCACAAGGCGATACTACCGTCTCGAATAGTGAGATTCAACTAGCGAGGCGAGTTAGAGTGGGATGAGGACCAATCAGCACTTTCGCCGATATTCACATAGGCATCCAGGCCGAAAGGGGACGTCTTACATGGGTAAGACTCTGGCAGAGAAACTCTGGGATTCGCACAACGTGCGAAGCGCGCCCGGGGAGCCCGATCTGCTCTACATCGACATGCACCTCATCCACGAGGTCACCAGTCCGCAGGCCTTCGACGGGCTGCGTCAGGCAGGTCGCCCGGTGCGCCGTCCAGATCTCACGCTGGCGACAGAGGATCACAACGTTCCGACGATGAACATCGATCAGCCAATCGCTGATCTCACCAGTCGCACCCAGGTCGAGACGCTGCGCCGTAACTGTGCCGAGTTCGGTGTGCAGCTGTTCTCGATGGGCAACGTCGAGCAGGGCATTGTGCACGTCATCGGTCCGCAGCTCGGCATCACTCAGCCGGGTATGACGATTGTCTGTGGCGACTCGCATACCTCCACGCATGGTGCGTTCGGCGCATTGGCTTTTGGTATCGGTACCTCGCAGGTTGAGCACGTTCTCGCCACGCAGACGTTGCCGATGGTCCGCCCGAAGACGATGGCCGTCAGCGTGAACGGCGAGCTGCCTGATGGCGTCACCGCCAAGGACGTCATCCTCGCGGTCATCGCCAAGGTTGGCACCGGTGGCGGCGCCGGCTACGTCGTCGAATACCGCGGCACGACATTCGATGCAATGAGCATGGAAGCTCGTATGACGGTCTGCAACATGAGCATCGAATGGGGCGCTCGGGCTGGCTTGATCGCACCAGACGAGACGACGTTCGCCTATTTGAAGGGTCGTCCACACGCACCCACCGGCGCGGAGTGGGATGCTGCGGTCGAGTACTGGCGCAGCCTGTGTACTGACCCAGACGCCGAATATGACGCTGAAGTCTCACTCGATGCCGAGTCGCTGGCACCCTTCGTCACCTGGGGAACCAACCCAGGCCAAGGTGCGCCACTGAGCGAGACCGTTCCTGACCCGGAGAGCTTCGAAGACGAGTCCGAGCGCACCGCTGCGGCGAAAGCACTCGATTACATGGGCCTTGTCGCAGGCACGCCGTTACGGCAGATCAAGGTCGATACGGTCTTCGTCGGCTCCTGCACTAACGGACGCATCGAGGACCTCCGCGCGGTAGCCGACATCATCAAGGGGCGCAGCATCGCCGACGGCGTCCGCATGCTCGTCGTTCCGGGATCCATGCGCGTGAAGGCTCAGGCAGAACAAGAAGGCCTGGACTCGATTTTCAAGAATTTCGGTGCCGAATGGCGTGAGGCGGGATGCTCGATGTGTCTAGGCATGAACCCGGATCAGCTTGCTCCGGGTGAGCGCAGCGCCTCAACCTCGAACCGTAACTTCGAAGGACGTCAAGGTAAGGGTGGGCGGACTCATCTCGTCTCGCCGCTCGTTGCCGCTGCCACTGCTATCACCGGCCACCTCGCCAGCCCGGCCGACCTGTAAGGGGACCTAACGTGGATAAGTTCACTGTGCACACCGGCCGTGCGGTGCCGTTACGTCGCAGCAATGTCGATACCGACCAGATCATCCCTGCCGTCTACCTCAAACGGGTGACGCGGACCGGGTTTGAAGACGGCCTTTTCAATGCATGGCGCCAGAACGAACCTGATTTCGTACTCAATCAGCCTCGGTTTGAAGGGGCGACCGTCCTGGTTGCGGGGCCTGACTTCGGTACTGGCTCCTCGCGTGAACACGCGGTGTGGGCTCTGCTGGATTATGGCTTCAAGGTCGTAATCTCCCCGCGTTTCGCCGACATCTTCAGAGGAAACTCGTTGAAGACAGGTTTGCTTACTGTCGAGCTTCCGGAGAAGGTCGTGAACCGACTCTGGGATGACATTGAAGAGAACCCGCAGACCGAGGTCACCATCGATCTCACTGAGCGGCAGGTGCGCTGGAGTGGTGAGGTTCACGAGTTCGTTCTCGATGACTACACCCGGTGGCGGTTGCTCGAGGGCCTGGACGACATCGGGCTGACGCTGCGTAACGTCGAAATGATCGACGTATATGAGCAAAGTCGCAAACCTTGGCTTCCGGTGGCTCGATAGGCCAAGAACGGGGTAATCGCCCCAAAAAAACGCATGAATCCGCCTGTAAAATAAGGGGATTTGCTCCAGCTAGCTAAAAGGGCGGTGGGTGGCCGAGGCCATGCACCGCCCTTTTGTTGTGAAGAAATCGGCTGCGACACGCTGGATTTCTTTGGTGATTTGACGTTGACGGCATAACGTTTCGATGAATCGGCCACAGTTGGCCGAAATGATCTATCGGCCGGCTGCGGTCGAATTACCTGGTCCAGGAGGACACGTGCCAAACAAGGCTCAATTCATTGAGATTCTTGCCGACCGCTTTGAAGGCGACAAGAAGAAGGCCGCCGCCGCGCTCGATGCAGTGATCGACACGATCTACCAGCACGTCGCAAAGGGCGAGAAGGTTGCTCTCACCGGCTTCGGAATCTTCGAGAAGCGCGACCGCGCTGCTCGCGTCGCTCGTAACCCAGCCACGGGTGCAGCGGTGAAGGTCAAGAAGACCTCGGTGCCGGGCTTCCGTCCGGGAGCAGAGTTCCGTGCCATCACCAGCGGTGCCCGCAAGCTCGCCAAGGCTCCGGCCAAGAAGGCCGCACCTGCAGCGAAGGCTCCTGCTAAGAAGGCCGCTCCGGCTAAGAAGGCTGCTCCGGCCAAGAAGGCCGCACCAGTCAAGAAGGCAGTAGCGAAGAAGGTCGCACCAGCTAAGAAGGCTGCGCCCGCCAAGAAGGCACCTGCGAAGAAGGCTCCCGCCAAGAAGGCACCTGCCAAGCGTTCACGCTAGACCCAACACGCTCGTTCGTCAGTCCGGGCGTAAATATCAGTAAGCCTTTCAATGGGCGCCGTTCCTTGTGGAGCGGCGCCCATTGATCATTTTCTTTCGACCGTTCTCACAGGCCCCGTGCGACCGCACATTCGGACCTAGCGTCCTAGCCACTAGCCACCTAGCTGGCCGGCAAACTGATCTCCGCTGGGTAGGGGTAGCGATCGAGTGCGACGAGCTTCTCGCCTTTAAAACACAACAGCCAAGCGGCTCCCTTGGCGGTGGCCAGATCTGTCGCCAGCGCAGCGGCGCCTAACTCGGCAAGCATCATCGGGATCGCGTCACCTTGGCTGCACAACACAGATGTCTTGCCTTTGCGTACACGATGAAGCAGGGATTTGTAGGCCGTGTGAGGGTCGTCAAACCATGCCTCATCGCTGAGCCACTCCGCGGTCTTCACCGGAAGTTGCAGGGCCTTCGAGAGCGGTTCCAAGCTCTGTATGCAGCGCAGCGGGGGCGCTGCGGCGAGGTACTTGGGCTGGAAATACCGAGCGAACTCAACGAGTCGTTCAGCTTGTAGTTGCCCTTCTTGCTCCAGCGGGCGTAGCAGGTCAGGACCTTTCCACTGGTCGCGTTTACCGGCCTTGACGTGTCGCACGAGCAGCAGCACACAGTCTGGAATCTCGGCGGTTTCGAACTGTTCCAGCACCTTACAGTCGATGTCGTACGTCAGACGGTCGTACGCTTTGTCGATAGAGAACCAACGCATCTGGTCCGTCTCATGCCGCCCATGAAAGGAACCGGAGACATGGCGCATCGACCAATAGTCGACGTTCTTCACACCTTCGTTTGTGCTGTAGGTGACCGTAGTCAGATGCTGTTGCACCGCAACGTGCGAACCTGCCTCCTCCAGCACCTCTCGCACGGCGGCCTGTAACGCTGTCTCGCCCGGATCGAGCTTTCCTTTCGGGAACGACCAGTCGTCATAGCGTGGCCGGTGGATGAGGGCCACCTCGACGGAGTTCGAGCTGCTCTTACCTTCAGCCGGCCGCCACAAAACGGCGCCCGCTGCTGCCGGGGCGCTGGGGTGCAAGTGACTCATTCGCCTCGGCTGCCCAACTCACGCATCAACCCCTGTTGGTAGTCGAGCCGAAGCTCGCCACCGCGCGCCACCCATTGACCGTCCGGGCTGAGTTCCCAGGACGCGACATCTTCAGAGAATGCGGCGTCTAAACAGCGACGGAGATGAGTCGTCGCGACCGGGTCGGTGACTTGGCACATCACTTCGACCCGACGGTCGAGGTTACGGTGCATCAAGTCGGCTGAGCCGAGCCAATACTCGGGGTTGCCACCACCACCGACGTAGAAGATGCGCGAATGCTCCAAGAAACGACCGAGGATCGATCGGGTGGTGATGTTTTCGCTCAGACCCGGCACGCCAGAGCGGATCGTGCAGAACGTCCTCACCAGCAGTTCGATCTTCACCCCCGCCATTGAGGCGCGGTACAGCGCGTCGATGATGAGTTCGTCCACGAGGTGGTTGGTCTTGATCTGAATATGCCCGCCACGGCCAGCGCGTTGGTGCTCGATCTCCGCCTCGATCTTCCCAATGAGCCCGGCTCGTAGTCGCTGCGGTGCAACCATCAATGACCGGTACTCAGTCTGACGGGAGTAGCCGGTGAGAACGTTGAACAGGTCGGTGACGTCAGAGCAGATGTCCTCGTTAGCGGTGAAGAATCCGAGGTCTTCGTACGTGCGCGCAGTCTTCGGGTTGTAGTTGCCGGTGCCGATATGTGTGTAACGACGCAGCGTGCGCCCTTCTTGTCGCACGACCAGAGCAATCTTGCAGTGGGTCTTTAGCCCGACCAACCCGTACACCACGTGACAGCCCGCGCGTTCCAGAGCGCGAGCCCACTTGATGTTGGCTTGCTCATCAAAACGTGCCTTAATCTCGACCAACGCCACGACTTGCTTGCCTGCCTGCGCGGCGTCGATGAGTGCGTCGACGATGGGGGAGTCGCCAGAGGTGCGGTACAGCGTCTGCTTGATCGCGAGAACGTTCGGGTCTGCGGCCGCCTGCTCAATGAAACGTTGCACGCTGGTGGCAAAGGATTCGTAAGGCATATGCACCAGCACGTCGCCATCGCGCAACGTCGCGAAGACCGACTTGGGTGTCTCGCCTTCAGCAAAACGGGGATGTGTCGCTGGAACGAATGGCTTGTCTTTGAGTTCTGGACGATCGACATCGTAGATCTGCCAGAGCGAGGAGAGATCGAGTAACCCAGGCACCCGGTGTACGTCGGCGGGATTCACATCGATCTCGCTGAGTAGGAGGGCCAAGACGTCGTCATCGACATCGTCGGCGACTTCGAGGCGGACGGCAGGGCCGAAACGACGACGGATCAGCTCACGTTCTAAGGCCTGTAGTAGATCCTCGTCGCGGTCCTCCTCGACCTCGACCTCGGCGTTGCGCGTGACCCGAAAAACGTGGTGATCGACGACTGACATACCGGGGAACAGCATGGGCAGGTGCACTGCGATGAGGTCTTCCAGCGGCAGATATTCCGAGCGTTCGGCCGTCTGGGTCACCACTACGTAACGCGGGACGTTGTCAGGAACCTTGACCCTGGCGAAACGGTCAACTCCACCGTCGGGGTCGCGCACGAGCACAGCGAGGTTAAGTGAGAGCCCGGAGATGTACGGGAAAGGATGGGCAGGGTCTACCGCCAACGGCGTCAGAACGGGGAAGACCGCAGCCTGAAAGTAGTCGCTGAGACGTTCTCGCGCCGCTTCATCAAGGCTGCCCCAGCCGACGATTTCAATGCCTTCTTTGGCAAGCGCGGGGCGAATGTCCTCGCCGAAGGCGCGGGCGTGTCGGTCGGCGAGCTCACGGGTACGGTCGGCGAGTTGCTCCAGTGTCGCGCGCGGGGAAAGCCCGTCAGAGGACGTGACCTGCAGGCCGATCGCTGCACGGCGCTTGAGTCCCGCGATACGCACCATGTAGAACTCGTCGAGATTGCTGGCGAAAATGGCCAGGAACTTCATTCGCTCCAGCAGCCGCTGCTTTGGATCCTCCGCCAGGGCGAGTACGCGACTGTTGAAGGCTAGCCAGGAAAGTTCACGGTTGCTGTACCTGTTAGCCGGCAGATCTACTGACTCTTCACCCAGCACGCTGAAGTCGCTATCGGGAACGAGATCCTCCGCATCGATGGCACCGTGGTCGATAGCGGTCGCAAGGTGTGTCTCTGGAGCGCTCATTGCCTAATCATGCCGCGAAAAAGTAAACAATGAACGACGAACCCGCCCTAGCGGGGTCGATCTCGGTGCCTCTGCGCGCCCAATGGTCCTGACTTTGTTGCGTCATGGAACCTGTCAGGTGCGCCACCTCGTCATCGAGAGCGAGGCGGCATGCCTCGGTATGGGGATTAGAGAGGCAATCATGAAGACTCAACGTACTTCTCGTCTATGGGGTGTGCTCGCCGCGGTCGCAACGATGAGCGCTCTGATAGTCACCCTTGGGCAGTCCCCGAGCTCAGCCGCCGGGGATGACTGGCAGTTCGGTTGCTTCTTCCCCGCCGATCGCAACAACCTCATGTCGCTCAGCTTCACTGGCACCAGTGCAGGCTCCGTTGGTTCAGGCCTTGACAGTGTCTACGTTGTTTCTGCACCGGTACTTCACATTCCGGTGGAGATGACGGACCAATTGAAGGCACTAGGTGTGGCGACCATCGCTGGGACCTACACGCCTGACTTCGCCAACTTCGTTGAGTCCGACAAGAGTGTGCAGGTTACGCCGACTGCGCTGCCTGCTAGCAGCGGAACGTCGTTTGATCTGCCTGGCACATTTACTCAACAGCGGCTCACCCGGCCATACGACTCCGGTGCGGGTTTTACGTATTACATCAACCCGGTCATGCTCAATCTCACCGCGGTTGATGCGCAGGGCGCGCCGGTGATGCTGCCGCAGGGCGTCGGCTGTAAGGCGGTCTCTCCCGCTCCCTCAGGGGGTGTGGTGCCGCCGGTGTACTGCGAGCCGCTTCATTCACCGTTGCCCTCGACGATGGCGTCGCCGGCACCGGCGACGCCATCGTCGTCGTCGCCGACGTCACCAATCGCTGATGGCGGTAGTAACTGCCTCCCGACGGCCGCCCCGCTCAGTCCGACGCCGACTCCTACGGCTACTCCGTCGCCTACCCCAACACCCACTCCGACCCCAACACCCACACCGGCGACTCCCTATCCGTTGCCGTCCGGCAAGGACATCGCTGTCGTGGCAGATGGTGAGGCCTTCCTGGGCCAGCCCACGCACTTTATGGTCCACACGCGCACGCCTGTCTCGCACGTGCTGATCTATGACGGCAATTGGCAGTACACACCAGATAGCGAGCCACCCGTTCTTGCCACGGCCCAGCCAGTCGAGGGAACGGCTAGCACGGAACTTTATGCAAACATCATTTTCACGACGCTTGGTAGCCATTCCGTCGTCGCCACCCTGTCCTATTGGCAGCGCTTCGACTATGGCAGCGCTAGCCAGGTTGCTTCCACATCGGTGACGGTCGTGCCAGCTCCGACACCGATTCCCGAGCCGTCGAGTCAGCCGTCGCCGCCCCCATCGCCTTCACCGATTCCCACCCCGACAGCGACAGCGACACCGACGCCCACTCCCGGGCTACCGGTGCGGTGCGTCGGTCTCAACAACCCGGCGGGCTGCATTTTCCCGCCGCCTCCGGTACCGAAGAACTACTCGGTTGCCGGGGTCACCGGCCTGACGTTTGCAGGAGCTCCGGCTCCGATCACTGGTAGTGCCACGCTTATCGTGCCGTCGTGTTCGATGGCGCTCTGCATCGAAGATGCGGTGAGCGTTCACGTGCCCGCATCGCTAAAACTGAGCTCCACGGTGGCGACGTACCGGCTCTTCGGATTCATTCCGCTGCAGGTGGCGATGTCGTTCAACGAGGTCGGCCCAGCTGCAGGAGGCCTGACCAAAGAAGATACCTACACAGTCGCGTCGAAGCTTTCGGTGAAGGTCACCAGCGTCTCGATGTTCGGATTGATGCTCGGTGGCGGTCCGAACTGTCAGACGCAGGTCCCCTCCGACGTCAGTCTTCGTTCTGCTCCTGGTGGGTTTAGCGCCAGTAGCGGAGGAACGATGACCGGAAGCTATGCGCTGTCACCGTTGAACAACCAGTGCGGAGTATTCGGTGGGCTCATCAGCAGCGTGGTTGCTGGATCGGGCAACACGCTCAACGTGGGGCTCGTGCCTAAGGGCTAGCGAATGGCTGGCTACCTACGCCGATTGGCCGACCTGTATGCAGGCAGGCCACTCGGCGGGGAACAGTAGGATTACAACTTTGGTTGCATGTGGGGCGGACTGCAACTAACGTTGGAACGTGCGGATTGCGGATACAGCGCTGAAACGCGGTTACAGCGTCGAACAGATCGAGCATGCCGTTGTCCACCACGTTGATGAGTTTCAAAGCCAGGGAGATCATGCCTTGTCTTTACTCATTGGACCAACCCAATCGGGCGAACTCCTCGAGGTCGGGGTTTTGTTCGCCAAGGATGGCATCACCATCGAAGCGGTAATTCATGTGATGCCTGCTCGTGCCCAGTACCTACGCAAACGCAGACCACGGTGATGAACATGGCGAAAAAGAACACGATGACTGATGAGGAACTCGCCGAGCACTTCGAGAATTTCGACTTCGACAATGCGGTGACGGTGGGGCGTAGTCCGCTTAGGGCGCTGCACTGGGCATCCCAGTTCCGCGAATACATCGAACAGCAACTGGTGGACGTTGTGAATGAGGCGCGGGAGTCGGGTGCGACGTGGACTCAGATCGGTGCAGCTCTCGGCGTCAGCCACCAGGCAGCCATGAAGCGCTATAAACGCACCGCATAAAACTAGCCGCACGGTCTGGCCGACCCATCCCGGCACCTTGTCGAGCGGTCTGACCTGTTGCGGGATGCTCAGCTCTACAAAATAGGAATGACGTCCACGCTGACGTGCATCGTTGAACGGGTGGCATCGGTGGTGATGACACCCGTCAACGGTGGCACGTCGCTGTAGTCGCGTCCCACAGCCAGCACGACGTAACGGTCGTCGATGAACTGGTTGTTGGTCGGGTCCAGGTCCACCCAGCCGCCACCCGGCACCAGGACGGACGTCCAGGCGTGTGAGGCGTCGGCACCTTGCAGTTTGACGCTGCCCTCGGGCGGTCGAGTCTCGAGATATCCGCTGACGTAACGCGCCGCCAGGCCGACCGACCGCAGACAGCCGACAGCCAGATGGGCGAAGTCCTGGCAGACGCCGGAACGTTTCGCCAGTACTTCGCCGAGGCGACTGCGCACCGTCGTCGAGCCGGAGCGGTACTCGAAGTCACTGTTGATGTGGTGGACAAGCGCGACGAGGGTCTCGCCTAAGGGACGACCCGGCTGAAAGATCTGAGCCGCGTACTCGCGTACGGCGCTCGTGACCCCGACCTGTGGGGAAGGGAGCGTGAACTGGACGTTGGTGTGCTTACGCGCCGCCTCGACACGTCCTTGTTCCCAGCGCGTTGTATTCAGCGCCTCGGGTGTGAAGGTGGGGCGTTCGATCTCGACCGAGCAGCGCGAGGTGACATCCAGCGACGTATGGGCCTCACGGATGGCGAAATAGGAAGAGCGATTGCCGAAATAGTCCAGGTGTTCACCCGTCTCGTTCGGCGCGGGCGACACCTGCAGGTGCGCGTTGATTACCTTCTGCCCGGCCTGGTCGCGGGGGAGTAGATGGGCACGACCGTAGCTGGTTGTCACCTCGTCGTTGTAGTCGTGACGGGTGGTGTGGATCAGGTCGTATCTCATGTTGGGCTCATACGTAGACGTCCGGACCGGGCGAAGGAATGACCGAGAACGGGTCCAGCGGGATCAGCGTCTGCGCGGGCACGAAGTGAGCATCGTTAATCGCCATCGCAAAGTCAGCCAGCTCAGCGCTCACCCCGGAGAGGATCTCGTCGAGCTTGGCCCGCCGCCCCTGCGTCACCGCGCTCATTTGCAAGGTATCTGCGTTATGCAACGTCGCGACGATGCTTCGTACCTTGCTGAGCAGAGCTTCCGTGTCTTGGCCCAAACCGCTGAGGTCGGCGATGATCCGCTCCAGTTGATAGGCGACCGAACGGGGGTTGTCGCGGCCGCTGAGCAGTAGCTCCAAGACTGTCTCCGCACCGGAGGTCGCGCTAAACCGTCGCCGATGAGTGATGAGGCTGTCTGCGGTGAGCAGCGTGGACTCCAGGACGAGAAGCTCGACGTCAAGGGGATGTTCTTGGGACAGGCAGGTCCGCAGCAAGTCCGCGATCTGCAGGGCGCGCTCGACTCGGCGCCCGAGGTCGAGGTAGTACCAACCCGCGTCACGCACCATGTTCTCGGTGACGAGGCCCGAGAACGCCAGCAGCGCGGAGACGACCGCAGCAAGCGCCGAGGTGATGTCGGTGGGTTCCTCAGTCTGGCGTTGCTCAGTGGAGAAGGGTGCCAGCGCCCGGTCGAGACTGCTCAACGCAAGCCAGGTGTCGCTGCAGAGCTGATCGCGTACGGCATTGGCCAGTTCGCGCAGTCGTCGTACGTCGTGAGCTACGGTCCCCAGCCGACGGTCGTCGCCGAGGAGTGCGAGTAATTCGCCTCCGCCGGTCTGCATCGTCAGTGAGGTCGCGTCGCCGTCGGTAAAAGTGGGCCAGGTACCGGTGAGGGAGGTGATCGAGGTGAGCGTGTGCAGCAGCACATCGAGTGCGCCGTTGATCGACGGATCAGTGCCTGCGTGGGTATCGCGCCAGCGGTCGTAGGTGACGCGTAGCAGCCGGGTCGTCGCCTCGGCGCGTTCGGCGTAGCGACCGAGCCAGAACATATCCTCCGCGACGCGAGGGGAGATCGTGCTCGAGACGGCGTCCGGTGCCAGGATGTCAAGGGTCTCTGCGCGTTGTGGCTGCCGTTCGCTTGCGAGAACCCAGAGATCTTTGCTGATCGCCCCGGCCGAGTTGGAGACGACAGCCGCCTCTGCGGTCGGCGCGGCGCGGACCAAACCACCAGGCATCACCCGATAGGAGGCGCCGTCGCTCACAGCGAAGGTACGCAGGACAACCGGACGTGCTTGCAGGCCGGTACCGACGACGGTGGGGGCGCTGCTAAGTGCCAGCCTTTCCTGGGCGACCCAGGCGTGCGGCTCACTGGCGATCCGGGCTGCGAGGCTGTCACGCTGCGACTGGTTCAACGTCCAGCCCAAGCGACTCGTCACGCGAACCTCACGAGTAATGGGCTTAAAAGCAAGGGAATCCATGCGGCTCAACGCATGCTGCAGTGAGGCCGGATCGCCGCACCACCAGGTAGTCGCGGCGGCAAGGCGCAGATCTTCGTCAAGTAAATATCGGCAGATCTGCGGCATGAAGACATGCAGCGCAGGATTCTCCAACACTCCTGAGCCGAGCGGGTTGGCGACGGCGACGTTGCCGCGACGCGTCGCCTCGACCAGCCCGGGAATACCGAGTTGAGAGTCTGGTCGCAATTCGAGCGGATCGCAGAACCAGCTATCGACTCGACGCAGAATGACATCGACGGGCTCAAGGCGTCCGGTGACCGACCGCTGCCATACCCGAGCATCGCGCACTACGAGGTCGGCGCCTTCTACCAACGGAAAGCCCAGCAGTGCCGAGAGATAGGCCTGATCGAAACCGGTTTCACTCGCCGTGCCGGAGGTCAGTAGTACGACTCGAGGCGCCTCATGCTGGCCGGGTGAGAGTCGTTGCAGCGACTGGCGCATCGTCTGGAAAAACGGGCCGATGCGATGCAAGTTGCTGGCGCGGTGCATGCCTGTCATTGCACGGGCGAGGGCGCGGCGATTCTCCATCGCGTAGCCAGCGCCGGATGGTGCCTGAGCGTGTTCGGAGAGAATGCGTAGCTCGCCGTCGGCGTTGCGTGCGAGGTCGCACGCGGTGAGAAAGAGCTGCCTCCTGCTCTGCATGCGGATCTGGTCCACCTCACGCAGAAATCCTGAGTGGCCATAGATGACGTGCGGCGGGAGCACAGCATCGCGGAGCAGTCGCCGCTCACCGTAGAGGTCACTGAGTATCGCGTCGAGCAGTTCGGCTCGCTGCACCAAGGACTCTTCGAGCGTGATCCACTGTGCCTCGTCGAGGATCAGCGGGAGAGGATCAAGCATCCACGGCTGCTCGGTATCCGAGCCATGCAGGCGATATGTGACACCGTCGTCCTCGAGCAGCCGTCGGAGCGACTCCGCGCGCTCGGCAAGTCCATCCGGGCCGAGCTGGTCAACGATCGCCCCGGCCTGACGCCACGGTTCTCTGATCCGGTGGTCGCGATCGACCATCTCGTCCCAGTGTTGGGCGGCCACCGGATAGTTATCAATCAACGAAGCGCCGGGCAGCGCGCCTGGCCGGACTGCGGGAATGCTCACCGATCCGTCACCACGCGCCGAGGGTGCGCCGCAGATCCACGGTGTACAGCATCTCACCCTGCGACGTCGGTGACGGGGTTTGGCCATCGATTTGTTCTCTCGCGCCGGTAGCTGTGCTGGGTGCGCCGCCGAGCGTGAAGCGGGCAGCACGGCGGGCCTCGGCCTCGTTCGCGTTTACCGGAAAGGTGTCGTACGCGCGTCCACCTGGGTGCACGACATGGTAGGTGCAGCTGGCGAGTACAGCTTGAGTCCACGTATCGATCACCTGGAAAACCAAAGGTGACTGCACACCGATGCTCGGGTGCAGCGCCGATGGTGGCGCCCAGGCCTTAAACCGAAGCCCGCCGACAAGCGCACCGGACTCCGCCGTCGCGATGGCGTTGGCAGGGGCGGTGCGCAGCGGCACGGTCGCGCCATTGCACGTGACGATGTGCCGCCCCGCCACCGCACCTGCCAACGCCACCTGGAGTCGCTCGACGGAGGAGTCCACGTAGCGTGCAGTGCCACTGCCGGTAGCTTCTTCGCCGAGGACGTTCCACGGCTCCAATGCCGAACGCAGCTCGAAGGTGACGGGGCCGGCAGGCATGGTCGCCAATGTAGGAAACCGGAACTCTAGGAACGGCTTCATCCAGCCGGGATCGAACGCGATTCCGTGCATGCGGAGATCTGCCACGACGTCAGCGATATCGGCATCGACGTAGGCGGGCAGCAGGAACTGATCGTGCAGCCTTGTGCCCCAGCGCACCAGATCGCCGGTGTACGGCTCGTTCCAGAAACGGCTCACCAGTGCCCGCACAAGCAAGGCTTGTACGGCAGCCATCTGCTCGTGCGGCGGCATTTCGAAGCCGCGCAGTTCCAGCAGACCTAGGCGTCCGCGTGGCGAGTCCGGGCTGAAGAGCTTATCGATGCAGAACTCGGAACGGTGAGTATTCCCCGTGAGGTCGGTGAGCAGGTGCCGCAATGCGCGGTCTACAACCCACGGTCGAGCGTCATCTTTGAGTAGACGCAGTTGGGCGAAAGCTGTCTCGATCTCATACAGGGTGTCGTGGCGTGCTTCGTCGATACGCGGCGCCTGACTTGTCGGGCCGATGAACTTTCCGGAGAACAGGTACGACAGCGAGGGATGGTGCTGCCAGAAGGTCAGCAAGCTGATGAGTAGATCGGGGCGGCGCAGCAGCGGGCTGTCGGCAGGCGACGGACCGCCGAGGGTGATGTGGCTGCCGCCACCTGTGCCGTGATGCGACCCGTCGAGTGCGAACTTTTCGGCTCCAAGACCGACAGCACGCGCGGCCTCGTGCAAGGTCGAGTTGATCTCCAGGAACTCAGGCCACGATGCGGCTGGCTGGACGTTCACCTCAATCACCCCAGGGTCGGGCGTCACGGTCAAGGTCTGCGTCTTGGTGGAGGCGGGCACGGGATATCCCTCAATAACCACAGGCACGTGCATCTCATCGGCGGTGGATTCGATGAGTCTGAGCAGCATGATTGCGCTTCGGATCTCTGGCAGCGGCGGCAAGAAGACGAACAGATGCCCTTCGCGTGCCTCGACGCACAGCGCTGTGGTGGGAGCCTTGCCTATCTCGCTCACCTCCGCCGTGCCGAAGACCTCGGCGGGGTCGGGGAGATCCGCGGTATCGAAGAACGGGTCACGCTCGGGGCGTGGGGGCGGTGGATTACGTAGCAGCGAGGCCAACGGTAGGCGTAGCCCCATCGGTGATTTGCCTGGCACCAGTACAAGATGCTGGCGTCGCGTACGCCATCGCACCGTGCCCCATGCGTCGTCGGCTTCGGTGCGATGCAGCGGTAAGACCCAGCCTGTTGGCGTGTGCTCACGAGCGTCGATGGCATCGATGAACTGCTGTTCGGTTAGCCGACTACGCGGTGCTGAGGGATCGATGTCGAGCGGGAAGTCGTCCTCGACGGGCTCCAGTGCCTGCGCGACCACTTCCTGAAGACGATCTTCGTAGGCGGGCAGGACGAACGCGGGATCGATCCCGAGCTTGCCAGCAACGCTGAGCAGACAGCGGTGGGCCAGTGCGTCGCCGTCCGCGGGGTCGAAGGCTGCCTCGCCCCACGGGTTGTCGAGGAGCTTGGCCTCCCGCCACAGCGGTACACCGTCGGTGCGCCAGGTCAGGGCGATCTGCCAACGGGGCAGTGGCTCGCCGGGGTACCACTTGCCTTGGCCGTGGTGGACCACCCCGTTGGGTGCGTAATGGGCTTTGAGGCGATCGGCCAGCGCGATCGCCAAGGCCCGTTTCTCCTCACCGTCGGCAGCAACATTCCACTGCGGCGAGTCCATGTCCTCAACGGAGACGAAGGTGGGTTCGCCGCCCATCGTCAGCCGGACATCCTGTTCGGTGAGGCGGGTATCGATCTGCTCGCCGACATCGAGGATGTTCTGCCACTGGTCCTCGGTGTAGGGCTTCGTCACCCGTGGCGTCTGGTGAATGCGTCGAATCTCGTTGGTGAACGTCATGGTTGTTTCGCAGGAACCGACGGTGCCTGAGATCGGCGCGGACTGCGACGGCGAGGGCGTGGCTGAGAGCGGAATGTGACCTTCGCCGGCGAAAAGCCCACTTGTCGCGTCCAGTCCGATCCAACCAGCGCCGGGGAGGTAGACCTCGGCCCAGGCATGGAGATCGGTGAAATCCTCGCCGTGCGGGCCCGTCTCCACCGCGAAGCCAGCGGTATCGGGGGTGGCAGGCCTGTCCGGAGCAAGCTGAATCAGATAGCCGGAGACGAACCGAGCGGCTAAGCCGAGTTCGCGTAACGCTGCCACTAGTAGCCATGCGCTGTCGCGGCAGGATCCGACCCCACGCAGCAGCGTCTCCTCCGGGGTAAGGACTCCATGCTCCATCCGAGTGCTGTATTTGACGGTCTCCGCGACGCTGCTCGCTAACGCACCTAGGTAGGCAACGCTGTTGACCGGCTCCCCGCGGTCACCTGCGTACTTGTGCAGCCATTCGGCCAATGCAGGCGAGATCTGGTCGCTACCGTCTTCGCGGACGCGCCGACGAAATGTGGACAATTCGTCGGCCAGCACCGGTGAGTAGGTGAAGGGGTAGCTCTCCGCGTAGTCCTCAACGAAGAAATCGAACGGGTTGATGACCGTCATGTCGGCGGTGAGCGTGACCGTGATGTCGAGCTCGGTCACCGGTTCAGGGACGACGATGCGGGCCACATGGTTGCCGAAAGGGTCTTGCTGCCAGTTGAGGAAATGTCGTCCGGGCCCCACGTGCAGCGTGTAGTTCGCGATCGGCGTGCGGCAGTGCGGCGCGGGGCGCAG
>Ga0070667_100002363_pt1 | contig 16525 bp, 13 predicted proteins | sample KBSS33metaG_FD_64659 | JGI IMG/M metagenome (GOLD analysis project Ga0070667, IMG submission 64659) | Switchgrass rhizosphere microbial communities from Kellogg Biological Station, Michigan, USA - KBS S3-3 metaG | ecosystem: Host-associated > Plants > Roots > Rhizosphere > Soil ... | reverse complement strand
ATGTGGCTCTACCAGCGCGAGTGTTCACCCACGCCGGCAACCCACGAACCGATTTGCAGCACGAGGCCTTCGGCCTCAGCTAGCCCCCATACCGTCTACAAGCTCACTCATCTTCGCCCGATAATCGTCCGTCGATGTCGCCGCCGTTGTCGTCTGTCGGACCTCAAAACCCTTGTCCTAGTCTCACTTTGGTGTCATCTACCAATATCATGCCAACAGAGAAACGGCCTCTACCCGCGTCGTCGATGGGCCACCATCCGCGGCCTCGGGAAAAATGACTCTCAATGATTAAGTCAAGCCGCAGCGGTCGCTGTGGTCGGCTTGTCGGAGGTGAATTCGCGGTCATCGCGGAGCAGGGCCCAGAGCACGTGGATGAGTCGGCGCGCGAGCGCTAGGAGGGCCTGGGTGTGATGAGTCTTTCGGCGCGTTCGCGATCGTAGTAACGGCAAGAGGGTCCCTCGGCGCGGCGGCTGGCACTCAACCGCGAGGGCATCGAGGTGGCCCGCTGCACTGTCGAGCGGTTAATGGCCGAACTCGCACTGACCGGGGCGGTGCGGGGCAAGACCAAGCGCACCACGGTCGCCGACCCAACAGCACCGCGGACTGCCGATCTCGTGCAACGCCGGTTCGCACCGCCAGCGCCTAACCGACTGAGGGTCGCCGATCTCACCAATGTCTCGACCTGGTCGGGGTTCGCCTATGTCGCGTTCGTTACCGACGCCTACGCACGCAGGATTCTGGGTTGGCGGGTGGCGTCGACGATGACGATCACGATGGTGCTCGATGGAATTGAACAGGCGATCTGGACACGCCAATGTGAAGGTCTGTTTGATCTCAAGGATGTTGTGCACCACACAGATCGAGGATCGCAGTACACGTCAACCCGGTTCACTGAGCGGCTAGCCGAAGCTGGCATTCAGCCTTCGGTCGGCGCGGTCGGCAGCTCCTATGACAACGCGCTCGCCGAAACCATCAACGGCCTGTACAAGACCGAACTGATCGGACCGCGCAAACCGTGGCGGACCATCGAGGAGGTGGAACTGGCCACCGCCGAGTGGGTCGACTGGTTCAACCACCGCCGCCTCTACGAATACTGCGGGGACATCCCGCCCGTCGATCTAGAGGCGGCCTATTACACTCAACAGCGGAGACCAGCCGCCGGCCGAGCTCACACCAGAAAGTCTCCGGACTCACCGGGGCGGTTCAGTACGTGCGACAAGATGTGCGTCCACTCTTCTCAATTCTCAACTCAGTATTAAAAGCGTCCTCTGCGCGCTCGTTGCGGACGGTAGGTGGCGGCGCCAGGGACGCCGAAACCTGATCGCGACTGCCACAATATTGGCGGACAAGCGCGGGAACGATGCGGGTAGCGCGTGGGGATAACGTTCACACAAGATTGACGATTGTTCGCGTCATCTTTCGTAGATGTATTGTGGGACAGCCCCTTTACCGGCCGGGTTCGACAGAATCGTCGGGGGTCCACGGGTGACGAACTGCGTGCGGCGAGATTTTCTCGAGTCAGCGTGTCTGGCGGTCGATGCGGACGCTGATTGGGACAATGAATTTGGTTTGGCGCGATACTGTCGACAAGAAGCGCCGTTACGTCGTACGTCGGCCACTGGCAGACTAGGTGAGTCATCGGCTTGCAGGGGTGGGAAAGGTTGTGTGACAACGTCTTCTAGCGTCGCTGCAGTACTTCTGGCCGGACAATCCGCGTGCTCACGGAGTGCGCATGCGGTGGCGGACCAGAGTTCAGAGGACGGCCATCGGTACACATAGCGCAAGGGCGAGAATGACGGCCAGCACCGTGGTGCGGCGGATCCCGTTGCCCCATACCCGTGGGATCAAAGTCAACGGCGCGAGCCCGATCAAGACTAGAAACAGCACGCCTACGCATTGATCGGTCAGCCGCCAAGAAATGTCAGCGCTGGCCACGAGCCCGTGCCGGTGGCCCGGCGGGAAGAAAGCGGCCATTCCGGCCATGAATAGAACGATCGTGATCAGCCCTGCTGGCGCTGCGAATGCGACGCCCCGGCGCGGATCGAATACGACCAGGCTGATTACGCCGGCCGCCGCGGCGATGACTGCAAACGCCTCGGTCGCATAGACGAGCGTATTGATCGAGTCATACGTTGGTACAAACACATTGTGGTGCCGGAAGTAGGCGTAGGGAACGAGCGCGGCCGCGGCGCAGGCACCGCCGATAACAATGGGTACCCGCGCCGAGTGGACGGGAGCCGTCCACTGCACAGGCCCGACGGCCTCACCGTCGAATATCCAGCGCGGGTATGTATTTTCGCGGGCGGACACTGCGGCGGCCGCGACGACTATGAGAGCGACTGCCACCATCGCGGGCTTGACGAGCGTCAGTTCGCCGGCCGCCAGTAGTATCGTCCATCCGCCGGGGATGCCGAGGAACGTACGAGAGACATAGACCAGATACAGGGCTGCACCGAAGACCAGACTTGCCACTGCCACAGCGGGTAACCACACCCATTGGGGTGAGCGCAGCCGAGGTGCCGCGTCCGCGCATACCTCGGCGACTCCGAAGGTCAACGCTGTTGCGCTGAGTCCAAGGAGGAACGGGGCGGTCGACCAGGCCAGGTCTCCGAAACTCCATTGCGTGCTGGCTGTCGCGCTCAGCCCGACAAGTTCGCCGGCGATTAGGCCAAGGCCTACCCCGGACGCGCCGTACCAGCGGCGCGGCCTAATGTCGACGGCCCTGCAGACAACGGCCGCGCGCACCGTCCCCAGTCCGACAGTGATGCCGAGCAGTGTTCCTGCAATGCCGTATGCGATGACATGGGCGTACGGGTCGATAGGGTTAGCCGTGCCGAAGGCGACAGCGGTGGAGTCGAATACTGGAATTGCTCCGGCTGCGAGGAATGCCGGCGCAAATCCATCTAGGAACCTGACCTCGGCTGCGATGTGCGGGTGGATAAGTACATTTACCCGCATCGATGGCAGCGGGTGATAGGCGAGCAGTCGACCGAATGTGCCGCGCGATCGTTCCGGCATCGCACTTATCAAGTCGATGATCCGCTGCGGCCCTCCCAGGTAGGTCGCGGCTCGCAGATCGGCGTCGAATTCACGTGACCGAAGAAGTTGCGCGGCGATGAGGTAAATGGTGACCGCCAACACGACTGCCCGCCACGCGTAACCGGTTGCCTCGGCGTACCGGGTGTTGACGACCGAAATCACCAGGGGCACTGCCATGATCGGCGCGATGGCGTACATGGCGCCACGCGTGAGCCACGAATATCCGACGTCGCGATGCTCCAGATGCGCGAGTTCGTGAAAAATGACGGGATCAAACAGTTCCGAATGCCGCCACCGCACGGCAATTGCTGGCGGCAGGGCAATGCGATAACGCCGCGGTGAGCCGTAACTAAAACCGTCTGCCTGGTCCGGTTGCCCCAGCATCACCGTCGGTGGCCGACGTAGCCGCGTCTGGCTGGCTAGCTCGCGGACCCGCACGCCGGCCGCCGCCACCTTGGAGTCGTCGATTCTGCTCAGATGGCGCCGCGACTCCATGACTACCGGCGTGACGAACAAAGCGAGCACGCCGGTGAGCATCGCGATACCTGCTGCACCGAACGAATACCAGGCGCGGGTGTTCTCAACGCCTCCCATACACGCCTTAGCGTCAGTTTGACGGCGTAACGCCTCGTCAATCCCGCCAATGTCGGTCGCATTGACATCGGGGTACGACGCGCGGCACTGCTGCCAGACTTCGAACCAGGCGCGCCCGTTGATCGACAAGTAGATCCAGTCACCGACGAAGAATCCGGCGCCGGCGACTGCGGCGAGAATGACCAAGAACCGGGTGGTCGTTAGCGACGGAAAGGCGTTCATCGCTACCCGCGGACGGCTGAGCGGGTTGGGTCGGGCGGGGCGGTCGACCAGTGTCATGGTGCAGCCGTAATCAGCGCTCCGACGGTGGAATCGGCGATGAGGCCTGCTTTTTCGGCATCGAGACCGGTAGCTAGGGCGCTGTCGTATGCCAGTGTCCGGACCTGATGCAGTTGCGAGCTGGTCAATGCGATCACGTCCGCGTCCGCATCGGCGGTGGTTCTCGTGTTCCTGCGGAATAGTCGCGTGACGTAGCCGGCGACCGAGGGAGAGGCCTCTTTCATCGCCGATTCCACAGCGGTCTGCGCCAGCCACTTGAGGACTGTCTGCGAGACGGAGATGACGAATGGAGTGATCAACATCAGTTCGAGGCCGAAACCTAGCGATTCGTCTCCGCGCGTGCCGCTCAGCGCCCGAACGGGATTCGCGAAGTAGGCCGCCGCCGTCTCGTCGTATAGCACCACTTCGTCCGGGGCTGCGCGTTCAAGGACTAACTGGGCGAATTCGTTCGTCAACTGCTCAAACTTCTCGTCCTCAATGAGGCCCGACTCAGATGTCACTGCTATCTCCTTCGCTGACGGCATTCGCGGACTGCCGGTTTCTCGGCAACACTTATAAAGAGCGCGGCCAACACACGGCGGCCGCCAACAGCCAGGAGTCCCGCGACACCGATGGTGCGTTGAGCCGCGGTATTCAACGGCCCACCTTGCACGGCGCTAAGGCCACGCGTGACTGACGATTCCCCACCTGCGACCCCCCCGGGCCACTCTCCCAGCTAAACTGTCTGTCGAATACTTTAGGCCTTGAAGGGGGTCTTCGGAGCGTTATGGCAAACGTCACAACCGCAGGCGCTACGATGGGCCCCACGCGCTCGTCCCGCACGCCCGCTCTCCGCACACACGCCGAGCTGCGCAAAATTGGCGCACAGTCGTCGGGTGTGCGCGCCGGAGCGTTCTGGCTGAAAACGCGGAATCCCGAGGACATCCGCGTGACGCTTGAGCTTCGCCCACATATCAGGTTCTCAAACCGGGTGGCGGATTCTCATTTGGAATGGCAGACGCGCCATTTGGATGCGAAGTCGCGTACATGGGCTCGAGACGTCGGCACGACGGATGATGTCGGCGTCGACCATCACGCTTCCTGCTCCGCATCTGGCGACCCTCGCGCCCTGATTGCCCGCGCCGGCGCCCAGGCCGCGGCCCGTCACGATCAGCGCGGTGTCGGCGGCACCGATGCGCTCGGTGCCATACGTCACAAAGCCGGTGTCGCCCGGGCAGCCAGCACGGTGTCGGGCTAGCACTGACAATGTTAAGCGTTTGCTGTGAACGGATTTCCGTTGACCTTCGCCATGATCTCGACTGCAGTTTGTGATCTTGCTCATAGACGCCTAAGCTCGCCGGCGGGGGGTCCTACAGCTAATTACCACGACGGGCTGAGGACGAGTGAAGCACGCAATTCAATATCAACGGCCACGGTTTGGCTACCGACAATCGCGAGTCGTCGCCGGTTCGTTGTCCGCTACGACGTCAAGACCGCCCGCTTCGGCACGGGGTCAGATGCGTCGAGCGGTCCGCCTGGTCCTGATAGCCATGACAGCCGTCGCGGCCGCGCTTCTGTTGGGCGTCAATCAGACGATGACAGCCGTGGTCGCGCTGACAGCTACGTACATCGTGAAGGGCACCAACAGCGCCTTCAACCAGATCCCGGACAGCGCCTACCCCGCCTTCGCCCAGAACTACGACAACGCGGTGGGCGCACCGACTCCCGATCCGATCGTCCTCGTTCCCTATCCAGCCACATTCTGGCCAGTCACCCCGCCCGGCTTCATCTTTTCTCCGACGTACGACCAGTCGGTCGCCACCGGAGTGCAGAATCTTGAAGGCACGCCGACGTCGCCCGGTCTTCGTCCGCTGAACTCGACGAGCACGGACACACTCTGGGGCTACTCCCAAGGCGCGACAGTGCTGACGCAATACAAGCGGGACTGGAACGCCGCCTTCCCAAGCAATCCGGGCGCCGTAAGTCCGACCTACGTATTGGTCGCGAATCCGAACAGGCCTAACGGCGGCATCCTCGAGCGTGGGGTGGCGTTCGGAACGATCCCGATTCTCGGCCTCACATTCAGTGGCGCCACGCCGACTCAGACGGCGGGCGTGCCCAACTGCAACTGTGCGAACGATCCCAATGCCACGATCACGACATTCGGCATCGCACGCCAGTACGACGGCGTCTCCGACGCTCCGGTCAATCCGCTCAATCCGATCGCGGATCTCAACGCGGCGATGGGTTTCTACTATCTGCACGGGCAGTACCCGAATGCGGACCCGACAACGGCCATCGATCAAGGTACCTACGGCGACACGCATTACTATTTGATCCCGACGTATCCCTTGCCGCTTCTGATGCCGCTCGAATCGATCCCGGTCGTCGGCTTCCCGTTGGCCGATACGTTGGATCCGCCACTGCGCGTCATCGTCGAGTCGGCCTATGACCGCACCACTTCACCCGGTGTGCCGACGCCTGCCAATCCGCTGTACTTCCCCAACCCGGCGACATTTGCCAGCAATCTTGTTATCGCGGTTCCGACAGGACTGGACAACGGAATTGGGGATTTCACGGGAAGTCGTCCGTTCGGAACCACACGGCCAGGTCCGTACGGTGTCGGTGGTCCGGCAACGATCGGGCTTGACGGCAAGCCCACGCCGCCACCCAGCAGTCCAACCGCGGGCACCAGTCCGACGATCCCTCTGCTGTTCGGCTCGCCCGGCGGCGGGTTCTTGGGTCTGCTTGTCCCGGCAACCATGCTGGGCAGCCCCGCTGCATCCAATGGTGCGGGTATCGGTTCGGCTCTCGATGCAATGAATGCCCTGTCGAGTCCCGCCCCGGCTGCCGGCCAACCGCCGGCCGGGGCCGCCCCGCTCGACTCTGCCCTCGTCCCGACCAACACGCCGGCCACCGCGGATCCCAGCTCGGCGTCTTTGCAATCCAGCAGAAACCCATTAGCCGGCATAAGCGTGACAAACGTTGGCATGCAACCGCCAAATGACCCGCAGCCCAGTACTTTGAGCCCCAGCCCGCGGCTCAACGTCGTGAGGACCTCGCTGGGCGCGCCCAGCCCGCAGCCCGGGAGTAGCGCATCCGCTGGGTCGCAGACCACGAACAACCCAATCGGGACTGCAGTCTCCAGTATGACGAATCCGGTTGCGGACGTGACGAAATCGATCAGCTCCACGCTTCGCGGCCTCTCGAAAACCGCCGAGGCAGGCACGAAGTAGCGCTCGCTCTGCGCTCGCTCTGGGGCTTCGAGTCGTTAGGCTCCCCGCGGCTTCGCTGGTGGCGTTATCGACGATGTCAGTAAGAACCTCGAGCCGTGCAGACCGACCCAATCCTGAGAGCGCCAAGCCTGGAAGCCGATCTGATGGACGCAGCAAACCGAACTCAAAGCACGGGGCGCCGCACTGGATTTGGCGAGCGCGGTGGCCTATCTGCGCAGCGACGCTGATCGGATCTTGCCGGCAGCGAGCACGCCGCAGAGACCCCCCGTTTCGCCGTCAGGTGCTGCTGCTACGCCCTTCACCGCGGCAGCTGAGTAAGTGAGGACGTGTCGTTTCATCACGTTGTGAACGCCTATTCGTCGACAATGCGTTGGGCCACAACCGATGTGAGTCCGCCGACCCGATGTGCCATTCCAGCAGTTCTCAGAGAACACGGTGCTCATCGCCGCCGCTGCGCGCGTCATCAACGTCGCGATGGTGGTGTTCCGCCAAGAACAGACCTGGACGTGGTGGGACGGGTGGCGCTGTATCACTGCGGCGGCTGTCGGTTTTCAAACTTCGTGTCATATTCTCAAATCAAATGTCATCGCGGTCTCATCTATGACATCGAAGTGAGACGAATCAGACCTCAGCGACGCCGTCGGCGGCGTTTGACTACCAGGCTGAGAGTGGGCACCTCGTTGTCGGAGGTGATCGCATTGTGTGGGCTGTGGGAACCGAGGAGTGATCGTGCCCGGCGGGGCTGAATGGTCGGAGCCGATGGCGACGCACTCATCGGCGCCCAGGGTCAACTCACCGCTGTGGCAGCTGATTCAATCACTGCTACCACCGCGTCTGGATGGCTGATCAAGCTCAGATGGGAGCCGCCTTCGAACGTCGTGACGGTGGCCCCCGCACGTTGAGCCATGAAAGCCTTCGAAGCTGAGGTGATGATGTGATCTTCTGTGCTGATGAATGCCCACGAGGGGATGGTCTTCCATGCGGCGGCGGTGCTGGGAGCTGTCACCGCGGCGGTGGAGGTTGCCCGTTGAGTGGCCCACAGCGTGTCGGCGCGCTCGGCCGGGATGTCACTGGCGAAACTTTCGAGGAACACGTTGTGCTTTAGAAGTAAGTCCACCACGCCAGGCCGCCCGTTGGGATTTGGCACCTTGTCGAACAGTTGCTCCTCCGGACTCTCGGTGAGCGCCGATCCCTGGCCGTTCAGCATGCTGGCAGATTCACCTGGCTCTGGGAGGTAGGCGTCCACAAAGACTAGAGCTCTGACGTTTGGACAGTTCTGCGCCGCTTGAGAAATCACTGACCCGCCGTAGGAATGCCCTACGAGAACTACCGGTCCGTCGATGCTCCGAACGAAGGTGGCGACGCTTTCGGCATCGCCGTTGAGGTCACGCAAGGGATTGGTGATTGCACGCGCCTGAAAACCTCGGGACTGCAGTGCACTAATTTCGCTGTCCCAGCTCGAAGTGTCCGCCCACGCGCCGTGCACCATCACCACGGTGGGCAGGTCCAGCGGCGAGGCGTTCGCCGGAATTGCACTCAACGCCAAGCCTATTGCGACAGTAGAAAGCACCGCTGCCGTGCGAAATCGGGATTCCTTCATCTCGTTTGTCTCCTCTGCAATTCAGTTGGGTGAGACGGTCAACCGCTTCGATCGATACACGCTAGGCTGGCTGTGTTGACATCCACTGGATAGGAAGTTGATGGCGATCCCGCCGGATCGCGCTGAAATTTTGGTCCGCGATGCACGGTTCATGCACAACCGCTCGCGCTAAAGATCTTTCTCGTGTCACGAAAAGGGCTGGCGTTCAAATAGCTTCCCGGCGTCACTCCAAATCGACGACGAAAGGCTTTGATGAAATTCGACACGCTGACGTACCCGACTTGGCGGGCTGCATCGGCGACGGTGCATCGGCCGTCCTCGAGCAGTCGACGGGCGTGGTCCAGCCGCGCCTCCTTTACGTATTGATAGGGCCCGGACCCCAAAGTTTCACGAAACACGCGGGAAAAGGTTGACGGGCTGAGGCAGGCACGCGCAGCCAGCGCGTCGACAGTCAACGGTTCAGCCAAATGTGAGTCTATGTACGCCACCGCCGCGCGGACCGGATGCGCCTTTGCCGGTTGCGCGGCCATCTGCATCAAACGCTGGCCTTGATCTCCAAGTAACACGCGATAGACCATCTCCTGCAACACAAGTGGCGCCAGCGCTCGGCGATCGCACTCAGAGCGCGTAGATCTGAGAAATCTCCAGATTGCGTTCGACATTTCGGCGTCGGCAACCGACGCAGAGTGGTGCTTCCCGCGGGCTCGATGGGTTGTGACCGTCAAGCCGGGGCCGCGCACGCTGGCCACCGCCGAGCGGACGAGTTGCGGGTCAATTGGCACGACAAGAAGCAGCACTGGATGCTCTATGGATGCGTGGATGATCTGGCAATCAACCTGAGCGCCAACACCTTCCACCAGGTAATTGATTGCGCCGGAGAGAAGTTGGCCGTCGACGGCGGTCGAGGCGTCTCCGCACTGGGCGATGACGACAAGCGACAGCGACCCAACCGGGTGCAGTCGTGGGTGCGACGCCCGATTGATCTGATAGATGGTTGACCCGATCCGACGGTCGCCGATAACACCTTCGGTGCCAACACGTCCGTCTATCTCCGCGATCATTCTTCTGACCGGATCTGTCACGCCGAGGGCTGGCGCAACGTCACTCATCCCGCGCCACCCCTGGTGAAACCCTTGTCCCCGAGCCAGGTCAACGCCACGTCGGCGACTTCCGGCCAGCGGTGATCGACGGTCAGCGAATGTCCTGCACCGTCGAACTGGTGAAATTCGGTAACCGCAGACGATCTCGCGTACTGCTTGAACGCGGCCTTGGCGGTGACGAGCGGTACGGTGTGATCGGCTGTCCCGCCGGTGATCAGCAGGGGACCGCGTTCCGCGTTGGCCACGTTCACCTTCGCCGCGGAGTTCGGAACGAAATTGGCCGTTCCAACTTCGAACAAGGGCTTACCGGGTGACGGAATGGACCACTGCTCCCATAACAAATCCGACTCCGCCTCCGTCAGGGTGTTGCCGAAGCCGTAGCGCCACTGTGCGCGCGTCAGACCCTTCGCACGGCCCCGGTTCAACGGGTTGCCCAACACCGGGAAAGCTGACCGCAATTGCGCGAAAGGCAACGCTCTGATGCCCTTGATCGGTGCCGGGTTGATCGCCACTGCCGCAGCCACCCTGTTCTGTCCGAGTAGTTTCTGGGCGATCAGACCGCCGAATGAATGTCCGATCGCAATGGGCGGTGCGTCGAACTGCTCGATCACCGCGGCGAAGTGATCGGTGATCTGATCGAGACTGAAACCGGCCTGTGCATCGCGTCTCTGACGCGACGCCGCAGCGGTGTCGGCCTCGCCGGGCCATCGCGGTGCGATCGCCCGATGGGCGTGGGAGGCGAAGTGATCGATCCACTGTTGCCACGAGGTGTAAGACACCCACAGTCCATGGATGAAGACGACGTCTGCCATATGCGGACTCCTGCTGGTCAGGTGATCAGTCGAAGACGATGACCGCACGGCCGACGATGTCACCGCGGCCCAGCGCTTCCAAGTTCGCGTTGACGTCGTCGAGTTTCGTTGTGTGTACGTGGTGTTTGATCAGCCCCTGGCTTGCCAGCGTGAGCACTTCCTCGAGATCGTTGTGATTACCCCAGAACGATCCGAAGTAGGACTTCTCTCCGCTGACGAACGGAAACAGTGGAAGCTCCACACGCTGGCCCATCAAGCCCACCTGACACAACGCGCCTTCAGTCGCGAGTATCGCGGCCGCCAAGCCCAGCGAGTCGGGTGACCCGGCGCAGTCAAGAACGGCGTCGACGGTTCGACGGCCGGTGAGGCTTCTCAGTTCGTCCTGAACCTCATCGACAGACTTATCTCTGACGTTCACGGTGTGATGTGCGCCGTTTTCCGTTGCGATGGCGAGCTTTTCGTCGCTTCGCGCGAATGCGAGCACAGTCACGCCGCTTCCCAGAAGCCGGGCGTACTGGACGCCGTAACCACCGAGGCCGCCGACGCCGTTGATGACTACAGTGCGTCCTGCGCCCAGCTTTCCAGCGTCCCGAAGCTTCTTCATACCGCGATACGGCGTGATCCCGGCGTCTGTCAGCGGAGCAAGGTTTTCTGGTCGCGCATCAGGTTGGTCAGCCACCGAGATGACGTGGTCGTACGGCGCCAGCATGTACTCGGCGAATCCACCGTCGGGCCCGAACCCGACGAGTTGCCCATTGCTGCAGAGTTGTTCGTTTCCTTCGTGACACTGCCGGCAGGTACCGTCGCCCCAGTTCGGGTCGACCACGACCGGGTCGCCCTCGGATATGCCAGCAGATTCCGGCACGCCCGAACCCAGCGCCGCGATGCTGCCGGCCACTTCGTGCCCCGGAGTGAACGGCAGTTCCACCGGTAGGCCGTCGCGGAAGTAGCCATCCAGGAGTTGGTAATCGCTGCGACACATGCCTGCAGCGGCGACCTTTATCAGCACCTGGTTCGGTCCCACGTCGGGGACGGGCACCTCGTCAATCTCCATTGGTTGATTGAAGGAATGGATCCGCGCCGCGCGCATCTGCATGTGCCGTCTCCTGAATGCTCACATCCCGACCATCGGTCGCTAGCTGTGTCCGCGAACCGATTCAGACAGCTTCGAAGGTATTCAGGCGCAGTTGACGACGAGTGGACGCGCAATGGATCGCCGCGCTGAGCGGTCGTACGTCGAGGCCGTCAGCCGAGTTCAGCCAGAAACTTGTCAGCGCGCTGAACGAAGAGTCCAGCTTCGTGGTTCGCAGAAAATTCCCGTGCTGCGTCGGCGGCGGCCCGAACAATGCCGACAGATTCGCCCCGTGCGTTGAGAATGCGCGCACGCACCAGCAGGCCCAGTCCTTCCGGATAGCGCTGACCGAACGCGTCGACGTAGAACTGCGCGCGGTCCAGGGCCTTGGCCGCGGCTTCGACGGATTCAGCGGCTAAGTACATCTCGGCGAGCAACGCGTACCAGGTAGCGACGCACGACCGTGGCGGGTCGAGCAGGTTCGCGGCGATCAGTCGCTGCGCCTCGTCGATCACTGTCGCCGTTGTGCCGGGATCATCGCTTGACAACGCGATCGCCCAGCAGCGGGCGAGCCGCTGGTAGGTGCCCAAGAAGACGAAGGAGAATCCTGGGTCCGCGGCGATGCCGACCCTGGCTGCGCGCAGCGCCCACCCGGTATCACCGACGATGGAGGCGGTTCTGGCGGTCATCGTGGCCCACACCGTTGTGTGGTAAGGGTTTTCACCTGCTACGGCTTCCAATACGTCCAACAATGCGCGTGCCGCGTCCACGTCACCGTGAAGGGCGGTGACTTCGGCCAGCGTTCCCAGCATCAGCAATTGCAGATCTGCCCCTACCGGATCCTCGTCTTTGCGCGTCACCCCGTCGATCAGCGTTTGTCTGGTCTGACTCAGGTAGCGGGAGGCTTCACCGACGTTGCCGATGGCCCATTGATGGATGCCCCAGGCTTGTAGGCCGTAAGTCCGCACCAGCGGATCGGAGGATTGGTAGCCCTGTTCGAGTAGGCGCCGGGCCAGCGGCCCGCTGCGGTCCAATTGGATGCCTTGATGATGAGCTGTCCAGCGAGAGAACAGGAAACCCGCGGCCTCTGACTCGCGGCCAAGACCGCGTGCCAAGTGCTCAGCGCGCTCGAACAGGTCCAGGGCGGCGATGCCATACATCGAGCGCATTCCGGCTACGGCGGTCAGCTGCGCCAACGCGGAGAGCTCGAGGTCGGCCAGACCCGCTTTCCTGGTGAGCCGCACCGCCGCACGCAGATGCCCCTCAGCGGCTTCAAGAGCAGACTTCGTCGCCGCCCTGCTGCCCGCGCGCATCAAGGCGTGAGCGATGCGCGCCGGATCGGTCAGCGGACCGGCGGACAATAGGTGGTACGCCAGACGCTCGGCCACGGAGTCGTCGTCTGATCCAGTGGCTTCGAGCGCATCAGCTATGCGCAAATGGAGATACGGTGCCTGCCCGGTGGGGATGATTCCTACGGTCGCGTCGCGGATCAGATCGTGAGTGAACCTGTAGCAGAACGGATCTCGGGGTGTCTGCTCGAGCAGTGCGAAGGCCGCCAAGGAGTCGAGTTGGTCCAGGCACTCCTGGACGGCGAGTCCGGAGGCTTCGGCAAGCACATCGAGACTGACGTTTCTGCCGATGAGCGCCGCGACATGCAGAAGGTTCCTGCCGGCATCGTCGAGGTGGGTCAGCCGGTCCTTGACCACATCGCGCAATGTGGCCGGCACTCTGGTTTCGGTTGCGCTGTCCCCGGTCAAGGCGTGGTTCTCGGCAAGGAAGCGGGACAACTCCCGGACGAAGAACGGATTGCCGCCCGTGCGGGCGTGGATACTGCGGACAAAATCGGAGCCGGGGTCGTGGCCGGTTTCTTGGCGGATCAGTTCAGCAACCTCCGCCACGCTCAGCGAGGCAAGTCGGATCCGCCGGTGGCCCGGCACGCGACTTGCGGCCGCGAGCGTGCGCGCCAGCTCCTCACCCGGAGCCGGGGCGCGATCGCGCATCGCGCCGATGATGACGCAGCCGGCTGGGAGCCGTGCCGCCAGATGAGCGAACAGCTGAAGCGACGCTGAGTCGGCCCATTGCAGGTCGTCGATCACGATCAGTGAAGGGCGTGAAGCCGCGAGCCGCCCGAGAAGTGCCACGACTTTCTCGAACAGACGGAACTGGGTGCCGCTGTCTGGGAATACCGACCCGGCGAGCACATCGTCACGCGGTTCGATGAGTCGGCCGATTTCGCTGTTGACCCATTCCTCCCTCGCGCCTACGGGCAAGGTGTCCACGAGTGCACGCGCCACCTGGATCCATGGCCACATCGACGGCATTCCCTCGCGTTCGAGGCAGCCACCCCAGACGACCAATGCGTTGCGCCGAACGGCGTCGGCCGTGATCTCCTGCAGCAGACGGGTTTTCCCTACGCCCGGCTCACCCTCGATGATCGCCAGTCCGGCACGGTTCGCAAGGGCTGCATCGGCGACCTGCCGCAGCATCGCGAGTTCGTCGGCTCGGCCGACGAGATGGCCGGCGAACGACACGTCGGCATGGGCACCGTCTGGAAGTGCCTCGTTGACCCCTCCCGAGTTCGCAGGTGTGACGCTCGTAATCACGTTGTGCCGCAGCACTCTTCGATGTGCTAGTTCGAGCGCTTCACCGGGGTCGAGCCCGAGATCCTCGGCGAGGCGGTTGCGCACTGACTGGTACACCGCCAAGGCCTCGACCTGGCGTCCCGCGGCGCCGAGGGTGGTGACCAGTCCCGCCTGCACTGGCTCGTGTAGCGGGGCGATGGCGGCGGCCAATTGAACCGACGTGAGGACCCGTTCGGGTTGGCGTGTGACCACCGCGAGTTCCACTGCGGCCGTGCAGGCGTCGAAGAATTCGTCGTTCAATCCGGCGAAAATCGCCGTCGCGGCGGGTCCGTGCGCAAACCCGTCACCGGCCGGTCCTGTCCACAGCTTCAACGCCTCCACATAGTGGTCCAGCGCTGCGCTCACCCGGTCGTCTGCCGTGGCAATACGCGCGTCACCGATGTGGTGTCGAAATCGCAACAGATCGAGTTCATCACGGTCGGCGGTGAATAAATAGCCGTTGCCCCGGCGTAACACGTGCGAGCCCGTCGCCCGCGCTGGCACTGTTGGTTCGAGCAGGCGCCGCAGGGCACCGATGTATTTGTGGAGGACGTTGACTGCACTTGTGGGTGCTTCTCGGCCCCACACCGCATCGATCAGCTCACTGGTGCTGGTAGGCCTTCCCGCACGCGCCAACAGCACGGCGAGCAGGTGCGCCTGCTGTTGAGGACCAGGATCGATTTCGATGCCGTCACGCCAGAGCCGCAACGGCCCCAGAACATGCAGGTTTAGGGCGCCGGCGGAGTCCGTGAGTTGGCCGCCGCGCGCACCGACGGAATCGTTCGGCACAGTCACGTCCGTCGCTTCCGATCGATCCGACAGATGACTACTGCGCCGATCATGCCTTCACACGTCGCGCGAAGGTGGCCCGATGTGATGACCAGCCAGCATGGCCTGCCCAGTTACGAGGAGCTTACTGTCAGGACTCGGCGGGACGCAGGGTGAACAGCAAGGCGGCTGTCGTCGTGGTCAGCGACTTGGCGGCTGAGTAGCCCATTCGTGTTCGAGAATTGTCCGTTTCATGCCGATCGCGTTGTAGCGGTCGCCTTGTTCGAGCTGCCCGTGTTGTGATGCGCAGGTCGGACGGTCGAAAGTCTCGAATTAAGGAGAGGGTCGTGGGTGTTCCCTACGTTCTGTTCGTCGCAACCAACGCCGCGCACATTGGCCCACACCATCGACCGACGGGTTTCTTCTTCCCCGAGATTGCCCATCCGTTCGAGGCGCTGGATCGAGCCGGAATCGCCGTCGAATTCGCTTCACCACAGGGTGGTAAGCCGCCGGAGGATGGCTTCGATGGCGAGGACAAGGGCCAGACCGACTTCCTCGACACGAAGGCCTACCGGCGACTATCCCGAAGCCGTCGGTTGTCGGAGGTCGACGTGCTCGACTATGACGCGGTCTTCTTCCCGGGCGGCCTCGGGCCGTTGGTCGATATCGGGCGTAACCCGCAGGTGCAGTCCACTGTCAGCCGCGCCTGGAATGCCGGCTTGATCGTCTCGGCCGTGTGCCATGGTCCGTCAGCGTTTCTCGGAGTCACCCTCGATGACGGGACGCCACTGGTTCGTGGTCGCAGGCTCACCTCCTTCTCGACCGCGGAGGAGGACGGATACGCCGACCAGGACGTGCCGTTCGACCTCGAAACCGCTTTGCGGGAGGAAGGCGCTCTGTTTGAAGCGACCGATCCGTGGCAGCCGAAACTCGTCGTCGACGGCCGCCTGATCACCGGACAAAACCCGCAATCGGGAACGCTGATCGGCGAGGCGCTGGTCGACGCGTTGAAGCAGATCTAATGGTTCTGGAGGAGCCGATAGTGGTTGTCGCACAATGGCGGATCGCGGAGGATTCGTCGGGAACTATCGACGGGTTGCTGACCGAGTTGCGTGCGCGATCACTTGCCGAACCTGGGTGCCTTGGATACGAGATCTTGCAGGGCCGCCATGACCCGACCAGCATCGTGTTGATCGAGCGCTACCGCGACGAAGAATCACTTGAAGCGCATGCAACTTCACCCCACTATCAAGAGCTGGTCGTGGCGAAAATCCGCCCGATGCTGACCGACAGAACAGTCGAGCTCTTTCATCCGCGCCGGAGATAGACCACTACGCCACGTAGGCGACGCACCGCGCGTCTAATCCTTCAAGTTCGATCATCAAGGGCTGCAGGTACTTTCATCTGATCAACTCGGTGCAGTTC
>Ga0070667_100002362_pt1 | contig 16528 bp, 15 predicted proteins | sample KBSS33metaG_FD_64659 | JGI IMG/M metagenome (GOLD analysis project Ga0070667, IMG submission 64659) | Switchgrass rhizosphere microbial communities from Kellogg Biological Station, Michigan, USA - KBS S3-3 metaG | ecosystem: Host-associated > Plants > Roots > Rhizosphere > Soil ... | reverse complement strand
AACGGCGCGGGCGCGCCCAGGGCGAAGCCGATGCCGCCGACGCTCTCGAACCAGGCGTCGCGGGCGAAGTCGTAGGCGCCGGGACTGGCCGGCGGCGGCGGGGCGTTGATCATCGCCAGCACCCGCACCGCCTGGCCGGGCGCGGGGATCGGCGTTCCATCGCGCAGGGTGAGCCGCACGCGGATCGGCGTGGCCTGGGCGGGCCAGTCGCCGATGCGGATCGGGGCGAGAAGGATGCGCGGGCCGCCGACGCCGCGGCCGCTGACGTCCACCACCCAGCCCTCGATGCGCTCGGGCCGCTCGTCCGACAGGGCCACCGGAGCGGCGACCTGCAGGGCGCGGACCTTGGCGAGACCAAAGCCGGCCAGGGCGCAGGCGGCGAGGCTGAGCGACAGGGCCAGCGGACGGATCGCCCCGGTCCGCCGGGCGAAGAGCGCCAGGCCCAGGGCCGTGACGAGCGCCAGGCCAGCTGCCAGCGGCAGCGGCTCGCGCGGCAGGGCGAAGTAGACGGCCGCGCCGCAGCCCATCGCCACCGGGGCCCAGAGCGCCAGGCGGCCGGCCTGCAGCGCGACCTGCTCCCCGAGGAACCCGAGCAGGCGGGCGAGGCTAGGATGCGGGCGTGCGGGCGTGTTAAGCAGCCGCGCCCCTTCAAGGGGCGCATCCTCAGCCGCTTCGAGTTCCATGCCCGTCGTCACCCGTATCGCCCCCTCGCCGACCGGCGCCATGCATATTGGCACGGCGCGCACCGCGCTGTTCAACTGGCTTTACGCACGCCACACCGGCGGCCAGTTCCTGTTGCGCGTCGAGGACACCGACCGCGAGCGCTCGACCGCCGAGGCGGTGCAGGTGATCTTCGACGGCCTGAAATGGCTGGGCCTGGAGCCCGACGCGCCGCCGGTGTTCCAGGCCCAGCGCGCCGACCGCCACCGCGAGGCGGTGGACGAGCTCTTGGCCAGGGGCGGCGCCTATCGCTGCTACATGACCGTGGACGAGCTGGCCGCCGAGCGCGAGAAGGCCCGCGCCGAGGGCCGGGCGATCCGCTCGCCGTGGCGCGACCGGCCCGCCGACGCCGGCGAGAACCGGCCGTTCGTGGTGCGCTTCAAGGGCCCGATCGAGGGCGAGACCGTGATCGCCGACCTGGTGAAGGGCCCGGTCACCTTCCGCAACCGGGAGCTCGACGACCTGATCCTGCTGCGCAGCGACGGGGCGCCGACCTACAACCTGGCCGTCGTGGTGGATGACCACGACATGGGGATCACCCATGTGATCCGCGGCGACGACCACCTGAACAACGCCGCGCGCCAGACGCTGATCTACCAGGCGCTGGACTGGGAGGTGCCGGTCTGGGCGCACCTGCCGCTGATCCACGGGCCGGACGGGGCGAAGCTGTCGAAGCGACACGGGGCCCAGGCGGTGAGCGAGTTCGACGCCATGGGCTACCTGCCCGAGGCCATGCGCAACTACCTGGCGCGCCTGGGCTGGGGGCACGGCGACGACGAGATCTTCTCGTCCGAGCAGGCGCAGGCGTGGTTCGACGTGGCCGATGTGGTGAGCGCGCCGGCCCGGCTGGACTGGGCCAAGCTCAACCACATCAACAACCACTACATCCGCCAGGCCGAGCCGGACCGGCTGGCCGCCCTGACCGCGGCGATCCTTCGCAGCCGCGACTGGCCGCAGCATGACGACGAAATGACCATCTTGCAGCGCACCATTCCGTTGGTCCGCGACGGCGCCAAGACGGTGCTGGAGCTGGCCGACGCCTGCGTCTTCGCGCTCAAGCGACGCCCGCTTGAGTTGCCGGAAAAAGCGCTCGCCTTGCTGGGCGACGAGACCCGCGAGCGGCTGGGGCGGCTGCGCGAACGGCTTTCCGGCGAAGCCGACTGGACCGTCTCCACCCTCGAGGCGGGCTTGCGGAGCTTCGCCGAAAGCGAGGGCGTGGGCCTGGGCAAGATCGGCCCGGCCCTGCGCGCCGCATTATCGGGCGGATCGCCGGCCCCCGATCTGGCGGGCGCCCTCGTAAGCCTCGGAAAAGCCGAAAGCCTCGGGCGCATCGAGGATGCGCTTTCCTGTCGCAGTTAAGTCGCTATAACGCTCGCCCAAAGAACGTTTCAAACGGTGGAATGGAAGGGGTCGGGCATGGCCGAAACGGCGACAATCAAGGTTGGGGACAAGTCGGTCGACCTTCCCGTGCTGAAGGGTACGGACGGCCCCGACGTGGTCGACATCCGCAAGCTTTACGCCCAGGCCGACGTCTTCACCTTCGATCCCGGCTACACCTCGACGGCGAGCTGCGAGAGCAAGATCACCTTCATTGACGGCGACGCGGGAATTTTGCTGCACCGCGGTTATCCGATCGAACAACTGGCCGAAAGATCCAGCTTCCTGGAGGTCTGCTACCTGCTGCTGCACGGCGAGTTGCCGAGCGCGTCTGAGTTCACGCAGTTCGACCACAACATCACCTACCACACGATGCTGCACGAGCAGTTCGACCGGTTCTTCCAGGGGTTCCGGCGCGACGCTCACCCGATGGCGATCATGGTGGGCGCGGTCGGCGCGCTGTCGGCCTTCTACCATGACTCCACCAACGTCGAGGATCCCGCCCAGCGGCTGATCTCCTCCCACCGGCTGATCGCCAAGATGCCGACCATCGCGGCGCGGGCCTTCAAGTACTCGCTGGGCCAGCCGTTCGTGCACCCGCGCAACGACCTCTCCTACGCCGAGAACTTCCTGCGCATGTGCTTCTCGGTGCCGGCGGAGGACTGGAAGCCCAATCCCGTGCTGACCCGGGCCATGGACCGGATCTTCATCCTGCACGCCGACCACGAGCAGAACGCGTCGACCTCGACCGTCCGCAACGCCGGCTCCTCGGGCGCCAACCCCTTCGCCTGCATCGCGGCGGGCATCGCCTGCCTGTGGGGCCCGGCGCATGGCGGCGCCAACGAGGAATGCCTGAACATGCTCGCCGAGATCGGCTCGGTGGATAAGATCCCGGAGTTCGTGGCGGGCGTGAAGTCGCGCGACTACCGGCTGATGGGCTTCGGCCACCGGGTCTACAAGAACTACGACCCGCGGGCCAAGGTCATGCAGCAGACCTGCCACGAGGTGCTGGCGGAGGTGGGGCGCGACGACGACCCGCTGCTGAAGGTGGCGATGGAGCTGGAGCGGATCGCGCTCAGCGACGACTACTTCGTCTCGCGCAAGCTCTACCCGAACGTCGACTTCTATTCGGGCATCACCCTGCGCGCCCTGGGCTTCCCGGCGGACATGTTCACGGTGCTGTTCGCCGTGGCCCGCACCGTCGGCTGGATCTCCCAGTGGAAGGAAATGATCGACGACCCGAACTACAAGATCAGCCGTCCGCGGCAGATCTACACCGGATCGCCCAAGCGCGACTTCGTGGCGATCGACAAGCGCGGCTGAGGCCTCGCGACGGGGTCAGCCCCGCTTCGCCACGATCTCCAGAACGGCGTCGGCGGCGGCTTCGGACGGGTCCGGGCCGCCGCGGCCCATCTTGACCAGGGCGGCGTCCTGGGCGGCGACCTGGCGGCCGCGAGCCTCGGGATCGTCCAGCAGGGCCGCGATATCGGCGGCCAGCACCTCGCCCGTGCAGTCGCCCTGGACGCGCTCCGGCGCGACCATACGGCCGGCGGCGATGTTGACCAGGCTGATGTAGGGCGTGCGCACCAGCCGCTTCAGCACGGCGTGGGTCATCGGTCCCAGCCGATAGCCCACGACCATGGGACAGCCCGCCAGCGCGACCTCCGTGGTGACCGTGCCGCTGCAGGCCAGGGCGACGGTGGCGGCCTTCATGGCGTCGAGCTTGCGGTCGGCGCCTTCCACCACGTGCGAGCGGTCGGGCCAGGCCGAGACCAGCGCCTTCACCGTCTCGGCGACGGTGGGCGCGGCGGCCACCACGACGTGCAGGTTCGGCCGATCCGCCAGCAGGCGGCGCACGGCGGCCTCGAAGGGCGGCAGGACGCGCCGGATCTCGCCCGGGCGGCTGCCTGGCAGGACCAGCAGGATGTCGCCGTCCGCCGCGGCGATCTCGCGGCGCAGGCGCTCGCCGTCGGCTTCCGCGAAGTCTAGCGCCAGAGTGGCGTCGCCGACGAAGGTGGTGGGCAGGCCCGCCCGCTCGAAGAACGGCGGGTCGATGGCGTTGATCGACAACAGGTGGTCCACGGCCCGGGCGAGGGTGCGCGCGCGCCCAGCGCGCCAGGCCCAGACCTGCGGGCCCACGTACTTCACCAGCGGCAGGCCCGGCGCGCGCTTTCGAAGGGCGGCGGCCACGCGGATGGTGAAGCCCCAGGAATCGATGAGCACGGCCACGTCCGGCCGCTCGCGCACGGCCACGGCGGCGGTATCGATTACGCGGCGCATGACGCGGCCATAGGCCAGGAGGCCCTCGAACACGCCGGCGATGGAAAGCTCGGCGATGTCGAAGGGGCTTTCCAGGCCCTCGGCGGCGAGCTCGGCCCCGCCGGTTCCCACGAAGCGCACGCCCTCGCCCAGCCGCCGCTTCAGGGCGCGCGCCAGACGGGCCCCGCGGTCGTCGCCCGACGCCTCGGCGGCCACGAGCATGACGCAGAGCGGGCGGGTCACGGCGCCGGCGGCTCGACGCCGAAGATGAACAGGCCAAGTTCGTCGGCCAGCTCGATCACCGCCTCGCGGTCGAGCACCAAAAGGCGCCCGGCCTCCCCGGCGACGCCGGCCAGCCCGGCGCGGGCGGCGGCGTGGATGGTGCCGAGGCCGATGGTGGGCAGGTCGACGCGCTCTTCCTGGATGGGCTTGGGGACCTTGGCCAGCACGCCGCGCGGGGCGTCGGCGCCGCCGCGGATCGCCGCGGGTAGGTCGGCCACCCGGCCCAGCATGGCGTCGGTGCCTTCCTGGGCCTCCACGGCCAGGACCAGGCCCTCGCAGACCACCGCGCCCTGGCCGATGTCCAGGCGGCCGATGTCGCGCGCCACGGCCAGGGCGCGCTCGACGTCGGCGATATGCGCCTCCGCGGGCCGGTGCGCGCCCAGCGCGCCCAGCGGCAGGGTCAGGTCGCCCATCACCTCGTGCGCCCCCTCGACCTCGAAGCCCTCCTTCTCGAACAGGCCCACGAGGTAGCGCAGCAGGCCGTCGTCGCCGCTGCGGGCGGCGGAGATGGCGCCGGCCAGGGCCAGCAGGCCGCGCATGTCCGGCCGCAGCTTGGCGAAGTCCGGCCGCGCCACCTGGCCCGCCAGGCAGATCGACTTGCATCCGGCCCGCCGCAGCGCCGCGAAGCACTTGCCGAGCTCGGCCAGGCCCACGTCCTCGCCCGGGTGGGCGGCAAGTTCCTCGCTGGCGAAGCCCAGCAGTCGCAGGACGTAGTAGGGCCGGCCCGATTTCTCGCAGTAGTCGGCGATCTCGATCGGCAGCCCGCCGCCCCCGGCGATCAGGCCGAGCTTGCGCACCGTCAGACTTCTCGTTCCGGCAGGCAGAGCGGGCGCGAGGCGTCGGCGCGGATGAACTCGACGATCTCCATCACCTGGGCGCAGGACCCGAAGCTGTCGGCGGCGTCGTCCAGCCGCTCCTGGAAGGTGCCCTCGTCGGCGAACATCAGCCGATAGGCCGAACGCATCTGCATGATGGTCTCGCGCGAGAAGTTGCGGCGCTTGAGGCCCACCAGGTTCAAACCCTCGAGGTGGGCGTGGTTGCCCCAGACCAGTCCGTAGGGGATCACGTCCTTGGTCACCGCCGCGAGACCGCCAATGAAGGAATGCGGACCCACCCGGCAATACTGGTGGATCGCCGCCAGACCGCTGACCATCACGAAGTCGCCGATCTGCACATGACCGCCCAGCGTGGCGGAATGGGCCAGGATGACGTTGTTTCCCACCACGCAGTCGTGACCGACGTGGGAGGTGGCCATGAACTGGCCGTCGCAGCCGACCTGGGTGACGCCGCCCCCGCCGGCGGTGCCGATGTGCATGGTGACGTGTTCGCGGATCAGGTTGCGCGCGCCGATGACCAGGCGCGTCGGCTCTCCGCCGTAGGCGGCCTGCGGCGGCGCGCCGAGGTTGGCGAAATGCCGGATCGTGCAGTCGGCGCCGATCTCGGTGTGGCCCTCGACGACGACGTGGGACAACAGCGTCGTGCGCGGGCCCAGGCGCACATGCTCGCCCACGATGCAGTAGGGCCCGATGCTGACGTCCTCGGCCAGTTCGGCGCCCTTGGCGACGATGGCGGTCGGATGGATCTCGACGCTCACGGAGTCTCCACAAGCATGGCGGCGAACTCCGCCTCGGCGGCGACCCGCTCGCCCACCTTGGCGACGCCGCGGAACTTGAACAGGTCTCCCCTCGCCCGCACCACCTCCACGCACAGGCGCAGCACGTCGCCGGGGCGGACCGGGGCGCGGAAACGGCAGTTGTCGAGCGAGACGAAGAAGATGGTCTTGCCCCGGGTGTCCACGTCCAGCGACTTCGACATCAGGACCGCGCCGGTCTGGGCCAGGGCCTCGACGATCAGCACGCCCGGCATCACCGGATAGTCCGGGAAATGCCCCTGGAAGAAGGGCTCGTTGACGGTGACGCACTTGATGCCGACGATCGACTGGCTGGGCTTGTACTCCTCGGCCCGGTCGACCAGCAGGAACGGATAGCGGTGCGGAATGCGCCTGAGGACCTCGGTGATATCGATGTCCGTGACACCGTCGGCGACCGGCGCTTTACGGGTCATGTCTTGCCTCCCCTGCGGCGATCGACTTCCCGCGCCAGCCAGGCTGTTTCACGCATCCAGCGCTTCATCGGGCGCGCTGGGAAGCCGCCCCACGCCTCGCCCGCTGGAATATCGCGCATCACCGCCGCAGCGGCCGCGACCCGCGCGCCGTCGCCGATGACCACGTGGTCCGCGACGCCGGCCTTGCCGCCGAACTGCACCCCGTCGCCGATCCAGACGCTGCCCGAAATGCCCGTGAACGCGGCCATCGCGCAATTGCGTCCGACGCGCACGTTGTGGGCGATGTGGACCAGATTGTCGATCTTGCTGTTCTCCCCGATCACGGTGTCGTCGAAGGCGCCCCGGTCGACGCAGCTATTGGCGCCTAAAGTGACGCCGTCCTGGATGAGCACGCGCCCAAGCTGAGGCACGTCCAGCAAGCCGTGCGCGTCCGCGGTCGCGCCGAATCCCGCCTCGCCCACGACGGCGCCGGCCAGGATTCGCACGCCGTCGCCGATCAGGGCGAAGCCGATGCAGGCGCCCGCGCCGATCGTACAGTCGCGCCCGATGGCGACGCCCGGACCGATCACCGCATTGGCGCCGATCACCGTGCCGCGGCCGATCCGCGCCTCATCGCCGATCACCGCGCCCGGTCCGACCTGGACGTCATCCTCCAGGTGGGCGCTGGCGGCCACGGCCTCGGCCGCGAGGCTGCGGCGGGGCCGATGAAGACGCTCGGCGGCGCGGGCCCAGGCGGCGTGCGGTGTGGGCGTGACCAGCGCGGCGCAGCCGGCAGGCGCTTCGGCCGCGTCCCTGGGGCTGAGGAAGCAGGCGCCGGCCGCGCCGGACCGGAGCGCGTCCAGGTGGGCGCGGTCCGCCAGGAAGGCGACCGTCCGCGGGCCCGCCTGCCCCAGCGTCGCCACGCCGTCGACGACGCGCCCACCCTGGGCGGCGTCGGCCAGCGACGCGCCGGTCAGGCGCGCCAGCTCCTCCAGGCCCACCGGACCCAGGGACTCGAAGAATCGCCGATCCGGCGTCACGCCGGTCGCGCCCGCAGAGCCGGCCTACTTCCGAGCAGCTGGCGCCGCCGCCGCCGGGGCCGCGCCCTGTTCGAGGCGTTCACGATCGAAGCTGAACTGGGTGATCTTGGCGTTCAGCGCCGTCACCACCTGAGGCGTGATGTCCATCGCCGGATTGGCCATCAGAATGGCGTTGCGGTGCAGCAGGATGGAGCATTGCTTCTGCTGGTAGACGGCGCGGAGCAGCGGATCCAGCTCCTGGCCGACGCGGGCCAGCGCCTTCTGTTCGGTCGCCTGGACTTCGCGGTCGCGCATCTCGGCCTTGCGCTGCAGGGCGTTGGCGCGGACCTGCAGGTCCGAGGCGCGGCGCTCGAGGGTGCTCTGGTCGAGGGACGAGCGTTGGGCGTCGAGGGACTTGGCCTCGGTGTCGATGGCGGTCTTCTCGGCGTTCAGCTCTGCGTTCACCTGGGCGACGATCTGCCCCATGCGGGATTCCACGTATTTGCCGACTGTGGAGGTGCCGATCGCGCCTTCGACGGAGAGGATGCAGACGTTGGCGAGGGGCGGACCGTGGGTGATGGCGGGGGCCGCCGCGGGAGCCTGTTGCGCCAGGGCGGTGGAGGCGAGCGCAAGCGCCGCCAGGCCGGTGGCGGCCGCTAGGACATTGCGAGTCATGACTATTGGAACCTGGTTGTTTGCGTGAAGCGGAACGTTTCGGTCTTGTCGTAAGGCTCTTTTTTCAGAACCTTGCTGAAGTCAAACTGAATGGGACCCATGGGCGACTTCCAGAAGATGCTGATGCCCGATGCGGCCCGCAGCGAGAAGTCGTCGAAGATCAGCGGATCGCGCACGCCGGCCGCGTTCAGCTTGTCCTTCTTGTCCAGCAGGCCCACGGCGCCGAAGTCGGTGAACAGCGCGGCCTTGATGCCGTACTGCTCCGGCAGGCCGGTGGGGATCATCAGCTCCACCGAGCCGATGGCGTAGGCCTTGGCGCCCAGGGCGTCGCTGCGGCTGAAGTTGGTGTCGCGCGGCCCAAGGCCCGCCAGCTCGAAGCCGCGGAAGGTGTTGCCGCCCTTGTAGAAGCGGTCGTTGATCCGGACCGTGTCGCCGCCCCAACCGACGATGTAGCCCGCCTCGCCGGTGACGCTGAGGATGAACGACTTGGAGAAGCCGTGATACCAGCCGCCGTCGGCGCGGGTGCTGAGGTAGTTCACGTCGCCGCCGAGGCCCGCGACGTCCTGGGCGAAGGCGGCGGTGAAACCGCGGGTCGGATTGATCGGGTCGTTTCGCCGGTCGATCCGGACGCCATAGCCGACCATCGAGGTGACGAAGGTGCCGCGCTGGGCGCACAGCGACAGCGAGACGATCGGGGCGGTGGGATCGCAGAAGCTGCTGTCGATGCTGACCTTTTCGCGGCTGAGACTGTAGTTGACCGACCCGCGCATGTTGAGCGTCAGCGGGAAGTCCAGGCGCAGGCCCGCGCCGGTGGTGTCGGTCTTGTAGGCCGAATAGTCGGTGAGGTCGTAGCGGTACTGGTAGAGGTCGACGCCGGCGGCGAGGTCGCGGCCGCGGAACCGGGGCTCGGTGAACGAGAACTCCACCTGCTGGCGCAGGGAGCCCACGGAGACGCGCGCGCGCACGTTCTGGCCGCGGCCGCGGAAGTTGCGCTGGCTGACGCCCAGGTCGAGAACCAGCTTGTCCACCGAGGAGTAGCCGGCGCTGAACGACAGCTCGCCGGTGGCCTGCTCCTGCACCGCGACCCGCAGGCCGGTGCGGTCGGGCGCCGACCCCGGGATCTCGTCGATCGTGACGTCCTTGAAGAAGCCCAGGCCCTTGATGTTGTTCTTGGACCGGTCGACCAGGGCGCGGTTGTAGGCGTCGCCCTCGGACACCATCATCTCGCGCCGGATCACGTAGTCGAGGGTCGAGGAGTTGCCGACGATGTCGATGCGGTCGACGTAGACCCGCGGTCCCTCGCGGACGTTGAAGATCACGTCGACGGTCTTGGTCTCGCGATTGGCCGTGTACTGCGGTCGCACGTCGACGAAGGCGAACCCGGCGGCGCCGGCGGCGAAGGTCAGGGAGTCGGTGGCCTTCTCGATCTTCTCGTCTTCGTAGGTCTGGCCGGAGCGGATCGGCAGGAGGGCGCGCAGGACGTTCTTGTCCAGCTTCTTCAGCTCGGTCTCGACGTCGACCTTGCCAAACCGGTATTTCGGCCCCTCGTCCAGGGTGTAGGTGACCACGAAGCCGTTCTTGTCGGGCGCGAGCTCCGCCACCGCCGAGATCACCCGGAAGTCGTAGTAGCCGCGGTTGCGGTAGTACTTGCGAAGCTGCTCGCGGTCGTACTCCAGCCGGTCGGGGTCGTAGTTGGCGTCGTTGGAGAAGAACTTGTACCAGGTGGACTGCTCGGTGCGGACCACGTCGCGCAGGTCGTTGTCCGAGTAGGCCTTGTTGCCCATGAAGTTGACGCGCAGGACGCCGCTCTTGGGGCCCTCGTCGATCTTGAAGATCAGGTCGACCCGCTTCTGGGGCAACTCGACGATCTGCGGCGTGACGTTGGCGGAGATCCGGCCCGAGCGGCGGTAGAGCTCGACGATCCGCTGGACGTCCTGCTGCACCTTGGAGCGGGTGAAGATGCCCCGCGGCCGCACGGTCACCTCGTCGCGCAGCTTCTCTTCCTTGAGGCCGTGGTTCCCCTCGAAGATCACCCGGTTGATGATCGGGTTCTCCACCACGCTGACGATGAGGTCGGAGCCCTCGAGGTCGATCTTCACGTCGGCGAACAGGTCGGTGCGGAACAGCGCCTTCAGGCCCAGGTCGATCTTGGCCGGATCGACCTCCTCGCCCGGCTGGATCGGCAGGTAGGACACCACCGTGGCCGGCTCGATCCGCTCGTTGCCCCGCACCAGGATGCGCTGCACGACGCCGGTCTGCGGCTGAGGCGGCGGAGGCGGCTGAGGGGGCGCGGTCGGTTGGGGCGCGGTCGGCTGGGGCGGCTGGGGCGCGGGCTGGGCCTGGGCGCGCGCGGCTCCCGGCGAGGTCAAGGCCGTGCCGCCCATCAGCAAAGCAAGGCCTGTGGCGAGCGCAGCGCGGCGAGCGCGGGGTCTTTGCATGGAGTTAAGCCGTCACGGGAAGCGGGCGCTGCTCAGGAAAAGAGACGGCCCAGGAGTTTGAACACACGCAGTTGCTGCAGATCGTTCCAGGTGGCGAACAACATCAATCCGAGCACCAACGCAAGGCCCACGCGATAACCCGCCGCCTGAAGCTTGGCCGCGAGCGGCCGGCGAGCCACAGCTTCGTAGGCGTAGAACAGCAGGTGGCCGCCGTCGAGGATCGGAATCGGCAATAAATTCATAAAGCCGATGCTCACCGAGATGAGTCCGGCGAGAAGGCTTAGGTTCACGGTGACGGCGGTGAGCATGGCGCCCAGATTCGGCGCGCCCTCGGCGCTGGCCTGGGCCACCTTGCCGGTTCCCACCGCGATTCCCAGGGGTCCGCTGATCTGGTCGGCGCTGACCTGGCCCTGAATGATTCGGCCCAGGTAGTAGATGGTGGTGGTCAGCACCTTCCAGGTCTGTTCGACGCCGCCGCCCAGGGCTTGGATCGGGTTGTAGCGCACCCTGATGGTGTCGCCCGGGGACTGGGACGGGGCCAGCCCGATGATCCCGACCCGCTGGACGCCGCGCACCCGGTCGGGAATGTTCGTCCACACCGGCGTGGCGGCGAGCTCGATCTCGCGCCCGCCACGCTCGACGACGAAGGTCGTGGGCGCCCCGCCCCGCACCCGCACGATGGTCATCAGGTCCTCGAAGCTCGCCACCTTCTGGCCCGCGGCCTCCACCACCAGGTCGCCGGGCCGGAAGCCGGCGTGGGCGGCGACGCTGCCGGGGGTGACCGTGGCCACCCGGGCGAGGGTGACCTGCTCGCCGATGGTCATCAGCAAGAGGGCGAAGATGGCGATGGCCAGGAGGAAGTTGGCGATGGGTCCGGCGGCGACGATCACGGCGCGCTGCCAGGTCGGCTTGAAGTGGAAATAGCGGGTGAGCGCCTGCGCGCCCTCCCGGCGCACGACCTCGCGGCGCAGGGCGTCGAGCGCCTCCTCGTCGGGCACGCTCGCCTCGTTGTCGTCCCCGGCGAAGCGGACGTAGCCGCCGAACGGAATCCAGCCGATGCGCCATTCGACGCCGGATCGGTCGCGCCAACTGGCGATCGCGCGCCCGAAGCCGATGGAGAACCGGTCGACGGCGACGCCGAGGCTGCGGGCGGCCAGGAAGTGGCCAAGCTCATGGATCGTCACCACCAGGGTGAGGACGAGCAGGAACGGAACGACGAACGTCAGGACGGTCGATAAAACGTCGAGCATCTACGGTAGCTCCTTGCGCCGGCTCAACGCCGGCTTAGGGCGAGGACAACCTCGCTCGCCACGCGGCGCGCCGCCGCATCGTTTTCGTGCGCGCATTCCAACGGGTCGTTCGAGACTCCGTACCGGTGGCCCGACTCCATCTGCTCCAGGGTCTCCGCCACGACGGCGGCAATATCGAGAAACCCTATGCGCCGGTCAAGGAAGGCCGCCACGGCGATCTCGTCGGCGGCGTTCATCGCCGTGGGCGCGCCGCCGCCGGCGGCCAGCGCGTCCTTGGCGATCCGCAGCGCGGGGAACCGCTCCAGGTCCGGGTCCTCGAAGGTCAAGGGGCCGTTGCGCGCCAGGTCCAGGCGCTCGGCGGGCCAAGGGAGCCGGTCGGGCCAGGCGAAGGCGCAGGCGATGGGCGCACGCATGTCGGGGGGGCCCAGTTGGGCCAGGGTCGAGCCGTCCGCGTACTCCACCAGGCTGTGGACGATGGACTGCGGGTGGATGAGGACCTCGATACGCTCTGGCGGCATGGCGAACAGGTAGGCGGCCTCGATGACCTCCAGGCCCTTGTTCATCATGGTCGCCGAATCGACCGAAATCTTGGCGCCCATGCTCCAGTTGGGGTGGGCGAGCGCCTGCTCCGGCGTGGCCCGCGCCATCTCGTCGCGGGCCCAGGTGCGGAACGGGCCGCCCGAGGCGGTGAGGATCAGCCGGGCCACGTGGCGGGCGTTGGCGGGGGCGAACACCTGGAAGATCGCCGAGTGCTCGGAATCCACCGGGATCACCTTGCCGCCGGCGAGCTTGGCCGTCCGCAGGAGGGCGGGACCGGCGCAGATCAGGCTTTCCTTGTTGGCGAGCGCCACCACCGCGCCGGCGCGGGCCGCGGCCAGGGTGGGCGCCAGACCCGCGAAGCCCACGATGGCCGACATCACCCACTGGGCGTCGGCGGAGGCGGCCTCGGCGATGGCCGTGGCGCCGGCGGCCGCGGCGATCCCCGAGCCGGCCAGGCGCGCCTTCAGGGCCGGCAGCGCCGCCTCGTCCTCGACGACGGCGATCCCGGGGCGCCACTTCAGGGCCTGCTCGGCCAGGCGCTCCACGTTGCGGCCCGCCACCAGGGCCGCCACCTCCACCTCCGCGCCGGAGCGCTCGAGGAGGTCGAGGGTCGAGACCCCCACCGAGCCCGTGGAGCCCAGGACGCTGATCTTGCGGGGCAGGCTCAATGTCCCCACCCCAGGTAGTTCACCAGCCGCGCGCCTGCGATCACCACCACGGCGAACAAGAGGCCGTCGACCCGGTCCAGCAGGCCGCCATGGCCGGGGATCAGGTCGCCGGAATCCTTCACCCCGAATCGGCGCTTCAGCACCGATTCCCAAAGGTCGCCGGCCATGGTGGCCAGGCCGCCGGCCAAGCCGACGATGGCGGCGGCCGCCAGGTTCAGCTTGAAATACGGCAAGGCGGCCATCAGGGCCCCGGTGAGCATCGCGGCCACCAGCCCGCCGATGAATCCCGACCAGGTCTTGTTGGGCGAGAACCGGGGCCACAGCTTGGGGCCCTTCAGGGCGTTGCCGACCGCATAGGCGGCGATGTCGGCCGACCAGGTGATGGCCAGCAGCATCATGGTCCAGTACGCCCCCTGGTTGGTGCGGTGCAGCCAGATCAGGCAGAGGGCGGGGATGCCGATGTAGATCACCCCCAGGGCCGCGTCGCTCGGCCGCTCGGAGACGCCGCGGGCCACCACGGCGGCGGCCAGCGCGCCGGCCGAGGCGACCGCCCAGCCCAGGGTGATCTCGCCCGTGTGCACCGTGAACACGCCCGCCAGCACCGCCACGGCGACGGCGAAGGAGACCCGGATCGGCGCGCTGGGCGCGGTCATGGTTCCCCATTCGATGGCCAGCAGCGCCACCGCCACGGCCAGCAGCACCAGGAAGAACGGCCCGCCGAACCAGACGGCCGCCAGCACCGCCGGAATGAGGACGACGGCGGAAAGTACGCGGACGCCGAGGTTGTTCCAGTCGAAGCGTCTAGCCGGCGGCAAGAACGTCACCCGACTCGGCGCCGCCGTAGCGCCGCTCGCGCGTCTGGAACTCGCTGATGGCGGCCGCCAGGTGCTCGCCCCCGTAATCGGGCCACAGCACGTCCTGGAATACGAATTCGGAATAGGCCGACTCCCACAGCAGGAAATTCGACAGCCGCCGCTCGCCGCTGGTGCGCACCACCAGATCCGGCGCCGGGACGCCCGCTGTCGACAGACGCTGAGAGAACGCCCGCTCCGTGAGGTCCGCGGGATCCATTTCGCCCCGCGCCGCCTGCGCCATCAACGTTCGGGTCGCCTCCACGATGTCGGCCCGGGCGCCATAGTTGAACGCCACCTGCAGGAAGAAGTTCTCGTTATGCGCCGTCTGGCTCTCGGCGCGGGCCACGATCTCGGCGATGTCGGGGGCCAGGCCCTCGCGCAGGCCCAGGATGCGCACCCGCACGCCCTCCTTCGCCAGGGTGGAGAGGTCGCTGTTCACGTAGTTCTTCAGGAGCCGCATGACCTCGGCCACCTCGCCGGCCGGGCGGCGCCAGTTCTCGGTGGAGAAGGCGTAGAGGGTGAGCCAACGCACGCCCAGCTTGGGCGCGGCCTTGACCGTGCGGCGGATCGCCTCGACGCCCTGGGGATGGCCGAAGGTGCGCGGCAGGCCCCGGCGCTTGGCCCAGCGCCCGTTGCCGTCCATGACGATGGCCACGTGCAACGGCGCTGGCTCGCCCTTCGGCGCGCCCTTCTGCGGCGGAGAATTGGCTGCGGCCATGAAGCGCCTTCATTGCTCGGGCGGCGCGTGCACGCCTAAACCTGCATGATCTCTTGTTCTTTGGTTTTCAAGGCTTCGTCGACGTGCTTGATCGCCTCGTCGGTGAGCTTCTGGACCTCGGTCTCCATGCGCTTGTGCTCGTCCTGCGCAATGACGCCATCCTTCTCCGCCTTCTTCAGGTCGTCCATGGCGTCGCGGCGCACGTTGCGCACGGCCACTTTCTGCTGCTCGGCGTATTTCCCGGCCACCTTGACCAACTCGCGGCGGCGGTCCTCGGTGAGCGGCGGGATCGGAATGCGCAGGGTCTGGCCTTCGACCACGGGATTGAAGCCCAGGCCGGCGGTGCGGATGGCCTTGTCCACCGGCCCTACCATCGATTTGTCCCAGATGCTGACCATGATCGCACGCGGCTCGGGCACGCTGACCGAGCCCACCTGGTTGATCGGCATCTTGGCGCCGTAGGCCTCGACCATCACCTGGTCGAGCAGGCCTGCGGAGGCGCGGCCCGTGCGCAGGCTGTGGAACTCCTCCTTCAGGGCGGCGACCGCCTTTTCCATGCGGTCCCGGTATCTCGAAAGCACCGGCTTTTCGGCGGCGGCCATGGGCGTTGCTCCCTTCGTTCTCAGTGTGCCGTTCAGGCGATGGTGGTGTGGACGCCTTCGCCGGTCAGCACCTTCAGGAAATTCCCGCGTTCGCGGATGGAAAACACCACGATCGGGATATGGTTGTCGCGCATCAGGCTGATGGCCGAGGCGTCCATCACCCGCAGGTCCTTGGCCAGGACCTCGTGGTAGCTGAGCTGTTCGTAGCGGCGGGCGGACGGGTCGGTCTTCGGGTCGGCGGTGTAGACCCCGTCGACGCTGGTGCCCTTGAAGAGCGCGTCGCAGCCCATCTCGGCGGCGCGCAGGGCGGCCGGGGTGTCGGTGGTGAAGAAGGGCGCGCCGAGGCCCGCGGCGAAGATCACCACGCGACCCTTCTCCAGGTGGCGCAGGGCGCGCCTGCGGATGAAGGGCTCGCAGATGGCGTCCATGGGGATCGCCGACTGGACGCGGGTGTAGACGCCGATCTTCTCGAGCGTGGCCTGCATGGCCAGGGCGTTCATCACCGTCGCCAGCATGCCCATGTAGTCGGCGCTGGCCCGCTCCATGCCGCTCTCGGCCAGGGCCTTGCCGCGGAAGATGTTGCCGCCGCCCACCACCAGGCAGACCTGAACGCCCTGGCGCACGACCTCGCCGATGTCCTCGCAGACGGCCTGCAGGGTCTTGGGATCGATCCCGTAGGTGTCCCCGCCGACGCCCGCCTCGCCGGACACCTTCAGTAGGACGCGCTTGTAGCGGGGCTGTGGCATCGCGGGGGTCATCCGAATCCTGAACGCTGGAACAATAGACAAGGGCGCGGCGCGCGTCGAACGCGCGCCGCGCCCCAAACGGTCTATGCCGACGTCAGGACTGGCCGGAAAGCTGCGCGACCTCGGCGGCGAAGTCGTCGGACTTCTTCTCCACGCCCTCACCGAGCGCCAGGCGAATGAAGGCCTTCACCGTCACCGGCGAGCCGAGCTGCTTCGCGGTTTCGGCCACGAGCTGCTCGATGGTCTGGTCCGGGTTCATGACGAAGGGCTGCTTCAGGAGCACCACCTCTTCCTGCCACTTGCGGATGCGGCCCTCGACCATCTTCTCGGCGATTTC
>Ga0070667_100002358_pt1 | contig 16539 bp, 14 predicted proteins | sample KBSS33metaG_FD_64659 | JGI IMG/M metagenome (GOLD analysis project Ga0070667, IMG submission 64659) | Switchgrass rhizosphere microbial communities from Kellogg Biological Station, Michigan, USA - KBS S3-3 metaG | ecosystem: Host-associated > Plants > Roots > Rhizosphere > Soil ... | reverse complement strand
GCAGGCGCGCACATCGGCCGCGAGCCGCGCGCGCAGCTGCTGAACCGCCGAATGCGCGTCACGGTCATCGGCGCCGAGCGCGCTCGACCAATCGAGAAGAGTCGCAGCGACCGTCGCGACGCGCCGCTCCTCGTCCGAGTCCGTTGCTGCGTCGGGGAAAGCGCAGCGAATGAGAACCTCGAGCGCGGAGCGCACCGCGACGGCGTCCCAGTCGCTCGCCGTCACGCCCTTGAAGTGCTTGTCGAGCTTGCCGACGATCTCGGTCCGAAATCGGAAGACCGTGTCGAGCTCGCGACGAACCGCCTCGCGCTGTCGGTCGCGCACCGCGCCAACGCCGAACAGTCGGGCCACGAAGTCGCCGACGTGAGGCGCGAGCCGCACCAAGAGATCGGAGACTGCGGTCGGCGCCATGCCCTCGCCGAGGCTCGCTCGATAGTCTCGATACTCGCGGTGAAGGTCTGCGTGACCGGCCGCGAGCTCGGCTAGGAACGTGTCGTGCAGCCGCTTCAGGCCCTCGGGCTCGTGGAGGTCCTCGTATCGGAATCCCGAGATGCCGAGCGTCAGACTTTTTGGTTCGCTATGGAGCACTATTTATCCATGCCAGCTTTCGAGCTGCCTAGTTTGCCGATGAACGAGCGCTCGATGCCGCCCGGATGACACGGCCCCGCACCCAATTTCGCTCGCTGCGAGTCACGCCCGAGTTTCGCGACTTCGTGCTCGATCAGCTCGTGCGCGTGCCGCAGCTCGAGCACAAGACGATGTTCGGCGGCATCGGCCTGTACTCGGGCGAATTCTTCTTCGCGATCGTCGCCGCCGACGAGCTGTTCTTCAAGGTCGACGACGCGAGCCGCGCCCGGTACGAAGCCGCCGGCAGCGAGCCATTTCGACCCGTCGTCAACCGGCCCGTCTCAATGTCGTACTGGCGCGTGCCGATCGAGGTGCTCGAGGATCCGGCCGAGCTCGGCGTTTGGGCGAAGGACGCGATCCGCGCCGCGACCGCGGCCAAGCCGCGCCCGAAGCCACGCGGCAAACGGCGGCACGGCACGCGTAGGCCAGATTAGGAACCGGACGCGGTGTCTTAAGCTTAAGGGCTCGCCGCGATCCGTCGCGTGCCCGCGACCGGCTCGTCGTCGTCGAGCGGCGGAGGCCCGAAGTGGTCGTCCTCGGGACGCAGCTTCGAGACGCGGCACAGCAGCGCGCGCAGCTGATAGGTGCCCATCTGCGGATCGAACGGCCCGCGGTTGTCGGTCAGGAGGTTCGCGTTCGACTCCCAGATACCGTAGTCGGGCCCTTCTCTCTCGGGGAACCACCAGCCGTGCTCGCAGTGGATCACGCGCGCATCGATCTTCGCGGTCACGTTCGCCTTCTGCTTGATGCGGCCGCGGAGCGTCTCGATCAGCACCCAATCGCCGTTCTCGATGCCGAGCTTCGCGGCCGTCTCGGGGTGAATGTCGCAGAGCGGCTCCGGATGACCCTTGCGGCACAGCGGCAGCTGGCGATGCTCCGAGTTGAAGAACACCGGAATGCGCCCGCCGGTGGTGAGGACCAACGGATAGTCTTTGGAGATTTCCGGCGTGCTGACCGGGCTCTCCGGCGGCTCCTCGTAGTACGGCAACGGCGCGTAGCCCATCTTCTCGAGTCGCGTCGAGTAAAGCTCGAGCTTGCCGGTCGGCGTCTTGAAGCCCTGCGTCTCGTACTTGCGGTACTTCTGCGGGACGTGGATCCAGCCCTGCTCGGTGAGCTCGCGGAAGTTGAGCGTCTGCTTCCCGTTCCTGAGCATCTGATCGAGCACGTCCTCGACCGCGTCCGTGCAGACCGGCAGCTTCATGCGCCGCGCGAGCTCGACGAAGATTTCCTCGTCGGACTTGCACTCGCCGATCCGCACCGTCTGCTGGTTGCTCATGACGACGTTGCCGGCGATGGTCGGCAGCGCGCAGATCTGATTGAGCTCGGGCCAGGACGCCGCGGGCAACACGATGTCGGCGAGCTGCGTGCTCGGCGTCATGAAAAGGTCCGCAGCGACCAGCAAGTCGAGCTTCATGAGCGCCTTGTAGACGAGATTCGTGTTCGCATACGTCGTAAGCGTGTTGTTGCCGAACACGAGGAACGCGCGCACGCGATACGGCTCGCCGTAGTACATCGCGTCGATCAACGAGGGGATGTGGCAGGCCGGTAGATCGGCACCCTCGGAGGATGACAGCATCTTGTACTTGTCGTAGCCGAGCCTCTTCTTCTCCACCTCGGGATCGAGGTTCTCGATGAGGCTCGGGAAGCGGCCCGCGCCCTTCATGCCGAAGATCCAGCCGCCGGGCACGTCGATGTTGCCCGTGATCGCCGGGATCATCGAGAGCGCGCGGATCGTCTGGATGCACTTCGGCGTGTGCTCGATCGCGCAGCCCCACTCGAGCATCGCGGGTTTCACTTGCGCGAAGAGACGCGCGGCCGCGCGAATCTTGTCGGCCGGCACCCACGTGATCGGCTCCGCCCATTCCGGTGTGTACTTGTGGACGTGCTCCGCGAGCTCCTTGAAGCCGTGCGTGTACTTCTCGCAGAAGTCGTGATCGTAGAGGTCTTCCTCGATGATCACGTTCAGGAACGCGAGCCCGAGCGCGTCGTCGGTGCCCGGCCGAATCTGCAACCAGATCTCCGACTTCTTCGCGCAGACCGTCTCGCGCGGATCGATCGTAATGAGCCGCGGCTTGCTCAGCAGCGACTCGCGCACGTTGAAGCGCGTCTCGCCGTCGGGGCCCGAATGCGGCGGGTTGTGTCCCCAGTACATGATGAGCTCCGGCGGCGTGCCGCCGGTGAAGTCGCAGACGGGCAAGTCGCCCATCGTCTGGATGCAGGTGTTCACGCGCGGATGGAAGCACTGCGCGAACCCGGGCTCGCACCAGTTCGGCGTGCCGAGCGCGTTGCCGAAGCGCGAGACCCAGCGGATGTGGTGGCGGCCCGTGCCCGTGCCCATCGCGATCGATTCGGGACCGCTCTCGGCGCGGATCTTGAGCACCTTCTCGCTGATCTCGTCGAGCGCCTCGTCCCAGGAGATGCGCTCCCACTTGCCGGAACCGCGCGGGCCGATTCGGCGCTGCGGGTATTTCAAGCGATCGGGATGATAGACGAGCTGCGTGGTCGCGGCGCCGATCGGACAGAGGTAGCCGTGATTCAGCGGGCCTTCGGGGTCGCCCTCGACCTTCGTGAGCTTGCCGTTGTCCACGTGCATCAACGTGCTGCAGCCACCGTGGCAGCTCCGGCAGACGCTCTTCAGAACCTTGTGGTCTCCCGGCATCTCTGCCGCGGTTCTCGGCCGTGTCTCTACTGCGCTCACTTCGTTCCCCCAGCCAGAAAAACGTGCTCAAGGCATTGATCCCCGGAGCTTATCAGAACCCCCCGAGGCTAGCGATCCATTAGGCGCACGCCTTATGATGCGGGGTCAACCGTAGCGGACGAGCCGCGAGGCCTCGCGGGGGCCGCGGCCACAACAGAAGAGCGCGACCGGGAACCCACGAGCCCCGGCCGCAGATTGTTAAACTCGAACCGTTTCGAAACCGAAGGCAAAGCCTGATGGACAGACTCTATACGCTCGCGTTTTCGGCTCTACTTTACGGAATCGCGATCGCGATGAAATTCACCGCGTGGCGTCATCCCGCCTATCGCGAGCGTCTCAAGGAGCAGAACGTCGTAGGTCAGATCCGCGTGAAAGGCGGAACGGGCCGCTACTACGTGATCAAGAACGGCAAGCTCAGCTCGCGCCACGGCATCCATCCGAATCCGGACGTCGTCGTCACGTTCAAGAGCGAACGACTCGGCTTCCACTTCTTCACGCATCCGAGCGACAGGTTCGGCTTCGTCACAGCGGCCAAGAGCTTCAGCGTCACGCTCGAAGGAGCGCAGGACAAAGCCATTTGGTTCTACGGCACGATCGAGGGAATCCTGCAAGCCGGCTGGCGCTATGGCGTTGATGCGGGCAACGGCGAGACGCGCTACGTGAACATGGCGAACGGCGGTCCGCTGTTCGTCTACGTGAAAGACGACAAGATCGTCCGGATGACGCCGATCGACTTCGACGATCGCGACCCGCAACCGTGGACCATCAAAGCAAAGGGCAAGGAGTTCACGCCGCCGCGCAGGACCTCGCTTGCCCCGCACGGCCAGACCGTCAAGTCGACTATCTATTCGCCGGACCGGATCCTGTATCCGATGAAGCGCGTCGACTTCGATCCGAACGGCGAGCGCAATCCGCAGAACCGCGGCGTCTCGGGTTACGAGCGCATCAGTTGGGACGAGGCGCTCGACATCGTCGCGAGCGAGATCAAGCGGCAGAAGACCGTGCACGGCAACGGCGCGATCGCGTGCAGTCACCCGTCGCATCACGCCTGGGGCAACATCGGCTACTACTTGAGCGCGCTGCGTAAGTTCGAGCACGCGGTCGGCATGAGCGAGGTCCACCACAACCCGGATAGCTGGGAAGGCTGGTATTGGGGCGCGACGCACCACTGGGGCGGCTCCGGGCGCGTCGGACAGTGTGAGACGTACGGCACCGTCGAGGACCTTCTCAAGGAAGCCGAGATGGTCGTGTTCTGGTCGAGCAACCCCGAGTCGAACAGCGGCGCGTACGGCGCGCTCGAGGGCACGATCCGCCGGCAGTGGCTCAAGGAAGCCGGCATCAAGCTCGTCCACATCGACCCGTACTACAACGAGTCGATTCAGCTCTTGGGCGGCAAGTGGATCGCGCCGCGTCCGACGTCGAGCCCCGCGCTCGCGCTCGCGATCGCGTACGTGTGGATCACCGAGGGCACGTACGACAAGCAGTATGTCGAGACGCATACCCACGGTTTCGACAAGTGGCGCGACTACGTGCTCGGCAAGACAGACGGCATCCCGAAGTCGCCCGAGTGGCAGGAGGCGGAGACCTCGGTGCCGGCGAGCGACGTGCGCGCGCTCGCGCGAGAGTGGGCGAGCAAGAAGACGTATCTCGGCGCAGGCGCCTGGGGTAACGGCCACGGCGGCGCGTGCCGGAACGCGACCGGCATTCAGTGGGCGCGCACGATGGTGTGCCTGATCGCGATGCAAGGCCTCGGCAAGCCCGGCGTCAACATGGGCAACCTCCAGTGGGGCACGCCGCTCGATTTCAACTTCTATTTTCCGGGCTACGCCGAAGGCGGCATGTCGGGCGACATGTTGTTGGGGCAGGCGCTCCACCAGCGCATGCCGCAATTGCCGTCGATCAACACGAACACGCAGATCATCCCGCGGATGCAGTTGCCTGAAGCGATCATGGAGGGCAAGGCCGAAGGCTATCTCTGGAACGGCATGAGCATCGAAGCGCAGTTCACGAAAGTCACGTATCCGAAGCCCGGGTTCTCGCCGGTGCACATGCTCTGGAAGTACGGCGGCTCGCTCGTCGCGTCGATGCCCGACAGCAACCGCTACATCAACATGTTCCGGCACCCGAATCTCGAGTGTCTCGTGAGCCAGAACATCTGGATGCACGGCGACACGAAGTTCGCGGACATCATCCTGCCCGCCTGCACGAACTTCGAGAGATACGACATCAGCGAGTGGGCCGGGCTCGGCGGTTACGCGCATCACGGCGAGCAGCAGCTCAACCACCGCGTGATCACGTTCCAGCACAAATGCATCGAGCCGCTCGGCGAGTCGAAGTCGGACTTCTGGATCTTCCAGAAAATCTGCGAGCGGCTCGATCTCGCGATCTATTTCACCGAGGGCACAAACGAGCTCGGCTGGGTCAAGCGGCAATTCGAGGGCTCGGATCTGCCGAAGCACATCTCGTGGAAGGAGTTCGTGCGCAAGGGCTACTTCGTCGTCCCGACGGAAAAAGAGGAGAAGCGCGCCCCTCTCTCGTGGAACTGGTTTTACGAGGGGCGAAAGAAGGACGTGCCGGAGCCGATGCCGCTGCCTTCGGATTACTCTCAGGGCTACTTGAACGGCCTGCAAACGCAGACCGGCAAGATCGAGTTCGAGTGCGAGAGCCTGAAGCGCTTCGATCCAAACAGCGAGGAACGGCCGCCGATCGCCAAGTACACGCGGCCGGCGGAGTTCCCGAACGGCAAAGGCTTCGAGGACTATCCGTTGCAGCTCATTTCGCCGCATCCGCGGTTCTCGTTCCACACGCAGATGGACGGCAAGGACAGCTTCCTGAACGACATCCCGGATCATCGGGTGCTCGTCGACGGCTACTACTACTGGGTGATGCGGATCCATCCCGACGACGCGAAGGTGCGCGGTATTCGCGACAACGACCTCGTTCGGCTGTACAACGAGCGCGGCTCGGTGATCTGCGCGGCCAAGGTCACGCAGCGGATGCTCAAGGGCGTCGTGCACTCGTACGCGTCCTCGGGCGTCTACGATCCGGTCGGCGAGCCCGGCAAGTCGGCGGACCGCGGCGGTTGCGTGAACCTGTTGTCCTCGAAGAAATCGCAGATCAGCAAGGGCCACTCGATGGGCGCGAGCTGCTGCCTGATCCAGGTCGAGCGATGGAAAGTCGGCGAGATCGCGGAGCCCGTCGAACAGGAAGAATCCGAACAGAGAGTCGCAATCGCCTGACCACGCCGGAACGAAACGAATGAAGAAGTGGAACCTCATCGTCGACGTCGCGAAGTGCACGAACTGCAATTGCTGCACGCTCGCGAACCAGGACGAGCACGTCGGCAACACGTTCGAAGGCTATTCGGCGCCGATGCCCCGTCATCAGCACCGTTGGATCGACATCCGCAGCCGCGAGCGCGGCTCGGGTCCGTTGATGGACGTAGCGTACGTGCCGGTGATGTGCCAACACTGCGACGACGCGCCGTGCATCGCGGCGGCGAAGAACGGTGCGGTGACGAAGCGCGACGACGGCATCGTCCACATCCACCCGGTCAAGGCGAAGGGCCAGAAGGCGATCGCCGACGCGTGCCCTTACGGCGCGATCCGATGGAACGAAGACCTCCAGCTGCCGCAGCACTGGTTCTTCGACGCGCATTTGCTCGATCGCGGCTGGAAGGAGCCCCGCTGCGCCCAGGTGTGCGCGACGGGCGCGCTCAAAGCCCTCAAGGTCACCGACGACGAGATGGCCGAGATCAAGTCGCGCGAGGGCTTGAGCGAGCTGCAACCGGAGTTGGCGACGAAGCCGCGCGTCCACTACAAGAATCTGCATCGCTACACGCGCGAGTTCGTCGGCGGCACGATCGTCAAGACCGTTGCCGCAGTGACCGATTGCGTCGCGGATGCGCGAGTGAAGCTCGAACGGTCGGGAACCGTCGTCGGCGAGGCGACCACCGACGCGTTCGGCGAGTTCAAGATCGACGGACTCGAGCCCGACAGTGGACGTTATCGCGTCGTCATCGAAGTCGAAGGCCGCGTGACGAAGCGGCTCGACGTCGATCTCGGCAAGAGCGTTTACCTCGGCAGAATCGATCTGGCGGCCTGACAGGTTCGGCGCCCGTCCCCGCGCGTCGACGTTCGGTGCTCGCACTAATTGACTCGAGAAGTTCCGCCAAGCCGTGCGGTACGCGCGGTTCGCTGACGCGTCCGGCTGCGAGTACAATTCGCGTTCGCGATTCAACCGAGCGCGCTTTCGCGCGCGGCGCGTCGCGAACCGACGGAGCCTTGACGATGACCCAGTCGATCTTTCGCGCCGGCGTTTTCACTGGCCTGCTGATCGCCGCCGCCGCGACCTGCCTCGCCGACCCCGCTCCTTCCTTCAGCGCATCCGGCGAGCTCGAGCGGCCCGCCGATTACCGCGAATGGATCTACCTCACGACCGGCCTCGACATGTTCTACGGCCCGGTCGCTGCCGCGATGCGCCGTGACGGCAGCTCGGTGTTCTCGAACGTCTACGTCGCGCCCGACGCGTATCGGGAGTTCATGCGCTCCGGCAAGTGGCCCGAGAAGACGATGTTCATTCTCGAGGCGCGCCGCGCGGAGACGGCTGCGTCGATCGACAACGTCGGCAAGTCGCAAGGCCCGCTGCTCGCGATCGAGTCGGCCGTGAAGGACACCGCGCGCTTCGGAAAGAACGAGGGCAGCAACGGCTGGGGCTACTTCGCCTTCGGAGGAGCGGAAGGTCTCAAGGAGTCCGCCGCGGCGCTACCCACGAGCGCGTCGTGCTATTCGTGCCACGCGCAGAACACGGCCGTCGATAACACGTTCGTGCAGTTCTACCCAACTCTGTTCGAGGTGGCGAAGCGCCTCGGCACGGTGAAGCCAACCTACGACCCAGCTCACAAGCTCTAGCGCGCGAACGGGCTACGCTGTCGTCCGCTTCCGCTCCCGCCGAATGTCGAATTCATCCTCCCATGAATGAGCAACGCTCTTTGTCCCGCGCGACGATCGGCGCGCTCGGCGTCGTCTACGGCGACATCGGCACGAGCCCGCTCTACGCTCTCAAGGGAGCGACGGACGCAGCCGGCGGTGCGACGGACGCCGCAACCGTGCTCGGCGTGCTGTCGCTGATCACCTGGAGCCTTTTTCTCGTCATCACGCTCAAGTACATCGTGCTGATCCTGCGCTCCGACAACGCAGGCGAAGGCGGCGTGCTCTCACTGCTCGCTCTCGTGCAGCAGAAGCTCGGCACGACGAGCGTCTGGGCCGGCCGGTTCGTCGCGATCGCCGCGCTCGGCACGGCGCTTTTCTACTGCGACGCGCTGATCACGCCCGCGATCTCGGTGCTTTCGGCCGTGGAAGGCCTCGAGATCTTGAATCCCCAGTTCGACAGCTCGGTGGTACCTATCACCGTCGTAATCATCACGGCGCTCTTCATGTTCCAACGCCGAGGCACCGCGCGTGTCGGCGGAATGTTCGGGCCGATCATGGTCGTCTGGTTCACGACGCTCGGAGTGCTCGGCGTGCTGTCGATCGTGCACGAGCCCCGCGTGCTCGAGGCGCTGTTCCCGGGCTTTGGGCTAGCGCTGCTCGCGCGTCATCCGGGCCTCGCGCTTGCGATCCTCGGCGCCGTGTTCCTCGCGCTGACGGGCGGCGAGGCGCTCTACGCCGACATGGGTCACTTCGGCAAGAAGCCGGTACGGCTCGCGTGGTTCCTTCTCGTCTGGCCCGGTCTGCTGCTGAACTACTTCGGCCAAGGCGCCCTGCTGCTCGGTGCCACGAGCCCGATCAAGATTCCATTCTTCTCCCTCGCATCGGGCTCTGCGCTGCCGTTCCTCGTGCTGCTCGCGACGGCCGCGACGATCATCGCATCGCAGGCGAACATCTCGGGCGCCTTCTCGCTCACGCGTCAGGCCGTGCAGCTCGACCTGCTGCCGCGCGTGACGATCCTGCAAACCTCGTCCGACGAGCGCGGCCAGATCTATGTCCCGGTCGTGAACGGGCTGATGTTCGTCGCGGTCACGGGCTTCGTGCTGGCGTTCCAGTCGTCGGACGCGTTGATGGGAGCTTACGGCGCGGCGGTGATCGGCACGATGGCGATCACGACGATCCTCGGCGCGGTCGTCGCGCGCACCGCGTGGAGTTGGCCCGCGTGGAAGATCGCCGTGTCGTTCGGCGTGTTCCTGTTCCTCGACCTCGCGTTCATCGCGGGCAACGCGACGAAGATTCCGAGCGGCGGCTGGGTACCGCTGCTGCTCGCATCCATCATGTTCATGGGCTTCGAGACCTGGCGCGACGGCCGCGCGCGGCTGCGGCGGGCGCTGCAGCGACGCGCGGTGCCGTGGACCGAACTGCCGAAGCTGCTTGCAGGCACCACGAAGGTACCCGGCACGGCCGTGTTCCTCGTGAGCCACAGCGGCTTCGTGCCGACGGCGCTGCTGCGCAACCTCGAGCACAACCACGTCTACCACGAGCACATCGTGATCCTGAATCTCGAGGTGCTGCGCAGCCCACGCCACGATCGCGCGTCGCGCGCCTGGGTCGAGGAGCTCATGCCGAACGTACATGCCGTACGCGCGCGCTTCGGCTTCATGGAGACGCCGGACGTGAGCGAGGCCCTGCGCGGTGCGCGTCAGCGCGGGTTGCGCGTGGTCGAGTCCGATTGCACGTTCTTCCTGGGGTGGCACCTCGTCCGGGCACTGCCGCGACCGGGCTTCGCGGGCTGGCGCGCACACGTGTTCGCGTACCTGCAACGCCGCGGCGCGCAGGCCGCCGAGTTCTTTCGCATGCCGACGCGCCGCGTCGTCGTCCTCGCGACGGAAATCGAGATCTAGACGCCGCGCTAGCGCCTTCTCTCGAGGAACCCTCGGCCTTCGAAGATCGCGGGTCTCGCCTTTTCGATTCGGGCCTCGCGTGTCGCTGACTGCTTGGCCGCGCCAAAGTGATAGAGATAGCTCCGCTGCCGCCCCGGTGTCAGCGCCTCGAACGACCGTTTGAAAGGCGGGTCTTTTCGGAACCGCTCCTTGAGCTCCTCGGGAACCGGAAAATCCGAGGTCTTCTTTTTCTTTATCCGCAGCCCAGCCTTCTCGACAGCGATGGCCTCGCGCACGTAAGCCTTGATGGTCGCCGCCTTCGCCTTGATGGCCTTCGCGCTGGTGAATTTCATCACGCGCCCGGCCTGCACCTGGCCGAGCTGCACCAGCACCTTCTTGGGGTCCTTGAGGAGCGCGCCCTGAAAGAAGCCCAGCGCGAAGTACTCCTTGAAGCCCTGGATGATGACGACGTTCTTCCCATCGACCGTGTAGGTGGGCTTGCCCCACTTGCGCTCTTCCTTCATCGCGAAGCCGGCGAGCACGTGCCGCATTGCCGCGATCTCGGCCGCCCACTGGTTTCGATACGCCATCTCCATGTAAGCATCACCCTACTCCGCGCAATTCCGAACGGCTACGCTAAGCGCATGACGAAGACGCCGACCGCCGAGCTCTGGATCAAGGTGAACCTGCCCGGCATCGGCCAGATCGGCCCCGGCAAGATCAACCTGCTGCGCCAGATCCGCACGCAGGAGTCGATCTCGGGCGCCGCGCGCGCGATGAAGATGTCGTATCGGCGCGCGTGGCTGCTCGTCGACGAGCTCAACAAGCTGTTCGCGAAACCGCTCGTCGCGACCTGGGCCGGCGGCAAATCGCGCGGCGGCGCATCGCTCACGAAGCTCGGCGAGCAGCTGATCGAGAACTACGATACCGTCGTCGAGCGTGCGATGCGCGCGAATCAAACCGTGCTCAGCGAAATCGCGCGCAGCGTGAACGGCGCGGCGGACGCGGAGCATTGAGCGGCGCACGCCTACCCGACTACTTTTCGAGAGGACGAACATGCTGTACATCGTGCAATTCGAAGACAAGCCGAACGTCAAGGCGACCCGCGACAAGCTGTTCGCGGCGCATCTCAAGTTTCTCGACGACAACAAGGACCGTGTGCTCGTCCCGGGCTCGCTGCGCGAGATCCCGACCGACAAGCCGCTCGGCGGCCTCTGGATCATCGAGGCGAAGGACGAAGCCGAGGTGCGCGACATCTTCAAGGACGACCCGTTCTGGACGAACGGCTTGCGGGCGACCGTTCGCATCAACCGCTGGCACAAAGCGTTCCCCGACCGCAAAGTCCCGATCTGACGGGTAGCGCCGCGCTCCCGCTCGAGGCTCCACTCGATGCAGCAGATTCTCGTCTACAGCGACTCGCTCTCGTGGGGCATCGTGCCGAACACGCGCAAGCGGCTCGGCTTCGCGGAGCGCTGGCCCGGCGTGATGGAGGATCATCTGATCCGCGCCGGCCGCAGCGTGCGCGTGATCGAGGACTGCCTCAATGGCCGGCGAACCGTGTGGGAGGATCCGTTCAAGCCCGGGCGCAACGGCCTCACCGGCCTCCAGCAGCGCATCGAGGTGAGCTCGCCGCTCGGGCTCGTCGTGCTGCTGCTCGGCACGAACGACTTCCAAACGACGCACTCGTACAACGCGTGGCACTCGGCGCAAGGCGTTGCGACGCTCGTGCGAGCGATCCGCACGGCGCCGATCGAGCCCGGCATGCCGGTGCCCGAGATCCTGATCGTCGCGCCGCCGCCGGCGCGCACCGCGAAGGGCGCGATGGCGCCGAAGTTCGAGGGCGCGGACGTTAAGAGCAAGGGGCTCGCGGAGGCTTTGGCGGACGTCGCGACCGAGCTCGGCTGCCCGTTCTTCGACGCCGGTCGAGTCGTCACCACGAGCGCGATCGACGGCGTGCACCTCGACGCGGATCAGCACCTCGTGCTCGCTCACGAGCTCGCGAAGGCGGTCGCCGGGCTGCTCGATCGAGCCGCCGCGGCACGCTGAGACGGCGGATGTTTCTGGGCTTCATCGTGTTCGCCGCGATCGTCGCGGCCGCGCTCTGGTTCGTCTCGACGTACAACTATCTCGTCGCGACGAAGCAGCGCGTCGCGCGCGCGTGGGCGAACCTCGACGTCCCGGTGCGCGAGCGTCACGACGAGTTGCCACGGCTCGTCGAGATCTGCGCGAAGTACCTCCGCAACGATCAGGCCGCGCTCGACCGCGTGCTCGAGGCGCGCTCCGCGATCTTCGCCGCTCGCCACTCGTTCGACCCGGCCGTACTCGGCCGCGCCGAGATCGACTTGCGCCGCGAGCTCGGCACGCTGCTGTCGCTCGCGGAAGGCGATCGCGAGCTCGCGGCCGACAAGCACTTCGGGATCCTGAGCCGACGACTGGCGGAGATCGGAGAGCAGATCGGCGAGCGCCGCAAGCTCTACAACGACGCGGTCAACGAGAACAACATCGCGATCGAGCAATTCCCGGGGCGCTGGGTCGCCGGCATCGGCGCGTTCCGGACGTTCGAGCCGCTCGACTTCTAGTCGATTCCGAGCGACGCCTTGATCGCGGCGAGCGCGCGCTCTAGCTCGTCGACGCGCCGCTCGAGCGCGGCGAACGAGTCCTCGCGACCCACGCGGGGCGGTTCGCGCGCCGGCAGCTCCACATCCTGCGCGACCGACTCCACTGGCCCGCCGAAGAGATGCGCGTACGCGTGGTCCTTGCGCCGCGGCTCGCGCGCCAGCCGCGCGACGAATGGCCCGTCGCTGCGCGTGAGCAGAGACTCGAGCGCGGCGTCGACCTCGGCGACGTCGCCGAACTCGTGGAGCCGGCCGCTGTGCGCCTTGAGCTCTCCGGGAGTCTGTGGACCGCGCAGCAACAGCAGGCAGATCACGGCGAACTCGGCCGGCGTGAGCTGGATCGCCGCGAACTGCGTATTGCAGAAGCGCTGCTGGTACTTGTCGACGCGCGAGCCGAAGTTCTGGACCATCACGTGCCGCGCGGTCACGAGGTCGTTGACGGCATGCTGCACCGCGCCCGCGTCGAGGTTGAGCACGGGATCGCGGCTCGACTTCTGATTGCACGCGTTGGTCAACGCGTTCAGCGACAGCGGGTACTGATCCGGCGTCAGGACCGACTTTTCCATGAGACAGCCGATCACGCGCGCCTCGGTAGCCGAGAATCGAACGTCCATCGCGCAAGCTCCGTGCTGACCGTCGGAGCGGCGCACGATACCAGAAGCTCGAGTTAGCGACGCCTCCCGAGCGCGCGCAGCACCACGAGCAGCACCGCGCCGGCGGCCAGCACCGCAACGCCGACGACCGCGCCGGTGCGAACGTACGCCACGCTCGACCAGAACACGTAGACGCTGCTCGCGATGAACGCGAGCGGCACGTACGGATAGAGCGGCACGCGGAACGGCCGCTCGGCGTCGGGATAGCGGCGGCGCAGCACGAGCAGCGCGACGCCGCTCATGGTGAGGAACAACCAGTAGACCGGCGAAAGGTAGTCGACCATCGTCGCGAAGCCGCCGCGCGTGTACGTGCCGAGCGCGACGAGCGCGAGCGACACGATGCTGATCGCGACGATCGCACGGTACGGCGTGCCGCGCTCGGCGTGCCAATGGCGCAAGTGGAACAGCGACTCCGTGTCGCGCGCGGCCGCATACGTCGTGCGCGCGCCCGCGATGAAGATCGCGTTCATCGAAGTGATCGACGTCACGGCCACCACGCCCACGATCGCGACCTCGCCCGGAACGCCGAGCACATGGCGCATGAGATCTGCTCCCGGCGCGTTGCTCGCGACGAACGCGTCGCGGCCGAGCCCGTGTAGGAAGGCCCAGTTGACGAGCAAGTAGAGCGCCGTCACGACGCTCATGCCGATCACGAGAGCACGCCGCATGCCGCGCTCCCGATCGCGCATCTCGGCCGATAGCGTCGCCGCATCGCTCCAGCCGCCGTACGCGAGAAAGACGTAGACGAGCGCGGCGCCCACCGAGATCGTCGAGAACGCGGGCGCGGTTGTCGCGCGCGCGCCCGCGCCTCCTAACGTCGCGGCGCTCGGCGCGGCCGGCGTGGCCGCCGACGCGAGCCAGAGTCCCGTGCCGCCGACGAGGAGCAGCCCGGCAATCACGACGAACATCAACGCGAGCTGCGTACCGATCCCGAAGCGCAGCCCCGCAAGGTTCAACGCCGCGAGCGCGACGATCGTCGCGGCTGCGATGGCCGCGCTGCCGTAAGGTCCGACGTCCGCGATCGCCGCGAGGTAGTCGCCGAAGCTGAACGCGAGCATGGCCATCGAGCCCGTGTGGATCACGGCGAATCGCGACCACGCGAACAGGAACCCCGCCTCGGCGCCGTAGGCTTTGCGCAGGAAGAAGTAGTCGCCGCCGGGATCGGGGAACGCGGCCGCGAGCTCGGCGAAGCAGAGCGCGCCGGCGAGCGACATCGCTCCGCCGAACACCCAAAGCGCGAGCACTCCCGCGTCTGCGGCCAAGTCGACCGCGGCCGCGAGAGGCGTGGATTTGAAGATGCCGGCGCCGATCACCATGCCGACGCAGACGGACACCGCGTGAGCGACGCCGAGCCGACGCCGCGGCGCGACCTGCGCGCTCGGCAGCGCGCTCACCAAGGCGTGACTAGGTTCGCCTTCTCGCTCTCACACGCCGCAGCCGCAGGCTGCACTTTGCCGCGCAGCGAGAAGACTTCGGCGCGTGCGCTCGCGATGTCGGTCTCGAACTCGGGCGCGCCGTGCAGCGCCGCGACCAATGCGCTCGCAGTGATCCGGCCGCCCTCGATGTCGGTGTAGTAGTGCACGCCGCAGACGACGCGGCTCTCGCCGTATGCGCGGCCGCGCTGCATGATCGCGTCCGCGTGCGAGGGATCGATCTCCGCAAGCAGCAACGCGTACAGCCATCCGGTCGCCGCGTGACCAGACGGGTACGCGGGGCTCGCCGTGAGCTCCTCCGACGGCATGACGCAGATCGGGCCCTCGTGCTCGGCAAACGGCCGCGGCCGCTTGTACGCGTCCTTCGCCGCGCCGATCAGCGGGAACAAGTCCGCGGACGAGCGCACGAGCACCCGCGTGAGCGCAGGTGCGTCGACCGAGGAGAAATCGGCGCCGGCCGAGCAACCGAAATCTGCCAGCAGCGCCTTGAGATTGATCCGATCGTCGTTCGCCGCGAGCTGCCAGCGCGGGCTGTTCTCGAGCTTGCGAGTCTCTTCGAAGATCGCCGCGTCAGCGACCGCGAGCGGAGTGCCCGCCGCGGGCGGCGGGGGCAAGAACAGGCGGTAATCCGGCAACCGTTGCTCTCCGAGGTAGCCGCCTAGCGGGGGCCTGCGCGACACCTCGGACGTCGCGGGCGCGCCGCCCGACGCGGCGGGTGGCGGCGCTTTCGCCTGCGCGACGCGCGAGGGCTGCGAGCGCGGCGCGGGCTGCTGCGCATCGGCACTCGCGACCAGGGCTGCGATCAGCGCGCTCGCCGCAACGGTTGCGAGAAGCCGGAAACTCGCAGCCACTCGAGGTCGCAACGTCATAGCGATCGGTCTCGTTCTCCAGAGCTGCGGCGATTGTGCCTCGTCGCGTTGGCGGCCGCCAACTGTCCACGCGCGCGTGCTGGCCGCGGCGGCGCGCGTGCGCTAGTGTCGTGCGCGTACGCGACCCAAGCGCGTGCACGGGGGAAGTCATGACGCGAGTCGCGCTCGTTGTGCTGGTGCTCTCGATCGCAAGCGTGCTGAGCGCCGCGGCGCAGGCGCCCGAGACTGTGCTCGTGAACGGCAAGATCGTCACGCTCGACGCACGCTCGAGCGTGCAAGAAGCGCTCGCTATCCGCGACGGCAAGATCGCAGCGCTTGGCCGCAGCGTCGACGTTCGCAAGCTCGCGGGACCGGCGACTCGCATCGTCGACCTCGGCGGCCGCACGGTAATCCCGGGCCTCATCGACTCGCACCTGCACGCGGTCCGCGCCGCGCTCTCGTTCACGAGCGAGGTGAACTGGATCGGCGCGCGCTCGCTGTCCGAAGCGCTCGCGCGGATCGGCGCCGCGGCGCGCGCGCGCGAACCAGGCGCGTGGCTGATCGTCGCCGGCGGCTGGAACGAGCTGCAGTTCGCGGAGCGGCGGCGGCCGACGCAAGCCGAGCTCGAGGCCGCGGCACCGGGCAGCCCGGTCTACGTGCAGCTCGGCTACGGTTGGGCGCTATTGACGGACGCGGGGCTCGCGAAGCTCGGAATCAAAAGCGACGCCGATGTCCCGGCCGGCGGCAAGCTCGAGCGCGACGCTTCGGGTAAGCCGACCGGCGCGATCACGGGCGGCAACAACGCGATCGTCGCGCTGTTCGACCGCCTGCCGCGGCCGACGTACGCCCAGCAG
>Ga0070667_100002346_pt1 | contig 16584 bp, 14 predicted proteins | sample KBSS33metaG_FD_64659 | JGI IMG/M metagenome (GOLD analysis project Ga0070667, IMG submission 64659) | Switchgrass rhizosphere microbial communities from Kellogg Biological Station, Michigan, USA - KBS S3-3 metaG | ecosystem: Host-associated > Plants > Roots > Rhizosphere > Soil ... | reverse complement strand
CGACATGGTCATCGGCGACATGGACTCTGTGTCGGAGCAGGCGCTGCGCGAGGCCAAGGAAGTTGTCGTGCACGCCTATCCGGATGGTCGCGCTCCAGGCCTGCTCCGGGTGCGCGACATGGCCATCGAACCAGTGGTATTCCCCGCGGTCGGTACCAGCGAGGATCTTGCGCTGCTGCTAGCCGACTGCAACAAAGCAGAACTGATCGTCAGCGTCGGTACGCATGTCACGCTGGCGGAGTTTCTCGATCGTGGCCGAGTCGGCATGGCGTCGGCTTTTCTGACCAGGCTTCGCGTCGGTGGCAAGTTGGTCGATGCCAAGTCGGCGAGCCAGCTCTACCGCAGCAGGATCTCCGGCGCGGCGCTCATCATGCTGGTCTTGGCGTTTCTCGTGGCATTGGTCGTCGCGATCTCCGTATCCGATAGCGCGCAGGCCTATCTCGACCCCTTCGCCCGCTACTGGCACAGTTTCGTTCGGCAGATTCAGGATTTCTTCTAGTGATCAACTTTCGTTACCACCTTGTCTCCCTGGTCGCGGTATTCCTGGCGTTAGCGCTGGGCATCGTGGTAGGAACAACGGCACTCAACGGCCCCATCACCAAAGACCTTCGTACCCAGGTGGACTCGCTGAAGAAGGACCGGGCCTCCCTTGCTGAGCAGGTGAAATCCTTGCAGGGCCAGGTCGGCGATACCGACAAATTCGCCAGCCGTTTTGGTGCCAAAGTCGTCGCGGGTACGTTGACCGACCAGCAGGTCCTGATACTCGGTCTTCCCGATGCGCGCACTGACATCAAAGATGCCCTGGCCCAGCAAATCACTGCTGCTGGTGGCACCGTGGCTGGCCGCTTGCAACTCACCCCCGATTACAGCGACCCTAAGCGACAAGGCGACCTCAAGGCCTTAGTTACAGGTGGCACGCAACCCATCGGGCTCGATCTGCCCAACACTGACGACCCAGGAACGCTCGGCGGCGCGTTACTGGCCTTCGTCCTCCTCGGCCAAGGGCAAGTTACTGATCTTCAACAAGTCATCACCAGCCTTGCCGGGCTGCACATGCTGCGTGACGAGAGCAGCAAGACCGTCACCTCAGCCAAGCTGATCGCGGTCGTCGCGTCGAAGAACCTCGCTGGTGAGGATGACGTGGCCGGTACGCAACTCGCCCTGATCGGACAGTTGCGCACCAAAGGCGCGCATCTAGTGGTCATTGGCGATTCGCCGACGGCAGCCAAGGGCGGCATCATCGCCCGGATCAACGCCGACGACTCGCAACGCAGCGCCGTGGCGACAGTCGATGACGCCGACACCTCGCTCGGGTCGGTGTCCGCTGCGCTGGCTTTGGCAGGCGCAGCAAAGTCTCAAGTCGGTCATTACGGCACTAGCCCAGGTGTGGACGGGTTGTTCCCGGAAGTCACCAAATAGCGATCTTGCTGACAGCTTCCTGTGTCGTGCATGGCGCAGCCCAGAGACGTGTTAGCGTGAACTTCCGTGGATCAGCCCGTTACAAAGCATCTTTTCGTCACTGGAGGCGTTGCCTCTTCTCTTGGCAAGGGGCTCACGGCTAGCAGCCTGGGTAGCCTGCTGAAATCGCGTGGACTCCGGGTCACCATGCAGAAGCTCGACCCCTATCTCAATGTCGATCCCGGCACTATGAACCCGTTCCAGCACGGTGAAGTCTTCGTCACTGAAGACGGTGCTGAGACCGACCTGGATATCGGCCACTACGAGCGTTTCCTCGATACTGACCTGGTCGCCGACGCTAACGTGACGACCGGGCAGGTGTATTCATCGGTGATCGCCCGGGAACGGCGCGGGGAGTATCTCGGCGATACCGTTCAGGTGATCCCGCACATCACGAACGAGATCAAGGCGCGCATTCGTGGCATGGCGTTGCCGGATGCGAACGGTCAGGCGCCGCACGTTGTCATCACCGAGGTGGGCGGCACCGTCGGTGACATCGAGTCGCTGCCCTTCCTGGAGGCGGCGCGGCAGGTGCGTCACGAAGTGGGGCGGGAGAACTGCTTCTTCCTGCACGTCTCATTGGTGCCTTACCTTGCACCGTCAGGTGAGTTGAAGACCAAGCCGACCCAACATTCGGTCGCTGCGTTGCGCAGCATCGGTATCACTCCGGACGCCCTGGTCTGCCGAAGTGATCGAGACGTCCCTGAGGCGATGAAGCGCAAGATCTCGTTGATGTGCGACGTCGATCGCGAAGCGGTGATCTCCTGCGCCGACGCCCCGAGCATCTACGAAATTCCCCGCGTTCTGCACCGCGAAGGCCTGGACGCCTATGTCGTTCGACGCCTTGGACTGCCGTTCCGGGATGTGGACTGGGCGGTGTGGGGGGACCTGCTCGACCGGGTGCACAATCCACGCCACGAGGTGACAGTTGCGTTGGTCGGTAAGTACATCGACCTGCCGGATGCTTATCTCTCCGTGACCGAGGCGCTGCGTGCGGGCGGATTTGCGCGCAGAACAAAGGTGAATGTTGTCTGGGTTCCCTCGGATAGTTGCGAGACGCCCAGTGGGGCGGCCGCAGCGCTGGGGCACGTCGACGCGATGGTGGTTCCGGGTGGTTTCGGTGTGCGCGGCATCGAAGGCAAGGTCGGTGCCATCCGCTATGCCCGCGAGAATGGCTTGCCGACGCTGGGTCTGTGTCTTGGACTGCAATGCATGGTGATCGAAGCGGCGCGCAACCTCGCCGGTATCGAAGGAGCAAACTCTGCCGAGTTCGATCCGGACACCGCCGAGCCAGTGATCTCGACGATGGCCGACCAGATCGACGCGGTCGCAGGCAACGCCGATCTAGGCGGAACAATGCGGCTCGGGAGCTATCCGGCGGAACTTGCTGCGGGTTCTGTCGTAGCGACGGCCTACGGAACGACCTCGGTCACCGAGCGGCACCGCCACCGCTACGAGGTGAGCAACCGTTACCGCGAGCGGCTGACAGCCGCCGGGCTGCGGATTAGTGGTACTTCGCCGGATGGGCGTCTCGTCGAGTTCGTAGAGCTGCCTGAAGAGGTGCACCCATACTTTGTCGCTACACAGGCTCATCCGGAGCTGAAGTCCCGCCCGACTCGTGCGCATCCACTTTTTCGCGGTCTTGTCGATGCGGCGCTACGTTACAGCGCCGCGGCCAGGTTGCCGGTGGAGCTGCCCGGTGAATTCGACGAAGAGCGACCGGCGCTGGATGAGGAGTCGGTGATGAGTTCGCCGGCATCAGCGTGAGCGACCATCAGGAAAATGCCGGAGAACACTATCCGGTACTTTCCTCGACCAACGTCTTTCGAGGACGGGTGATCACCGTCCGCACCGACGAGGTGCGGATGAGCGACGGCAGTACCGCTATCCGGGAAGTGGTCGCTCATCCGGGAGCCGTCGCGGTCGTGGCGCTCGATGATGACGACCAGATCGTCATGGTGAACCAATATCGTCACCCGGTGGGGCGGACTCTCGATGAGTTGCCGGCTGGTTTGCTGGACGTTCCCGGCGAGGCCCCGTTAGCGGCGGCACGGCGAGAACTGTTCGAAGAAGCAGGGCTGACGGCGCGACGTTGGGACTTGCTGCTCGACGTGCACACCTCGCCTGGCATGTCTGACGAGATGATTCGCATCTTCCTCGGCCGCGAACTTGCTGAGGTGGATCTTGCTGAGCGTTTCACGCCGGAGGCTGAAGAGATCACCATGACAGTGCACCGCATGCCCTTGACCGAGGCAGTACGTCGAGCCCTTAGTGGCGGGATCACCAACGCCGCAGCGGTGGCGGGCATTCTCGCGACAGCCGCGGCCAAGGCAGACGACTGGAAGTCGCTGCGTGGTGTCGGTGGACTCGACCGTCCTCGCTCCATGACGTAGCCATGAGCGAAGCGAGGGTCGCGACGGTGCTGGCGACCTACTTGGATCACTTGGTGGTCGAGCGGGCGGTTGCTACCAACACCCTGCTCTCCTACCGTCGGGATCTCGGCCGTTACGAAGACTTCCTGGCAGCGGCGGGTGTGCAGAACTTTGCTGATATCTCCGCGACAACGGTCAGCTCGTTCTTGGCTCATATTCGTAGCGGTGACGAGAACCATCCAGCTTTGTCGGCATCTTCTGCCGCAAGGACCATCATCGCAGTGCGCGGGCTACACCGTTTCGCGCTGCGAGATGGCCTCGTAGACATCGACGTTGCTGCGGAGGTCCGACCGCCAACCGCGGCGCGGCGTCTCCCCAAAGCGATCAGCCTTGACGACGTCGAACGGCTTCTTGAGGCAGCGAGCATCGGCGACGGAGCGCTGCCGCTGCGTGATCGTGCGTTACTTGAGGTTCTTTACTCGACTGGGGCACGAATCTCTGAGGCAGTAGGTCTCGCCGTCGATGACGTAGACCGCGAGGGGCGCAGCGTGCTACTCCGCGGCAAGGGGGGCAAACAACGTCAGGTGCCGATCGGCTCGTACGCGCTCTCTGCGTTGGAGGCCTACTTGGTGCGGGCCCGCCCGGAGCTGGCGGCGCGAGGCCGCGGCACGGTGGCCGTTTTCTTGAATGCCAGGGGTGGGGCATTGTCACGTCAGTCCGCGTGGACGGTGCTCCGCTCGGCCGCTGAGAAGGCGGGCATACGTGTGGTGATCTCGCCACATACCCTGCGACATTCGTTCGCCACACACCTACTTGACGGCGGCGCCGATGTGCGAGTTGTCCAGGAATTATTGGGGCATTCGTCAGTCACGACCACCCAAATTTACACGCTCGTCACGGTCGACAAGCTTCGAGAAATCTACGCCGCGGCGCACCCGCGGGCTCTGGGCTGAGGCCATGGCCATGAGGTAGCCTGCCCATAGAAGCGATCAGCAGCTAGGGAGTCTTGACTACGAATGGCTAAGTCGACAAAGAGCGGTGCCGACTCGTCCCAGCTTTTCAGCATTGCTACGTCCGACGACGCCGAAGGTGCGAAGTCCGTAGACCCCGCAGCGGTGCGCCCTAAGCGCAAGCTCATCACTCCCGCTCCGGTCGAGCGCCACGGCCCGGCTCGGGTAATGGCGCTGTGTAATCAAAAGGGTGGCGTCGGCAAGACAACCTCGACCATCAACTTGGGTGCGGCGCTGGCCGAGTTCGGTCGCCGTGTCTTGCTCGTTGACTTCGACCCGCAGGGTGCGTTGTCAGTCGGTCTCGGTGTGCAGCCACACCAGCTGGACCGCACGACCTACAACTTGCTGATGGAACGCGACGTCAGTATCGACGATGTTCTACTCAAGACCAGCGTTGTCGGCCTGGATCTGCTGCCCAGCAACATTGATCTTTCGGCGGCCGAAGTGCAGCTGGTGGGCGAGGTTGCGCGCGAACAGGCATTGGCTCGAGTACTTGCGCCAGTGATGGACGACTACGACTTCATTCTTATCGACTGCCAACCCTCGCTCGGTCTCTTGACAGTGAACGCGCTGACTGCCGCCGAGGGCGTGATCATCCCGTTGGAGTGCGAATTCTTCAGCCTTCGCGGTGTCGCGTTGCTGATCGACACGATCGAGAAGGTCAAGGAGCGGCTGAACCCAAAGCTGCGTCTCACCGGCATCTTGGCCACGATGTACGACGGCCGGACCCTGCACGGACGTGAAGTATTCGCCCGAGTTCTTGAGGCTTTTGGTGACATCGTGTACGACACGGTGATCGCACGTACCGTTCGATTCCCCGAGACGACCGTGGCGGGGGAGCCGATTACGACCTGGGCCTCGTCTTCGGCGGGTGCTCAGGCATACCGCAACCTAGCTCGCGAAGTTATCTCTCGATGAGGCGTCTGACAGTGAGACGCGACGGCGATATGCCCGTGCTGTTAGTGCAGTACGAAGGCGCGCTGATCTCCGCCCTGTATTTTGCAGCGAAGCAACACAGTGAAGCGAAGCGAAAGGCCAGCCGATGAGCCGTAGAACTGCACTCCCAGGAGCCGCGGAACTTTTCCGCACCACGTCGGCGGAGCCGGCAGAGGCTCCGGTTCCGCTCACCCGTGCGCGTTCGGTGGACAACCGTGCGGTGGCGGCGCAGCCTGACCTGGATCGCGAAGCGACTGAGCTTGAGGAACAGGTGACCTTGTCAGCTGTTGCCGAACCTGCCCCTGCGCCGGTCAAACGTTCCATGGGTGTGCGCGAGGTGGTGTCATCGGGGCGTGCTCCCCGCCCGGCAGCAGTGCGCGCCACACGGCGTGTTCGCCCTGGCGCAGATCGCTCGCCGTCTGGTCGTGAACGTCACGAAGAGAAAATCACTGTCTACTGTTCGCCGGAAGAACTGCTTGATCTGGAGACCGCTCGCCTGCATCTGCGTGCCGAGCACGGTTTAGCGGTAGATCGGGGACGGATCGTCCGCGAGGCGTTGGCCGTGGTGTTGGCAGATTTGGAATCGAAAGGTGAGTCGTCGATCATCGTCCGGCGTCTGCGTGAGGCGTGATCGACACAGCGCCCCCAGCGGAGACCCCGACGGAGCTCATCGATTCCAAGGCCCCTAGTGACGAGGCATTTTCGGTCACACTCGTCAATTTCGAAGGCCCGTTCGACCTCCTGCTGAGTCTTATCGCCAAGCGTCAACTCGACGTCACCGAGGTAGCACTTTCACAGGTTACCGACGATTTCATCGCGTATCTGAGTCGCTCGGATGAGTGGGATCTCGGCCAGGCCACCCAGTTCTTGGTGATCGCCGCGACTCTCCTAGATCTCAAGACTGCTCGGCTACTTCCCGCTGGGGAAGTAGAGGACGAAGAGGACCTCGCGCTGTTGGAGGCGCGGGATCTGCTTTTTGCGCGACTGTTGCAGTACCGCGCGTACAAGCTCGCTGCTGAGTACTTCGGTGAGCTGGAGCGTGCACAGTCCGTCCGTCATCCGCGATCGGCGGGTCTTGATGAAATCTTCGGCAGCGTCGTTCCTGAGGTAGTTGTCGGGGTGACGCTGGAACGCTTCGCCACCATCGCTGCCATTGCGCTCGCGCCGCGGCAAGCACCCGTGGTGGCGACTGATCACGTGCATGCGGTGCGAGTAAGCGTTCACGAGCACATGCAGATCATGCGAAGCCGGATCCAGCAACAGGGTGCCCTGACATTCCGCGCACTCGTCGTCGATTGCGAATCGACGTTGGAGATCGTCGCGCGGTTCCTCGGATTGCTGGAGCTTTACCGTGAAGGCAGCGTGGCCTTTGATCAGGCGGCGGCGCTCTCCGAGCTGCGAGTGCGGTGGGTCGCCTCGTCCACGCCTCCGGCACCCGAGGACGATAGTTCTCGAACTGTAGATGAGGAGTACGCGTGAGCGAATCCGAAGCGACCAATATGGCCGCGACGACGACGGCTACCGCGACTGCGGCGTCCATCGACGACGAACGAGAAGTTGGCCATGAGGAAAATGGCCACGAGCAAGGCGAAGGCCAGAGCGAGCAGGCCGATCTCGTCGTGGACAGCGTCAATGCGGATGTTCGTGAGGAGGGCAACGATTCGGTTGAGGTTGAGGCCTCGACCGAGGTTCCCAAGCTGGACCTCAGTGAACCGCATTTGCTGATGGCTGCGATCGAGGCGATCTTGTTCGTCTCCGACGCGCCTGTCGCCGCGGTCCAGCTCGCCAGTGCGTTGGATCAGCCCGAAGACGGTGTGACCGCTGCGTTGGCTGCGATCGGAGCCAACTTGGCTGAGCGGGGGAGTGGCCTTGAACTACGGGCGGCGGCTGGCGGTTGGCGCCTCTACACCCGTGCCGATCTGCACGGCTGTGTAGAGACATTTCTTCTGGAGGGCCAGCAAAGCAAGCTCAGTCAGGCTGCCTTGGAGACCCTCGCTGTGGTGGCCTATCGGCAGCCGGTAACGCGGTCGCGAATCTCGGCGATTAGAGGCGTCAACGTCGACGGTGTCGTGCGCACCTTGCTCAATCGTGGCCTGATCGTCGAAGCGGGTACCGACTCAGAAACCGGCGGCGGGCTATACCGTACTTCAGAGTTGTTCCTCGAACGGATGGGTCTGAACGATCTCTCCGAGCTTCCGTCTCTAGCTCCACTCCTGCCTGAGCTGGATACCATCGAAGTCGATTAACCGTAAACCGTAGAGTGAGACATATGGCCCCAACGGACGACTTTGCTTCCCCTGATGCTGAAGGCATACGCCTCCAGAAGTTGCTTGCAGCCGCAGGCCTTGGCTCCCGGCGCAAGTGCGAAGAACTTATCGCTGAAGGACGCGTCACTGTAGACGGTCAGACCGTTGTCCTCGGGGCTCGTGTAGATCCGGCCGTATCCGTGGTCAGACTCGACGGAGAACGCTTGAACTTGTGTCCTGACCTGGTCTATTTGGCTTTAAACAAGCCCGTGGGCGTCCTCAGCGCCATGTCTGATGATCGCGGGCGTCCGACAGTCGCTGACTATGTGGCCGATCGGGAAGAGAGTCTCTTTCATGTCGGTCGCCTGGATGCTGATACCAGCGGTCTGTTATTGCTGACTAACGATGGAGAATTCGCTCATCGCCTGATGCACCCCTCCTTTGAGGTTATGAAGACCTACGTTGCGAAGGTGGATGGCACGGTGCGAGGTGATCTGGGGGCAACGTTGCGTGCGGGAGTGCAGCTGGATGACGGCCCGGCCTCTGTGGATAACTTCCGGATCATGCAGTGCTCCGCCGGCCAGTCGCTGGTCGAATTGTCGTTACACGAAGGACGCAATCGGATAGTGCGGCGGCTGCTTGCCGAAGTAGGACACCCTGTTGTTGAGCTCGTGCGCGTAGCCATTGGGCCGGTGCGGTTGGGCGGTCTGCGCAGCGGAGCCGTTCGGGAGCTAAGTCGAGATGAGCTTTCAGCGTTACATGCTCTTATCGATAAAGAGCTTCAAGAGTAAACCGCTCTGCCGGCTTGTCTGCCTAGTCGATCGCGCAGGGCTATCTAGGACCGGCCGAGCAGATATGGCTTAATCGTTGTCCATATTTCTAGTTAAATCGACTTATCACTGTGGTTCCGCGTTGCGCTCGACTAGGGGCGGGGTGTGCGAAGGGATGACCGGGGCTGCGGACTGGCAGAACGGGGTGCGTTCGAGCAACTGCCGGCGTGACCATGCACGCGCCGCTATGAGGCGAGCGATCGTTCGGGCGACGGGGCAGCGCTCAGGTGAAGCTTGCCGAAGTACGCGGTATTTAAAGGGGACTCCTTGCGTGAGGGGTTGCCAGATTCCGCTAATAGAAAGAAAGCGCTTTGTCGATATAGTGCTGTTAATGCGGGAATCCTGGTGCTGGTCAGTGGGTAGCTTTGTCGCTTTATCAGTAGAGCGGCCTAGCTGTGCAGCGATAAAGCGAGGTATCACTTAGTCAGGTAAGTCAGAGACCGGCAAATACGTAACTCGATTGATCGACCTGACGCTAGATCGATGGAAGAGCAAAGAGCTAAGCAGAGAACAACACTTAGTGATGTCGCTATGAAGCAATTGCGCGATGAAGCGTTAGGCTGCTTAAGTTCAAAAACGGTTAAGTACTACAACGGCATAACGAGGAAGCGACCGATCGTTAGCGCGCTGCCGGTGGGACCTCGGCTGGCATCGGTAGTTCGCAGCGAGCTGTGCGTTTCGCAGTGAGCTGCTGGTGGCGGCAGGAATTCGCGTGTCGGCCGGCCTTGCCAGAAGAGACTCGGTGGCGTGACAACTCAATAGGGGACCGCCTGCGACAAAGCAACTCTTCAGTCTGGACTTGCGGCCGGGAAGTCCAGACCGAGTGAGGCCCGGTGTCGGTGTCGCTAACGGCTCGCTGGAGCGAGTGTTGCGCCATTCGGCCGGCGGTAATGCGACCAGCTGTAAATAGGTCGCGCGGATCGAGGAATCGCCGGGCAGGCAAGTGAGCGCTATGACAGTGGGTAGAGGTTGAGAGCCCTAAATCGTCAGATATCAGACAAAAGCTGACGAGGCGGAGCCCGTAGGTCTCGGGCAACGGGACCGGCAGACGGTGCTGTGGGCCGGCGTGGTCTCCGATAGCCCGTACAAGCCCGCAGCTAAGCAGGCGTTTGACGCATCTTTCACCGTATGTCCGGGAGCGACTCGACGGAGTTCACGGCTGATTAGGCAGTGACGCACTCAGTCGCAAGCCGGCTGATCTCTAGTTATGTCACTGATAAACGGATAGACCTAGGTCTAAGCATCAGTCGAAAATCTTCAAAATGCCTTACCCTCAGCCAGAAGCTAAGACTGATGAGGTCAAAGTGTCGATAACCTATGTCGTAGGCTGACTTGCTGTAGCTAAGAACGACTTGAAGGGTCACGACGTGGAATCGCCAGGCCGCGAGACAACGAACGCGGTCGCTGCGACCGTGCAAGCGTCGACGACCGCGCTTGACATTGCCCCCCAGCATGGTGGGGCGACGCCGCCCGGTGAAGTCATCGCACTCGACGGCCCATCGGGTACTGGCAAGTCCACGGTGGCGCGGGCTTTGGCGCGTCGACTAAGGATCGCCTACCTGGATACGGGGGCTATGTACCGCGCCGCCACCGTTGCCGTACTCGACGCAGGCGTCGACACGGCCGATTCGCAGCGGGTCGCCGAGGTGGTGGGCGCGGCGACCATCGCAGTGAGTACCGACATAGACGATCGGCGGACACGGCTCGGCCAGCGCGATATCAGCGAAGAGATTCGCGGTGACGCAGTGACGAGTGCGGTGAGTGCAGTGAGTGCGGTGCCTGCGGTGCGGGTCCAGCTCGTTGAACAGCAGCGCCGTCTCGTTGGCTCCGAGGCCGCGGTCGTCGAAGGGCGAGATATCGGAACGGTCGTGTTCCCCTCTGCCTTGTTGAAGGTCTATCTCACCGCGGATGTCGCTGAACGTGCTCGACGTCGATCGCTGCAGACGGCCGGTGACCTTGCTGACCTCGCCGCCGTTCAGCACGATCTGGATCGGCGAGACACCTTCGACAGCACTCGCACAGACAGTCCGCTATCACTGGCTCCAGATGCACAGGTCGTTGACACGACTCATTCATCAATCGATGAAGTTGTAAATCAACTTGTCGACTTATATCGGTCGCGTACCGCACAGGGCGCAACGGAAAGCTCCAGGTCCTCCTAATGCACGAATCGCACGCTTCTGAGTACGCCGAACCTGGACTTCTCTCCTCTGAAGGTGACCCTGACGAGACCACGGGAGAACTCCTGGCGGTTCCGGTGGTGGCGGTGGTTGGTCGGCCGAACGTCGGCAAGTCGACTTTGGTTAACCGCATCATCGGTCGGCGCGAAGCTGTCGTTCAAGACATTCCCGGAGTGACGCGCGATCGCATTCCTTATGACGCCATGTGGTCCGGGCGCAGATTCACACTTGTTGATACCGGTGGCTGGGAGCCTGACGCGGAAGGCATGCAGGCCCAGGTCTCCGCACAAGCCGAGCGTGCTGCCGCCACCGCCGACCTGATCTTGTTTGTTGTTGATGTCCGGGTAGGGGCGACCGAGACGGACCTGGTTGTTGCGCGTCGTTTGCAGCGTTCGGGTAAGCCGATCATTCTCATCGCGACGAAGGTGGACGACGAACGTGGCGAGATCGACGCCGCTGACTTGTGGTCGCTGGGACTCGGTGAGCCGCATCCAGTCAGTGGCTTGCATGGTCGCGGCAGTGGGGATCTGCTTGATGAAATTCTCCGGCAACTCCCCAACGCCCCGCTTGAGGTCGACGCCGAGCAAGGTCCACGGCGGGTGGCCCTTGTCGGACGTCCGAACGTGGGCAAGTCGAGCCTGCTGAATCGGATCAGCGGCGAGGAGCGCGCTGTCGTCGATTCTGTTGCGGGCACAACCGTCGATCCGGTCGATAGCCTGGTGGAACTCGATTCAGAGATTTGGAAATTTGTCGATACAGCAGGTCTGCGGCGTCGAGTGAAACAAGCCAGTGGCATGGAGTTCTATGCCAGCCTGCGCACCGCGAGTGCCATTGAGGCGGCTGAGGTGGCGATCGTCTTGCTGGACGCGTCAGCCCCAATCAGCGAGCAGGACCAGCGCGTCATCACCGAAGTAGTGGACGCTGGCCGCGCCTTGGTGTTGGCCTTTAACAAGTGGGATCTGGTGGACGAAGACCGCCGTTACACCCTTGAGCGTGAGATCGACCGGGACCTAGCGCGACTCCAATGGGCGCCGCGAATCAACGTCTCGGCCAAGACCGGACGTGCGGTGGAGAAGCTCGCTTCTGCACTACGTCAAAGTCTCCAGTCGTGGGATCGGCGGATCTCCACTGGGCAGCTCAACAGCTGGCTCAATGAGGTCATTGCTCAGACGCCTCCGCCTGCTCGTGGGGGCAAGGCGCCCCGCGTGCTGTTCGCAACGCAGGCCGACACAAGGCCGCCTCGCTTCGTCTTGTTCACCACGGGGTTCATCGAGGCAGGCTACCGCCGCTTCATTGAACGCAAACTCCGTGAGGACTTCGACTTTGTTGGCACGCCGATTGAAATATCCATTCGGGTGCGTGAACGCCGAGGCAAGCCGAAATAGTCGACCCTAGATAAATGCATGTCGCCGCTGCGATACAGTTGCACGCGGTTTTTTTGCGGGACGTGGCGCAGCTTGGTAGCGCACCTGACTGGGGGTCAGGGGGTCGTGGGTTCGAATCCCGCCGTCCCGACAAATGTCGGTCTATGCGAAGTCTCCGACCAACTCGTGTGAGGCTCAGTAAGCCCGGGCTTGCAAGCGTTTCTTCGGTGGCTTGGTGGCTCGCCCAGGCCTCCCCAAACGCAGGTTGAAGTCATTTCATCGAAGGTTGCCTGCCGAGTCATCAGGGGTTTTCGCGTACTGTCTCCAAACTTCGGTAGTGCTGCTGAGAAGTAGGGAGATCGTCGAACGAGGCATGGAGTGTGTGCTCCGCGATGTGCTTGGTTTCAACTTTGAGTGAGCCAAAGACGGTCAAGGTCATGAGGCAGCGTGTGGCAGGTGTGGCAGCGAACCCGCTGCCACACCTCCCGCTGGGAACGGGTTCCACCCGGACACATTCAGATAACGAGGCGCGGGAGCGATATTTCGTACATCGAACCGCCGTGTTGTAGGGCACATGTCTTTTTCAGATTTGGTGTGAAAAGCTCAAGCCTGCCTGGCCAACGAACAGGGCCGCAGGCAATGGGATTGAGCGGGGGGGCCGCTAAGCGTGGTGGGGCTCCCGTTAAGTTCTGAGTAAATCTTGTGGGCTTCGGCGCTGCCGGGCCTCATGTTCCGCACATTTTGCAGGTGCCGCACGGTCGGTCTGGTTGAGGGAGAAATTGATGCGTCGAGCAACGAAGCTTTCGCTGAGTGCAGTGGCTGTGGTAGCCGTAGCCACCGGTATCACGGTTGCGAGTGTCACGAAGGTTGACAAGCACGACAAGCAGCCAGCATCGGCTGCTGCGGCTGACCCGATCGCACCGCTGAATAAGCTCAGCGCCAAGCTGACAGCGCTTCCAGATGTCACTCCGCGAGGCGATCAGTACCTCTACATGCAGATGCATACGCCTGGTACCGAACAGCTCAGCCAGTTCTGGCTGTCGATTGATGGCGCCCACGATGGCCTGATGATCCGGCCCGATGTTGCCGCGCAAACAAACACGAGCCCCAACATTCCTATGCCTGGTTGTGTCGCCGGCAAGCGGGCGGTGATTCGTGGCGATAAAAAATTAGCTATGACCGAACCGTGCGCACCGACGGTGGCCTTTACGCCCAGTTTGCCAACAGGTGAGGCCGCAATGACTTCGCTGCTTGAAAGCATGGGCGACGGCGGTTCAGCCACAAAACCGGATGCCCAAGATAAAGCCAATGCGCAGGGTGCTTACATCCTGGGCACGCTGGAGTTCACCTACCTTAGTCGTGGCCAGCGCATCGCGTTGGTTAATGCAGCTAAGCACTTACCAGGCCTCATTCTGAAGACCGACGCTACCGATGGCGCTGGACGGCCTGGTCTAGGGATTTCATGGGCACCGCCCGGAAATGTCGGTACACCAACAACCATCGTGCTCGATCCTGGCACTGGGCAGTACATGGGTACCCAGGGTGGCGACAGCGTGGTGGACGTGAAGATTGTCAACAGCGTCGGAGCGACGCAGTAGTCGTAACTACAGCTACGACACACCTAAGTCTTGGGGGAGACTAACTATGAAACGTATCAAGATTGCTTTGCGCCTATTGCTAGTCGCTGGTTGTGCATCGCTGGCCATTAGTGCGGATATACCCAACGCCTCGGCCTGGCGACCTTCGGATGACAACTACACGACCTACTGCTCAGGTTGTCAGTATGGCTACTTCCAGTGCTACACACCTGGCTGGGGTTGGTACGGGACTTACTATTCGAATACGCCGAATTTTAGTGCGGGCAGTAACGGCTCCTGCTACAAGAATGACTATGGGCTGCGAAATTGGGGTACGGCCTGCCTCCACTGCGATGTTGCCTACATCTACTACGGCGCGAACTACACGGGGGCGTATACACGCATCTCGAAGGGGTGGACTTGGGAAGATCCCTACACCGCGCAACATGACAATGGCCCGCCGCCGACCTTTGCTCTCGGATCTGGGCCGGGTCTTAACCAGTACGTCTGGGCTGGCGCCGGTTCAATGCACTGGGGCGGCTAGCTAGCAGCTCCAACGCTGGCCATCATCCAATATTTATTGGCAATTTTTCTTGAAGACATAGCGGGGGACGTCTCATGCGCAAAGTGCTGTTGTTGAGTGCTGCCATTCTGAGTGTGCTGGGCAGTGTTGTAGTTGCTGACGGTTCGGCAACTGGTGCACCAAGTAATGCAAAGGCTTCGAGCAATGGCCCCGGCTTACCACCGAACCAGCGTGCGGCGGTGCTCGGCAAGAACTGGCAGTCCAGTGCCGATCAGTCCTGGCAGCTGGTGCCGACCGATGCTGGTTTGACGGTGTTGCAGGCTAAAACTGCTGATGGTGCCGGCTGGAATGCGGTTGCCAGTTTGAGTGTGGCGGGTGTGGATAGCCGTCAGTGGGTGGGCAAGGCTTGCGTCCTCACCCATAGCCACACCTTGGCAGTGGCGTATGGGCCGGTGGAGTACATCTCGTTGGCAGCGCAGTTTGAGCGCGGTGCCTTTGCTGCACTGGTCAATCTCGACAGCGGTGTGGTTACTTCGTTGCCGCTGCGAACCTCGTTTGCTTATTTTTCACCGTCATGTGGCGCCGATGGCACAGCCACCTTTACGTCGTTCGGTACGGAAGAATCGGCAACATCGGTGACGACGGTTGATACTGTTGGCCATCTCAAGCCAGTGCTATCTGCTGTTGCTGGTGAAATTACGAGCGCGGTAACTGACGTACACGGCCAAAGTTTTGCAGCGATGGGCAACACCATCGTCAAACTCGACAAGGGCCGCGCCAGCGTGGTCAAGCCCTTGAACAGCGCACCGTATAACCTGCGCACTTCAACCAGCGGCGATCTGCTCTACACCGTGGACACCGTTACTACATCTGAAGTGCACGCCTTGGCCAACAACAAAGACAGCCTTATCGCTACTGCCACCCTGGGCGATGTAGCTCTTGGAACACTGGCCAGCGGAACGGTTGCTGTGCATGGCAAATCAGTTCGAGCAACCGGCAAACATGACGGCGTTGTGGTTTCGACAGTTGACCAAAGCATGCGGCCAAGTTTGACCGGTGAAAGTTACGCCAAGTTCGACGGCGCTCTCGGTGTGACGCCGAACGTGCACGCTGTTATTTCTAGCCCGAGTGGAGCAACGGCAACCGAAACCGTCACGCCAGACGTGCTAACCACCGCACCTGCTGCCCAGGCTTCGCCGGCCAGCGTGACACCAATGGTGACGACCTATACCTCGGCTACGACTGATGCGAATCTGCCGTGCGCTATCCAGCGCAACGACGTGAAAACTGAGGCGTATCAGCCGAGCCCAGCGCAAGTTGAGTGGGCAGTAGATCGTGCCATCTTGGGCTCGCTAAACACGTCGCGGGCTGCCAACTACCGAAATTACGGTTTGCCGGCGTACGCCGTCGAGTCGTGGTTTCCGGTTACACCGCTTAAGAATGGTGGCAGGGTTCCGCCGCAGATCATGCTGGGTATTTTGGCCAATGAGTCCAATCTCTGGCAGGCCTCGTCCCATGTCGGCCCCGGTGGTTACGGCAACGAACTGACCGGCAATATCTACGGGCAAACGACCGCACAGAATGGCGCGCAGTCTGGCACCATCGACTTCACCCAAGCCGACTGCGGCTACGGCATTGCACAGGTCACCGACAAAATGCGCGTTGGCCAGATGGATGCCACCAAGCAGCGCATGATCGCCCTGGACTACCAGGCCAACATCGCTATGGGCCTAAACATCCTTATTGGCAAATGGAATCAGCTCATGAGCTACCCCACGCCGATCAAGATGAACGATGGCGACCCTACGTGGATTGAGAACTGGTACGCCGCAGCGTGGGCTTACAACAGCGGTATGCAACCCAACGCAGCCAACGGCAATACCACCGGCTGCACCCCTGGGCCAACGTGCACTGACAGTGCTGGCAAATGGGGCCTGGGCTGGGCCAACAACCCGGCAAACTCGATCTACCCGCCTAACCGGCACATGTTCAACAGCGACGGTAGCGATCCTGCTACTCCTTATAAGTGGCCGTACCAAGAGCGAGTCCTCGGCTGGGCCGCTTACCCAATCTCCGAAGCCAGTGGCT
>Ga0070667_100002342_pt1 | contig 16594 bp, 17 predicted proteins | sample KBSS33metaG_FD_64659 | JGI IMG/M metagenome (GOLD analysis project Ga0070667, IMG submission 64659) | Switchgrass rhizosphere microbial communities from Kellogg Biological Station, Michigan, USA - KBS S3-3 metaG | ecosystem: Host-associated > Plants > Roots > Rhizosphere > Soil ... | reverse complement strand
GTTCTGGAACGTGATCGAGGCGAGCGTCTGGTTCTCGCTCTGGATCGGCACGCCTTCCTTGGCTTCCACCGCCTGGTGCAGGCCGTCGCTCCAGCGCCGGCCGGTCATCAGGCGGCCGGTGAACTCGTCGACGATCACCACTTCGGGCCTGCCGTCTTCGCCCGGCTGGACGACGTAGTGCTGGTCGCGGTTGTAGAGGTGCTTCGCGCGCAAGGCCGCGTACACATGGTGCATCAGCGTGATGTTGGCCGGGTCGTAGAGGCTCGCGCCCTCGACCAGCAGGCCGGCGTCGCGCAGCAGCTGCTCGGCGTGCTCGTGGCCGTCTTCGGTGAGGAAGACCTGGTGCGTCTTCTCGTCGACGGTGAAGTCGCCGGGGTCGATCACGCCTTCGCCGGTGCGCAGGTCGAGCTCGCCGATCTGCTTCTTGAGCTTGGGGACGACAGCGTTGATGCGCACGTACATCTCGGTGTGGTCTTCGGCCTGGCCGCTGATGATCAGCGGCGTTCGCGCCTCGTCGATCAGGATCGAGTCGACCTCGTCGACGATCGCGTACGAAAGGCCGCGCGCGACGCGGTCGGCGACGTCCTGCACCATGTTGTCGCGCAGGTAGTCGAAGCCGAACTCGTTGTTGGTGCCGTAGGTGACGTCGGCGGCGTAGGCGGCCTGCTTGTCTTCCCTCGACATGTTGGGCAGGTTCACGCCGACCGCGAGGCCGAGGAAGCCGTAGAGCCGCCCCATCCATTCGGCATCGCGCCGCGCCAGGTAGTCGTTGACGGTGACGACGTGGACGCCCTTGCCGGCGAGCGAATTGAGGTAGACGGGCAGCGTCGCCATCAGCGTCTTGCCCTCGCCGGTGCGCATCTCGGCGATCTTGCCGGCGTGCAGCACCATGCCGCCGATCAGCTGGACGTCGAAGTGGCGCATCTTCAGCGTCCGCTTGCACGCCTCGCGGACGGCGGCGAACGCCTCGGGCAGGAGCGCGTCGAGCGTCTCGCCGGCGCCGACGCGCTGGCGGAACTCTTCGGTCTTGGCGCGCAGCTCGGTGTCGCTCAGCTGCTCGAACGAGGCCTCGAGGGCGTTGACCTTCTGCACGACATGCCGGTATTGCTTGAGCAGCCGGTCGTTGCGGCTGCCGAAGATCGAAGTGAGAAGCTTGGGCAACATCGTGGCGAAGGAGAATGGAAGGGGCGGTTCGGGCCGCCGGGGATGCGGCAGCGCCGGCGAAGGCCGCGGGGGCCTGTTCGGAACTGCGGCCGGCCGGCCTGAATGCAAGGCGAAGGCACCGGCCGCTCGGCGCGAAAGAACCGCAAATTTTAGCAGCCGGGCCCGGCGGCTAGACTTTGCCGGTGCCGCCCAAGCCCGTTCCGCCCGCCGTCGCGATGCCCATCGCCGACGCGCTGCGCGCCAGCGCCCCGCTCGGCCGGCTCTCGGAGCGGCTGCGCCTGTCGAACGCCCTGTTCGCCGCCGTGGCCCCGCTCGTCCCGGCCGGGCTCGCCGGCGGGCTGAGCGCCGGGCCGGTCGACGACGAGGGCTGGTCGCTGCTGTGCGCCAATGCGGCCATCGCCGCCAAGCTGCGCCAACTCGTGCCGCACCTCGAGCAGAGGCTGCGCGAGGTCGGCCAGCCGGTCGCCGCGATCCGCGTCAAGGTGCAGCCGCGTTGACCGCGCTGCCGCCCATCGCCGCCCGCCGCCCGTTCGGCGCAGACGCGGAACTAGCCGTGTCGGCGCAAATCCGCCTTCAACCGTTGCCATCACCATGAACACGAACATGAATCGTCGCCGCTTCTCCGCCACTCTCCTGTCTGCCGCCGCCGCATCCGCGCTCGTCGCCGGCCGGCCTGCCTTCGCACAGGCCACCCCGGTCGAAGGCAAGGACTTCACCCGCATCGAACCGCCCCAGCCGCCGGGCGTTCCCGCCGGCAAGGTCGAGGTGCTCGAATTCTTCTCGTACGCCTGCCCGCATTGCAGCTCGTTCGAGCCGACGATCGAGGCCTGGGAGAAGCAGCTGCCGGCCGAGGTCGCCTTGCGCCGTGTCCCGGTGGCCTTCCTCATGAACGCCGACAACTTCATGCGCGCCTACTACGCTCTCGAGACGACCGGCGCCGTTCAGGCGATGCAGTTGAAGATCTTTCGCGCCATCCACATCGACCGCAAGCGCCTCGAGAAGGGCGAGGACATCGCCGCCTTCGTCGGCGCCAACGGCGGCGACGCGGACAAGTTCCTGGCGGCGTTCAAGTCGTTCTCGGTCAATACCTCGGTCGCCCGCGCCAAGAAGCTGATGGCCGACTACAAGATCGAGAGCGTTCCGGCGCTCGTCGTGCAAGGCCGATGGATGACGTCGCCGAGCCAGGCCGGCTCGTCGGAGCGCGCGCTGGCGGTCGTCGATCAGTTGGTCCAGCGGGTTCGCAACGGCAAGTAGCGCGCGCGGGCGAGCGCTAAACGCAGAAGTCCTGGGCGATGTTGCGCAGCAGGTAGACGAAGTCGACGAGCTGGTCGAACGCCATCGCGGCGTAGTCGGACTCGAACTCGGAGTTCCTCGTCGAGACGAGCCAGTTGTTGAGGAGCTCCTCCAGGAAGCCGGGCTTGCAGGCTCCCGGCTCGACCATCAGCGAGACCCGGGCGGCGTCGCGGGCGCCGACGGTCGCAGCCCCGTACGGCGCGCTGGCGCCCGCTTGCGTCGCGAACGCCACGCCCAGGGCAGCGAGACAAGCCAGGGGCGAACCCCGCCAGGATCGTTTCGATTGCGCCATGCCGTCCTCGCCAGGATGGACCTCGAGGAAGCCACCATAGCGAGGCGCTCGCGGCGAAGTCACTGGACTTTGGTGCAGTAGCCTGACAGCTCGCGGCGGGACAGACTTGCGCTTCTCCAGAAACCACACCTCGACCGGAGCCTCCATGGTCTCGAAAAGCTTCCTTTCGGCCGTCACCGTCGCCGCGATCGTGACCGCCTCGCAATCCGCGACTGCCCAGACGTCTGCACCCGCGGCGGCCCCCGAAACGCCGCCGCCCGTCACGCGCGAACAGCGCAAGGCAGACACGGCCGCCGCCAACAAGGCTGGCACGCTCACCCCCGCGGGACAGGGCGGCCCCGGCATGGCGACCCCCACCGGCTCGTCGATGACAAAGGCGGAGCGCAAGGCGCAGGCGCAGGCCGATGCCAAGGCGGGCAAGATGGCCGGCGCAGGCGATGCAGGAGCGGCCAAGACGATGACCCAGCCGACGACCAAGTCGACCAAGACCCGAGCCGAACGCAAGGCCGAGACCGCCGCCGCGAACAAGTCCGGCCAGATCAAGTCTGGCGAAGGGTCGTTCAAGTGACGTGAAGTTCGCGCCGCCGCGAGTCGCGGCGCGAAGTCATCACCGGCAGGCGTGACGCTCTGCGGTGCTGCCCGTGTCGTTGCAGCGAATGCCGGACGAGCCGGTCGCGGGGCCGGGCGTGACAGCACAGCCGGCGACCAGACCTGCGCCTGCGCAGAGGCAAGCGAGCAGGGTCAGCAACATCCAGCGTGTGGTACGCATCTCGCCAGCTTGCCACAGCTTCGACGAGCACGCGCAGCGTCAACCGCGCCCGTGCCCGGGTGCTGGACGCGGTCCGCCACGGCAATGGCTCGGGGATGCGAGTTGACGGCCATCAACCGCGTCCGTCGCGCGCCCGGGGACACTGGCATTCCTCGCCGCAAGGACTGCCCGTGCACGACCCCATCCTGGTGACGATCGACCGCAGCGCGACGTCCGGCGCCGCAACCTGCCTGAACATCGTCATGGCGCAGTTGCGCCACCACCGCGGGCAGGTTCGCGACGCTCCGGGGAACAAGACGCCGTCGAATCGCCGATGAGCGTCCGGCACCTCGACCGGCTCCTCGAGCCGCGCTCCGTCGCCCTCGTCGGCGCCTCGGCCCGGCCCGGCAGCGTCGGCGCCACGGTGTGGCGGAACCTGCGCGCGAGCGTCTTCGCCGGGCCGATCTTCGCCGTCAACCCGAAGCACGCCACGCTCGACGGAGTGCCCTGCCACGGCCGGCCCGAGGACCTTCCCGAAGCGCCCGATCTCGCCGTCATCTGCACACCGCCGGCGACGGTGCCGGCGCTGATCGATGCCTTCGGCCGACTCGGCACGCGTGCCGCGATCGTGATGAGCGCGGGCCTCGATCCCTGCGCCAAGCAGGCGATGCTCGACGCGGCGCGCCCTCACGTCCTGCGCATCCTCGGCCCCAACTGCATCGGCCTGCTGACGCCCCGCCTCGGCCTGAACGCGACCTTCGCCCACACCGATGCGCGCGCCGGCGACATGGCTTTCGTCTCGCAATCGGGCGCGCTGGTCACGGCGGTGCTCGACTGGGCGCAGGCGCGAAGGATCGGCTTCTCGACCGTGGTCTCGCTCGGCGAGCGCGCCGACGTCGACTTCGGCGACCTGCTCGACCATCTCGCCAGCGACGCGCAGACGCGATCGATCCTGCTCTACATCGAATCGATCGAGGCGCCGCGCAAGTTCATGTCGGCGGCGCGCGCGGCGGCGCGCAACAAGCCGGTGATCGTCGTCAAGGCCGGTCGCGCCGGCAGCGGCGTCAAGGCGGCGGCGTCGCACACCGGCGCGCTCGCCGGCTCCGACATCGTCTTCGACGCCGCCATCCGGCGCGCCGGGATGCTGCGCGTCGACACGCTGCAGGACCTGTTCATGGCGGCCGAGACGCTGGCTCGCTTCGCCGGCAACCGCGACGAGACGCTCACGATCATGACCAACGGCGGCGGCGCCGGCGTCATGGCCGCCGATGCGGCGGCGCTCGCGGGCGTGGCGCTCGCCGGGCTCGGCGCCGCCACGCGCACGGCGCTCGATGCCAAGTTGCCGCCGACGTGGTCACACGCCAACCCGATCGACATCATCGGCGACGCGCCCGTCGGCCGCTACAGCGAGACGCTGCAGGCGGTGCTGACCGATCGCGACGCCGGCGCGGTTCTCTTCCTGCACGCGCCGACGGCGATCGTTCGCAGCGACGAGATCGCACGCGCCTGCGCGCCGCTCGTGCGCGACGCTCCCGGCCGGGTGATGGCGTGCTGGCTCGGCGATCGCGCCGTCGCCGAAGCGCGCAGCGTCTTCGTCGAGGCCGGCGCGGCGGACTATGCGACTCCCGAGGAAGCGGTGCGCGCCTTCGCGATGCTCGCCACCTACCGGCGCAACCAGGCGCTCCTGCTCGAGGCGCCGACGGCGAGCGAGAACGGGCCGCCCCAGCTCGCGGCCGCCCGCGCCATCGTCGAGCGCGCGCTCGCCGACGGCCGCGACATGCTCGACGAGCTCGAGGCGAAGGCGCTGCTGCGCGCCTACGGGGTCGCGGTCGCGGCGACGGTCGAGGTCGAAGGCTCCGGCGACGCCGCGGCGCGAGCGGCGGCGCAGATCGGTTACCCGGTCGTCCTGAAGATCCTCTCGCCCGACATCAGCCACAAGTCGGACGTCGGCGGCGTCGCCCTCGACCTGCGCGACGAGCCCTCGCTGCGCCGCGCCGCCGGAGAGATGCTGGAGCGCGTCCGCGCCGCGCGTCCGCAGGCCCGCCTGACCGGCTTCACGGTACAGCAGATGGTGCGCCGGCCGCTCGCCCAGGAGCTCATCGTCGGCGCCAGCGTCGACGCGCTGTTCGGGCCGGTGCTGCTGTTCGGCGCCGGCGGCACGGCGGTCGAGGTCATCGCCGATCGCGCGATCGCCCTGCCGCCGCTCAACCGCGTGCTCGCGCGCGAGCTGGTCGAGCGCACCCGCATCGCGCGACTGCTCGCCGGCTTTCGCGATCATCCGGCGGCACGCCTCGACGCCGTCTGCGATGTCCTCATCGCTCTCTCGCAGATGCTCGCCGACCTGCCCGAGCTCGCCGAGCTCGACATTAATCCGCTGCTCGCCGACCACGACGGCACCGTCGCGCTTGACGCGCGCGTGCGGCTCGACCCGCGCCGGCCGGCCGGCGCCGATCGCTTCGCCATCGCGCCCTACCCCGCCGAGCTCGTCGAGTCGCTCGACTGGCACGGGGAGACCATCGTCCTGCGACCGATCCGGCCCGAAGACGAGCCGCAGCACCGCGCCTTCGTCGAGCAGCTCACGCCCGGCGATCTTCGCCTGCGCTTCTTCTACTCGCGGCGCGAGCTGCCGCGCAGCGAGCTCGCGCGCCTGACCCAGATCGACTATTCCCGCGAGATGGCGTTCATCGCCGTGCGCCGCGACGCGGGCGGCGACGAGCAGACGCTCGGCGTCGTGCGAGCGTCCACCGATCCCGACAACATCGAGGCCGAGTTCGCCATCGTCGTGCGCTCCGATCTCAAGGGACGCGGCCTCGGCCACCTGCTGCTCGACAAGATGATCCGCTACCTGCGCGGCCGCGGCACCGGCCGGGTGGTCGGCTTCGTGCTGCACGAGAACCTGGCCATGCGCGACCTCGCCGTGTCGAACGGCTTCGTCGTCGATCGCGCCGGCTCCGACGCCGATGCGTTCCGGCTCGTCCTGTCGTTGAGCGATTCCGGCCCAGCCGCTTGATCCCGCGCCGGATCAGTGCGTCGCGAGGATCGGCGCCGGCGGGTCGGCGAGCAACGTGCGCGTCACGCCGCCGAACACCTGCTCGCGAATCCGGCTGTGGCCGTAGCAGCCCATGACGACGAGGTCGGCGCCCACGTCGCGGGCGAGCGCGGCGAGATCCCTCGCGACGTGCGCGGCGGAGGCGCCGGCGTGCAACTCGGCGTCGACGTCGTGGCGGCGCAGCCAGGAGCGGACGTCGAGGCGGCTGAACGGGGCGACCGGCGCCTGCGCGCCCCAGGTGGCGATGTGCACGCTCTCTGAATCGCGCAGCAGCGGCAACGCCGCGCGGAGCGCGCGCGCCGCCGCGGTCGAGCCGTTCCAGGCGACGACGACGCGCGCGCCGATCGTCTCCTGACGGTGCGGATGGGGCACGATGATCGCCGGCGTGCCGCTCTCGAGGATCACCGACTCGACGAAGCCCTGCGGCGCCGTGCCTTCGTCGTCGGCTCGGGACGGCGGGCCGAGGACGAGCAGGTCGGCGTAGATCGCCTCGGCGATGAAGCCGTGGCGGACCGAGTCGCCGGCGACCTCGCACCACGCGCATTCCGGCTCGCGACCGGCGAGCAGGTCGCGCAGGCGCGCGCGCTCGCGCTCGTGCGGCGGTCCTTCCTCGGCGGCGCGCAGGGCGGCGCCAGCCGAGTACGCGTAGGCCACCCGGCTCGCATTCGGGCGAGTGCCGAACAGCGCCGTCACGCGCGCGCCGAAGCGGTCGGCGAGCGCGTGCGCGAACGCCAGGCGGGTGATGCTCGCCGGCGTGGCGTCGAGGTGAAGCAGGAGTGAGCGGATGGCCACGCTGGCCGCGATCTCAGCGGATCAGGAGCACCGGCACCGAGCACTTCGCCAGCACCTTCGTGGTGACCGATCCGAGCACCAGGTTGACGACGTCGCTGTTGCCGCGCGAGCCCATGACGACGAGGTCGAACTTGCCTTCCTCGGCCAGCTCAGCGATCGATTCGGCGACGTGGCCGACGGTGTGGACGAACTTCGCCTCGATTCCCTGCTGGGCGAAGAACGCGCGGATCGGGCGAAAGACGGTCTCGGCGTCGGAGTCGTAGTACTCCTGGACCACCTTCTGGCCGACGAACGCCGCCGCGCGATGCGGCACGGCAAGGACACCGTGGATGATGGTGTAGCTGTGCTTCGGGCCGAACCACTCGTCGTGGGCGGCCAGGTAGGCGAGCATGCGCTTGGTGTAGTCGCTGCCGTCGACGGCGATCAGGATCTTCATGGGATCTCCGCAGGTTCGGTTGCCAGTGTCGCGGCCGGCGACGGCGACGACGTTGAGCGGGATCAAAGGCGCGCCGATCCGACCGCGCCATCATGCGCCGCACCCGGCGACACATGACAGCTTCGCGCATTCTCATCATCCAGGGCCACCCCGACCCGGCCGGTGGCCATTTCTGTCACGCCCTCGCCGACAGCTACGGCGGCGCCGCGACCGCAGCGGCCCACGATGTCCGCTGGCTCGACATCGCCCGGCTCGACTTCCCGCTCCTGCGCAGCAAGCGCGAGTTCGACACCGGCGCGTTGCCGCCCGTGCTCGCCAAGGCACAGGAGGACATCGCCTGGGCGCAGCACCTCGTCCTGATCTTTCCGCTCTGGCTCGGCGACATGCCGGCGCTCGTCAAGGGCTTCCTCGAGCAGGTCGCTCGGCCCGGGTTCGCGATCGGCGTTGGCGAGAACGGCCGGCCCGGGGCGAAGCTGCTCACCGGACGCTCGGCGCGCGTCGTCGTCACGATGGGAATGCCGGCGTTCCTCTATCGCTGGTACTTCGGCGCGCACAGCATCCGCTCGCTCGAGCGCAACATCCTGCGCTTCGCCGGCGTCGCGCCGGTGCGCCGTTCGCTGATCGGCTTCGTCGAGGCGAAGGGCGGCGGCCGGCACGAGCGCTGGCTGGCGGCTCTGGCGCATCTCGGGCGGCGCGCAGCGTGAAGCCATGACCACGGGCGCCCTTGCCGCGCCCCCGGCGCGGAAGATCGCCGACGACGACGGCCGGGCCGCGGCGATCGCCGACGACCCCGACCTCGCCAGCGGCTTCACGACCTGGGAACAGGCGGCCGACGGCCGACGCGTCGGCCGCTCGCACCTGCGCCTCGCGGGCCTGTGGTGCGCCGGCTGCGCCGGCACGGTCGAGCGCGCGCTCGCCGCCGAGCCCGGCGTGATCGAGGCGAGCGCGAGCTACGCGGCGCAGCGCGCGAGCGTCGTCTGGGATCCGGCGCGGACGCGCCTGTCGCTCGTGCTCGGCGCGGTCACGCGCGCCGGATACCAAGCCGCTCCCGATGCCGCCGCGCCGGCGCGCGCGCTGCGCAAGGCCGAGGAGCGCACCGCGCTCTGGCGTCTCTTCGTCGCCGTGTTCGCGATGATGCAGGTGATGATGTACCAGGCGCCGCTCTACGTCGCGGCGCCCGAGACGCTGAGCGCCGACCTGCGCATGCTCCTCCTCTGGGCGGCCTGGCTGATCAGCATCCCGGTCGTCGTCTTCTCGGCGGCGCCGATGTTCCGCGACGCATGGACCGGCCTGCGCAGCGGTCGCATCGGTATGGACCTGCCGGTCTCGATCGGCATCGCCCTCACCTTCGTCGTCAGCAGCGGCGCAACCTTCGCGCCCGGCGGCGTCTTCGGCGCCGAGCCCTACTTCGATTCGCTGACGATGTTCGTCAGCTTCCTGCTCGGCGGCCGTTACCTCGCGCTGAAGATGCGCAACCGCGTCGCTGCGTCCCTCGAGGGCGCGCTGGCGCGCCTGCCGGCGGTCGTTCGCCGCCTCGCCGACGACGGCACGACGAGCCTGGTCGCGATCCATCGCCTGCAGCGCGGCGATCGTGTCCGCGTTCTCGCCGGCGAGGCGTTTCCTGCCGACGGCGTGCTGCTCGAGGGCGAGACCGAGGCCGACGAAGCGCTGCTCACCGGCGAGTCGCGCCCGGTCGCCAAGCGTTGCGGCGAGGTGGCGATCGCCGGCAGCCTCAACCTGCGCGGCGCCGTCGTCCAGCGCTGCGACCGCGTCGGCGCCGACACGCGCTACGAAGGCATCGTCGCGCTGATGCGCACGGCGATGACCGACCGGCCGCCGCTGTTGCGCGCCGCCGATCGCGTCGCCGGCCCGTTCCTCTGGGGCGTTCTCGTCCTCGCCAGCGTCGCTGCGGCGGCGTGGTCGTTCATCGATCCGACGCGCGCCGTCTGGGTCGCGGTCTCGGTGCTGATCGTCACCTGCCCGTGCGCGCTGTCGCTGGCGGCACCTTCGGCGCTCCTCGCCGCCGCCGGCGCCCTGGTGCGACGCGGCGTCCTCGTGCAGCGGTTCGAGGCGCTCGAGGCGCTCGCCTCGCTCGACACGATCTGCTTCGACAAGACCGGCACGCTGACCGAGCCCGGGCCGGAAGCGGTCGCCGTCGCGCTGCAGCCCGCTGCCGTCCGCGCGGGGATGGACGAGGCGGCCGTGCGCGCGCTCGCCGGCGCGCTCGGCGCGGCGTCGACGCACCCGCTCGCGGCCGCGCTCGCCGCGCACGTGCCTGCCGGGGCGCTGCCGGTCATGTTCGTCCAAGTCGAAGAGCACGCGGGTCTCGGCGTCGAGGGCCGCAGCGGCGACGGCCGCTGCTATCGCCTCGGTGCCCGCGCCTGGGTCGCGCAGGAAGCGTCGTGCGCCGCTTGCGTCGCGACAGTCGACGAGAGCGGTCCGCAAACGTGGCTCGGCGGACCCGACGGCGCGATCGCGCACCTGCGCTTCGCCGAGGTCCTGCGCCCGGATGCACGCGCGAGCGTCGCGCAGCTGCGCGATTCCGGCCTGGCGATCGAGCTGCTCTCGGGCGACGCGCCGGCGCGCGTCGCCGCGGTCGCGCGCGAGCTCGGCGTCGAGCGCGCCGTCGGCGGCGCGAGCCCGGCCGACAAGCTCGCCGCGGTCGCCGCCCTGCAGGCCGAAGGGCGTCGCGTCGCGATGGTCGGCGACGGTCTCAACGACGCACCGGTGATGGCGCGCGCCGACGTCTCCTTCGCGATCGGCGAAGGTCCGGCGCTGACGCGCTCGCACGCCGACTTCGTCCTCCTCTCGGGCACGCTCGCCGACGTCGCCGCGGCGCGCGCGATCGCCAGGCGGGCGATGCGCGTCGTGCGCCAGAACCTCGCCTGGGCGATCGCCTACAACGCGGTCTGCGTGCCGGTCGCGCTGCTCGGCTGGTTCCCGCCCTGGGCCGCCGGCCTGGGCATGGCGACGAGCTCGCTCGTCGTCGTCCTGAACGCGCTTCGCATCGATCGCGGGGCGCGCGCCCGATCGCTCTTCGGAGGATCGCGACCATGAGCTACAAGACCATCGCCGTCCATCTCGAGGCGGGGCCGCGCTGCGCGACGCGGGTCGCGCTCGCCGCGCGCCTCGCCATTCGCCACGGCAGCCGTCTCGTCGGCATCGCCGCGACCGGCCTGCCCGACGTGATCGTCGCCATGAACAGCGCCGTTACCGAGGCGATCGAATGCATCGCCCTGTCGGTCGCCGACCTGCGCAACCACGCGGAAGCGGCCGCTCGAGACTTCGATCGCGAGTGCCGGCGTGCCGGCGTCGCCTCGTTCCAGTCCGAGGTCGTCATCGACGAGGCGGTCGATGCGGTCGTCCGCCTCGGTCGCTGCAGCGACCTCATCGTCGTCGGCCAGACCGACGTCGCCGGGCCGGTCCAGGGCGTCGCCTTCGACTTTCCGCAGCAAGTGCTTCTCCATGCCGGGCCGCCCGTGCTCGTCGTCCCCTACGCGGGAAGCTTCTCATCGCTCGGCGAGCGCATCCTGGTCGGCTGGAAGGACACGCGCGAGGCGGCGCGGGCGCTGCGCGACGCGCTGCCGCTGCTGCGCGAGGCACGGCGCGTCTCGCTGGTCGAGGTCGGCCCGCCGCGCCCCGAGGCGCGCGACGACGATTCGCTCGCGCTGGCGTCGACGTGGCTCGCCTCGCACGCGGTCGCCTTCGACGCCCATCGCGAGATCGAGCTCGCCGACGTCGGCGACCAGCTGCTGTCGCGCGCCAGCGACCTCGGCGCCGACCTCGTCGTCTGCGGCGGCTACGGCCATTCGCGCCTGCGCGAGTGGGCGCTCGGCGGCGTCACCAAGCACCTGCTCGCGCACATGACCGTGCCGACCCTGTTCTCGCATTGAGGCGGCCATGGACATCCTGTTCCTGCTCGTGCCGCTCTCGGTCGTGCTCGTGTTTGCGCTGATGGGCGTGTTCGCGTGGGCGCTGCACACGAGCCAGTTCGACGATCTGCAACGCGAAGGCGGCCGCATCCTCGGCGACGAGCCGAGCCTTGACGGAGATCAAGCCCCGCCGTGATCGCGTCCTCGACACTCCTCGCGACGCTTGACGAGGAGTGCCGAAGATGGATATTGCCCTGCCAGCCCTGGGCGGAGCCGGAGCCGCGCGGCCCGTGCGCACCGCCGCGAGCTCGAGCTACGAGGACGGCGCGGTGCGAATGTTCACCCTTGCCGCCGTGCTCTGGGGCGTGGTCGGCATGACGGTCGGCGTGCTGATCGCAGCCCAGCTCGCCTGGCCCGAGCTGAACTTCGGCGTCCCGTGGCTGAGCTACGGCCGCCTCCGCCCGCTGCACACCAACGCGGTGATCTTCGCCTTCGGCGGCTGCGCCCTGATGGCGAGCAGCCTGTACGTCGTTCAGCGCACCTCGCAGGTCGCGCTCTTCCTGCCCAAGCTCGCGGGCTTCGTGTTCTGGGGCTGGCAGGCGGTCATCGTCGCCGCCGCGATCTCGCTGCCGCTCGGCTACACGCGCGGCAAGGAATACGCCGAGCTCGAGTGGCCGATCGCGATCCTGATCGCGGTCGTCTGGGTCGCCTACGCGATCGTCTTCTTCGGCACGATCGGCAAGCGCAAGGTGCGCCACATCTACGTCGCCAACTGGTTCTTCGGCGCGTTCATCATCGCCGTCGCGCTGCTGCACATCGTCAACGGCGCGGTGATCCCGGTCGGCTGGATGAAGAGCTACTCGGTCTACGCGGGCGTGCAGGACGCGATGGTCCAGTGGTGGTACGGCCACAACGCGGTCGGCTTCTTCCTCACCGCGGGCTTCCTCGGGATGATGTATTACTTCATCCCGAAGCAGGCCGAGCGGCCGGTCTATTCGTACCGGCTCTCGATCGTCCACTTCTGGGCGCTGATCTTCACCTACATGTGGGCGGGCCCGCACCACCTTCACTACACCGCGCTGCCCGACTGGGCGCAGTCGGTGGGGATGGTGTTCTCGCTCGTCCTGCTCGCGCCGAGCTGGGGCGGAATGATCAACGGAATGATGACGCTGTCAGGAGCGTGGCACAAGCTGCGCGACGACCCGATCCTCAAGTTCCTCATCGTCAGTCTGTCGTTCTACGGCATGAGCACGTTCGAGGGACCGATGATGTCGATCAAGACGGTGAACGCGCTCTCGCACTACACCGACTGGACCGTCGGCCACGTCCACTCGGGCGCGCTCGGCTGGGTCGGCCTGATCTCGATGGGAACGCTCTACTACATGGTGCCCCGGATGTTCGGCCGCACCCGCATGTACAGCGTGCGGGCGATCGAGCTGCACTTCTGGATCGCGACGCTCGGCATCGTCCTCTACATCGCCGCGATGTGGATGGCCGGCGTCATGCAGGGCCTGATGTGGCGCGACGTCAACGCCGACGGCACACTCGTCTACAGCTTCGTCGAGAGCGTCAAGGCGACCTTCCCGTTCTACGTGATCCGCTTCGTCGGCGGGCTGCTCTACCTGGGCGGGATGCTGCTCATGGCCTGGAACGTGGCCATGACGGCGCGCGCCGGCCGCGTCACGCCCGCGGCCATCCCGGCGCCGGGGCTCTCGCCCGCGGCGCTGGCGACCTGAACCGAAAGAGGCCCATGAGCACCGAGCACCCGACCTCAGGTCACGAGAAGATCGAGACCAACAACTTCCTGATGATCGTCCTGATCCTGCTCGTCGTCGCCGTCGGCGGCATCGTCGAGATCGTGCCGCTCTTCTTCCAGCGCTCGACGACCGAGCCGGTCGCCGGCCTCAAGCCGTACACGGCGCTCGAGCTCGCCGGCCGCGACATCTACACCCGCGAGGGTTGCTACAACTGCCACTCGCAGATGATCCGCGCCCTGCAGGCCGAGACCCTGCGCTACGGCCACTACTCGATGGCCGGCGAGTTCGTCTACGACCATCCGTTCCAGTGGGGCAGCAAGCGCACCGGCCCCGACCTGCACCGCGTCGGCGGCAAGTACAGCGACGAGTGGCATCGCCTGCACCTCAACAACCCGCGCGACCTGGTGCCCGAGTCGAACATGCCGTCCTACCCGTGGCTGTTCACCGCCAAGGTCGACGACGCCAGCATCGCCGCCCACATGACCGGGCTGCGCCGCGTCGGCGTCCCGTACAGCGACGACGAGATCGCCAAGGCCGCCGACGCGGTGCGCGGCAAGGCCGAGATCGACGCTCTCGTCGCCTACCTCCAGGTGCTCGGCACCGCCGTCAAGTAAGGAGACCGCATGGACGTCAACGACCTGCGCATCGCCGTCACGCTGGTGTCGCTGCTGACCTTCGTCGGCCTCATGGTCTGGGTCGGGCTGCGCCGCAACCGGCCCGGCTTCGACGAAGCCGCGCGCATCCCGTTCGCGGCCGACGACGGCGAGGGAGCCTCTTCATGAGCGACTTCTTCAGCAGCGGCTGGTCGCTCTTCATCGCGCTGGCGACACTGATCAGCCTGGCCGCCTGCCTGGTCCTGCTGGTCTTCGCGAGCCGCAGGAAGCCGATGGCCGGCGACAACAGCACCGGCCACGTCTTCGACGAGGACCTGGTCGAGATGAACAACCCGCTGCCGCTCTGGTGGGTCGTCCTGTTCGTGCTGACCGTGCTGTTCTCGTTCGTCTACGTCTACGCTTTCCCGGGGCTCGGCGCGTCGCCCGGCACGCTCGGCTGGACCAGCCGCGGCGAGCTCGAGGCCGAGCAGGCCAAGGTCGCCGCGTCGATGGCCAAGGTGTACGCCGAGTACGCGCAGCAGCCGGCCGAGGCGCTCAGCCGCGACGTTCGCGCGATGGCGATCGGCCAGCGCCTCTTCATCAACAACTGCTCGACCTGCCACGGCTCTGACGCGCGCGGCAGCAAGGGCTTCCCGAACCTGACCGACGGCGACTGGCTGCACGGCGGCACGCCCGAGAAGATCGAGGAGACGATCACGCTCGGGCGGATCGGCATGATGCCGCCGATGGCCGCCGCGGTCGGCAGCGCGAGCGACGTTCGCGACCTCGCCAACTACGTGATGAGCCTGTCGGGCGACCCGCACAACGCGATCGCGGCCGCCGCCGGGCGCAAGAAGTTCGCCGCCTGCGCCGCCTGCCACGGCGCCGAGGGCAAGGGCAACCAGGCGATCGGCGCGCCCAACCTCGCCGACAAGGTCTGGCTGCACGGCTGGGGCGAAGCAGCGATCGTCGACATGATCGACCACGGCAAGACGAACGTGATGCCGGCCCAGGGCGGTCGGCTGACGCCGGCGCAGATCCACCTGCTCGCGAGCTACGTCTGGAGTCTGTCGCAAAGCCGGCAAACGGCGTCTCGCTGAGTCCCGGCGGCGGCGACGCGCGGCGCCTCGCACCGACATGAACCAGATCATCCCGATCGCTCTCGACCGCGACGCCGCGCCGCTCGAATCGCTCTACGTCAGCGAGGCCAAGATCCAGCCGCGCTCGGTGAGCGGCTGGTTCGCGACCTGGCGCTGGGTCCTGGTGTGGGTCACGCAGCTGCTCTTCTACGGCCTGCCGTGGCTGAGCTGGAACGGCCGCCCGGCGGTTCTGCTCGATCTCGCCGCGCGCCGCTTCTACATCTTCGGCATGGTGCTGCATCCGCAGGACGTGATCTACCTCGCCCTGCTGCTGATCCTGGCAGCGTTCGGGCTCTTCCTGTTCACGACCGTCGCCGGCCGCCTGTGGTGCGGCTTCGCCTGCCCGCAGACCGTCTACACCGAGATCTACATGTGGGTCGAGCGCCGCTTCGAGGGCGACCGGCAGGCCCGCATCAAGCTCGACGCCGCGCCGTGGTCGCTGGGCAAGCTCGCGCGCCGCGGCGCCAAGCAGGCGGTCTGGCTCGCCATTGGCCTCTGGACCGGATTCACCTTCGTCGCCTACTTCACGCCGGCGCGCACGCTCGCCGGCGAGGTCGCGAGCCTGAGCCTCGGCGCGTGGGAAAGCTTCTGGATCCTCTTCTACGGCCTGGCCACCTACGGCAACGCCGGCTACATGCGCGAGCAGGTCTGCAAGTACATGTGCCCTTACGCGCGCTTCCAGAGCGCGATGTTCGACCGCGACACCCTCGTCATCAGCTACGACGCCAGGCGCGGCGAGCCGCGCGGCTCGCGCCGGCGCGGCGTCGACGCCGCCTCGGTCGGCAAGGGCGACTGCATCGACTGCACGCTGTGCGTCCAGGTCTGCCCGACCGGCATCGACATCAGGAAGGGCCTGCAGTACGAGTGCATCGGCTGCGCCGCCTGCATCGACGCGTGCGATGCCGTGATGGACAAGATGCAGTCGCCGCGCGGCCTGATCCGCTACGCGACGCAGAACGGCATGGAGCGCGGCTGGTCGCGCCGGCAGATGTGGCGGCGCGTGCTCAGGCCGCGGGTGCTCGTCTACGGCCTCGTCCTTGCGGTGATCGCCGCCGCGTTCGTGACCAGCCTGGCGCTGCGCGCGCCGTTCAAGGCCGACGTCGTCCGCGATCGCGGCTCGCTCGCCCGCCTCGTCGAAGGCGGCCGGATCGAGAACGTCTACCGGATCCAGCTGATGAACGGCACCGAGCGGGCGCAGCGCTTCCACGTCGGCGTCGAAGGGCTCGACGGCGCCACCGTCTCGCAGTGGTCCGATGTCGAGCTGGCGCCGACCGAGGCGCGCTGGGTGCCGCTGGCCGTGCAGGTGCCGCCGCAGGCCGCCGCCGCGCTCGGGCCGGGTGCGCATCCGATGCGCCTGCGCATCACCCTCCTCGCCGACGCCGCCTCGCATGCCGCCGGCGACGACGACGCGCTCGCCGAGCGGCGCGAGAAGTCGACCTTCGTCATTCCGCGCTGAAGG
>Ga0070667_100002336_pt1 | contig 16605 bp, 10 predicted proteins | sample KBSS33metaG_FD_64659 | JGI IMG/M metagenome (GOLD analysis project Ga0070667, IMG submission 64659) | Switchgrass rhizosphere microbial communities from Kellogg Biological Station, Michigan, USA - KBS S3-3 metaG | ecosystem: Host-associated > Plants > Roots > Rhizosphere > Soil ... | reverse complement strand
CCAGCCCATCGATGATCAGCTCGGGGCGGCACACAGCGTCCGACGCGACCACACGACCCCCAGACGCCCGAAACGCGGCCAGCCCCTCGGCATGAGCCCGAGCTGGATCGGCCAACACGGCCTGTACCGCGCACCCCCGGCGGGCCAGCAAACTGCCGGCAAAGAGCGCGTCACCGCCATTGTCACCGGCTCCTACCAGCAACAACACTCTTGTTCCATATAGGGACTGCAGCATTGCGCTGGCCTCGACCGTGATCGCGAAGGCCGCTCGTTGCATCAGCTCACCGTCGGGCCGCCGAGCCATCACTCGCCGCTCCGCCGCGCGAATGTCGGCCACGGGCCAAGCGCTCAGCATTCTCAGCCCTCGGCAATCACAACAGCCGACGCGATCCCACCGTCATGGGACAGCGAAACGTGCCACGTTCGCACGCCCAGTTCGGCCGCCCGGGCGGCGACCGTACCCCGCGTCACCAACGACGGCCGGCCGAGGTCATCACTGATCACCTCGGCGTCGTGCCAGGCCATCCCGCCCGGCGAGCCCAGGGCCTTGGCCAAAGCTTCCTTCGCGGCAAAACGAGCGGCCAGCGATTCGGCCGAACGAGGCTGGCCCGAAGGCGTAACGCGCTCGGCGGGCGTGAACAGTCGATCGACCAGCCGTTCGGTGCGATCGGAAGCGGATTCGAAACGCGCGATCGGGACGACATCGATGCCGACGCCGACGATCACGGCGCGGTCGGCGATCCCACCGCACCGGGAGGCGCGTAGTCGGACAGGTGACCAGGAAAGACCGACGCGTTCGGATCGATGTAGGCCACGGCGTTGTTCACCGCAGTCGCTACCTCGCCGAATCCGGTCGCGATCAACCGCACCTTGCCGGGGTATTCGCAGATATCGCCACACGCGTACACCCCGGGGACCGAGGATTCCATCTTCGAGTCGACGACTATGTGCCGCCGCTGCTTAATATCCAGCCCCCAGTCCAGCAACGGTCCGAGGTTAGCGATGAAGCCCAGCGCCGCGACGACCCGATCGCAGGGCAGCGTGCGCAACTCGTCCTTACCGATCAGCACATTTACCGCCTCGACGGGGTCGCCGAGCACCGCTGACACCTCGGCGTCGGTGACTATCTGCACCGAAGATTCACGCATCACGTCGACCGAATGCGGATGCGCACGGAAGGCTGCCCGCCGATGGACGATCGTCACCGACTTTGCGATCGGCTCCAGCAGGAGAGCCCAGTCCACGGCCGAATCCCCGCCACCGACGATGACGACGTCCAGAGCTTCGTACTCGGCCGGAGAGGGCACGAAATGCACCACGCCCCGTCCGAGCATCTCTTCCCCAGTCGGCAGTGGCCGCGGGGTGAACGTGCCGATCCCGCCAGTCACGATGATCGCCTTCGCCCGTACCCGGGTGCCGTCCGAGGTCGTTACCACGAAATGCCCACCGCGCTCGAGGCCGACGGCCTGCTGACCCAGGAGGTAGCCCGGCGAGAACGGAGCGGCCTGAGCGACCAGGTTCTCGACCAGCTCCCGGCCACGGATCGCCGGGAAGCCGGCGACATCGAAAATCGCCTTTTCCGGGTACATGGCCGTTATCTGACCGCCCGGTTCGGGCAGGGAATCGATTACCGCGGTCGACAACCCACGGACACCGGCGTAATACGCGCCGAAGAGGCCGACCGGTCCGGCACCGACGATCAGGATGTCTACCTCGGAATCAGTCACGCTCGCGAACTTAGCGCGTGCCAACTTCTGGAGGCTAGAGGCGCCAGTCAGACATCACATCCGACTACTCGACGGTGACCGACTTGGCGAGGTTGCGGGGCTTATCGACGTCGAACCCGCGGGCTTGAGCGATCTCAGCCGCCAGGACCTGCATCGGAATGGTCGAGAGCAGGGGTGACAGCAGGGTCGGCGCCTTCGGAATCTCGATCAACCGGCTCGCGTGGCGGGCCGCGGCCACGTCGCCCCGCTGGGCGATGACGATGGTCCGAGCCCCCCGAGCCGCGATTTCGGAGATGTTGGACAGCATCTTCTGGTGCAACAGCGGACGCCCAGTGGGCGATGGCATCACCACTACGACGGGGAGACCCGGCTCGATGAGCGCGATGGGGCCGTGCTTCAGCTCGCCGGCCGGGAAGCCCTCGGCGTGCATGTAGGCCAGCTCCTTGAGTTTGAGGGCCCCTTCCAAAGCCACCGGATAGCCGACGTGGCGCCCCAGGAACAGGATCGCCTTCGAGTCGGCGATCTCACGGGCCAGCGTTCGGACATCCTCGACCACGCCCAGCGTCTCTGCGATGAGAGCCGGCATAGCGGCCAGCCGCTCGAAATCCTGGGCGATCTCCTCGGCGTATTTCGTCCCCCGAGCCTGAGCCAACGCCAGTCCGACGATCAACACCGCCGCGACCTGAGCCGTGAAGGTTTTGGTCGCGGCCACCCCGATCTCCGGACCGGCATGGGTGTAGAGCACCGCATCGGACTCACGCGGGATCTGCGCTCCGTTGGTGTTGCAGATGGCCAGCACGGTGGCCTTCTGATCCTTGGCGTGACGGACCGCTTCCAAGGTGTCAGCCGTCTCGCCCGATTGGCTGATGGCCACGACCAGCGTCTGCCGATCCAGCACCGGATCGCGATAGCGGAACTCTGAGGCCATCTCGACCTCGACCGGAATCCGGGTCCAATGTTCGATCGCGTATTTCGCTAGCAATCCGGCGTGATACGCGGAACCGCAGGCGACCACGAAAACCTTGTCGATCTCACGCAGGACACCCGGATCGAGGCGTTGCTCATCGAGAACGATCCGGCCATCCACGAAGTGTGAGCGAAGCGTGTCGGCCACCGCGGTCGGTTGCTCCTGGATCTCTTTGAGCATGAAGTACTCGTAGCCGCCCTTTTCCGCGGCGGCCAGGTCCCAGTTGATCGTGAACGGCGTTCCCTGGACCGGTGATCCCTCAAAATCAGTGATTGCATAGCCAGCCCGGCTGATCTCCACGACCTGGTCCTGGCCCAGTTCGACCGCACTCTTGGTGTACTCGATGAAGGCCGCCACATCCGAGCCCAGGAACGTCTCGCCCTCGCCGATCCCCAGCACCAGCGGCGAGTTCCGGCGAGCGGCAACTATCGACTCCGGCTGGTCGCGATCGAGCAGCACGAGCGTGAACGCCCCCTGCAGACGCTGGCAGACCTTGCGAACGGCATCCGCGAGCGATCCGCCGCTGGACTTCAACTCGGCCGCCACCAGATGAGCCACCGTTTCGGTGTCAGTGTCTGACGTGAACTCCACGCCGCTGGCTTCGATCTCGGCCCGCAGTTCGGCGAAGTTTTCGATGATCCCGTTATGGATGACGGCAATCCGGCCGGTGCTGTCGGTGTGCGGATGAGCGTTGCGATCGTTCGGCGCGCCGTGGGTCGCCCAGCGGGTGTGGCCCATACCGGTGTTGCCGGTGATGTCGAGGTCGGCCAGCTCGGCGTCCAGATTGGCGATACGACCGGCCTTCTTAGCTGTGTGCAGGTCACCCGAGGAGTCGATGACGGCGATCCCGGCTGAGTCATAGCCGCGATATTCCAGGCGCCGCAAACCCTCGACCACAACGCCTACCGCCGGCCGCGGGCCGATATACCCAACAATCCCGCACATAGCCTCAGAGCCTACGGGAGCCGGGCTCGCTGGAGTGGTGCACGGGTAACGCGGCGCGGTGTCCCTTATCCATCGGTTGGAATGTGACCACGGTCATACTGCCGCCCTTGATCGACATAACCGAGGCACACGGCTACTCCATTCCTATGAGTTGCCAGTACTGGCAGCACACCCTGCACAGACCAGGAGAAACTGCGTGACCCAAGCAATCGGATCATCAAGTCGAGAGAGAAGTCGGCGACGACGGCCACGACTCCCAACAACGGCCCGCTGGCATTCAGCGACTCGCAGAATGGCAACCTGAGCCTGGGCAATATCGACGGCGCAACCCTGCAACGCAAGACTCTGCCTTACAACGGTACGTCGAACCCGAAAGTCTCTCCCGATGGCTGGCACGTCGCTTATGTCGCCAACCCGGCGGCTCCCGAGCTGGATGTCACCACCACTGATGGCGCCCCTCCCCAGATGGTGTGGCGCGCCCCGAACGGCGTCAAAATCGGTGGCCCCAGCTGGTCTCCGGACGGCAAGCAGCTGGCCTTCATGGCCTCCACCGGCGATCTCATGACCGTTGACCTGGAATCGGGCCGCACCCGCGTCGTCATCTCCGGCCAAAGCTTCAGCGACGTTACGTACTCCCCCGATGGAACCAAGCTGGCCTGGATCGCCGCCCTCAGTCCCTCGGTATCACGCTCATGCGTAGTGACAAACTGCAGGTGGTACGCGGCGAATTCCCGAGTTGCGACGATGGATTTTCAAACGGGCCAGGTCCTCAACGGGACTAAGGGCTGGAATCTCCACAAGGTCATTTGGCGGTCCGGTTACCCCCTGGCAGTAATAGCCCTGGGTGCTTCGGCAAGCCTGGACGACCAAGCCACAGCCCCGGCGTTGAGTAGCTTCGACACGAGGAGCACCACCGCCTTGTACGTCAATTTCGACAACACCGCATTGACCGATGGCACCGAGCTCTTCCAGGTGATCGGGGGAGCCGTGTTTCCGACCGATCCCAGCGCGGTACTCCTGGAGCCAGGCACCCGTATCTCCTCGCTCAGTTGGGGGCCCGTCTCTACCGGACCCCGACCCGGTTCAGCAACCACCGCTCTCACCTTGCCGACTGCGGGCGGATCCTGGAATTCGGCCTTCCAGCCCGCCACGTGGGCCAACGCGACCGGCCTGGCGTCCTCGTCCAACGGCCGCAACTACGTGGCGATCGATAGGACGACAAACTCCGCGCTCTATGCCTCCCGCCTCGACAATGGCCTGTTCGGTGCGCTCACGCCCCTCACTGGTCCCAATGGGGCGCCGTTTCCGGTGATTCAAGTGAGCGTGGACAGCACCGTGACGAACGGATTCGTTCAAGTATTCGCCGTATCCACCGATCATCGTGTCTGGCACCGAGCGCTCACGACCGCTACCAATGTATGGACCGAGTGGGCACCCCTCGACGGTGCCGTCACAGCCAAGTACGCGTCGCTCACGGTAAACGCATTCGGACAAGCCGAGGTCGTCGCCGTCACGACCTTCAGCACCTGGTATCGCCTTCGATTCACCGATGGTTCCTGGACCGCCTGGCAACCCGCACCGAGTGGCGCCCTCAGGGTCGCCGCAAGTTCAGCCACGATTGACTTCTTTACCTACGTCGCGTACATGGGATCGAACGTGATCACAGTGCAACGACGCAACGATTGGACGGGAGCGTGGGACACGGTCGCATTTATGCACACCCCCGATCAGCCCACCGAAATCTCAATCCTGGCCGCACCGCGAGGCCGGGTCGACCTCGTCTATCGGGACCGTCAAGACCGAGTGTGGCATCAGGCATCCACTGATGGGACATGGAGTGAAAACAACTTCAAGCCCATCGTGATGCCCCCGGTAACCCCGGGCATCGCCCTGAGTTATGAAACAGCTGGCGGCGGAAATCCGTTCGCGAGCGGTCCCACACCGTCCGTCCCCTTCGCGGTCCGGTTGGTGGCCGGCAACCTGAACTGACCGAGCGAACGTTGTCCCGGACGCAAGTAAATCGGGTTTGAACTGTTCCGCCGCAGTTGGCGGGCTAATAGTCGGTAAGAGGCGGGTGTCGATCGCGTGAGTGCGACTAACACCCGCCTCTGCTGTGCTCGGCGACCCGCTGTCCACAGGAACAACCACGTCAAACTTGTGCCGGCGCGGCAAAGGTTCTCAACTCGTAGTGGTCGTATCGATTCTGCGCACATGACGATTACTTTCCGTACACGAACTGATGACTAGACGTGTACGCCTACGAAGGTTTGTTCTGTTTAGTTGAAATTGATCTTCGACTTTTGCGGACGGCGTCACAGTGACCAGCTTCACTCCTTCTTTCCATACAGACGCTGAATACGACCGCGAAAGAAGGCCTCAATGATGCGGCATCATCGGATCACTGCTGGAATGCCTGCGCAACGAAAAGGGATAGCTGGCGGCGCACCGACCCGCCGACGACGAATCACCATGCGCACACTGGTCCCGCTGCTGGTGACCGCCTTGATCCTTCAGCTCAGCCTGATGGTGTTCTCGCCGATCGCGTCGCCGGCCGCCGCCGACCGCATCTCTTCGGCACCAAACCTCGACAACTCCCTGATGAACGGAACGGATCAAGAGCTCAAGGCCGCCGACATCGACCACCACCACACCGGAACAGCCGCCGATACGTACTACTGCGCTGCGAAACACAGCTGCGTATATGGCGGCGAGTGGGGTCACCAGCCACCGTCCACGATCAGTCAAGCCGGTGGCGTCGGCACCTGGTCCGTGGACTCTGCCACCTTGATCAGTGCCACTTATGGCACGGCGGTTTATCTGATCGGTGACACCGGCTGGTGGGTTCAATACAACGCTTTCAACGCCGGCCCAATTGGCACGTCCTACGCGCAATGCGCAATCCACGATTCCTACGACATCGTCACCTATACCTCAGTCAACGGCACGACGGCCGGCATGACCAACCGCTATATCTGCAGTGCCGTCCTGAACGGCTCGTCACCGAAGACGGGTGAGTTCAGCTTGTCCAGCGCGACGCCGGTTGCTCATCATGCTTCGGGAGCCGGAGCCGATCTGCCCCTGGACACCTACTGCGCCAGCGAGGTGCCGTGGAATTGCCACTGGACGTTGGCCCACGAGTCCGAGTATGTGTACACCGAACCCAACCAGGTCAAAGTCATCAACTGCCACCCGAAGAATTCCAATGCCGGCACGGTGACGGAGTCGGTGACGACGACCACGTCGTACGCCGAGACCATCGCCTTCGACTCGATCACCACGTTTTCCGTTTCGGTCCCAGGGATCATCAAAGCCTCTACTCAGCTGCACCTCGGTCATACCTGGGGCAAGAGCAGCTCCAAAAGCTACACCGAGGGGCTTACCGTCCAGCCCGGCCGATGGGCTCAGCTCGAATTGAGCTATCCCGTCCACACGATGGATGGGTCGGTGTCATACACCCTCGGCAATGACAGCTGGGTGCTCGACAACGTTAGCTTCAGCTACCCGAAGGAGCTGAATGGCAAGCTGGTAACCGTGGGCGGAGACGTAGAGCCCGGCGATTGCCGCAGTGGCAGCAGCAAGCTCACGGTGGCTACGTCGCCGGCCGTACCGATGACCGGACAGCCGGTCACCTATACCGCCACCGTCGATACCGAGGATGACCCGTCGATCAGCGCGCCCGCTCGAGGCGGCAGCGTGTCGTTCGTGGACAGCGATGGGACTCTCCTGTGCCCGGCTCGGCCAGTCGTGAACAAGATCGCGCAATGCACGGCGACCGTAGTCCACAATGGCGCGGACCACCTGATCTCGGCCAAATACAGCGGCGATGCCTACTGGTCCAAAGCTTGGTACTCGACCGTGGTCCGGAATGCCCCACAAACCTATTCCACACCACCGACGTATCTGGATTCGTCCACGCCGGCCGGGCAGAACGTGCTTCAGTCCTGCAAATTGGCCCCGCAATCATGTACGTCCACTACTGATTCGTCCGTGACGGAGTTTGAGCCTTATCAGAACTTGGGCGGCTCGGTGGCCGGATGTGTGGACGGTGCCACAGCATCCCAGACGCTCAGTTGGACTTATTCAACGACGGATTCCAACACGCTCGGACTATGGGCCTCCCTCGGCTCGGACTTTCCGGCTGGCCTTAACGTCGGCCAAGAATTCGATATCGATTACACAACTACCAATACCACCGGTACGACGATCAGCGGCGGCTTTACAGCCGGACTCGGTTACGTGGGTCAGCTTCAAACGGCATCCCTTCGCACGCGAAATACCGGATCGGTTGTGTTTAGCAACGGCGATCAGACAACTGTCGTGCGCAACGTATCGACCAGCTGGCTGGCGGTCCGAAACCCTGAAACAGTGGCAGCTAATCCAGCCAACTCGATGTATCGGCTCCTCAGTTCACCAGCGTTACCAGGCAACCCGTGCAAGGGCACAACCACCGCAACTCGCATCACGGCCACCACGAACGATTTCAATGCTGAACGCACGGCTCAGTATCAGGCGACAGTCTTGGCCGACGATGGCAAGGCCCCGACCGGAACCGTCACTTTCACCAATGGCGACAAGGTCATCTGCAAGGACGTCGCGGTGACGAGCATGACCTCCGCCGCGAGTGCAAGCTGCCCCGTGCCGTTGGACAAGGCTGGCACGTCCGAGGTCAAAGCCAGCTACAGCGGAATCCTTGGGCTGGACACATCCGCGACCTACCTGCCCTCCAGCGACACGACAAACCTCACGGTGCTCGCGGCAACCACGTCCGTTCAGCTCGTGAACAATGGACTCATCGCGGGCCAGCACTCGGATTTGATCGCCGTGGTGGCCTCCACCGACAGCTTTGGGGCGCCCGGCGCCAAGCCCACTGGAACCGTGACGTTCTCCGACGAGAACGGCCCGATCTGCGGCCCGATCAAGAAGATCACCACCGTCTACCACTGCGACTTTATTCCGGCGACCACCGGCAATCACACCTACGTCGCGGCATACTCGGGCAGCGACACGACGAAGCCGGCGACCAGCTCACCGACCACGTTCGCGGTGAAGGCCGCGGCCACCGTCAAGGCCACGGCGAGCAGTAACGCGGTCGGGGTGGGGATTGCGGTACCCCTGAGCGCGACCGTAAGTGGCGGTCCTGGGTTGGGAGTACCTACAGGGTCGGTGACCTTCACCGACGGTTCGACGCTCTTGTGCCAGAGGGATCTGTCCAACGCAACGGCGAGCTGTGCCGCAAGTATGCCGACGGCTGGCTCTCGATCCATCGCCGTCCAATACAGTGGCGACAGCACCTATGCGTCGGCCAGCACGACGCTCACGATGACGGTTCGTGACGCGACGGCGATGACGTTGACGGCGGCGACACCAAATCCATCGGTGCTCCTCGCCCAGACCTATACCGCGACCGTCTCCTCGACCCAGTTGACCGACGGCATCGTCACATTCTGGGACGGCGACAGCCTGATGTGCAGTGTCGCGGTGTCCTCAACGGCACGGTCGGCGGTGTGCCGCCAAGCGTTTACCACCGCGGGCGCCCACGCCATCACCGCGAAGTACAGCGGTGACATCGCCAACGGACCGGGGCAGGCGACACTCACGGACACGGTGTCCCTGATCAAGACCAAGATCACGGCGCCGGCCCCGTCCGCGATCCAAGCGATCGGGTCTAGCACCACGCTCAGCGCCCAGGTGGCAATCGACCCACCAGCCGAAATCGGAGACTTCTTCAACGGACGGGTCACCATCACCGACGGTGGGAGCACTCTGTGCACCGCGACCGCGGTAGGCACCAACACTGCCCCGGCCGCCTGCAAGTACGCCTTCACCAGCGCCGGAATCCACCACTTGACCGTGGCGTTCAGCGGCGATCAGTACAACCAGCCGAGCTCGACGACGGTGGATGTCACCGTGCGGGCGTCGACGTCCGTGCTGCTATTCAGTTCCGTGGCCGCGCCCGCTTGGAATACCCCACAGGCCTTCCAGGTCACGATGATGAACGTTGATCCCACTCCAGGCACGATCACATTCCTTGACGGAACTCAGCCGCTGTGCACCATCACCCCCACGTTGGTGAGGATTCTCAACTCCAACTGGGCGAACGCGAGCTGTCCCATGGGTGCCCAGCGACCGGGGTCCCATACGATCACCGCTCGCTACAGCGGGGACGGCACGTACGCACCGGCCGAAGCAACTCTGACCGAGGTCGTCGCCTCGACTGCTACCTCGATCACCCCCGGGGCCACGGTGGCCCCACAGAAGGTGGGCTCATCCATGCTGCTCAGCGCAGCGGTCGCGACTCAGAATCCGGCTCGCACCGGTCTGGTTCGGTTCAGCGAGGGCGGCATCGATCTGTGCGGGCCGCTCGGGTTACCGGCATCCGGTATTGCCAGCGTGGCTTGTGGCCACGTGTTCGACACGGTCGGATCACATCTGGTAACCATCAGCTATAGCGGCGATGCCTACGAGTCTGCGTCAACGGCCCAATTCACGCTCACCATGACCGCCGAGGCAACGTCAGGCAGCCCGCTGACGGCAACTGCGGACTGCCGGACCGGTCTAATCAGCTGGACTCAGCTGAACACGCTGCCCGATCCCGTCACCCTGAGTGCCGACAGCACGATCGAAAACCTGTCGCCGATGATGCAGCTCAACGTTGCCCCCGGCCTGAGCATGACCGGCAGCACCCGTACTCCGGGCGGCGTCACTCGTCCGGTCACCACGATCATGACGTCGACCATCACCACGACTAGTCGGGGTCCGCTGAACGCGACGATGCCCACCTCATGTAGCGCCGACGTCGTCGGTGGCATCGGCGCCCGCACGGTAGGGACGATGGTGAACGGACACGTCCGCTTTAGCGGGCTAGTTGCGGGCACCCAATATGGTGCCACCTTCACCCTGACCGATCAGAAAGGAACGTTGTGCGGCACCGCGTCGGCCTACCAGGCGGTGGCATCAACCGGGACGTTGGACATCACGAGCTCCGATCTGAAAGTCTGCGGATTAGGCGTCAACACATTGCGGGTCACCGATGTGTACGACACCAACTGGGTGTATTACACCGGATGGGCACACCTGGCGGTGCCCTCGGGCGGTACAGCGATGTCGTTTGAGGTACTACCAAGTTCCTAAAAGCGCGATCGCTCTGATCACTGAAAGTAGCAGCGACTCTGCGAGTGGTCCGAACGGATCACTCGCAGAAGTCGTCACAATAAAGTTCGGGTAACTGCGTCATATTTGATACCAACAATCGCTCATTATTAGGGAATTGGGTATCGCTTCCGGCCATCTGTTCGGCCGAAATAATGAGATGAGTGCCGTGTCCAGCATTGACCGCTTTCGTCCGTTGACTGATGAGTTATCAGTCACCGCTCGATCCACGATCCGGTCCAGCCGGTGACCGCGACCACTGTCCTCAGCTCGGGCTACGCCACGGACTGGACCGGCATCCCCGAAGAAGAAACCATCTGGATTCCGCCCACCTACGCTGCCGCCGACTGGATCGAATTGTGTGCACTCATCACACCGGCCGGTACGATGCCCAATTTGGTTCTTCGCGCAGGGGAATTCGGGGTGCCGATCGCCACCGCCGCGGCCGCCAAAAGGGCGCTCATCCTGTCGATCGCCCATCGAATGCCGGGGCACGTGAGCGAGGAAACTAGTTCTGGCCGGCGACGGTTCGTGAGTTGGCAGCTGCATCTGCCGGCCTCTGAACGCGAGCGCTTCGACACCTTCCTCGGCCGCGCCTTGCGGTGCTTACAGGTAGGGCGCGACTGGCTGGACGGAAGCCCCAATGAGTTGGAATTCGCCCGGGGCCATTGGCGCGCGATGCTGCTTGCCACCCCAGCCGTGCGTAATCGGAGCTCTGGCGGTGTCACGGTGAGAGCCGGGGACCACCGACAGGCCGCAGCCCTGGTCTCGTCATCTACCGCTCTAGGTGCTCAGCCCGTGATGACTGCGATTCGTCGCGAAGAGCGATACCGAATCGAATTTTCCGACCGAGACTATGCCGCCATTCTCGCCCAGATACACGAACGTTAAGGCAATGGAATCGACTTCCGGCCTGGTCCGTTCCCGACTTTGCGTTGCTATTTCCACTCGGGCCGCGTCCCGTTAGACGCCTGACTCCCTCGGTTCCGTGTGGCCGGCGCGAGTCCGTCCGCGACCGTCAACTCGTCGGTGGAGCCGAACTAATGGAAATAGCAGTGCCCGGGTTGTGCGACGGTCTCAGTGCCGCACAACCCGGGCATTTCTCACCTGCGCGATGACGCCGATGGGAAACCGAAATCAGCTGGACTACCGTGAACGACCGCCTGGGTCCCGGTTCACCAGGGGCGGCGGCGGCAAGAAGACCCAACCGACCGTGGCTGCGTTGCTCAGGGCACTTCCCGATGGACTGGTGAAGACGGCCCGGTAGTACAGGACGGGACTGCCCACAGCGACCGGCTGAGTGTAAAGGTTGCCGGTTGCGCCCGGAATCGAGTGGAAGACAAGCCCGTCCCCCGAGACCTCCCACTGCACGCCGACATTGTCGCCGTAGGGCGAGGCGAACAGCGAACCGATGCCCTGGCCGTTGGAATCCAGGCGCACGGTCGTGTTTTGCGGTTGCACAGCAACGGCAGGGGTCGTAGTCAGCACGGCGGCGGTGAAACCGTCACCCGCGGCCACCGCGATAGCGTCGTGCATGAAGCTCGGTGACGAATTGACGTTGGTCTGGCCGGTGCTGTTCTTGCCCCAAGCCACAACCTTGCCCGCAGCGGTTGCGGCGATGCTGACATCGTTTCCGGCGGCGATGGCAACGACCCGCTCGCCGACTAGCGCGGCCGGAACCGTGGACTCGCCCTGAGAATTGTCGCCCCAGGCGAAAACCTGTCCGGATGCGTTCAAGGCAAGGCTGTGACGGGTACCGGCGGCGATGGCCACCATCTGCTCAGCCGCAACGGCGGTTGGCACCGTGGCCTGACCGCTGGCATTATCGCCCCACGCGAGGACTGAGCCGCCGGCGCGAATCGCCAGGCTGTGACGCCCCCCGGCCGCGATCGCAGCCAACTTCGACGAACCGAGATCGGCCGGTTCCTTGCTCTCGCCGAAACTGTTGTCGCCCCAACCGAGCAGATCACCATTGAGATCCAAAACCAGCGTGTGAACGCCACCAGCGGACACAGCTGTGATCGGAACATTGTCGATGGCCGCTGGTACGTCGACCTGGCCGTAGGTGTCATCGCCCCACGCGATGACCCGCTGATCTGTCGTCAGGACGACGTCGTGCCGCAGACCCGCCGAAACCGCCCGGACGCCATGACCGCTGAGGGAGGCCGGGATTTGGGTCAGGCCGTCGGTCGGGTCGCCCCAAGCAACGACGCCGCCTTCCGGGCTCAGACCGAGGCCGTGCTGTCCACGAGCTGAGATCGCCGTCAACGAGGTTGTGTACTGGTTGGCCGGAGTGTTCAGCCCTCCGTAGGTGTTACCCCAGGTTTGCAACACTCCCGTTCTGGGGGTGTCCGCTGTCGCTGCCGTTGTCGAGGCCACGACTGCCGTCGTTGTGGTCGCCACGAGCATCGCTATCGATGCCACGCGGCGAGTGCGTCTTGATGTCACTTGCTTCACTCCAACTGGATCTGCTGAGAAGACGACGAGGTTGTCCTCTTCTCAGAGACCGAGGGGGCGGAGCGGACGATCGTGACGGCAGAGTGATGAACCCATCACTTCACAATGGGCATCCGGCGGAAACCGCTCGGATTATCGCCACCACGTAGTGACGACGCGCGTCAACTAGAGGCGACGATGTCGGCTACCCGTTGGGCGATCTCATTGGCCGCTTGCTGCGAATCAGCCTCGACCATCACCCGCACCAACTGCTCCGTGCCGGATGGGCGAAGCAATATTCGCCCGTTATCCCCCAGCTCCTGCTCGGCGGTAGCCACCGCACCTCGAACCTGCTCCGAGGCCGCGGCCCGATCCTTATCGTGCACCTTGACGTTGATGAGCGTCTGCGGCAGCCGGCGAACGATCGCCGCCAGGTCGGCCAAGGTGGTCCGAGCCGTCGCCATCGCCGCCATCAGGCGTAGCGCCGTGAGTAAGCCGTCCCCCGTCGTCGCGGCATCGGTGAAGATCACGTGGCCGGATTGCTCGCCACCGAGACTCAAGCCCCGCTCGGTCAGCGCCTCCAGGACGTATCGGTCACCCACCGCCGTCGTGAGCACGGTGATGCCCGCCGCGTGCATCGCGTGGTGGAATCCGAGATTGCTCATCACCGTGGCCACGACGGTGTCCTCGATCAGTTGGCCCTGTTCCTTGAGCTGGCGGGCGCAGATTGCCAGGATCTGATCACCGTCGACCACCGATCCGGTAGCGTCCACCGCCAGACAGCGATCAGCGTCGCCGTCGTGGGCAATTCCGAGATCGGCGTGGTGAGCCAACACGATCTCGGACAGCGACTCGATGTGAGTCGACCCGACACCATCGTTGATGTTGAGGCCATCGGGTTCACAAGCCACCGGCACGACGGTGGCTCCGGCCCGTGAATACAACGTTTCAGCTACCCGCGATGCCGCGCCGTGCGCGCAGTCGACGACGACCTTTATCCCGGAGAGCGAGCCCGGAGCCGCCTCTAACAGGTGCTTGATATAGAGCTCGGCACCGTCCTCGGCCGGACTGACCCGACCCACGGCCGAGCCGATCGGACGCTCTCGCCGCCAACCTGAATCCATCTCGGCCTCGATCTCATCCTCGAGATCATCAGCGAGTTTGACGCCACCCGGTCCGAAGAGCTTGATGCCGTTGTCCGGCATCGGATTGTGGCTTGCTGACAGCATGACGCCGACGTCCGCGCCATAGGCCCCCGTGAGATAGGCGACCGCCGGAGTCGGCAGAACGCCAACCAGCCGAACATCGGCGCCGGCCGATGTCAGTCCGGCTACGACGGCCGCCCCGAGCATCTCACTCGACGCGCGCGGATCACGTCCTACGACGGCTAGCGGCCGATGGGAAGCATCGTGGGCCACCAGCACCCGAGCCGCCGCACTGGCCACCGTCAGCGCGAGTTCGGGGGTCAGATCACGGTTCGCCAGACCACGGACCCCATCGGTACCGAAGTAGCGGCCCATCGATGAGTGCCAGGCCGGTTAGCGCTTGGAGTACTGAGGCGCCTTACGAGCCTTCTTCAGACCGTACTTCTTGCGCTCCTTGACCCGGGGGTCACGAGTGAGGAAGCCGGCCTTCTTCAAGGCTGGACGGTCTTCGCCGTCGAGGTTGATGAGAGCGCGGGCAATACCCAGGCGCAGCGCGCCGGCCTGGCCCGTGATGCCACCACCGATCAGGCTGGCGATCACGTCGTACTGGTCGACCTTGTCCAGGGTCACGAACGGTTCGCGGATGAGCTGCTGGTGCACCTTGTTCGGGAAGTAGCTGTCCATAGTGCGACCGTTGAGCTTGAACTGGCCGGTGCCCGGGACGAGACGGACGCGGACGACGGCCTCTTTGCGACGGCCGACGACCGGCGCGGGATTCGTGATGGCGTTTGTCATTGAGGATTCTCCTGCCCGCGCTACTGCGCGACCTGCTTGATCTGGAAGGGCTGTGGCTTCTGCGCCGTGTGCGGATGCTCGGGGCCGGCATAAACCTTCAGCTTCTTCAGCTGGGCCCGTCCGAGGGTGTTCTTGGGCAACATGCCCCGAACCGCGAGCTCGACCAGTCGCTCGGGCTTGGAATCCAGCAGCTCTCCGACGGTTCGCTTGCTCAGGCCACCCGGGTAGCCCGAGTGCCGGTAACGGAACTCGCCCAGCTTGGACGGCGCCACGGCAACCTTGTCGGCATTGATGATGATGACGAAATCCCCGGTGTCCAAATGCGGAGCGAACTGGGGCTTGTGCTTGCCCCGAAGCAGGGTCGCGGCCTGGGTCGCCAATCGGCCGAGGACGACATCGTTGGCATCGATGACATGCCACTCGCGCGTCACTTCGCCGGGCTTGGGGGTGTACGTAGACACGGTTCAACTCTCCCTAATGAGTCTTCACGGCGCCTTGGCGCCGCTCCCACGGTCGAATCCATCGGACTCAAACCCTGAGACATGGCCCTCGGTATTCACCCGGTACAAGCCGACTGAACACCAAACGGACACGATACCCGGCTCCCGGCCCGGCGGCCAAATCGCCGTGGTCCGGCCACCCCCTCGCTCCCCGCTCCGCGCTCGCTGATCGAGAGGGAGGGTCAGCTGCGCGGCCGGAGCACTCGCCGGCCGTCGAACACCGGCTCGTCAGACTCGACGACCTCGCCGTCGCTGGCGAACACCAGAAACCGATCGAATGTCCGGGCGAACCACCGGTCATGAGTCACGGCGATCACCGTGCCGTCGAAGGACTCGAGCGCGTCCTCCAGGGCTTCGGCCGACAGGACATCCAGGTTGTCGGTGGGCTCGTCCAACAGCAGCAGAGTGGCCCCGGACAGCTCCAGCAGCAGGATCTGGAAGCGCGCCTGCTGCCCGCCGGAAAGTGTCGAGAACGGCTGGTCAGCCTGCTGGTTGAGCTCGTAGCGCCGCAGTGCCCCCAGAGCCCTACCCCGCTCTACCCCGGCCCGACCTGGTTCGCCGTGCCACAGCAGATCAACCAGGGTCCGGTCGAACCATTCGGGATGAGCGTGGGTCTGAGCGAACAGGCCCGCCACTACCCGCGCACCCAACCGCCAGCTACCGGTGTGGGCAACCGACTCTCCCCCGAGCAGTCGCAGGAAGTGCGACTTGCCGGCCCCGTTGGAGCCGAGCACGGCCACGCGCTCGCCGTAGAAGATTTCCGCGTCGAACGGCTTCATCAGACCGCTCAGTTCCAGGCCCTCACAGATCACCGCCCGCACCCCGGTCCGCCCACCCCGCAGTCGAATGGTGACGTTCTGATCCTCGGGCCGATCCGGGGGCGGACCTTCGGCCTCGAACCGGGCTAGCCGGGTCTGCATCGCCTTGTACCGAGAAGCCAT
>Ga0070667_100002333_pt1 | contig 16608 bp, 15 predicted proteins | sample KBSS33metaG_FD_64659 | JGI IMG/M metagenome (GOLD analysis project Ga0070667, IMG submission 64659) | Switchgrass rhizosphere microbial communities from Kellogg Biological Station, Michigan, USA - KBS S3-3 metaG | ecosystem: Host-associated > Plants > Roots > Rhizosphere > Soil ... | reverse complement strand
GGCGAAACCATTATTTATGAAGGAAGAAAATTCAAACAATACCGTGGTATGGGCTCGCTCGGAGCAATGGCGCAAGGCAGCAGCGACCGCTATTTCCAGGATGTGGAAGATGATCTTAAAAAATTGGTACCGGAAGGTATCGAAGGAAGAGTAGCCTACAAGGGAAATCTAAGAGAAGTGGTACAGCAATATGTAGGTGGTCTTCGTGCCGGCATGGGTTACTGCGGTGCGGCAAGCCTGGGTATTCTGCGTAGCGACGCACAATTTATACAGATTACCAACGCCGGCATGAAAGAAAGCCATGCTCATGATATCGAAATTACAAAGGAAGCACCCAATTACAGCAGGAAATAGTTGATTGGTTGGTTAGTTGGTTGGTTGAAAAGTAGGTCTTCAGGACCAGAAAGAACGGTGCTATTGCTACTCGCCATTCACTTCTCACCACTGACTGATTTATTTTCACGAACTTGTTTCAAATTTCTACGGTTGAAAAAACTACTGACGGCGTTTACTCTTTGCCATTTATTTTTTTTTGCGCCTGCCCAAACTGATTCCTGCCGTTTGCGTGTTAGCCTGCTGACCTGCGGACCCGGCCAGGATCTGTATTCAATATGGGGCCATACCGGCATCCGGCTTATAGACAGCGGCCGCGGCGCCGATGTAGTATTTAATTATGGCACATTCGACGATAGAGACCCGTTATTCTACGTAAAATTTACCAGGGGCATCATGATGTATTCGGTAACTCCCTATGCATTCAACGATTTCATGGAAGAATACAAATATTTTAAACGCAGCGTTACTGAACAGGTACTGAACCTGGATTGCAACACAAAAACACAACTTCAGAAAGCACTCTGGAAAAACACGGAAGAACAAAACAAATACTATCCCTATCATTTTTATGCCGACAACTGCACTACACGTGCCCGTGATATGTTGATCAATAACTTACATTCTTCACTGCAATTTAAAAACATACGGCCCCAACCAGGCAGTACCACCTACCGCCAGCTCATACACAGTTATATGAACAGTAGTACCCAGGCCTGGAACCGGTTCGGCATAGATGTCTTACTCGGCAATCACCTGGATGAGCCGATGGACAACAAGCAGGCTATGTTTCTGCCGGATTATTTATTGAAAGGGTTGGATAGCGCATTGCTATTGAAATACCCGCTGGTCAAAGAAAAGTTGATCCTGCTGCCAGATGAACAACCCGATAACAAGACTTTTTTTACACCCATCTTTTTATTTTCGTTCCTGCTGGTTTTCATGATTGCCTTATCATTCATGAAAAACCCCATGGCCCAAAAAACATCATTGATACTGGATAACCTGTTTTTCCTGGTCACCGGTTTGCTGGGGCTACTAATGTTAACATTGTGGGTTGCCAGGGTAGACAGCGTTTGCCGTAACAACTATAACCTCCTTTGGGCCCTGCCTTCACATTCAGTAATGGCGTTTGTAATTACCCGGAAAAAGCAATGGATCAAATACTATTGGCTGTTTACCGTAATACTTAATACGCTGTTGCTGGTTTCCTGGAAATGGCTTCCCCAGGAAATGAACAACAGCCTGCTGCTGGTTATCGCCATCTTGCTATTCAGGAGCCTCGCACGCTACCGGAAACTAAACAAGCCATGACAGAAAAAAGCATTCTTATACAAGGCAAAAGCATATACTATACCGTATCGGGTCATGGCACACCGGTAGTTTTGCTGCATGGTTTCGCAGAAGATGGAGATGTATGGCGATACCAGCAGGCTGCATTATCGAAATGCTGTAAGCTTATCATACCGGATCTGCCCGGAAGCGGTAAGTCAGCTATGATCGATGACATGAGCATGGAAGGCCTTGCAACATGTATAAAGGAGATCATAGAAAAGGAAATAACACGGGAAGCTATGGCAACCAGCGTTATCATGATTGGTCATAGTATGGGCGGTTATATAACCCTGGCCTTTGCAGAAAAACACCCAGACCTGTTACTTGGTTTTGGTCTTTTTCATTCCACTGCTTTCCCGGACACGGAAGAAAAAAGGGCTAACCGCCGCCGGGGTATTGCTTTTATACAAACGCATGGAAGTTATGAATTCATAAAGCAGTCGACACCCAACCTTTTTACGAAATCTTACGTTAATAAAAACAGTACAATAATATCGGAAATGATTGCCCGATACGGTAGTTTTGACCCGCTGGCGCTGGTTTCTTATTATGAAGCCATGATACAACGCCCTGATCGTACTGCTGTTTTACAATCCTTTAACAAACCTATCCTTTTCATTATTGGAAAAAACGATCCTGCTATACCTTTTGAAGACAGTATGAAGCAATGTCATATCCCACAGGAAGCTGTTATCCAGCTAATGCAACACTCGGCGCACATGGGCATGTGGGAAGAAAAGGATAAAAGTACGGATAGCCTGCTCAGTTTTTTGCGGCATATAACCGTTTAACAGATACCGACTACGTGAATGAAACAACTACTGGCAGCCGTTATAACTTTCCTGTTTTTTGTACCCGCCTATGCAAGGCATATCAGGGGTGGCGAGCTTTCCTATAAATACCTTGGCCCTGGCGCAGCAGCTAATACCTCCAGTTACCTGATCCGTTTGAAACTGTACATCGATTGCACCGCCAATGATCCGGGGCAGAACGAAACCACTGCTCCCTTTACTATTTTCTCCCGCTCCACCAATGAGCAGGTATTCCATGTTCTGGTGAATAAAACAAACGAAGAACTGATCAACTATGATCCAAATTCAAACCCCTGTATAACCAATCCGCCTACTGATATCTGTTACAAACTGAAATACTTTGAAACTACGGTTCAATTGCCCGACGATATTGCCGGATACACCGTTGCGTACCAGCGCTGCTGCCGCATTGCCGGCATTGAAAATATATCCGGTAACAGCAGCAATGACGGCGCTACCTATTCATGCGATATACCGGGCACCGGCGTATTGCCCTCAGGGCATAATTCAAGCCCTGTAATTTCGGGCAACGATGCAGTAGCCATCTGTGCAGGCGCGGGGTTTGCATTCGATTTTTCTGCTACTGATCTTGCCGACGCTTCTCCCACGCAACCCGCTGGCGATTCGCTGGTATACAGTTTATGCGCGGCATACAATGGTGGTGGCCCGGGCAATCAGTCAACCGGCTGTACCAACTGTCCCGCGCCTGACCCCGCAGCACCCCCACCCTATAATTCTTTACCTTATAAATTTCCATACAGCGGCGGTAGTCCGCTGGGACTTAACGCTTCTATTGACCCCCATACCGGCATTATATCTGGCATCGCTCCCACTACATCGGCTCAATACGTGGTTACAGGTTGCATCTATGAATACCGGAACGGCGTTCTGATAAATGTACATCGCAAGGATATTCACCTGAAAGTATCTGATTGTAATCCGCTAAAAGCCCTGTTGAACCCGGATTACGATTATTGTGATGATTTCCTGGTGTCGTTTAAGAACGAACAGTTAAATCCTACCGGTAGCATTTATATCTGGACTTATGGCGATGGAACCAAGACAGATACCTCGCTGGACCCGGTGGGCCTTATTCAACACCAGTTTGCGGATACAGGCACCTATACCGTAAAATTAAAGGTCATTCTGGCGGGTCAATGCGTCGACTCAACTACCACGCTTGCAAAAGTGTACCCGGGGTTTTATCCGGGGTTTAGAGTAAGCGGTTCCTGTTTGTACACACCCATTCAATTCATTGACACTACCAAAACAAAATACGGTGTGGTGGATAAATGGAGATGGGCCTTTGGCGATGAAACCACCACGGCAGATACTTCGCATGTACAGAATCCGCAATGGAAATACAATAGCCTTGGAACCAAAACTGCGGAGTTGATCGTGCAAAGCAATAAGGGTTGTATTGATACGGTATCTGCCCCGGTGGTAATTAAAGATAAACCATTGTTTACGCTTGGTTTTACCGATACGCTTATATGCAGCAACCTGCCCATACAGGATACACTGATGCTGCAAGCCAGTACCACGGGGCCGGGTAGCTTTTCCTGGACGCCTGTCTCACGGATCATCGGTGAAAACACACCTACTCCACTGGTATTTCCAACCAATACCACTGTCTACCAGGTACAGTTAAACGAAAATGGTTGTATCAGTAATGATTCGGTAACGGTTAGAGTAGTGGATCATGTTACGCTGGATGCCGGCCCCGATACCACCATCTGTTTAACCGATGCCATCCTGCTTCATCCGGTTACCAATGCCTTGGCCTATAGCTGGTCGCCGGCCACTGACTTTAATAATCCAAAGGTTAAAAGCCCGCTTGTTACACCCCTGGCAACTACAACTTACCAACTAACCGGCAGCATCGGTAAATGCAGTCTTACAGACAACTTGACCATCCGTGCAGTGCCTTACCCCAAGGCCGATGCCGGGAAGGACCAGGTGATATGCTTCGCTGATACGGCGCAATTAACAGCCAGCATTGTGGGCTCAAATTTTACCTGGGCACCTGTTTACAGCCTTATTAACCCAACCACGCTCACGCCAATGGCACATCCGGTAGGCACCACCGCGTATATGCTTAGCGTTTATGATGTACAGGGTTGCCCTAAACCCGGCTTGGATACTGTTCTGGTTACCGTAAGGCCCCCGGTGATTGCTTCTGCCGGAAATGATACATCGGTGGTGATCAATCAACCGCTGAAACTAACGGCAACCGGTGCAACTTTATACTTATGGACTCCCCCGGATCATCTTGACCACAACGATGTACAGTCGCCCGTAGCACAATTTGCCAGCAGTGGAATTTATACTTACCAGGTGAAAGCATATACCGCTGAAAATTGTTTTGCCGTCGATACCATTCGCATAAAAGTGTTTACCACCGCTCCGGATATCTATGTACCCAATGCATTTACACCCGGTGAAACACAGAACAACCTGTTCAGGCCAATACCGGTAGGCATTGCCAAATTCGATTATTTCCGCATTTATAACCGACTTGGCAATATGGTTTTCAGCAGCAACGATGGCAGCGGCTGGAATGGTACCATTGCAGGTAAGCCGCAGTCGTCTGGTACTTTTGTATGGGTGGTGCAGGGCCGTGATTTCACCGGCAAAGTGATCACCAAAAAAGGAACGATGGTGCTGATACGGTAACGTGAGTCGTGGATGGTCAGACCTGAGTACTTTAGCGTTGCGCCCAGCTTGCGATTCAATTCACCAACTTTTATTCTTCGGGTTAAAAAATTAAATTGCCTTCTTTTCCATCTCAACACAAATTCCTTCATGAATAAAATTGCGCTTATTACCGGTGCCAGTTCCGGTTTCGGAAAAGCCGCTGCCGAAAAGTTTGCGGCCAATGGTTACAACATCATTATTACCGGCAGAAGAGAGCATCTTTTGCTTGGCCTGCAAAAAGAACTTGCAGGCAGGTATGGAATTGAAGTGCTGCCACTGGTTTTTGATGTGCGCGATCGTACAGCTGCCACCGATGCCATCGCCGGCATACCAGAACACTGGCAGGCGATAGACGTGTTACTGAACAATGCTGGCCTTGCTCTCGGTAAAGATTATTTTGACGAGGCCGACCTTGATGACTGGGACACGATGCTTGATACCAATGTAAAAGGCCTGCTGTATGTAACCAAGGCTGTTTTACCTTTTATGACGGCCCGCAACCAGGGGCATATTATTAACCTGGGCTCAGTTGCCGCTATCGATGTATACGAAAAAGGAAATGTGTATTGCGCTTCCAAGGCTGCGGTAGACACCATCAGCAAAGCCATGCGCACCGACCTGCTCCGGCACCGCATTAAAGTAACGGTTATACACCCTGGTGCGGCAGATACTGAGTTCTCCCTGGTGCGGTTTAAAGGCGATGCAGCCACTGCCCAAAAAACCTACGAGGGTTACCAGCCTTTGACGGCATTGGATGTAGCTGAAGTAATTTATTACTGCGTCAGTTTGCCAGCGCATGTTTGTGTTAACGAGCTGATAATTACCTGCACTGCACAGGCTAATGGTTTTTACACATTTAGGGGATAGAGACATACAAAAACAGGTCTTTTCAGCGTTTTAATCGAAATAGTTGGTATATGCTTTGTAGTTGAAACAATCATTGTATATATTAGAGGTGCCAGCTGGCAATCCGCATCCTTTTAAAACCTGTATTATGAAAAACTGTTGGGCAAAACTTGTTTGTTTACTATTCATCATATTTAGTTCATTTGCGGCTATTGCGCAGGAAGAGGTAATAAAACTGGAGTCTTGTATGAACGAGACCTACAAGACACAGGTAGATAGCCTGAAACAATTATTCCTCGGACAGGGCTACGAAGTGGTACGTGAAGCTTCCGTTAAAATGGAAAGCGAATATGAACTGCCCATCGTTCTTCCGCTTACCCAGGGAGCCTGGTACCAATTTATTTTTATAGGCGATCCCAGCTCCAAATTATATGAAGTAAGGATGTACGACTGGAACGAACGCCAGGTAGTATATAAGAAAAACATGTGGGGCGATGTAGACGGCAATATTATCAGTTATCCCTATATTTCACAGTTTACCGAGTATCACTTGATTAAGCCGGTGCAGGTAAATAAGCAGAAAAAGAAAAATCTTTGCGGCTATGTTATGCTGCTGAAAAAAACAAAGCAATAATTCGCTCAATAAAAAAGCCCGGAATCTGCTACCGGGCTTTTTTATGCAATCAATTTTAAGAATTCCTTTACCATCCATTTTCACTTTCTGGCGTTATTCGTTTTAAATTCATTGCATGATGCTGAAACTGATAGCAATCCTTTTACTGCTCCCCTCATTTTTGTCTTTTCGGGCTATAAAAGATGAAAATGATATACAATGGACTGCCGGCCGGCGATTGACCTGGTCGGATTTTAAAAGCCCGCCCGACAGGAACGCCAGCAACGCAGCGCTCACAAGTTCAAAAATCATTTTTAATTATGGTTATGGCGACGAAAAGGGGTTCAGCTACCATATCAGTTGTGTATTCGATAAAACCAGTTCCTGGGGTAAAGTAAAAACAGAATATATTCTTTCCCATGAACAGGGCCATTTTGACATTGCAGAAATATATGCCCGTAAACTCAATAAGGCATTAAAGCATTATTCTTTCAATGTAAAAACTTCTCCCAAAGAAGTGCCGGCCATCTATCAGCAGATAATGAAAGAGGAAGGTCAATTGCAAAACCAATACGATAGTGAAACGGATTTCAGCCGCGACAAACCCCAGCAGGCAATATGGTTAGAAAAAATTCAGCGGGAGCTGGATAAATTGAAGGAATTTGCGGCATACAGGTAGTTGATTGGTTGAGTAGTTGCTTTGTTGACCAGTTGATAACCTATTCAGGGGTGGAATGCCAATGGTTTCATTGATGAGTAACCTTATTGCAGGCCTCAATATTTTTTTAAATTAAAACAATCCGTACAGCTGGGCGTCTACCTTGCGGATGATCTCGCCCATATGTTCTTCGTTCTCCGCAAATTTATTTTTATCAATGTCTATAATCAGTAGCGCACCTTCTTTGTAACTATCGATCCATTTGTTATAAAAATCATTCAGGCGTTTCAAATAATCCAGCCGGATATTTTCTTCATATTCGCGCCCCCGCTTTTGTATCTGGCCTACCAATGTGGGAACGGAACCTTTGAGGTAGATCAGCATATCTGGCGGCTGCACCATCGTTTTGAGTGTCTGGAAGAATTTGAAATAATTATCGAAATCACGCTTGCTCATCAGCCCCATCTCATGCAGGTTGGGGGCGAAAATATTGGCATCTTCAAAAATGGTTCTGTCCTGTATCACCGTTTCGGTACCCCTGTGTATATCCAGTAATTGGGTGAGACGGCTGTTTAAAAAATAGATCTGCAGGTTAAAACTCCAGCGCGGCATATCTTCATAGAAATCATTCAGGTAAGGATTGTGATCCACGTCTTCAAACTGGGGAATCCATTTATAATGCTTGCTCAGTAATTCAGTCAGCGTTGTTTTGCCTGCGCCGATGTTTCCGGCAACTGCTATATGTTTCGGTTTCTTGTTTTTTGCCATGGCCATTGGTACAATTTGCAAATGATAGTGCCGCTAAAAATATACAATTCCAACATCTGATCCATAATTAATACGGAAAATATCAGTAATATTTTAGCCTCACTGCTTCCCTCACTATCTGCATGGTAACCGCCGCACTTTTGCCTGCTTTTGCAGCCCCTTTTTCCATTATATCGCGCAGGTATTTTTCATCGTTGCGGATGACCTCTGCTTTTTCACGTATGGGTGTTATAAATATCACCATGTCTTCGGCCAGTTGCTTTTTCATATCGCCATAGCGGATATTGCATTCGTTGTATTTTTTTTCAAACACTATAACCGTTTCTTCGCTGCTTACCAACCGCATCAGCTGAAAAACATTTTCAATATAATCGGGCTTAACAGCATTGGGTTCAGTGGGGCCGCTATCCGTTTTTGCTTTCATTATCTTTTTCCTGATCACTTCATCGCTATCGCTCAGGTACAAGGTTGCGAGCTGGTTTTCGCTTTTACTCATCTTGCCACTGCCATCCAGTGCAGGTACCTTCACCAGGTTATCGCCATAATTAAATGCCTGGGGTTCCGGAAAAACCTCACCGTAGCGGTGATTAAACCGGTTGGCGAAATTGCGGGCCATCTCCAGGTGTTGCTCCTGGTCTTTTCCCACGGGCACCAGCTTTGCGCGGTGCAACAATATATCAGCCGCCTGTAACACAGGATAAGTAAGCAATCCGGCATTCACGTTCTGCGGCTGCAACCGAACCTTTTCTTTAAATGTGGTTGTTTTTTCCAATTCACCCACATAGGCCAGCATATTTAAATGCAGGTACAATTCCGAAGTTTCAACCACATGGCTCTGACAAAAAAGTGCTACTTTATCAGGATCAAGGCCACTGGCAATATGCTCTGCGAGTACGCGCCGGACATTATCCTTTAAGTCTTTTGTATCGGGATGCGTTGTTAAAGAATGCAGATCGGCCACCATAAAAAAACAGTCATAATCATCCTGCATGCGCACGTAATTCCGGAGTGCGCCAAAATAATTACCCAGGTGCAAAAAACCGGTTGGCCTGATGCCACTCATTACAATTTCTTTCTGGCTCATAAGTCGGCGAAGATAGGAAGGGATTGTTGATTGCGGGATTGCGGGATTTACTGATTGACCCGGATTTTACAGATTTTCTCTTATTTTTTGTGTGCAGCCGTGCGCAAGCAACACTTCCCGATATCCCAAAATCTGGAAATCAGCAATTTCTTCTGCCTTTTATCACAAAACCCTGCTGCATGCAGCCAATTCTTTATTTTTGTTGGTATGGAAGTAACCACTGAGCTGGTAGATAACCTGGCTAACCTGGCCAGGCTACAGTTTGCAGATGAAGAAAAAACAAGCATCAAAGCTGACCTGCAGCGAATGATTGCATTTGTGGAAAAACTGCAGGAAGCCGACACTACCGGTATTGAACCATTGCTGCACATGGGAGACGCCATGAATATTTACCGCGCAGATGAAGTAAAAGGTTCCATGCAAAAAGAAATAGCACTGGCCAATGCGCCTTCTGCCAATGCTGATTATTTCAAAGTCCCCAAAGTCATAAAAAAATAATCCCTCTTCTATTACCAACCTGTATACAATATGAACGCTATCATACAACTGGATAACATTCAAAAAGCTTATTTCATGGGTAAAGAACCCATCCCGGTATTAAAAGGCATTTCCCTCAGTATTTTAAAAAATGAGTATGTAGCGCTCATGGGACCTTCCGGTTCGGGTAAAAGTACGCTGATGAATATACTTGGCTGCCTTGATTCTCCTACCGGCGGCAGGTATGTGCTGAATGACCAGGATGTAAGCAAAATGTCTGACGATGATTTGGCAGAGGTTCGTAACAAAGAAATTGGCTTCGTTTTTCAGCAGTTTAATCTCCTTCCCAGGTTAACAGCGGCAGAAAACGTGGCGCTGCCCCTTGTATACGCCGGCATACCTAAAAGACTGAGAACAGAAATGGCCATGGCCGTTCTGGAAAAAGTGAGCCTTACAGAAAGAAGTCATCATAAACCCAATGAACTAAGCGGTGGCCAATGCCAACGCGTAGCGATAGCCAGGGCGCTGGTAAATAACCCTTCCATTATACTGGCCGATGAACCTACCGGTAACCTGGATTCGAAAACATCCATCGAAATCATGGATATCTTTGGGGCTATTCAGTCCAGCGGCAATACGGTTGTACTGGTAACACACGAAGAAGACATTTCACTGCACGCCCATCGCGTGGTGCGGCTGCGTGACGGACTCATTGAAAGCGACAGGCTCAATGAGCATATTACGGCATCGTTGGTTCACTAATGGGTTTAAAGTTTAATAGTCTAAAGTTTAAGGTTCGTTTGACCGGATTTCTAATTCTTTGATTGCCGCAATAACTTTAAACCTTACACCTTGAACTTTAAACTTCCTCCAATATGTTTAAAGTTTAACAGTCTAAAGTTTAAGGTTCCTTTGACCGTATTTCTAATTCTTTGATTGCCGCAATAACTTTAAACCTTACACTTTGAACTTTAAACTCTTCCCATGGCGATAAAAATATATACCAAGACAGGCGACAAGGGCACTACCTCACTGATAGGCGGCACGAAAGTTCCCAAATCTCATTTACGCATTGAAGCCTATGGCACCGTTGATGAATTGAATTCCTATACAGGCCTGTGCAGGGATGTATTAACCGAAGAACAAGGCAAAAAAACGTTGTTACATATCCAGGATCGTCTTTTCACCATTGGCTCCTTACTGGCCTGCGACCCGGAAAAGCAGCCAGGCATGCAATTACCTGAATTGAAAGAAGCGGATATACATTTATTGGAACAGCAGATAGATGTCATGAATGAACAAATACCGCCCATGAAATTTTTTGTACTGCCAGGTGGCCATCCGGTTGTATCTCATCTGCATATTGCCCGTTGTATATGCCGCCGCGCAGAACGTTGCTGCGTGCGGCTTGAACAGGAAACCCCGGGAGAAAACCCCGTAATTATAAAATACCTCAACCGTTTAAGCGACTACTTATTTATACTCAGCAGGTACATTGGCCACCTGTTGCAAGCAGAAGAAATTGCCTGGAGGCCGGGCGTGTAAACAACCAGTCACTCGTGGGTCTGCATTTATTGCATCGGAATATGTAATTTTCTGGTAAGATGAGACGCCTTTGCTATAGCAGCAATTTATAACGGTTGCCCAATCATACTCCAACCAATCAACCGATCAACTAATCAACTAATTTTCCCATCCTTCATGTGGAGGATGCGGTCACTCATCTGCGCCAGTTCCTCGTTGTGCGTAACAATCAAAAACGTCTGTTTAAATTCCTTGCGCAGGCGGAAAAACAAATCATGCAGTTCACGGGCATTTGACGAATCCAGGTTACCGGTAGGCTCATCGGCAAAGATGATTTTGGGATCATTGATCAGCGCCCTCGCCACTGCTACCCGCTGTTGCTCGCCGCCGGAGAGCTGCTGGGGCTTATTTTGGATTCTTTCGGAAAGTCCCAGTAGAGCCAGCAAACCCGCTGCCTTTTCAGCTACTTCCTTTTTGCTTCGGCCGGCGATCCAACCCGGTATACAGACATTTTCGAGAGCGCTGAACTCGGGTAACAGATGGTGAAACTGGAAAACAAAACCAATATTCCGGTTGCGGAAAACGGCCATTGCTTTTGCGCCCATATCCGCCAGGCTTTTGTTATCTAACAGAATAGTGCCCCTGTCTGGCTTATCCAGCGTTCCCAATATGTGCAACAATGTGCTTTTACCGCTGCCCGAGGGCCCTGCAATGCTCACAATTTCACCCTGCCTGATGGTTAGGCCCACTCCTCTTAAAACATTCAACTGACCGTAGGTTTTGTAGATATCCGATGCCGTTAACATATAATAATGCTGTAGTCCTTTAAAATACGAACCTACAATTTTATTCGTTCTAACCACGGAACAGCCTTTAAATTAACCCTTTAAAATGGTGAAAAACTACATTTGGTTGTTCAGTATTAACCGTTACATTTGCCGAAAATTAAAGACATTCAACAATGTTCTGGACACTTGAACTAGCATCCTATTTAGAAGACGCACCCTGGCCAGCTACCAAGGACGAATTAATTGACTATGCCATCCGCAGCGGTGCACCCATTGAAGTGGTAGAGAACCTGCAGGAACTCGAAGACGAGGGAGAAATCTATGAAGCCATCGACGATATCTGGCCGGACTACCCCTCGCAGGAAGACTTCTTTTTTAACGAAGACGAATATTAACGCTACAAGCCCTGGAGGCAAATAGCTATAAAAAAACCGCGCAATCTAGGCGCGGTTTTTTGTTGCATAAAATTCTTATTGAAACGCCCTGCTTCATTATTGACTGGTCAAGATTCGTTTTTCATTATTTTTTTGGTCTTCGGAATACAGCATATCGAATAAGGAATATTGAATAATGAATGGGCGGCTATTCAACCCCCAGCTTCTCCATCACTTCGGTGCTAATACCCGTTGAAGAATAGCCTCCGTCGTGAAATAAGTTCTGCATGGTAACCATACGGGTTAAATCAGAAAATAAGGTCACACAATAATCGGCACAGGATTCTGCACTGGCATTGCCCAACGGTGAAATGGCATTTGCATAATCATAAAAATCACCAAAGCCTTTGATGCCGCTGCCAGCCGTTGTTTTGGTGGGCGATTGCGAAACGGTGTTGATGCGTACTTTTTTATGCAAGCCGTAATGATACCCAAAGCTGCGCGCAATGGATTCCAGCATAGCTTTGATATCGGCCATATCTGTATAAAAAGGATACGTGCGTTGCGCAGCTGCATATGTAAGCGCTACCACGCTTCCCCATTCACTAATAGCATCCAGTTTTTTTGCAACAGACAGCATTTTGTGCAGGGAGAGGGCCGAGACATCGATTCCTTTCAAAAAATACTCATAGTTGGATTCTTCATAGGAGATATTCTTCCGGATATTAACGCTCATACCAATGGAATGCAGTACAAAATCTATTTTACCGCCCAGCACTTCCTGTGATTTCGTAAAAAGAGTGGTCAGTTCTTCCACATTGGTAGCGTCTGCAGGAATGATTTCGGCTTTGGTTTTTTCGGCCAGTATTTTTATCTGTCCCATACGCATTGCAATGGGTGCATTGGTAAGAACAATGGAAGCTCCTTCCTCAAATGCTTTTTCGGCTACTTTCCAGGCAATGGAATGTTCATCCAGCGCACCGGTAATGATGCCGCGTTTTCCTTTTAACAGGTTATATGCCATAGCTATAAATTGAGATCGTATTTGTGGTTGCCAAAAATAAGAACTTATTTTAATGCAGGTAATACAACATTTTCAATTTGAACATTGAGATTGAACATTGATGGTCACAATATTTCCCAAAAAATATTCAATGACCAATGCTCAGAGAAGGGTTGCTTTGGATATTTAGTTCAGCATTTCCCTTGCATTCTCCATGGCGGCTGCGGTGGGCTTTTCACCGCTTAGCATCCGGGCAATGGTAGCAATCCTTTCATCTTTTGAGAGCAGGCGGATATTTGTTTTGATAGTATCGGCCTTGATTTCCTTATAGACGAAAAAATGTGCATCGGCCCTTCCTGCAATCTGTGGTTGATGCGTGATAGATATTACCTGTCTTTTCGCCGCCAGTCCTTTCATAATGATACCCACCTGTTTGGCTGCTTCACCGGAAATACCGGTGTCTATTTCATCAAAAATAAGTGTAGGCAGATCCAACGACTCTGCCACCAGCGATTTAATGCACAGCATTAATCTGCTCAGTTCACCGCCCGATGCCACCTTGCGGATAGGCTCAAAGCGATTGCTCTTATTAGCGTCAAAAAGAAAATCTATTTTATCTGAACCATATTCACTCAAAGATCCGGCCAACGGTTGCAGCGATGTTTTCAATCTTGCATTCGGCATTCCCACCTGCTGCAATAACCCGTTCACCTTTTCTTCGAGGGGCTTTATTTGCTTTGTACGGTTTTTAGAAAGTTGTGCGGCCAGTTCCTGTGCAGCAGTTATCAATGACTGGGTTTCTTTTTCTTTTGCGGCAATAGCTTCATCAATATTCAATACGGCCAGTAATTTATCAGACAGCTGCAATTGCAGCGCCAGCAGATCTTCCGTGCTTTTTAGCCCGTGTTTCTTTAATAGTTTATACCCAATGGCAATCCTATCGCCGATTTGTTCAATCCGTTTGGGATCATGATTCACGTGATCGTTGATTCTTTCAATTTCATCAGCAATATCACTCAATTCAATCTGCGCCGATTGCAGGCGTTGAAGTAAATCGGGTAATGAGGTATGAAAAGCCGCATAAGGTTGTAGTTGCTGCACCATGCGTTTCAACTGCTGCACCAGCGGCTGCTCACCTTCATTCAGTTCATTGCTTACGCCCGACAAAGCGCTTTTAATTCCTTCTGCATTGCTCAACAATCTTAACTCGGTATCCAGCTCTTCCAGTTCATTTTCTTTGAAGGCTGCTTCTTCCAGCTCATCAAACAGAAATTTATTATAATCATAGGTCGCCGCAAATTGTTTTTTCTGTTCCAGCAGCTCCTGCAATGTTTTACTGGCTTGTTGCCATCTGAAATAAACCGATTGGTATTGCTGTAACAAAACAGCATTTCCGGCCAGTGCATCCAGTACTGCGCGTTGAAAATCCGTTTCGCCCAGCGACAAGCTGTCAAACTGCTGGTGCAGATCTACCAGCATTGCACTGAGTTGCCTCAGCTGTTCCAGGTTTACCGGCGTATCGTTTACAAAGGCCCTTGATTTGCCGTTAACACCGATTTCTCTCCTTATTACCAGTTCTTCGTCGGTATCCAAATCATAAGCATTAAAAAAATGTTGCACATCTTTCTTATCGGCGGTTTTAAAAAAACCTTCTACCACGCATTTTTTTTCACGGTTTAACAAGGCGGCGCTATCCGCGCGGTCGCCCAATATCAGTGATAAGGCACCCATTAATATAGATTTGCCCGCCCCGGTCTCACCTGTAATAATATTGAGCCGGCCCGAAAAATCTATTTCGATCTCATCTATGATGGCGTAATTCTGTATATGTAATTTCTGCAGCATGGAAAAATCGTTACTAATAAGATTAGCAAATTAAAGGAATAATTCAGCTAAAATCACAAATGCAACAAAGATTTATTGCGTACAGCTGCCCGGTGGCTGGGCTCCTATACCAATTGAGTCGGCTTGTATCAAAATCAGTCAATCGATGTACTAAAAACGAACACCCCTGTAGAATTCAGTTTCCAGCTTACAGATAATCAATCGCTTATGGAATGGCATATTTTTCTATAAGTATTTCAGTTCGGTTACTGCAGAAACGCGATGGGGAAACAGGCTTTGGCTGCCAGATTATTAAATGGCCAATGAAAATTTCAAAACAGCTAAAATGACTTACCATGATTAAAAATTATTTCAAAATTGCCTGGCGAAATCTGGTAAAAAACAGGGCCTATTCTTTCATTAATATTGGCGGTCTTGCCGTGGGCATGGCCGTGGCGATACTTATCGGTATGTGGGTGTATGATGAGGTAACTTTTAATGACAGTCATCAAAATCATAAAACTATCGCGCAGGTCAGAAGATACTTTACCGATCCAAATACACATGAAACCAATGGTGTAAGTAATATGCATTACCCCATGGCAGCTATCCTGAAAAAAGACTACCAGCAATATTTTAAACATGTGGTAATGGCCTGGTGGCTGAGTGACTACACCGTTTCGACTCCTGATAAAAAGATCTTGAGAAGAGGTGAGTTTATTGACCCCGAAGGATTGGATATGCTTTCGCCAAAGATGCTGAAAGGCAGTTATAGCGCACTGAATGATATGCATTCCATTGTGATCTCAGCATCCACCGCAAAAGCGCTTTTTGGCAGTGAAGACCCTACTGGAAAAAGCCTTAAAATAGATAACAGGATTGATGTAATCATAACAGGCGTGTATGATGATATTGCAGCGAACAGCACCTACGGAGAAGTGCAGTTTTTTGCACCCTGGAGTTTATGGGTTGCTTCCAACGATTGGATAAAAGAAACAGAAAACAACTGGGGCAATAGCTCATTTCCGATATTGGTTCAACTGAAACCCGGTGTCACAATGGCAACTGCCAATGCTGCCATTAAAAATTTTTACTACAACAGTGTTCCAAAAGAAGTGGCCACCGGCATGAAGCTGTATAAAATGCAAGGTCTTCTCTATGCTATGAAAGACTGGCATTTGTATTCTGATTTTAAGAATGGGTTGCCCGAGGGCGGGCGCATCACATTTGTCTGGCTTTTTGGAATCGTGGGTATTTTCGTACTGTTACTGGCTTGTATCAATTTTATCAACTTAAGCACAGCCCGTGCTGAAAAGCGGGCTAAAGAAGTAGGTATCCGCAAGGCAATCGGCTCCTTGAAAGGGCAATTGATACAGCAATTTTTAAGCGAATCGTTTTTGATAGCCGTTCTGGCCTTTACGATTTCATTAGTGCTCGTCACATTATCGCTTCCCTGGTTTAATGCATTAGCC
>Ga0070667_100002327_pt1 | contig 16631 bp, 16 predicted proteins | sample KBSS33metaG_FD_64659 | JGI IMG/M metagenome (GOLD analysis project Ga0070667, IMG submission 64659) | Switchgrass rhizosphere microbial communities from Kellogg Biological Station, Michigan, USA - KBS S3-3 metaG | ecosystem: Host-associated > Plants > Roots > Rhizosphere > Soil ... | reverse complement strand
GCCGCACCGAGACTTTTCGCCCGCTCGATGAGCGCCCCCGCCAGGTGCAGCTGCTGGCCTACGCGATGCTGGCCGCCGGCGAGGTCGCAGGCGTGGCCGCGGTGCATCTGGGCTCTGGCGAAGTCGCGTGGCGCGGTGCTGCCGCCGAACCGGGGCTCCTTCCCAAGCTTCCCAGGCGCACCATGCCCACTGCACCGTGGCCTGAGTTGATGGGCCGCTGGCGCCAGGTCGTCGAAACACTGGTGCGGGATTTTGCTGCCGGTGTCAGCACCGTCGACCCGCTTCCCGGCGCGTGCCGGGTTTGCCAGTTGCCAGCTTTCTGTCGCGTAACGCCCGGCCGCCTCGATCTTGGCGATCCGGACGCTGAAGAAGGGGACGAGGAATCGGAGGCTGCGCATGGGCGCTGAGCCCGAGCTGCCAGGCGTGCGGCAGGCCTTTGAGGCTGATGAAGCAGCGCGCCGTGCTGCTATCGATACTACGGGCTCTTTCCTGCTTCAGGCTCCCGCCGGGTCAGGCAAGACGACGGTACTGACCTGCCGCCTGCTGGCGCTGCTGGCGACGGTGGAGGAACCGGAGGAAATCCTGGCCATCACCTTTACGCGCAAGGCGGCCGCCGAGATGCGCGAGCGCGTGCTGCTGGCCTTGCAGCGCGCAGAAGCCGGTGAAGCCTCGGACAAACCCGAGGCGAGTTTTGCCAACGCCGCCGCGCAGGCCAATCGCGCGCGTGGCTGGAATCTGCTCGCGACGCCGGCGCGGCTGCGCATCATGACGATCGACGCGTTCTGCCAGACGGTGTGCGCGCAGTTGCCGGTCACATCGCGCAACGGCTTGCGCCTCGAGATTGCGACCTCGCCGCGACCGCTGTATGCGGCCGCCGCGCGGCGCGCGCTCGAATTCGCGCTCAGCGAGGCTGCGCTTATCGATGGCGCGCAGCGCCTGTTTGCGCGGCTCGATAACGATTGGGAGCGGTTCGAAGAACTTATGATTGCCATGCTGGAGACACGGGCGCACTGGCTGCGCCATATCCTGGCAGGCGATGGCGAGGATCCGCAGTTGGCCGAGCGCGCCGCGGCCGGGGTGGGCGCGGTAGTGAGCGCACGGCTGGCGGTAGTGATTGAATCGTTGCCCGAGGACTTGGTTCGCGCAGGGATGCGCCTGGCCGGGCATGCCGCGCGCACCCTGCAGCGCGGGGGCGAGGAGCTCGATGACGATGCGCGCGCCTGGCTCGAATGTGTCGGCCCGTTGCGCGCGGAGCCCAAGGATCTGGCGCGCTGGCGGTGGTTGTGCGCGCTGGCGGTGACCGGAAAAGGCAAGTGGCGCAAACAGTGGGATCGCCGGCAGGGCCTGCTTCCAGAGCACCGCGCGGAAAAGCGGGAGCTGGGCGAGTGGGTCGGCTCGCTTGCGGCGATCGAGGGCGCCGAGGAATTATTCGATGAGGTGCTGGCACTGCCCGATGTCCTCATCTCGCCGGAGGACGCCGCAGCGCTCGCGTCACTGTCCAAGGTTTTGCACATCGCGGCCGCAGAGCTGCAGCTGGAGTTCGCGGCCCAGGGCAGGGTGGATTTCACGGCGATCGCCTCGGCCGCGCGCGCGGGCCTCACCGAGCTGGGTCAGCCCACGGACCTGGCGTTGCGATTCGGCGGCGCCATTCGCCATATCCTGATTGATGAGTTCCAGGACACCTCGCTCGAGCAGTTCGAGCTGCTGGGCGCGCTGACCGCGGGCTGGGAGACGGGTGACGGGCGCACGCTGTTCGCGGTCGGCGATCCGATGCAGTCGATCTACCAGTTTCGCGAGGCCGAGGTGGGATTGTTCCTGCGCGCGCGCGATAACGGAGTTGGCACCGTGCGGCTGACCGCATTGCAACTGCGGCGCAATTTCCGCTCCGCACCGCCCTTGGTCGAATGGTTTAACCGCCATTGCGGCGCGGCGTTCCCTGAGCGCGACGATCCGCGCCTAGCGGCGATACGCTACCTGCCGGCACTGGCGGCGCGCACCGATCTTGCGGGCAGCGTATCAGTGCACGCACAGCCCGCCGGCGGCGAGGAGGCCATCGAGGCCGAGAAGATCGCGGCACTAATCGCCGAGTGCCGCCGCGCCACGCCCGATGTTTCCATCGCCATTTTGGTCAGCGCGCGTCAGCATGCGGCATCGATCATCGCCGTGCTGCAGGCACGTGGTGTGGCCATTCGCGGCGTGCGCCTAGAAGCGCTTCGTGAACGGCCGGTGGTGCGCGACTTGTGCTCGCTGGCGCGTTCGCTGCAGCACCTGGGCGATCGCACCGCCTGGCTGGCGTTGCTGCACGCGCCCGCCTGCGGCCTGACGCTGGCCCAACTGCAGACACTCGCTGAGGGCCAGAGCGCCACGCCGTGGGAACTGCTGCGGAGAGCATTGAGCGACGCGCGGCTCGATCCAGGAGTGCGCGCACGCCTGGTTCGCCTAAGCACAGCACTTACTCCGGCGCTGGAGGGAGCCGAACGCGCGCTGCCGCTCTGGCAACGCGTGCACCGTGCCTGGCTACGCCTCGGCGGGCCTGCGGCCTACGCCGAAGAACGGGACCTGCTCGATGCGCAGCAATTTCTCCAGGCCCTGGCGAGCGAGCCGCACGCGGAATTGCTGGCCGGTGATGCCTTCGACGAGTTTGCCGCCGACTTGTACGCCGCTCCGGCCTCGGCTGCGGATACCGCGGCGATCGACGTGCTCACCATGCACGGCGCCAAGGGCCTGGAGTGGGACGTGGTGATCGTGCCTGGGATCGGGCGCATGCAGCGCAACGACACCGATCCGCTTCTGCATTGGCTGGACCTACCGGCTGCCGAGGGCAGGTCGGACCTTCTGCTGGCGCCCATCGGCGCGGCGGGCAGCAAAGAGCGGCGATCCCTGGCGCACTATATTCGGCGGCTGCGCAAGCACCGTGCACGGCTGGAGAAGGCGCGGGTCTTGTACGTGGCGGCCACGCGGGCCCGACGGCAGCTGCATTGGTTCGGCGGCGCGGTCGAGTCAAAGAAGGGTGAACTCGCGCCGCGCGCCAACACCATGCTCGGCTTGCTCTGGCGCACCATCGCCGAGGAGTTTCGCGGCAATCACGCCGCCGCGCCTCAAGTCACGGCGCTCCCTGTCGCATTGAGCAGTGCCGAGCAATGGTGCCTGCCGGCCGACTGGAGCGCGCATGACCTGCCGCCCCCGGCGACGGCCTCGCGGCTGGCAATGTCGCTGCGGGAAGTCGCCGCCCAGCCTGAGTACCTGTGGGTTGGCATGGCCTCACGCGCGGTGGGCACCATCGTGCATGCCGAGCTGCAGCGCCTCGCGCAGCTTCCAAAGCTGCCGCTCGCACCCGACAGCGAGGCCAAGGCCTACCAAGGCTGGCTGGCGGAACTGGGGGTATTGCCCGAGGAGCGCGCGGCGGCCGGCGAGCGCGTGTATGCGGCGCTGTCGCGCACGCTCAAGGACCCGCGCGGTCGCTGGCTGCTCGGCCGCGAGCATCGCGAGGCCTACAGCGAATGGCGCCTGACCGGCCTGCACGCTGGCAGGGTCGTCAATGTCATCGTCGATCGGCTGCTGATCGATGCGCAGGGCGAGCGCTGGCTCGTGGACTACAAGACCAGCTCTCACGAGGGGAGCAATCTTGAGGAATTTCTGGCCCGCGAGGCCGAGCGCTATGGGCCGCAGCTGCAGCGCTACGCCTCGCTGGTGGCCGGCGTGGCGCCAGGCCCGGTGCGGGCCGCGTTGTATTTCCCGCTGCTCGGGGAATTTCGCGAGCTTGAACCTGGGGCGGCGATCGAAACCGCGCCTTAGCGGGAGCCTGCGACCGAGAATTCACGGCGGCCCTGCGAATCGGCCGGGCCGAGAAATTCCACGATCTTGATGAGTTCCGGACTGGCATCGGCGCGCGTGGCCGCCGATCCGGACAGCACGTAGTCGCTGCCATTGCGCACCACGAGCGTGCCGTTCACCGCGAGCGGCCCGCCCACATCGCGCAGCTGCGCCGAGATGGCGCCATCCGGGCTGGGGGCGTCGGCAAAATGCAGCTCGAAGCTGCCAAAGCTCATCGGCGGCTGGAGCTGCGCCAGTGAGTGTGCCGTCGCTGTGCCGTGAATGGCCGCGAGGCGACCGGACTTGAATTCCACGCTGCTCAATGCCAGTTGCAAGCGTCCGCTCCAGCCGCTCGGGAACAGCGGCAGGAAGCCGGTATCGACCGGCAATTCCGCGCGCAGATCGGTCAGCGTGCGCCGGCCGGTAAGCGACAGGGCCACCGTCGCGCTGCCCGGTGCGCGGGCATCGGCGCTTTGCAGCGCCACCTCCAGCTTGCCGGTCAGGAGCGCTAACGGATGCAGCTGCCAGTGGACATCGCTCAAGCTCGTGTCGCCCACGCGCAGCTGGCCGCACGCGCCCCGCCACACGGATCCGGCGGGCTGCTGACAGTCGATGAGCTTGGGCAGCACGGCGATGAGCCAGCTGGCCGGTGCGCGCACCAGCACGGTAAGCATAAACAGCGCGATGCCGATAATCAGTAGCCGGCGATTAACCATGGACACCAAGCTGCCGGGAGTGCCGCGGCATCAGGGGCCGCGCAGCACGAAGGTTGCGCTGACCAGGCCGACGTTGCCGCCGCCATCGATGCTGGCCGACACGACCCGCACCCCGTGCCGCTGCACCAGTTGTCCGGCCCAGTTCACCAGCGAGTCGAACGGCACCTGCTCAAGCCGCACACTCAGAGTGCCATCCTCGCCAGGCTGGCTGCCGCTCACCGAGCGGGCGATCCCGGTTTCGTGCGCCACCCCATCGACCATGACAACCAGCGACTGCCCGGTAGCGGGCGGAGCCGCATTGCGCAGTGCGCTGAGCTGGGGACCCACTGACCTGAGCCACGCCAGATCCGCCTGCTTGGTAGTCACGCTCTCTTTAAGGTGCGAGACGCGCCGCTCGACCGGCAGCCAGGCGGCAACCAGCACCACGAGTACGCAAACGACCGCCCCTCCCAGCACCATGTATTTCTCGCGCTGCGCGAGCGCGCCAAACCAGGCCTTGATCTTGCTCAGCAGCTCGTCCATCAGGAGGCACCGCCGCGCAGTTGGATATTTCCTTCGAAGGCATCGCCGTCCGCGCCACCGGATACCAGCTCCGCCTGCCAGCCCGCCGAGCGCAGGTTCTGGTTGATCTGATCAAGGCTGCGGGCATCGCTGGCGCGCAATTTCAGCTGCAGTGCTCCGTCCTTGTAATTGAGCGCGCGCACCCGCGCCCCGGGAACCCCGCCCATGGCGTGCGCGAGCGCCTGCAGCGCCGACAGCAATCCCGAGCCGCTCCCCTGGGCCTGCGCAGCCAGCAGCCGACCCTCCAGGTTCTTGCGGATGGAGCCCTCGGTGTTCGCCAGCTCAGGCCCGGCAATCGTCGTGATCGCCTGGCTGAGCTCATGCTCGCTGCGATTCAGCCGCCACAACAGGTAGCTTTGCCCGAGCACGTGCAGGAGCAGCGCGACGCCTGCGAGGACCGCCGCCAGTCGCCAGCGCTTCCAGTTGGCACCGAACGACTTGCGTGGCGCGTAGGCTCCCTGCAGCAGATTGATGGGTTTGGCATGCGGCAGCTGCGCGGCCAGCCAGGGCAGTGCACCCGAGCTCAGCAGCTGCACCTTGAGACTCGCCAGCGAGGCGCGCGTGGCCTCCACTTCCCCGGAGCGGCGCGACCAATCGAGCGGATTGGCGTGAAGCAGCAAATTCGTGTTGGGCAGCTCTTCGCCGAAGGCAATCTGCAGCGCGCCGGCCACACCACCCGGGGGCGCCGAAAGGGTCAGCTGCGTGTCGTTTTCCGCGTCGGTGAACGTGAGCGCATCGCCCTCGAGCAAGGCCACGGCATGGCCGCTAAGGCGCGGCATGAGCGCGGCATCGGCACACATCAAATCCGGCGCAATGGCCGCGGCGCTCAGGCGGGCGAGCCACTCCTCGAGCAGTGTGCGCGTGACCACCGCCACCGCGGTGCGCCCGGCCACGCGCCCCGGTCCGATGGCGAAGTGCTGGGTTTCGACATCGCTGGCGAGCTGCTCTTCGAGTGCGAAGGGCACCAGGCGGGCCGCGCGGGGCCCTGAGCGCACCGGCAGCTCGACTTCGAGCCCTAAGACTTCGGAGGCGGGCACCAGCACGGCGATGCGGCGATTGGCCGCCGCGCTGCTGGCCCCTTCCAGCGGGCCGCTCTCCACCTTGGCGAGCGGACGGCCTTCACTGTCGGCAATCAGCCACGCGGCCGGGGCATCGGCGGCGCGGGGCATGCGTACTATGAGCCATTCCGCCATGCTTATTCCGTGCCGAAGGTTCTGAGGATAGGGCGAATCTGCCCGCTGCTGTCCTGATTGATCAGACTGTACAAGGTGAATCGCGTGGTGCCAATAGTGATCCAGGTGCGCAATCTAAAATAGTGTGAGTCAGTGCCGATATGATTCTGCACGTAGGCCTTCTGCGAGGGCGAAATGCTGTTGAGAAAGGTGGTCTTGTCGGGATAGCAGTTGAATTGCTGGCGCTGCGCCTTGGTCTGATCGGCGGCCATGGCGTAGCTGCTCTGGCCGGCAAACGCGTCCAGCACCTCGCCCGGTGCGGTGCAGATGTTCAGCTTGGTGTCCGGGGGGAGAGCGGTCACCAGCGGTGCCAGGCGGTCGTAGCTGGCCCGGTCCATGCCCATGGCGAGCAGTTCCGACACGCTGGTCAGTGGCATGTTCGGTGTGCGGCGCGGCGGCTGTTGTGCGAGGTAATAGCTGTCCTCGGCGCCGCCTGGAAATGTTGCCTGGTCGTCGGTATCAATCCAGTCCACCAGCCGCGCGGCGAACTCCGGATCGATCTTGAGCTGCGTCAGTAACGCGACGAACTGCGCGACCGCGTCCTTGTTTTCCACCAGCACCACCGGAGCCCCGGCCGGCGCACCACCCGGAACGCCCTGGCCGCCGCCGCTGGTGGGACTGGGCATCACCACGCTGTTGAGGTTGAATTTTCCCTGCTGGTCCTCGAGCGATGCCTCCAGCACCACGCCATTGTCCATCTCCACCGGCCCATAGGGCTTGGCCCAGGTCTGGTTGGTCGAGACGATCTGCGGGTTGCGCTGGCGGTTGTCGCGCAGTGCATAGGCGGCCATCGCTTCGGCGCCCTGGGCGAAGGCAACGCTCTGTGCCACGGTGAACACTGCTATGCCGCGCCGGGCGAGCAGCTGACTTTGCCAGGCGATCGAGGTGGCGACGATCGCCGCGACGGCCACCAGAATAATGGCGGTCAGCAAGGCGATACCGCGCTGGCGCGCTCTCATCCGGCCACCTCGATGATGCGCGTGAGCACGCCCAGATCCTTGAGCGTGATCGTAACTTCCACCGCCACCGGCCGGGCGCGCAGCGCCGCGGGCCCGGCGGTGATCTGCATGCTGGGCGTGGGCCACTGAGTAGACCAGGTCATGGACTCGTCCATGTACCGGAAGCTGACGCTGACTACCTGATCGAGCAGCTCGCGCTCGACCACGGTGCTGGCCGCGGTGGTGTCCATCACCGGCAGGTTCTGCCGGATCAGCTTGCCATCACGCACCAGGTACATCACGCGCTCGAGCTCGCTGCGCGGCAGGCCCGCCGGGTTGGCCCAGCTGCCGCGCGTGAGTGTCAGCAGCGGCAAACTTGTCGAGCTGCTGTCGCTCGAGGCGTCGCTTGAGGCGTCGCTGCTGGTATCCGTGTTTGCGTTCTGTCCTGCCACGAGCGGCTGCTGATAGCCATTGCCGAGCGCGTCGCGCGCGGGGCGTGGCTGCATGAGCTCGATGTCCTGCTCCAGCACCCGCACCGTCTGCTGTACCGCTGAGAGGCGCGCGCCCTGTTCCTCGACTTCCTTGCGGCTGTTGAGCGCTTGGGTGAGCGAGCCGTAGCCCATCGCAAACAGCAGCGCGGTGATGAACAGCGCCACCAGCAGCTCGATGAGCGTAAAGCCATTGCGGAAACGCGTGCGCATCCTTGAAGGCCCTTCAGTCGCCCGGTGACGGCGGCTGCGTGGTCGCGCCGCCGCCCGCCGGCGGGGGCGTGTTGGGTGTGCTGCCCGGCGGTGGCGGGGTCGTTGTGCCATCGTCGGGCTGTTGCGGTTGACCTGCGGCATTGCCGCCGTCCCAGTTGGGCAGCAGGGTCTGGGGCGTGAATATCGCATCGCCCCGAAATCCCATGACCGTCGCCGTCCACGAGTCCTTGGCCGCGGAAGTCTTTGCGCCGTTCGATTGCGCGGCGGCAGCCTTCGGCTGCACCTGAATCGTGATGCGCCTCATCCCCGGAATATCCATGTTCTCCACCGTCTCCTTCCAGTGCCAGGAGGAGCCGGCGAAGTCGGTATCGCCTTCCTTCGTGCCGGTGGCAGGCAGCGTGCTGCGCAAGCGCTCGGTCGAGAGCTGATTCAGCCCCACCCATTCGGCAAAAGTCTTCTCGCGCAGGCGCGATTCGTTGTCGGCGGCCGAGGTGAGCGCGGTAAGTACCGCACCCATGCCAAAGGCTACGACCACCAGCGCGACCAGCACCTCGACCAGGGTGAAGCCATCACGCCTGCGGATGCACTCGCGCCTCACCGCGGCTTCTCCGTGATCTCGCCGACATCCAGCTTGCCGGTGGCATTGCCGCTGAGCACCGCGCTGCGACCCACGCCGGTGCGCGTGAGCGAGAGCTTGAAGTTAGTGAGCTCGCCGCTTGAGAACAGCATCACCTGGGGGGTGAGGTCGCGCGGCGCATCCTTGTTCTTGGCATCGGTGCGCGCGGGCAGCACGATCGGACGATCCTCGACGCTGAGCGCGATCTCCAGCCCCGCCGGGAGCGCACGCGCCCGCAAGGTCTCATCGAGCGGGTCCTCGACCCAATGAGCTGTGCGTGAGTCGTACATGACAAAGCGGTAGGCTCCGATTTCGCAGCGCAGGCCATATTCGACCGTCTGGAGCGCTGCTCGTTCACGCGTGTACCCGATCAGCGCCGCGAGCCGGTCGCGCTCCTGCTCGAGCTGACTGTCGCGGCCGGTGGTGCCCAGCGACAGCAACACGGTGGTGATGATTACACCGATGATCGCCACGACCACCAGTATCTCTACCAGCGTAAAGCCTGCGGCGGGAGGCGGGCGGCGGGTGGCGCGGTTCACGGAGCGGTGTACCGCCTACAGAGCGCGCGTCGCGCGATTACTGATCGAGATTCCAGTTGCCGATGTCGGCGGCATTCCCATCGCCACCGGGCTGGCCATCGGCGCCGAGCGAATACAGGTCGTACTCGCCGCCGTGCTGGCCAGGCACCAAGTACTGGTAGTCGTTGCCCCAGGGATCCTTGCTGACGCGCTGCAGGTAGCCCCCGGGCCGCCAGTTTTTCACGCTCGTCGAGTCGGGCTTTTGCGCCAGCGCCTTCAGCCCCATCTCGGTAGTCGGGTAGCTGAAATTGTCGAGCTTGAACATGGTCAGGGCGGTTTCCATGGCCTGGATGTCCTGCTTCGCCTTCGCCTTGCGCGCGTCATCGACGCGGTTAAGGAACTGGGGGACCACCACCGCGGCCAGCAGGCCGATGATGATGACCACCACCATGATTTCAATCAGGGTGAAGCCGGACGCGCGGCGCCGCTGGCTGTTCAGATCGTTGAGCTTGCGCATAGGTGATTCCGTGCCGCCTCAGGCAGTAGCATGCGACCGGTGATGATAGCAAATGCCCGTCGCCGCCCATGAAGCGACCGCCTGAAGGCGTACTAGCGTCGCTCAACTGCGACGGTAAGCGGGGGCTCGCCCTGCTGTCGGTGCTCGCAATCCCATGGCTTTTGCTGGCCGGCGGACCGCCATGGGTGGCGGCGCTGCGCTACGAGCGCCAGGGGCTTGCCTCCGGCGAGTGGTGGCGATTGATCAGCGCGCACTGGGTGCACCTCAATGCCCGGCATCTGTGGCTCGATTCCGCCGGGCTGGTGTTGCTGTGGTCCCTGTATGCGCGCGCCTTGCGAGCTTGGCAGTGGCTGCTGGTGCTCGCAGGGGCGAGCGCGGCGATCGATGCGGGCCTGTGGTGGTGGCAACCGCAGCTGCAGTGGTACGTGGGCCTTTCCGGGATTCTGCACGGCGTGTGGGCCGCGGGTGCCGCAGCCGAAGGCAGGCGCCAGGGAGGCTGGGCATGGCTGATGCTTCTGGTGCTGGCCGTGAAGCTTTTTCTTGAGCAACATTCCGGCGGGAGCCTGCTTGTCGGGGATTTCCCGGTCGTGACGGTCGCGCACCTGTACGGTGCGCTCGGTGGCCTCGGCGCGTACGCTGCATTGGCGCTCTGGCGCAAACCGCTATAATCCGCGGCGCTTTTTTTCTTAAGGCAGGACGACGATGGCTCTGGCGCTCGTTTTTCCCGGTCAGGGTTCGCAATCGGTCGGCATGCTCGGTGAGCTGGCTGCCGCGCACGCCATCGTGCGGCGCACCTTCGATGAAGCTTCGAGCGCCTTGGGGTACGACCTCTGGCAGCTGGCATCCTCAGGCCCGGCCGAGCAGCTGAACAAGACTGAGTGCACGCAACCGGCGATGCTGGTGGCCGGGGTGGCAACCTTCAGGCTATGGCAGGAGCAGGGCGGCCGGGTGCCCGAGCTGGTGGCCGGCCACAGTCTCGGGGAGTACAGCGCGCTGGTGTGCGCAGGTGCCTTGGACTTTGCCTCAACCGTGAAACTGGTCCGCGAGCGCGGCCGGCTGATGCAGGCGGCCGTGCCCGAGGGGAGCGGTGCTATGGCTGCGATCCTCGGGCTCGATGAGGTGGCCGCCGAGGCTGCGTGTGTTGACGGCGCCCAAGGGGAAGTGGTGGAGGCCGTGAATTACAACGCGCCGGGCCAGATCGTCATTGCCGGTCAGGTGCATGCAGTGGAACGCGCCATTGCGGCGGCCAAAGCGCGCGGCGCCAAGCGTGCGGTACTGCTGCCGGTCAGTGTGCCTGCGCACTCCTCGCTCCTCAAGGGTGCCGCCGCGCAGTTCCAGGAGCGGCTCGCGGAACAGAACATCACCGCACCGCGCGTGCGCTACTTAAGCGCCGTCGATGCCGCCGAGCATTCCGATGTGCAGGATATCCGTGCGGTGCTGGGACGCCAGCTGGCGAGCCCGGTGCGCTGGACCAGCACGGTGCAGGCCCTGACCGCAGGCGGGGCGACGCTCCTGGCCGAGTGCGGACCAGGCAAGGTGCTCACGGCACTCAACCGGCGCATCGACAAGCGAGCCGAGGTCAGTTGCGTGGCCATCGAGGATGCCGCCTCATTGCAGGCGGCCTTGAGCGCCACTTAGGAGCGGACAGGACATGGCAAACGAAGATGTGGTGTTGGTCACGGGTGCTTCTCGCGGTATCGGCCAGGCCATCGCCGCAGCGCTCGCCCGGCAGGGAGCAAAAGTGGTGGGCACGGCCACCAGCGAGGCGGGTGCGGAGGGGATTACGGCCTGGTTCAAGTCTCAGGGATTGAATGGCCGCGGAGCCCGCTACGATGCGCTCGATCCGGAAGGGGCCAGTGCCCTGGTGGCTGACCTTGAAAGTCACGAGGGTTTGCCCACCGTGCTGGTGAATAACGCGGGCATCGCCCGCGATGGGCTGCTGCTGAGAATGAAGAATGAGGAATGGGATCAGACCATCAACGTCAATCTCTCCTCGGTCTTCCGCCTGACGAAGCTCTGCCTCAAGCGCATGCTCAAGGAGCGCCGCGGCCGCATCATCAACATCAGCTCGGTGATCGGCGCCATCGGCAATCCGGGCCAGGCGCACTACGCAGCGGCCAAGGCGGGCCTGATCGGATTTACGCGCTCGCTGGCCCGCGAGCTGGCCTCGCGCAATGTCACCGTCAATGCCGTGGCCCCAGGGTTTATTGAAACGGACATGACTCGCGCGCTCCCGGAGCAGGTCCGGCAGGCCTATCAGGGGCAGATTCCCTTAGGGAGGTTTGGCACGGTCGAGGACGTGGCTCACGCGGTGGTCTTCCTCGCGGGCGAGCAGGCCAATTATCTGACGGGGCAAACCCTGCACGTGAATGGCGGCATGTATATGGGATAGCGCCGCTTAAGATCGGGGGAAGTTAGGGTGCAAATAGCCTGATAAATCAACCACTCACAAAAAAATAACGGGTGGCGGCGGGCGGGGGGTTCCCCTACAATACGCCGCCGTTACAATACGCCGCCGTCAATCGAATAGAGGGTTAGCACACGATGAGCAACGTTGAACAACAGGTGAAGGCGATCGTTGCCGAGCAGTTGGGCGTCAAGGCCGAGCAGGTCACCAGCGCCGCCTCCTTCGTTGACGACCTCGGAGCCGATTCGCTCGACACCGTCGAGTTGGTGATGGCGCTCGAGGAAGAATTCGAAATCGAGATCCCGGACGAAGACGCTGAGAAGATCACCACCGTCCAGCAGGCCATCGATTACATCAACGAGCGCCGCAATAAGACCTGAGCATTTCGCGGGCCGCTTGGGTTCCTGAAGTTGAGTAAACGTCGCGTCGTCATCACTGGCCTCGGCATAGTCTGCCCAGTGGGCAGCACCGTGACCGACGCCTGGGCCGCGCTGCTGCGCGGCGAGAGCGGCATCGGCCCCATCACACGCTTCGATGTCTCCGCCTTCCCGGTGCGCTTCGCCGGTGAAGTGCGCGGCTTTGATCTGGCGACGTACCTGCCACCCAAGGAAGCGCGGCGCATCGATCCTTTCATGCACTACGGTATTGCGGCTGGCGTGCAGGCGATGGCGGACGCGGGGCTCGAAGTGGAGAAATTGGACCTCGATCGCTGCGGTGTGGTGATGGGCGCGGGCATCGGTGGCTTAAGCACCATCGAGGACGAGCACAGCGCGTTCCTCGCCGGCGGCGTGCGCAAGATTTCACCGTTCTACATTCCAGGCTCGATCATCAACATGCTGGCCGGGCATCTGTCGATCCGCTTCGGCTTGCGCGGCCCGAATCTGGGCGTGGTCACGGCCTGCACGACATCGACGCACGCGCTGGGCCTGGCGGCCCGCTGCATCCAGTACGGCGATGCCGACCTGGTGTTGTCGGGCGGCGCCGAGATGGGCACGACGCCCACCGCCATCGGCGGCTTTGCGCAGGCCAAGGCGCTGTCCACACGGAACGATGCGCCCACCAAGGCCAGCCGTCCCTGGGACCGGGACCGCGACGGCTTCGTGCTGGGCGATGGGGGCGGGGCGATGGTGCTGGAGGACTACGAGCACGCCAAGCGCCGCGGCGCGCGCATCTATGCCGAACTCATTGGCTTTGGCATGAGCGGGGACGCCTTCCACATCACCGCGCCGCCGGAAGACGGCGCCGGGGCGCGACTGGCGATGCAAAATGCGCTGCGCGATGCGCAGATCGAACCTAGCGCCGTGCAATACCTCAACGCCCACGCGACCTCCACACCGCTCGGCGATCGTGCCGAGGTGGCGGCCATCAAGAGCGCCTTTGGCGAGCACGCTTACAAGATGGCGGTCAGCGCGACCAAATCCATGACCGGCCACCTGCTCGGTGCCGCCGGCGTAGTCGAGGCCATCTTCTGCGTGCTGGCGCTGCGCGATCAGGTCGCGCCGCCGACCATCAATTACGAGAATCCTGATCCGGATTGCGATCTTGATTTCGTGCCCAATACCGCGCGCAAGATGCCCATCGAGATCGCGGTCTCCAATTCGTTTGGCTTTGGCGGCACCAATGGCACGCTGGTCATGCGCCGCATGCCGGGCTGACGCGCTGCCGCTCCCGCCATGACCTCGCGCAGCCTGACGGTGCGCGATCTCGCCGCCACCCCCGCGCAGATGCGCGCGCTTGCCGCGCGCCAGCCGCAGCTATTTCCCGCGCTGTTCGAAAGCGCCGCGCACGGCCCCTTGGGCCGCTACTCAATGCTGGTGGCCGCGCCCCGCGCCTCGCTCATCCTGCGCGGCGATGGTCGTCTTGAATGCCACGGCGTGGCACTTCGCAGTCCGGATTTCTTGGGCGCGCTGGATGAGTGGTGGCAGGGCCGCCGCGGCGAGCCCGCAGCGCCCGAGCATGAGCAGCTGCCGTTTCGCGGCGGCTGGATCCTGTACCTGGGCTATGAACTCGCCGATCGCATCGAGCCGGGGCTGCATCTGCCGGGGCTACCTGCCGATGCGGTGTGCGCCATGGCCACGCGCGTGCCGGCCGCGCTGGTCTATGACCACGAGCGGGAGCGCTGTTTCCTCAGCTTCGAGGCCGACGCCGCCGATTGCGTTCCTGAAATCGAACGTGCGGTGTCCGAATGTCCCACACCGGATGAGGACGATGCGCTGGCCGCGATTGGCCCCGCAACTGTCGTGGAGCAGGACCCGCAGGCCTTTCGTACCGCGGTGCTGCGTGCCCAGGATCACATTTCCCGGGGGGACATCTATCAGGCCAATCTCTCGCGCGGTTGGCAGGTGAAGTTTGAGCGCGCCGATCCTCTGGGCCTGTACGAGAGCCTGCGACGCGCCAACCCGGCGCCGTTCGCCGTCTACGCGACGCTGCCCGGGATGATCCTGCTCAGCTCATCCCCGGAGCGACTGGTGCGCGTGGGCGCGGGACTCATCGAAACCAGGCCGATTGCCGGAACGCGCGCGCGGCTTGGTACGCCGGATGCGGATCACTCCGAGCGCCGGGAACTGCTCGCCAACGCCAAGGAGCGCGCCGAACATGTCATGCTGATCGACCTGGAGCGCAACGACCTCGGGCGGATCTGCACCGCCGGAAGCGTGGAAGTCAATGAGTTCATGGTCACCGAAAGTTACCCGCACCTGCACCACATCGTCTCCAACGTGCGCGGCCGGCTGCGCGCGGGCGTGACTCCCGGTGTCATCCTGCGCGCGGTGTTTCCCGGCGGCACCATTACGGGGTGCCCGAAGTACCGGTGCATGCAGCTGATCGGCGAGCTGGAAGGCGAGGCGCGCGGCGCCTATACCGGCTCGGTCGGCTTTCTGAACACCGATGGCGACATGGACCTCAACATCCTGATCCGCACGGCGACACTCAGTGGCGCGGAACTTCGATTTCGCACCGGCGCTGGCATCGTGGCCGACTCGGACTGGTCGCGTGAGCTGGCCGAAACCCGCACCAAGGCCGAGGGGATGCTGCGCGCCTTTGGAGCCCACCGGTGAGCGCAGCCCTCGCCACTCTTATTAACGGGGAGCCGCAAGAGCTCCTGTCAGTGCAGGATCGCGGCTTACAGTACGGGGATGGCCTGTTTGAGACCCTAAGCTGCGTGGATGGCAGGCCCCGGTGGCTTGAGCGCCACCTCGAACGCCTGGCGCTCGGCTGCGAACGGCTTGGGATCGCCGCACCCGATGAACGGTTGCTGCGCTCCGAGCTGCACTCGCTCCTCAAAGGCATGCCGCGAGCGATCGCCAAGGTGATCTGCACGCGGGGTGTCGCGACGGCGCGAGGTTACCGGCCCTCGGGGGACGAGTCCCCGACGCGCATCGTCAGTGTCTACGAGTGGGGCGCGGCGCGGATTGAGCAATTTCGACTGGGCCTTAGCCAGGTGCCGCTCGCGTGCAATCCGCGCCTGGCGGGAATCAAACATCTGAACCGGCTCGAGCAGGTGCTGGCGCAGCGCGACGCGGCGGCCGGTAACTGGCATGAAGTGGCGATGTGCACCGGAACCGGTGAGGTGATCTGCGGCAGCATGAGCAATCTGTTCGTGGTCCGACGCGGCGACTGGCTGACCTCGCCCCTTGGCCAGTGCGGCGTGGCGGGCATCATGCGATCGCTGGTGCTGGAACTTGCCTCCCGGCGGGACATCACAGTGCGTATCGCCCCTATATCGACGCGCGAGCTTGACGAGGCCACCTCCCTGTTTGTGACCAATGTGCGCTGGGGCGTGCAGCCCGTACACTCTTACCAGGGCCGCGCTCTCAAGGTCGATGAACGCGGCGTGCGCTTGCAGGAGTCTATTGATGCCACTGTGGCGTAGTCTGGCAAAGCTGCTCTCGCTCGCAGCAATCCTGCTGGCAGGCGGCGCGCTCGTACTTTGGTGGCAGATCGATGCCAGCATGGAGCAGCACTCGCAGGCTAAGCCTGGCACCCGGATCGAAGTGAGCTCGGGCGCGAGCCTGCGGCAGGTGCTGGCCGAGCTCTCGCGCGTGCAGGCGCTGCGCCATCCACGCCTCATCGAATGGAACCTGCGGCTGCACGGCAAGTCGCTCCGCGCCCAGGCCGGGATCTACCAGCTCGATGCGGGCGCGAGCGCGCGGGAGATCCTCGAGCAGCTCGCGAGCGGGCGCGTGGTGCTCTCGCAGGTGACGATCGTCGAGGGTTGGGATTTCGCGCAGATGCGCCAGGCGCTCAACGCCAGCCCGGAGCTGGTGCACGAGTGGCGCGGGCTCGACGATGCCGCCGTCATGGCAAACCTCGGCATGAAGGGTGTACCCGCGGAGGGGCGCTTCTTTCCGGATACTTACCGGTTCGCGGCCGGCACCTCGGACCGGCATATCTACGAGCTGGCGATGCAGCGCATGAAAGAGCGATTGCAGGCCGAGTGGGCCGCGCGCGCACCGGACCTGCCCGTGCGCTCAGCGGAGAGCGCGCTGATCCTAGCCTCCATAGTGGAAAAGGAGACCGGACGCGAGGACGAGCGCCCCAAGGTGGCGGCGGTGTTCGTCAACCGCCTGCGGCTCGGCATGCGCTTGCAGTCGGACCCTACTGTCATTTATGG
>Ga0070667_100002325_pt1 | contig 16641 bp, 21 predicted proteins | sample KBSS33metaG_FD_64659 | JGI IMG/M metagenome (GOLD analysis project Ga0070667, IMG submission 64659) | Switchgrass rhizosphere microbial communities from Kellogg Biological Station, Michigan, USA - KBS S3-3 metaG | ecosystem: Host-associated > Plants > Roots > Rhizosphere > Soil ... | reverse complement strand
TTGCCCACGGCGACTGGGGACAGGCGGGCGAGGTCGAAGCGATGGCGGATCGTCGGCGGCAGGTCGTTGGCCGCGCGCGCCAACCGGCCGCGTGCACCCTGATCCTCGTTGCGTGAGGAGACGATCAGCATCAGCGGCAGATCGGCGATCCGTCGGCCGATGTAGCGTACGAAGTCGATACTGCCATCGTCCGCCCAGTGCAGATCCTCGATCAGCAGGACGGATGGGAATGTCGCAAGACGCTCCAGCGTGTCGCCGAACAGCGCCAGCCGGGAGCCACTGTCGGTCGCGTGATCGAGCGCGATGCCGTTGACCACGGACAGTTCGCGCAGCAGCGTCAGCGCCTCGGCGGTGCTCAGGTCCTCGCACGCCGACCACAGCAGTCGCAGCCGGTCCGCCAAGCGCTCGGCCACCGCGCGCAACACGCTCGTCTTGCCAATCCCGGCCTCGCCGACGACGAAGGCCACGCTGCCGCGCCCGGTCAGGGCCTCCCCCGCCAGCCGGTCGAGTTGCGCAACGATGTCATCCCGTTCGAGCAGCATGCAGCGATTTTATGGGGAAAGCGAAGGCGGGGAAATAGGGAAGCCAAAATAGGGAAGAAGGATCGGCAAAATAGGGAATGCCGCCGATGTGGCGCGCGGTGAACGAGGCAATCTTGTGGCGACTAATCAAGCACTACCAAGCACAAGGAGAATGCAAATGCCTCGTTATCTCGTCGAACGAAGCTTTACCTCAGGCCTTCACATCCCCTGCAACGAAGATGGTGCCGGCGCCTGCATGGGCGTCGTCCATCAGAACGCCGTGGGGGGCGTGAACTGGGTCCAAAGCTTCGTTTCGACCGACAAACAAAACACCTTCTGCATTTACGACGCGCCTAACCCGGAATCGATCCAGATCGCTGCCGAACGCAACGGTCTACCGGCGGATCGGATCACCGAGATCCGGGTGCTCGATCCCTTTTTCTATTTTTGACTGGGAATGTCTCCATGATACATCTGTCTGCCCTGACGGGTCGCACGAAGGCGCTTGCCTTCGCCGCATTCTGCACGCTGATCCAGTTCTCGGCACTGAACCGGCTCGTGATCTACTTTTCGACCGGTGCCGGTCGTCTGATCTTGCGCGGTGGCAGCCTGTCGCGGCTGCCACCGCCAGGAATGGGAGCAACGCCATGAAACGCATAGCCTTCCTTGCCTTCAGTGGTCTCGCATACGCCGTCTTCCTCGCGACGTTCCTCTATCTGATCGCCTTCCTCAGTGGATCGACAATCGTTCCACGCGGCGTTGATCATGGCGGCTACGGTTCGGGTCCCGTCCTCGCGGGCGGGATCAACCTGTCGCTGATCCTGATCTTCGCCATCCAGCACAGTTCCATGGCGCGTCCGGGGTTCAAGCGCTGGTGGGCTCAATTCGTACCTACGCCGATCGAACGCAGCGTCTATGTACTGGCGGCAAGCCTCGCGCTGATCCTGTTATTCGCCTGCTGGCAGCCGATCTCGACTCCGGTCTGGACGACAAGCGGTGCCGCCGCCGCGGTGCTCTGGGTGCTCTTCGCGCTCGGCTGGGTGCTGGTGCTCGTCAGCACTTTCCTCATCAGCCACCTCGAGCTGTTCGGGCTCAAGCAGGCGTGGAACCACTTATGCGATGGACTCGAGATTTCGCCGACATTCTACACGCCCTGGCTCTACCGGCTGGTGCGCCATCCGCTCTACCTGGGGTTCTTCCTCGCCTTCTGGGCGATCCCGACGATGACCCTGGGCCATCTTCTGTTTGCGGCAGGAATGTCGGTCTTCATGCTCGTCGCCATCCAGTTCGAGGAGCGCGATCTGATCGACACCTTCGGCGAGGTCTACGTCCGCTACCGCCAGCGCACAGGGATGCTCTTGCCGCGGATTTCAAAAAGGTGAGGGGCTTGCAAATGAAAACGTGCGCAGCGGTGCAGGATTCAGAGTTCACGGCCACTGGCGCGCCGTCGCCGGTCGGATCGCCGAAATGACTTTTGTACGGCCTCCGGCCAATGCTAAACGACGCCTCTGTCAGCGGCTCTTGCCATATCATTGGCACGATCGAAGCATCGCCGTTCGACCAATTTCGGCCAATCCGGTTCGAAGTTGAAGTGAATATACGACCGCTTTCGGGAACCCCTCTTGGTGTCGGCAAGTCGAGCTATTCGACGCCTGCTGCAGGCTCAGCCGACCGCAAACGGAAGCATTTCAGACTTTTAGTCCGGCAGGTGCCGTTCAGAGGCGCGGGCATTGAGTTATTCCTCACCTCCGGTTTCTAGCGTTCGCGCATGCGTTACTCACTCGCCACATTGGTCTTCGCATTTCTAGCTGCTCCAACAGCGGCAAATGCCGATGACATCCCGCTGGTAGCAATTGGGCTGCCATTCAAGCCGGCAGCACCCAGACCGGTTGCGCACGACCATCCACTGTTCGAGTTGATCGATGTCCCCGAGATCGCGGAGTTGCCTGCTACCGTCGGCGGATCGGCGCTGTCGTTTATCAAGGCCGCCTAGCATTCCAGCATGAACAAGGCACTGCACGAAACATTTCGGCAGATGCACCTGTTGGCGCCAGACCCTGCTCGGAGCCGCGGCACGCTGTTCGTGACGTGGATCGGAACGCAAACGCCATTCAAGATCGGTGGCCGCAATGAGGCGACCGTGACCATGCACTATCGTCTCGTTCGAAAGGACAATAGTGAAGCTCTGTTTGATCGGGAGATCACAACCTCGGCCGGCGGTAGGGCGTCGACGCGACCATGCGTGCTCGATGCCGCCGAACAGCAACTGGCGCTCGCCGACGTCCAGTGTTTCGAGACCGAGGCGCTAAAGGGCCTGGCCGACGCGGTTGCGCCGGTGCTGACCTACCTGTTCCACCGACTGGAGGAGCGGTTCGACGGAAGGCCGACCCTGCTGATCCTCGACGAGGCTTGGATCTTCCTCGACCATCCGCTCTTCGCCGCGCGCATCCGCGAACGGCTCAAGGTGCTGCGCAAGAAGAACGTCGCGGTGCTGTTCGCGACGCAGAGTCTCGCCGACATCGCCGGGTCGCCCATCGCCCCGGCCATCATCGAGAGCTGCCCGCAGCGCATCCTTCTGCCCAACGACCGTGCGATCGAGCCGCAGGGCCGCGACATCTACACGCGGTTCGGCCTCAACGATCGCCAAATCGAGCTGATCAGCCGCGCGACGCCCAAGCGCCACTATTATCTCCAGTCCGCGCGCGGAAACCGCCTGTTCGAGCTGGGCCTTGGCCCCGTGGCGCTGACGCTGTGCGGATCTTCCGACCCCGGGGCGCAGGCGCGGATCGATGCTGTGCTCGCGGAGAATGGCCGCGAGGAATTCGCGGAGGCTTTCCTGCGCGACTCCGGCCTGGACTGGGCCGCGGAACTCGTCGCTGAGCATGAAAGACGCAACCCCGGGTGAAATGGCCTGCCTTGACGATCGGGCCGGTTACACCCGGACCGGGCCGCCAGGTTCGCCTACCACATTCGGCGCCGCGCGGCTGGGGCGGGGGCGATGCCCGGTCCTGCCCGATGTTCAGCCCGAGTCGTCGGACACGAGATGCTCGTCAAAGAGCGCGACGGCATGTTCGACCGCTTGATCGACATATTCGTCATGATCGTAGAGGTCATAGTGATCCGCCCCATCGATCACGACAAAGTCCTTGCGGTTTCTGGCCCGCTCCCAGAGCCCTCTCCCCGCTTCATGTGAGAAGGTCGTACCCAGCTTGCCACCAACGATCCCCTGGAGTGGCTGGACGAGCCGTTCCTCTACGAGATGGAAGGCGTCGAAGCAGCAGCGCATCGCTGGCGAACAGGCGCTGGTTCGTCCGGCTGGCCTTGTGGCCCCGCGGCGTGGCGTAGAAGTCTATCGCATTGAGGAGGCCGGGATCAGTGATGCCGGCGGCATCCACCTCCGCCTGACTGGGAAGCCAGTCGACACGGCGCTCGGCACCGCCCCGGGCCTCCAATGTTCGTTGCCGGCCGATTTCGGTCAAGAGATCATCGACGGCCGCAGCTTGCGGGCGAGCCCGGCGGAAGGCTGCACCGAGGTCACTCGCGACCACGGTCGCCACCGCCTTGAAGCGGCGCTCGATCCTGGCTGCCGCGACGGCGTAGCCGCCGCCCGCGCAAATCCCGAGCAAGCCGAGCGCCTCGTCGTCGACGAACGACATCGTGACCAGATGATCGACCGCGCTGCGAATGTCCTCGATGCGCGCGGCGGGATCCTCGCGGTCGCGCGGCAGGCCTTCGCTTTCTCCCTGGAATGAAGGATCGAACACCAGCGCGACATAGCCGCGCTGCGCGACCTTGCGCGCGTAGATCCCGCCCGCTTGCTCTTTCACACTGCTGCCGGGGCCGACAACCACCACGCCGGGGTAACGCCGCCCCTCATCGAAATCCCGCGGAAGATACAGGTGGCCGGCAAGCTTGCGCCCGTCGCTTGGAAAGGTGATCGCACATGGGTCGGTCGGCATTTCTTGGCTCCTGTGAATCGGCGACGCGATCGCTCGCCATACTTATCAACGTCGAGGTGGGTTCCGCGCCCGCCCCTCGATCAGGCGGCGAACCCACCGACCGTGGTGTCGGACAGGTCCCAGAGCCGCCGCGCGACCGCATCGTCGAGCGCCGCAGGCGGAATCCTCGCGGCGACCGGATGGCCGCGCGTCTCGCTAAGCCTGTCCGGCCCATAATATCCGCCCGGCCTTGCGTCGGGCGAGGTCGCGGCGAAAAGCGTCGGCAATGCCCCTTGCGCGGCGGGTTGAAAGAGAAACCAGAGGAAGGTGCGCGCAAGCCCCGTCGCACTCCATCGCCCGGGCGCATTGTGCAGCAAGTCCGTGCGCGAGACCCCGGGATGCGCGACGACACTTGTCAGGCCCCAATCATGGGCGGTGCTGCGACGCTGCAGTTCGAGCCCGAACATGAGGCAGGCAAGCTTGGACTGGCTGTAGGCCGGCATGGGCTTGTACTCGGCCTCGGAATTCAGGTCGTCGAGGTCAATTCGCCCCTCGCGCGCAGCGACGCTCGACAGCGAGACCACTCTCGCCCCATGGTCGCCCTTCAGCAGCGAGAGCAGCCGACCGGTCAGCGCGAAGTGACCGAGGTGATTGGTACCGAACTGCAGCTCGAACCCGTCCGCTGTCTCGCGTCGCACCGGAGGCACCATGACGCCGGCATTGTTGATCAGCAGGTCGAGCCTTTCGAACTGATCACGCATCCGCGTTGCAAAGGCCGCCACGGATTGAAGGTCGGCGAGATCGAGCTGTTCGTAGCGTACGCAGCCCCCCGGGACCGAAGTTGAGACCCGCGCCACCGCGGCTGCTCCCTTCCGGGGATCGCGCCCAGCGATGATCGTCTCGGCGCCCGCTCGCGTCAGGGCCAACGCCGTCTCCAAGCCCAGTCCGCCCGTCCCAGTCACCACCGCGACACGACCTTGTTGTGCGGGGATATCCCTCGTGGTCCACTTGCCCATCACATTCCACCTCTGTATATATGCACTGAGTGCAGTTTATATTTGCACTCAGTGCATGTTTCAAGGGTCAATTGTGAACAGCGGGACGATCGACGGCGAAGGGCTACGCGCGCGAAAGAAACGCGAAACCCTCCAGCGCATCACCGATGCCGGCATTGGCCTCTTCGTGGAAAAGGGCTTCGACGCGACGACGATCGGCGAGATCGCGGCGGCCGCCGGCATCTCGCGGCGCAGCTTCTTCCATTACTTCACGTCGAAGGACGAAATCCTCATTTCGCTACAGAGCGGCATGGGCGACATGATCGCCGCCGCCATACGCGCAGCGGAGCCAGAGGCGCGCCCGCTCGACGCGGTTCGCGATGCCGTCATTGAAGTCTGCGGCACGGTCCCGGCCGATGAAATGGTCGAGATCGATCGGCTGATGCGCTCGAACCCGCTTGTCCAGGCTCGAAAGCAGGCAAGCTATGTCGAGCAGGAACGAACGCTTCTGCAGGCATTGCGCGAGCGCTGGCCCGACCAGGCGCGCGAACCCGCGCTTCGCCTGGTTGCGATGATCGCCATGGGGGCGATCCGGTTGTCGAATGATGTATTCAATTCGGACGGCGGAAAGCGCCCGCTGACCGATCTGCTCCGCGAAGCCTTTTCGACGCTCGACGAATTGTAACGACCGGCCTTGCATCCCGTGCGGCTGACGACAAGCGGGCCGGTCACCCTCGCATGCCATCTCGATCACGCTGGATGAAGCGCCATGCTCATGGCGTCACCCGCGCATCCCACCCCAGCATCCCCGTCTCGGCGACGCTTTCGAGTTCGCGTCGCGTCGCGCCGTCGCGGGCAAGAATCGACATGCCGTTTTGAAGGCATTGCACGAAGCGCGCGAGCGCGTGGACATCCGCGCTGGACGGGACATCGCCGTCGGCCTGGCCGCGCTTGATCCGCGCCTTGATCTGCTCGAAGCCCTGGGCTCGCGCCGCGGCGACGCGGGCACCCAGGTCGAGATGACCTTCGCCGCCGACAGCCGAAAGCGTCACCATGCAGCCATCGGTGGTTTCGCTGAGACCCGCGGCGGAGTCGAACAGATAGCGCTCGATCGCCTGTCGTGCGTTGGACGCCTCGACGAAGCTTACGATCGTCATGGTGGCGGGCGAGAGGGCGCCGAGGCCGGCAAGCACGCGCTTGCCGGTCAACTCGTTGGGATCTGCCTTGAGGTTCATACCGTGACCTCCAGCGCCTTGATGGCGCCGTCGGCCAGCGTGAAGCGATAGGTGAAGCGCAGCGGGCTACCCGGGAAGTCGCCATGGGCGGGACCTTCGACGACAACGTCGTCGCCTGATTCCCGGACAGTATCGGGCGTGAAGATCGCACTTACCGGGATCACTTCTTCCCCGAGCAGAAGACGGATCGCCGACTGCCCCTCGAAATGTTTGCCGTTGTCGATGAAGACGGCGTCGCGTTGGAAGGGCTTCAACATGCCGTCGATATCGAGACGGGCATTCGCCTCGATATAGTCGGCGATCGGCGCTGGTAGGTCGATTGACATGGTCATCTCCTCAAAGGTGATGACCATGATTTAGCGATGGACATTCTGCCTGATAATCGAGACAAATTGGCATAGCGTGTCACGGAAAGCGGGATAATGAATCGCCATTCGCTGATCGAACTTGACGCGGTGCTCGCTATTGTTCGGTGCGGCTCGTTCCGTTCGGCGGCGCTCGATCTGGGCATGTCGACCACCGCCATCAGCAATGCAGTGGGCAAGCTCGAGCGAGAGCTGGCCGTACGGCTGTTCAATCGGACCACACGCAGTGTCTCGCTCACCCATGCGGGGCGGATCTTCGTCGCGCAGATCAAGCCAGCGCTGGAGGACATCCAGAAGGCGATGAACACGGCGCGTGCGCAGCAGGAGACGCCGTCCGGCACGTTGCGCATCAATGCCTTTGCGACGGCGGCGCGCGAGATCATGTCGCCGCTGATCCTGACCTATCTGCAGCGCTACCCGCAGGTTCATATCGACTTGGTTACCGAGGGTCGGCTTGTCGACGTCGTCGCGGCTGGTTTCGATCTCGGCGTGCGCAGTGCCGATCTGGTACCAAGCGACGCGATTGCCATTCCGCTCGGTCAGGCTCGAGGCATGGCGGTCGCTGCGTCCCCGGCCTTCTTCGAAGGCAGGCCCGTTCCGCGGACACCGCAGGAGTTGCTCACCTACCCCTGTCTGCGAATCCGGCTGCCCAACGGCGCCTTGTTCCGGTGGCGCTTCGAAAAGGACGGCGAAGAACTTCAGCTCGACGTTGAAGGGCCAATCACCCTGGACGAAGCTTCGCTGACACGGATCGCGGCGACAAACGGCGTCGGGATCGGGCATTTCATGGAAGCAGATGTTCGCGAGGACATCGCGGCGGGCCGGCTCATCCGAATTCTCAAAGACTGGACGCCGCCGCTGGCGCCGCTGTGCCTGTATTACCCCAATCGGCGCAATTCCTCGGCAGCGTTCCAGGCTTTTATCGCGCTCGCGCGAGATTTCGCCGCCGGACGGCTCGAACAGCCCTGACCTCGGCCTCACCCACAGCAATGAAAGGTGGATTATGACTGTCGATCACCAGTGGCGCTGCGGATGGGCAGTCAGCGATCCCTTGATGCGCGCCTATCATGACGAGGAATGGGGCGTTCCCGAGCATGATTCGCGCATGCTCTGGGAAATGCTGATGCTCGAGGGATTCCAGGCAGGGCTCGCCTGGATCATCATCCTCCGCAAGCGCGAAACCTTTCGCGCGGCTTTTGCCGGGTTCGATCCGTTCAAGGTGGCGCAGTTCGACGAGGCCGATGTCGCGCGGCTGGTGGCCGATCCGGGCATCGTGCGAGCCCAGGCCAAGATCCGTGCGACGATCAAAGGCGCGCAGATCTATTGCGAGATGGCCGAGCGCGGCGAAAGCTTCGCGGACTTCTGCTGGTCGTTCACCGGGGGACAGGTGATCAAGAACCCCGGCCGCGAATGGATCGCCAAGTCGCCGCTATCCGAGACGATCTCGAAGGAGTTGAAGCGGCGCGGGTTCAAATTTGTCGGCCCGACGATCGTCTATGCGTGGATGCAGGCGGTCGGAATCGTCAACGACCATGAGCTCGGCTGCTTCCGGCGGGATACGGCGTGATGCTTGCGTCGAGATGATGGCGACGGCGATGCCCCACGCTGAGCCGGTCGTGGCGCGGGAGACAGCGGATGATGGAATAGGGGGGCGACGGCCACAGCAGCATTTGTGGCAGCCAGCCCCCCTTCAATCCTCGTCATGTCCAGCGCCTCCGGTGGTCGGCGCGACTTACTCCGGTAACGGCGCTGCCGGGTTTACAAGACCTGCTTCGCGCAGCTCGGGCCAGAAGTCCGCCGGGATCTTCTCGTTCAGCGCGGTGGTATCCTCGGCGATGCGCCGCGGCCGGCTGGCGCCTGGAATGACGGCGGCGACCGCCGGATTGGCGAGCGAGAATTGCAGGCCCGCCGCCTTCATGCTGACGCCGTAGCGGTCGGCGATCGCCTTGATCGCCGCGACCTTGGCGAGGATCGCGGGAGTCGCAGGTGCATATTCGAAGTTCGGCCCGCCGACGAGCGCGCCCGAGCTGTAGGGTCCGCCGACGACGATGCCCAAGCCCCGTTCGGTGACCTTGGGCATCAGTCGCTCGAGCGCGCGGTCATGGTCGAGCAGCGTGTAGCGGCCGGCCAGCAGCGAGCCATCGGGGCGCGGTCCATCGAGATCGAGCAGCAGCTCGACGGCCTCGACCCGGTTTACACCCAGGCCCCAGGCCTTGATCGTGCCCTCGTCGCGCAGCCGGTCGAGCGCCTTGAACGCGCCGGTGCGCGCTTCCTCGAACTTCGCCAGCCATTCGTCGCCATAGAAGTCCTGCGCCACGTCATGCACCCAGACGATGTCGATATGGTCGGTCTGCAGCCGCTTCAGGCTGTCCTCGATCGAGCGCAGCGTCGCGTCATGCGAATAGTCGTTGATCACCTTGTTGGGGCGACCATTGGCGAACACGTCGCCCTTCTCGCCATTGTCGCGCGGCGCTTCGTCGATCTCGTCGAGCACGATGCGGCCGACCTTGGTGCTGATCACATATTGGTCGCGCGGCTTGCCCTTGAGCGCCTCGCCCATGCGGATTTCGGCGAGGCCGGCACCGTAGAAGGGCGCGTTGTCGAAATAGCGGATGCCGTCGTTCCAGGCGGCCTCGACGGTGGCGAGCGCTTCCTCCTCGGGGATCGCGCGGAACATGTTGCCGAGCGGGGCGGCGCCGAAGCCAAGCTTCGAGGGTAGAATGTCTTTGAGTGCCATGATGGTGGTCCTTCTTAGGAAACGCTGTTCAGGCGACCGCGAGCGGGTCGAGCGTGAATGCGTTGCGCTCGGCAAGATCGCTGATTGCCGCAAGATAGGTTTGGAAGTGATCGCTCGCACGGTGGGCGGCGACGGCGTCGGCATTTTCATAGAGCTCATCGAGCACAAACCGCCCCGGCTCGGCCTGATCGACCCAGAGGTCGTAGCGCAGATTGCCTGGCTCGGCGCGCGCGGGTTCGAGCATGCCGTCGAGCAGGTTACGCAAAGCCTCGGCCTTGCCGGGTCGAGCGGTCAGCACGGCGACGATCTTGATGTGGCGGGTCATGGAGGTCGATCCTGTTTGAAATGGGCGGATGGATGAAGCGGAGCGCCTGCGTAGCGCCCCGCCGGTCATCCGGCTTCTCATGCCTGCCGCGCGTCGAGTGCCTCGACCAGCGCCTTCGCGATTGGGTGATCCGAGCGCGGGTTCTGGCCGGTGATCAGTTCGCGGTCGATGACGACGTTCGGTTCGAAGTCCACAGCGGTCGTCTCCACCTTGCCGCCGGCGGCGGTCAGGGCAGTCGGCATGTCGAAGTACATCTTGGCGTGCAGGATGTGATCCTCGACCACCTTCTCCTCGCTCGCGGAGAATATTGTCATGCGATAGCCGGCATAGGGCCAGCTTTTGGCCCATTCGTGCGCCGTGTCATCGGCGCGGGCGATGAGCGCGGCGCGGAATGCACGGGGATCGTCCATTGCCGCGGTGAGCGCGATCGGGCCGTGGCAGAGCAAAGCGGTCGGCTTGGCCGCCTCGTGGAAGTGGCAGAGGATCTCGCCGACCTCGGCGTCCTGCATCAGGTCGACCACCGGGGCCTGGCCGCCGGGGAAGAAGACACCGGCATACTGGTTGAGTCCGCCATCGATCACCGAGCGGAGCGTGCGCGGCGCATTCATTGCCGGGCGGTTGTCGTAATAGTCACGGACAGCGCGCCAGGCGGATTCGTCATTCTCGAAATGCGCGGGCGCATCCGAGACGGGGTCGATCGTCGGCTTGCTCCCATTGGGCGTCGCGAGCACGAGTTCGTAGCCGGCCGCTTCCAGCGCCATCGCCGGCACGACGGTTTCGTTGAGATACTGACCCGTAGCCCCCCACTTGTTGCCCTGCACTTCGATGCGGGTGGCGTTGGAGCCGATCACGAGCACTTTGCCTTTGGTCGAGTTGGTCATGGAAACCTCCTGTTGAATGGTGGCGTCCGCGTTCCGGACGACCAGGAGATGCGCCTTCGCCAATCATTGCAGAAGTTTATTTCTTGGATTCTGGATATACGTGTGAGAGCATAACTCATGCGCTATGACCTCAACCTGCTGCCGATCTTTGTAGCGCTCATGGAGGAGCGGAGCGTCACCCGCGCGGCCGGGCGGCTCGGCATGACCCAGCCCGCCATGTCCAATGCGCTGGCGCGGTTGCGGCTGATGCTGAAGGACCAGCTCTTCATCCGCGAGCGCTACGGCATCCAGCCGACCCCGATCGCGCTCGAACTGGCCCCGGAGGTTGCCGACGCGCTCGCCAACCTGGATGACGCGGTGCTCGGGCAGCAGAACTTCGATCCTGCCTCTGCCGAGCGGCTCTTCACCATAGCGCCGAACGGCTATGTCGAGTTCGTGATCATGCCGGCGCTGGTGGCAAAGCTTGCCGAGGTCGCGCCGGGCATCAAGCTGCGGCTGACGCCCTATGGTAACGACCTGACCGAGACCGGTGTGGTGTCAGGCACCACTGCGATGGTGCTCGGTCGCATCACTGATCCCCCCGACAATCTCGTCGTCCAGCATCTGATGGACGAAGGCCTCGAATGCGTGGTCCGCGCGGGTCACCCCGAGATTGGCGAGACGATCACCCGCGAGCAGTTCGAAGACATGCGCCACGTCAATGTCGTGCCGCCCGGTCGCATGCGTGCCGGGCTGTTCCAGGCGCTGGCCCAGCAGAACTTGAAGCGCGAGGTCGCGCTGTCGGTCACCAACTTCTTCGCCGTAGCCGAGATGGTCGCGGTCACCGACTATGTGGCGACGCTGCCACGGTTGATCTGCCGGCGGTTGGCACATGATCGCAGGCTGCGCATCCTGCCCGCGCCGGTCGATCTCGGCAGCTTCCCGGTCGAGATGGCTTGGCATGTCCGCTATCGCCACGATCCAGCGCATCGTTGGCTGCGGGCGCTTGTCGGGCAAGTGATCGGCGATTTGGCGGGCGGGACGTCGACGCCGGCCGCCGAGCCCGCCAGCTAGGCTAGGACTTCAGCGCAGCTGGCTATCCTTGCTCCCGCGTCGGTTGATCGCGCTGAAAGCCACATGCGCGCGGTCGCGTTCGCCTTGACAGGCCACGCATGTGCGAACGCCGGGCAGCGCCGCGCGGCGCTTTTCGGGGATTTCCTCGCCGCAAGCCTCACAGTCCTCCAGGCTTTGGCCGGTCGGCATGCGGCTGCGCGCCGCCTCGAGGGCGTCCTTGATGCTATCCTCGATCTGCTCCTGAACGGCGCCGTCTGGCGCCCAGCCATTGGCCATGCGTCGTCTCGTCTATCGTTGTAGAATTGGCCTGTGATATGGGGATCGGGATGGAAGATTTCCATCGGTGTGCGGGCAGGTGCGCAGCTGTGGCACGGCCCTAATTTCGCGGGCGCAGATTTTCTCTGTTGGCCTGACGCCGCCTGGGATGCCGGCTTTTTAGGAAAACTTCCCGCGCTTTGGCCATTTTATGATTGGCCCGTTCAGGCCGGACCTATTGACCGTTTAGCAAAATAAGTTCTTGCCGCCACTTTAGTAGAATGTCATTAGGTACGGAATGAGCGGACCAAACGACAATCGACTAAAGCTCGTTCTTGATCAAGTTCCCCCTGGGTTCCTGGTTGATTCGCGCTGGTTGAACGCTAGCGGCGTCGCAAAGAGTTCGGCCTCTGATTATCATCGCGCGGGATGGCTCGCTCGCGTCGCTCGGGGGGTGTATCGCCGTCCCAATCCGCAGGAGCGCTCGACGAACGCCGTCGATTGGAAACTGGCGGTGCTCTCCGCGCAATGGATCATGCGCTATGACTTCCACGTCGGCGGGATGACCGCCCTAAGCCTTGAAGGACATAGCCATTATCTTGGGCTCGGGCACAGCGCGAATGTGTATCTCTACGGTGATGTGCCCGTATGGTTGCCAAAGCTGACCCTCGACGCCCATGTCCTGCTCCGTCGGCGACAGCTGTTCGGAGCGAATCCGGTCGGCATCGAAGACCGCGACTTCAAGCCGGGCTCGAAGAATGCGCCGAGCCCATGGAACTGGCCCCTCCAGCGATCGAGCCCGGAAAGGGCGGTGCTCGAGGCGCTGAACGAGCTCCCGGACGCGGAAAGCTTCCATAAGATCGACATGCTCTTCCAGGGGCTCACGTCGCTTCGTCCCCGCCGTCTCGAAGAACTGCTGCAGACGTGCAGGAGCGTGAAGGTGAAGCGGCTGTTCTTCCTGTTTGCCGACCGCCACCGCCACCGCTGGCTTGCCCATATCGATCGCACGAGCATCGACCTGGGCAAGGGGCCACGTATGCTGGTCGAGGGCGGTCGCTATGCCGCGGCCTACCAGCTTGTCGTGCCGGAGGAATTCGCTGCCCCAGTCTCGGAAGAGGCCACAGATGGCCCGTGAAGCCTATGCGGCACAAGTCGCGCTCCTCGTTCGCGCGCTCCCCCTGGTCGCCGACGAGCCCGAATTCGCGCTCAAGGGCGGCACGGCGATCAACCTGTTTTATCGCGACATGCCGCGGCTTTCGGTCGATATCGACCTAACCTACGTGCCGCTGAACGACCGCGGCGCGGCGCTCGCCAACATCAGTAACGCCTTCGGTCGACTGGTCGAGCGGGCGCAGCGCGAGCTGCACGGCGTCGAGGCGCAGCGGATCAGCGGCGGCGGCGATGGCGATACCCGGATCCTGCTTCGTGCGGCGGGGGCCGAAGTGAAGATCGAGGTTTCGCCGGTGCTTCGCGGCACCGTGATGCCGCCGCACATGTTGCGCGTGACCGAAGTCGTGGAGGAGGCGTTCGGCTTCGCCGAGATGCCGGTGCTCGCGTTCGAGGACCTCTATGCCGGCAAGCTCTGCGCCGCGCTTGATCGCCAGCATCCGCGCGACCTGTACGATGTGCATCTCCTGTACGAGCATGAGGGGGTCACCGACGCTCTGTATCGAACATTCCTGATCTACGCCGCCTCTTCGCCGCGACCGCTTCATGAGCTGATCGCTCCCAACCGCATCGCCATCGACCGCACATTCGCCCAGGAGTTCGACGGGATGACGATCGAGCATGTACCTGTTCAGACCCTGCTCTCGGCGCGCGACCAGCTGATGCACGATGTGGCGGATCGCACGGCCGGCGCCGCGGCCGAATTCCTGCTCTCGCTTCACGATGGCGAACCCGACTTCGGGCTGATCGGTCATCCGGCGGCTGCGAACCTGCCGGCGATCAAATGGAAGCTGCTCAACCTGCGAAAGCTCCGGGACAGCAATCCGGACAAGCATGCCGACCAGCGCGCCAGGCTTGCAGCGATGATCCGCTGATGATCGGGCAGGACGGCGCTCTCGATCTCCGCATCGCGCGCAAACCGGGTTTGGAGGCCGCGCGAACGTGACGGCTCTCCTTCGCTGCAGAGGCGCCATGAGCGAGATGCAAACCCTGTTCGGCGCCGAGCCTAGCGGCAAGCCGACCTGGGAGCCCCTGATCTGGCCCGGCGAGCCGGTTGTGACGATCACCGAACGCGATGGCCGGCGGCTGATCGATACCCAGGCTTGGGGCCTGCCCGCTTCGGCATTCGGCGATCGCGATCGCTCGCGCGCGCATCGCGCCATACTATTCCCACGCGAGCTTCGCGCGGATGCGGGCGCGCTGGTGGATCCCGGCGAGCTCGAGCGCTGCCTCATCGTGCTTGAGTCCTTTGCCTATCCCGCGGGGCCTACCGGGCAGCGGACGCGCGCTTGGGCGGGCCTGTGGGAGCAGCCATTGGTCGGCTGGGCCGGTTTCTGCAGGCCCGGTGGCGAAGGATGTGCGAGGCTCCTCGTCTTGGCCAATTCCCTCATCGGACGCGTCAGCCGGCACATGCCGCTGCTCCTCCACCCGGACGGTTACGACGCTTGGCTCGACGGGAGCGGGACAATCTTGTCCGTGGCAACTTCCACGGAGGAAGCGGACTTCTATCTCGAGCACCCTGACGAGCGCTGGTCGACCGGGGCATCGATCGACGACGAGGGTTGAAGCGCGACAAATGTGACAAAACCTCGGACTCGATGTGATCTTGTCCAGGTTTTGTCACGGCTTCCAACCGACATGGCCTACCCTGTCGACTTCCGGCCGAACTCCGCCCGTACGACATTGCCTCCATCGCGCAGCATGTCGAGATAGTCGGACCAGTGCTGCATCATCTCCACGCGCTCGTCCCAATATTGCCCGCGCGCATAGATTCGCCGCACTTGGTTGGTATCGACATGCGCGAGCTGCCGCTCGATCGCATCAGGGTTCCACTTGCCCATCTCGTTGAGCAGCGTGGCGCCCATCGCCCTGAACCCGTGCGCGGTCATCTGGTCCGAAGAATAGCCGAGGCGCCGCAGGCCCTGGTTGACGCTGTTTTCGCACATGGGCCTGCGCGGCTTGCCAAGACCCGGGAACAGATATTGCCAGTACACGGTGCAGGCGCGGAGTTCCTCCAGCATCTCCAGCACCTGACGCGATAGCGGCACACGGTGGGGCCGGCGCATCTTCATCCGTTCCGCCGGAACCGACCAGATCTTTCGTTCGAGATCGATATCGCTCCATTGCGCGAGTCGCAACTCACCGGGCCGCAGGAGCACATGAGGTGAAATCCGCAACGCCATGCGCGTAACCGCGTGCCCGGTATAGCCGTCGACAGCCCTCAAGAGCGTAGCAACGTCACCCGGGTCGGTGATCGCAGCGAAATGCTTGACCTTGGGCGCCGCAATGGCGCCGCGCAGGTCGCGCGCCACGTCCTTCTCGCACCGAACGGTGGCAACACCATAGCGGAACACCCGGCTCATGACGCTGCGCATGCGTCGCGCGCTTTCGTAGGCGCCGGTCGCCTCGATCTTGCGGAGCACGGCCAGTGCTTCGTGCGGTGTGATCTGCCCGATCGGCAGGCTGCCGATCAGCGGATAGGCCTTGGCAAGCAGCCAAGCGGTCTTCTCGATTGTGACAGGCGCAAGCCCGTCGCGCTCGCATTTCACGAGCCATTCCTTCGCCACGACTTCAAAGGTGTTCGCCGCAGCATATCGGGCAGCGATTTTCGCGCGCTTCTTCTCGACCGACGGGTCGACGCCCGCCGCGACCTGCTTGCGCGCTTCGTCCCGCTTGGCTCGCGCGTCGGCGAGGCCGATGGTCGGCCATGGGCCGAGGTGCAGCGTCTTCTGCTTATCGAGGAACCGGTAGTTCATCCGCCAGAGCTTCGAGCCATTGGGTTTCACCGTCAGGTAGAGCCCAAGGCCGTCGCGCAGGTTGTAGGCTTTCTCCGCGGGCTTGGCGGACGTGATCTTGATGTGTGTCAGCATATCGGTCTTCCCAGCAAAACCGGGTCGATCCGCGGGACCATCAAGGGCACCAACGGGTGATGGTGCTGTTGCTGGTCCCAGCCGGACGTCGCCGGAAATTTATGCGGCGAGCATCCGTCGATTTTTGCTGTGAAACCAGTCGCTTACTGGACTTTGCTGGACGCACTTAGCGCCAGAAAGTGGTGCCCAGAAGAGGACTCGAACCTCCACGCCGTTACCAGCGCCGCCACCTGAAGACGGTGCGTCTACCAATTCCGCCATCTGGGCACGGACGGGGTGCCGGATCGCGGTCCCCGTGG
>Ga0070667_100002302_pt1 | contig 16777 bp, 16 predicted proteins | sample KBSS33metaG_FD_64659 | JGI IMG/M metagenome (GOLD analysis project Ga0070667, IMG submission 64659) | Switchgrass rhizosphere microbial communities from Kellogg Biological Station, Michigan, USA - KBS S3-3 metaG | ecosystem: Host-associated > Plants > Roots > Rhizosphere > Soil ... | reverse complement strand
CGCCGCGCTTGATGATCTGGCGGCCCTGCGCATCGCCGTGTTCGCCGCCTGGCCCTATCTCTACGAGGGCGATCCCGCATACGAGGCGCGCTACCTGGCCGAATACGCGGCGGCGCCGGGCGCCGTGCTGGTGGCCGCGTTCGATGGTGCGCGGGTCGTGGGTGCGGCCACCGCCGCGCCGATGGTGCACCAGAAGGAGGAGTTTCGCCGGCCCTTCGAGGCGCGCGGGATCGATACGGCCCGCCTGTTCTACTTCGGCGAAAGCGTCCTGCTGCCTGAATATCGCGGCCAGGGCATAGGCCACGCCTTTTTCGATCACCGCGAAAAGGCCGCCCGCGCGGCCGGTGCGCAATCGACCTGCTTTGCCGCCGTGATCCGCGCCAGCGATCACCGGGCGCAGCCGGCTGGCTATCGCCCGCTCGACGCCTTCTGGCAGGCGCGCGGCTATGTGCCCATTCCCGGCCTTGTCACCGAGCTTGCCTGGAAGGAACACGGGGAGGCCGATGAAAGCCCCAAGCCCATGCAATACTGGCTCAAGCATCTGTCATAAAAGGGGCGCCCATGCCGCGTTTCACCGTTGCCGCTGCCCAATATCCGATCGACCGGCTGGCTGATTGGTCTGCCTATGAAGCCAAGCTTGGGGCCTGGGTGGAGCAGGCTGTGGCGGCCGGGGCGGCGCTTCTGGTCTTTCCGGAATATGGGGCAATGGAACTGGCCAGCCTCGATCCGGCCACGATGGGCGATCTGGCCGGATCGATCGATACCGTTTCAGCGCTGTTGCCCCGTGTCGATGCGCTGCACGCCAGGCTGGCGCAGGCCCACGGCGTCCATATCCTGGCTGCCAGCGCGCCGCGCCGCGATGAGACGGGCAATGTAAGCAACGCAGCGCGCCTGTTTGCGCCCGACGGGGCAGTGGGCAGGCAAGACAAGCTGATCATGACCCGGTTCGAGCGGGAGGAATGGTTCATTTCGGGTGGTGATACCCTGCAGGTGTTCGATACCGCGCTGGGCCGGCTGGCCATCCTGATCTGTTATGACAGCGAATTTCCGCTATTGGCGCGCGCGGCGGTGGAAGCCGGCGGGCAAGTGCTGCTGGTGCCGAGTTGCACCGACACATTGCACGGTTACTGGCGGGTTCGGATCGGCAGCCAGGCGCGCGCGCTGGAGGGGCAGTGCTTCGTGGTGCAGTCTCCCACGGTGGGCGAGGCCGCCTGGTCGCCAGCGGTGGACGTGAACCGGGGCGCGGCGGCCATCTATGGCCCGCCCGATGCAGCGCCGGCGGGCGGAGCCATGCCCGCCGACGGCGTGCTGGCCATCGGCGAGGAAGGCGCGGCGCAGTGGGTCTTTGCCACGATCGATACCGACCATGTCGATGCGTTGCGCTGCAACGGCGGCGTGCTCAACGTGGCGCACTGGGCCGAGCAGCCTGGCGCGATGCCGCTGCCGCCGGTGCGGGTCGTGCCTCTTGGTAGTTTGTAATAAAACGGTTTTTGATCTGCAATACGGCTGACTTGAACCAGCTCTAGTTGCCACCCTCGTGCCTTGTGCACTGCACACATAAGGGGGTTGCAAACCGTGTCTGTTCCGTTTTCGCGTCGCGCCTGCATGGCTGTTTCAGTCGGCGCTCTTGCTCTTGCCATCGCCGCATCGCCGGCCTGCGCACAGGAAGCCCCCGCTGCCCAGCCGGCAACGCCGGGCGAAGACATCATCGTCACGGCCGTAAAGGCGACCCGGTCGGCCACGGCGGTCACCTCCACGGAAATGCAAAAGCTTCTGCCGGGCATCAACCCGCTCAAGGCCATCCAGACACTGCCCGGCGTCATGTATGTCACCGCAGACCCGTGGGGCAACAACGAGCAGAACGCCTCGCTGTTCATCCATGGTTTTGCCGGCAACCAGCTGGGCTTTACGCTCGACGGCGTTCCGCTGGGTGACCAGTCCTATGGCAATTACAATGGCCTTTCGCCCCAGCGCGCTGCGATTTCGGAAAACGTCGGGCGGGTGATCGTCTCCACCGGTGCTGCCGATCTTGGGCTTGCTTCCACCAGCAACCTGGGCGGCGGGATCGAAACCTTCACGCAAGACCCCATGGCCGAGCGTGGTGCCACGCTGAACCACACGTTCGGCAGCTATGGCACCGCGCGCACGTTCCTGCGCGTGGATTCCGGCACGTTCGGGAATGGCAACAGCATCTATCTCTCCGGCCTGCGCCAGCGCGCCCGTGCCTGGGATTTCAACGGTCGCCAGGGTGGCTGGCAGGCCAATGCCAAGTTCGTGCATGACGATAGCAACGGCAAGCTGACCGCCTACTTCGCCTATTCCGACAAGATCGAACCCAACGAAGACGCCACCACCGTCTACAAGGTGGCGACCACCCCGGCGCAGGCCTACCAGCCCTATACTCGCCCGTTCACCTATCCCGATTTCGCTGCGGCGGTGGCCTATCTCGATGCCAACGGCGCCGTGCCGGCCAAGGAAGCCAACAATTACCGCAACTATTACTCCGACGCGCAGCGGACGGATTACCTGGGTTATATCAAGTACCAGGCCCACCTTTCGAGCGCGGTGGATTGGTCCACCCAGGTCTATTACCACCACAACGACGGCGTGGGCGTTGTTGCCGGGCCGATCACCGTGGCTTCGCTGCCCACGCTCTTCGCGCTCTATTTCCCGGGCCAGAACCTGAAGATCGCCACGGGCAATTCGGGCTATGCGATCCGCACCACCGAATACCGCATCGACCGCGGCGGGGTGATCAGCAATGTGACGGCAGACGCGGGCAATCACCACTTCGAAGTGGGCGGATGGATGGAATACAACAGCTCGTCCGCCTATCGCCGCTGGTATGCGCTCGATGTGAACCATCCCGACCGCTACAGCCCCTATATCCGGCCCAGCAACCCGCTGTTCACGCAATATGGCAGCGAGATCCGCAACACCGTGGTTCAGCTTCACGCGCAGGACGACTGGCACATCCTGCCCAACCTGCTGGTCCAGGCCGGGGTGAAATCCAGCCTGCAATTCGCGCGCGGGGACATGGTGGTGCAGCCGATCATCGGCTCGCTGCCGGGATCATCCTCGGCGCTGCCCAGCGGCGAGATCGATACCAAGCGCTGGTTTTTGCCGACCTTCGGCGCCAAGTGGGATTTCACCGCCAACGAACAGCTTTACGTGAACGTGCAGAAGAACCTGCGCCAGTTCATGACCTATGGCGGCGGCGGCGTTTCGCCATGGAGCACGGGCAGCCAGCAGGCGTTCGATGCGTTCAAGCGCGATGGCAAGCCGGAAAGCTCATGGACTTATGAACTGGGCCTGCGCAGCAACCGCGAACTGGGCGGCGGCATCGGCCTCAATGCGCAGCTCAACGTCTACCACGTCGATTTCAACAATCGTCTGCTGGGCATCACGCCGGCCATCGGGGGCTTGGGCGGCAGTTCGATCGCGGGTGGCACGCCGGCCATTTTCAACGTCGGCGGCGTGAAGACCGACGGCGTGGACGTGGCGCTGACGCTGCGCTTTGGCCAGGTCTTCTCGCTCTACAATGCGTTCAGCTACAACCGCTCGATCTACGACAGCGACTATTCGACGCTTACCGTGGTGAACGGCAGCGCTGCCACCGGCACGCGCATTGGCGGCACGGCGACAGTCAACGGCGTGGTGCCCACGGGTGGCAAGCGCATTCCGGGCAGCCCCTCGGTGCTTAACAAGACGGTCGCCACGCTTACGCTGGGGGCGTTCGAGGGACAACTGGTGGGCGATTATGTCGGCCGCCGCTATGCCACCTATACCAACGATGCCTGGGTCGATCCCACCTTCACCACGGCGCTGCGCCTGGCCTACAAGCTCCCGGCAGAGCGCCTGGGCCTGCGCAAGGCCGAAGTTTCGGTGAACGTGACCAACCTGTTCCAGGAAAAGGGCACCTCGACCGTCTCGGTCGGCTCGAATACCAATACTTATGCCATCTATCCGCTGGCACCGCGCCAGTGGTTTGCCACTCTCTCGCTGGGGCTTTGATGACATGACCGGTCCGGTTTCGCGTCGCGCTGTTCTTGGCTCTGTGGCGGGAATGGCCGCCACGGCCGCTCTGCCTGCCCTGGCGCGCCAGGGTGGGGGCACGAAGCGCGGGGCGCGGCCGGGCCAAGCGCTCGTGCTGGGGCACAGGGGTGCCTGTGCCCATCGGCCCGAGCACACATTGGGCTCCTACCAGCGCGCCGTGGCCGATGGCGCCGATTTCATCGAGCCCGATCTTGTCCCCACTAAGGATGGCGTGCTGGTATCGCGGCACGAACCCAACATTGCCGAAACCACCGATGTCGCCAGCCGCCCCGAATTTGCCGCGCGCAAGAGAGTGGCGGTGATCGACGGGGAACGACAGGAAGGCTGGTTCACTACCGATTTTACCCTGGCCGAACTCAAGACGCTGCGCGCGAAGGAGCGGCTGGGCAAGTTGCGCCCGGAAAGCATGGCCTTTGACGGGCAGTTCCAGATCCTCACGTTCGATGAGATCGTCGCGGTCGCCGCTTCGGCGGCAAGCGCGCGGGCGCGGCCACTGGGGATCATTCCTGAAATCAAGCATTCGACCTATTTCCACGCACTTGGCCACGACATGGAAGCCAAGTTGCTCGCCGCGATCCGCACGCACGCATGGCTGCAACAGGCCCCGGTTATCGTGCAGTCGTTTGAAGTGGCCAATCTCAAGCGCCTGCGCGCACTGCTGCATCCGTGGCGCAATATTGCCCTGATGCAGTTGGCAGAAGACCCGGCCAAACGCCCCGGCGACGTGCTCGCGGCCAATGGCAACCTGACCTATGGCGCGATGCTGTCCCCGAACGGGCTGGCCGACGTTGCCCGCTATGCCGATTGGATCGCGCCATACGATCGCACGCTGATCGGCGTGGGCAATGATGGCGCGCTGCAGGCGCCCGGACCGATCATTGGCGATGCGCATCGCGCCGGGCTCAAAGTGGGCTGCTACACATTTCGCCCCGAACCGGTGTTCCTGCCCACCAACTTGCGCCAGTGCGGTGACGCATTGCGCTGCGAAAGCGGCAGCATTGCCGAAATCCGTGCATACCTCGCTGCCGGCATCCACGGCTTTTTTACCGACGATCCAGCACTCGGGCGGCGTGCGGTTGACGCAGGTTGAAGCATTGCCCCGCAACATTCCCGCCGCTTGCTGCTGGACTTTTTGCATTGCAGCGTATTTTATTGCAGTGCGACGGGCATCGCAACGCAACACGCCAGGCGTGATCGCGAAGGGGCGCCCTGCGCGAACAGGGATCAAGTGGAAGGGAATGCGGTGAGCCAGCCATCCGTGCTGTTCGTCTGCCTGGGAAATATCTGCCGCTCGCCCTTGGCCGAGGCGGCGTTCCGGGCTGAAGCGGTCAAGGCCGGCCTTGCCGTCACGATCGATTCGGCCGGCACTGGCAGCTGGCATGCCGGCAATCCGCCCGATCCGCGCGCGCAGGCCACCGCGCTCGAACACGGGATCGATATTTCGCGTTATCGCGCCCGCCAGGTGGTGGAAGAGGATTTCACCCGCTTCGGGCAGATTTACGCGCTCGATTCGCAGAACCTTCAGGACCTTAAGCGCATGGCCCCGCGCCGCACCCTGGCACGCGTGGGCCTGTTGATGGACCTGGTGCCCGGCCGGGAAGGCCAGGCGGTGATCGATCCCTATTACGGGGACGAGCACGATTTTGCCGAAGCCTGGGAAGACGTAAGCCAGGCGGCGCGGCACCTGGTTGCAAAAATGCTGCGCTGACTGCGTGAGCAGCGGGTTTATCCCTCTTGATTTGCCGATCGAAACGCACGAAAGCACCGCCCATGCCTGCACGCATCTATCAGCGCCCGAAGAATGCCATGCAGTCCGGCAAGGCCCGGACTGCCGACTGGCTCCTGGAATTCGCACCCGCAGAGGCCAAGCGCCCCGATCCCCTGATGGGATGGGCCGGTTCTGGCGATACCCAGCAGCAAGTCATCCTCAAGTTCGAGACCGAGGCCGATGCCCGCGCCTATGCCGACAAGTACGGCATCACGGTGCACATCACGCCAACGCCGCCGCGCCGGCTGAAGTTGCAGAGCTACGCCGACAATTTCCGGTGATGAGCAATTCCGGCGCTTGCAATCGTGCAGCGCCGGCGCCATAGGGCGGGCCGGGAGTCGGGCGGACGTTTGCGTTCGCCAACCTGGTCAGGTCCGGAAGGAAGCAGCCACAACGGATTGCGGCGGGTCGTCCGGCTCCTTCTGGTATCACGGCATAGCGGCGCGGTTCACGCCTGCGGCCCGGATGCCTTTATCCGATCCCTTGCCACGTTGCGCGATCCAGCGGCCGGCACCAGGCCCATGGCCTTGCCCAGGCCAAATGCGGGCATATCCACATAGACGCTTTCGCTGCTGCCTGCCGGCACGCAGTATGTCTCGTGGAAGATGCCGACGCTGCCGTCGTGGCTTTTTGCGGCCTTGTTAAACGCGCGCCAGGCCGGCCAATGCGATTTGTCGGCGGCGCGGGCATAGGCCTCCAGGCTGTCGAAATCGCGCCAGTATTGCACCAGCATCACCGTGCGCAGCCCGCGCAGCATCGGCTCGAAGCCCAGAAACCCGCTCTCCGGCGCGGCGGAAAGCTCGGCCAGCATCGGCCCCATCGCACGGGCAACCGGCAGCCAGGCGCCGATCGCGCGAAAGCGGTTGATGCGCATGCCGATCAGGAACACGACCAGGGGCTGGGCGGTTTGTGCCGTAAGGCGGCCGGGCAAAATATCGGGCATGGGCAGACCGTACGGCAAACGCGCAGACTTGCGCAACCTTGCGGGAAACCGCGCTGCACCCGTTCGACATTTGCTGCCGATGCGCCTACCTAGGGGCGCGATGGCCGATTCCACCGACATGTTTGGGCACGAACCCGAAATTCCCGAAGCCGAGGCTGCGCCCAGCGCGGCCGAACTCGAAGCGGCGGGGCAGGGGGCGATGTTCGGCGATCCCTCTCCGGCACCCGCGCCGCCTGCCGCCCAGATCGCGCCTCGGCCCGCGCCGCAGCCCACCGCGCAGCCTTATCGCGTGCTGGCGCGCAAGTATCGGCCGCAGACCTTTTCCGCCCTGATCGGCCAGGAAGCCATGGTGCAGACCCTGGCTAACGCGATCCGCCGCGACCGGCTTGCCCATGCCTTCCTGATGACCGGCGTGCGCGGGGTGGGCAAGACCAGCACCGCGCGCCTGATCGCCAAGGCCTTGAACTGCATCGGCCCCGATGGTCAGGGCGGCCCCACGATCGATCCGTGCGGTCAGTGCGAACCATGCCGCGCCATCGCCGAAGGCCGGCATATCGACGTGATCGAGATGGACGCGGCCAGCCACACCGGTGTGGACGACGTGCGCGAGATCATCGAGGCGGTGCGCTATGCCGCCGTTTCCGCGCGCTACAAGATCTATATCATCGACGAAGTTCACATGCTCTCGCGCAACGCGTTCAACGCGCTGTTGAAAACGCTGGAAGAGCCGCCGGCGCATGTGAAATTCCTGTTCGCCACGACCGAGGTGGACAAACTGCCGGTGACCGTGCTCTCGCGTTGCCAGCGGTTTGACCTGCGGCGCATTCCCACCGGCCTGCTCGCCGAGCATTTTGCCTTTGTGTGCAAGGCCGAAGGCGTGGAGGCGGAGGCCGACGCGCTGGCGATGGTCGCCGCTGCGGCCGAAGGTTCGGCGCGCGATGGGCTGTCGATCCTTGACCAGGCGATCAGCCATGCCGATCTCGCCGGCACGGGCGAGGGCGGCGCGATCCACGTCACCGCCGCGCAAGTTCAGGACATGTTGGGCCTGGCCGACAAGACGCTGCAACGCCGCCTGTTTGCGGCCATGCTCAAGGGCGATGGCGCGGCGCTGCTGGCCGAAGTGGCGCACCAGTATGCGCTGGGGATCGAGCCGGTCGCCATGATGCGGGCGCAGCTCGATCTGGTGCACAAGGTTACGGTCACGCAGATCAGCGGGCCGGAAGGCGAAGCGCGCTCTGCCGAGGAAGCCGCTGCGCTTGCCGGCTGGGCGGGAGATCTGTCTGCCGGCCAGCTTCACCGCTTGTGGCAATTGCTGCTCAAGGGCCATGACGAGGTCAAGACCGCGCCCGATCCGCTGGTTGCGGCGCAGATGGCCCTGCTGCGCGTGCTCCATGCGGCCGACATGCCCGATCCCGGTGGCCTGGTGCGCAAACTGGAAGAGATGCTGGCGCAAGGCCCCACGCTGGCTGCCGCCGCGATGGCTGCCGCCCCTGCCGGCGATGGCGCCACGGCGAGCGCGCCGGTTGCCATGGCCGCAGCCGGCATGGACTGGCAGGCACTGGTGGAGCAGGTGGAGGAGGTTTCCCCGCTCACCGGCGCGACCATGCGCCTGTCGGTGCGCCTGATCGAACTGCGCATGGGCACGCTGCGGTATCAATTGGCGCCGGGTCTGCCTGGCGATCCCACGGCCGACATGAAAAAGGCGCTGCAGAACATCACCGGCCAGGCCTGGCTGGTGGAGCGTCTCGACGGCGCCGCTGCGCAAGGCGCGCAGCCCAGCCTGGTGGAAGCCAAGGCGGCACTGGAGGCAGATGCAGAAGCGGCAATGCGCGCCGACCCGCTGGTGCGCGCCGCGCTGGAAGCCTTTCCCGGCGCCGAAATTCTCGATGAATCCAACCCCGCCACGGCCGAACGCCGGCCGTGGTCGCCTGCGCGGAGCAGACAAGCATGAAGTCCATGGAAGAAATGATCCAGGCGGCCCAGAAGGCAGCCGAAACCATCCAGAAGCAGATGGAGGATGCGCAAGGCCGCCTCGACGGGATCGAGGTGGAAGGTGCGGCCGGTGGCGGCCTGGTCAAGATCAAGGCATCGGCCAAGGGCCGCGTGATCGGCGTTTCGATCGACGACAGCCTGCTGGTGCCCGCCGACAAGGGCATTCTGGAAGACCTGGTGGCCGCCGCATTCAACGACGCGCGCACCAAGGCCGATGCCGCCGCCGGCGAGGAAATGCAGAAGGTGCAGATGGCCGCAGGCATTCCGCCGGGTTTCAAGCTGCCGTTCTGACCGGCGCCGACTTTTCAGGAACTGCCGCTGTTCTGCCATGCCAGTGCCTGGGACGGGCGCGTGAGCGGGCGCCTGTTCAGCGTCCAGTCATGGCAAGATCGCCTACGGGGTTATGATGATCGTATTGTTTGCCGCTGCGTTGGCCGGGACCACGCCGATTGATGAAGGCGCCGCGCCCACGCCGGCGGCCAGCGGCGTACCTGCGCCAGTCGTTGCTGCCGCTGCTCCGCCAGAGGCACCGGCCCGTGCGCCCGATGGCCAGGTGCTGCCCACGATCGTCCTGCCAACGGCCACGGCACCCACCGCGCCGCCGGCGCCAGCAGCCGATGCGGAAGCAGATGACGGCGGCATCGTGGTCAATGCCCGCCGCGGCCCGCCGCCGGGCGATCCGGCCATTGCCGTCAACAAGGTGACCTTTGCGGCCACCCAGGCGGTGGACCGTGCGGTTATCGCACCGGCCGCCAAGGTCTATGGCAGTGTCATTCCGGCGCCCATTCGCACGGGCTTTCGCCATTTCTTCACCAACCTGACCGAGCCGGTCGTCGCGCTCAATTTCCTGCTTCAATTGAAGCCGGGCAAGGCGGCTGAAACGCTGGGGCGGTTCGCACTCAATTCCACGGTCGGGATCGGCGGCGTGCTCGATGTGGCCGTGGCCAAGCCGTTCAAGCTGCCTTATCGCCGCAACGGCTTTGCCAACACATTTGCCTATTATGGCGTCGGGCCAGGGCCATTCCTGTTCATGCCACTGGTTGGTCCCACCACCTTGCGCGACGTGATCGGGCTTGGCATCGATCGCGCATTCCTGCCTGCGATCGTCGGTGGCCCGTTGCGCTCCCCCTATTACGTGACCGGCAGCTTCGTCGTGCGCTCGCTCAACGATCGGCTTGACGATGATCGTCGCATCCAGGCCATGCGCAAGGCCGGCGATCCCTATCTTGCCACCAAGGAAGCCTATCTGGCGGCGCGCCAGGCCCAGATCGACGAACTCAAGGGCCGCAAACCCAAGCCGGTCCAAGCGCCTGCCGCGCCCCTGGCTGCACCGGCAACGCCGGCTGCCACCCCCGATGCGCCCGCTCGCGCGCCTGATGGCCAGGTTCTGCCGCCGATCGTTCTGCCATCGCCTGGATCGGCACCCGCCACGCCATAGGGCCTCTGGCCGGCCGCGAGACTGTCTCTGAAATCGGGCAATCCCCAACCGTCTTGTTCCTTGGGCATTGCGGGCCGGCGGCTTGCACCCCATATCTAGGGCAAGCCCTGCCGGTTTGGGTTCATGTGCGGCAGGCGGGACGGACATTTGCACTTATGACTTTGTATCCCCTGCTTCCCCTGCGCGACATCGTGGTTTTCCCCGGCATGGTCGTGCCGCTGTTCGTTGGCCGCGAAAAGTCGGTGGCCGCGCTCGAAATGGCCATGGCCGGTTCGAAAGACATCTTCCTGCTGGCGCAGCTCGATCCGGGCTGTGACGATCCCGATCGCGACGATCTTTATGAAACGGGCGTTGTCGCCACGGTTCTCCAGTTGCTCAAGCTGCCTGATGGCACCGTGCGCGTGCTCGTCGAAGGCAACCACCGCGCGCAGCTGACCTCGCTCGATGCGCAGGCTTCCAGCCATGGCGACATGCTGATGGCGCAAGTCGAACAGATCGAGCCGGAGGACGTTTCGGGCACCGAAGTGTCGGCCATGATGCGCTCTGTCGTCGATCAGTTTGCCGAATATGCCAAGCTGTCGAAAAAGCTGCCGCAGGATGCCGGCCAGCAACTGGGCGATATCGAGGATGCCGGTAAGCTGGCCGATGCCGTGGCTGCCAACCTGGCGGCCAAGGTGGCAGACAAGCAGGCCGTTCTGTCCGAAAGCGATGCGCTCAAGCGGCTGGAAATGGTGCTTTCCTTCATGGAAGGCGAACTCGGCGTGCTTCAGGTGGAGCGCAAGATCCGTGGTCGCGTCAAGCGCCAGATGGAAAAGACCCAGCGCGAATATTACCTCAACGAACAGTTGAAGGCGATTCAGTCGGAACTGGGCGGCGGCGATGGCGAGGAAGCCAACGAGGTCCAGGAACTGCAGGACAAGATCGACAGCCTCAAGCTGTCGAAGGAAGCCCGCGCCAAGGCCAATGCCGAGCTGAAGAAGCTCAAGAGCATGCAGCCGATGAGTGCGGAAGCGACGGTCATCCGCAACTATCTCGATGTGCTGCTGGGCCTGCCGTGGGGCAAGCGGTCCAAGCTCAAGAAGGATATTCCGGGCGCGCAGGCGATCCTGGATGCCGATCACTATGCGCTCGACAAGGTCAAGGATCGCATTGTCGAATACCTGGCCGTGCAGGCGCGCACCAACAAGCTCAAGGGTCCGATCCTGTGCCTCGTCGGCCCGCCGGGCGTGGGCAAGACCTCGCTGGGCAAGTCGATCGCCAAGGCCACCGGGCGCCAGTTCGTCCGCCAGTCGCTGGGCGGCGTGCGCGACGAGGCCGAGATTCGCGGCCACCGGCGCACCTACATCGGCTCGTTGCCGGGCAAGATCGTCACCAACCTGCGCAAGGCTGGTGCATCCAACCCGCTGTTCCTGCTCGATGAAATCGACAAGCTCGGCCAGGATTTCCGGGGTGATCCCGCCTCGGCGCTGCTCGAAGTGCTCGATCCCGAACAGAACGCCAAGTTCCAGGACCACTATCTGGAACTGGACATCGACTTGTCCGACGTGATGTTCGTGTGCACGGCCAACAGCCTCAACCTGCCGCAGCCGCTGCTCGATCGCATGGAGATCATCCGCCTCGAAGGCTATACCGAGGACGAGAAGGTTGAGATTGCCGAGCGCCACCTGGTGAGCAAGCAGGTGGAGGCCCATGGCCTGCGCAAGGGCGAATTCACGCTGGAGCAGGGCGCGCTGCGCGATCTGATCCGCTATTATACCCGCGAGGCGGGCGTGCGTACGTTGGAGCGGGAAATTGCCCGCCTGGCGCGCAAGTCCCTGCGCAAGATTCTGGAAGGCAAGGACAAGAGCGTGACGATCACGCCCGAGAACCTTGACGAGTTTGCCGGCGTGCGCAAATTCCGCCATGGCGTGTCAGACGAAGAAAACCAGGTGGGCGCCGTTACCGGCCTGGCCTGGACCGAGGTGGGCGGTGAACTGCTGACGATCGAAAGCGTGACCGTGCCGGGCAAGGGCGCAGTGCGCACGACCGGCAAGCTCGGCGAGGTGATGAGCGAAAGCGTCCAGATGGCGTTCAGCTTCGTCAAGGCGCGCAGCCCGGCCTATGGCATCAAGCCCTCAATTTTCCAGCGCAAGGACCTGCACATCCACTTGCCCGAAGGCGCTGTGCCCAAGGACGGGCCAAGCGCTGGCATCGGCATGGTCACGGCCATGGTCTCCACGCTCACCGGCATCCCGGTGCGTGCCGAAGTGGCCATGACCGGCGAGGTTACGTTGCGCGGACGCGTGCTGGCAATTGGCGGCCTCAAGGAAAAGCTGCTCGCCGCGCTGCGCGGTGGCATCAAGACCGTGCTGATCCCCGAGGAAAACCGCAAGGATCTGGCCGAGATCCCGGCCAACATCCGCGAAGGTCTGGAGATCATCCCGGTCAGTCATGTGGATGAGGTTCTGGCACGGGCGCTGACAGGGCCCGTCGAGGCCATCGAATGGACCGAGGCAGACGATCTGGCCACGCAGCCGGCAGCGGCGGCGATCAACGGCAATGTGCCCACCGCGCCCACCGCACACTGAGGCAACTGCCATTACCGTAGTTTGACGGGGGCCGCGCGCAACATCGTTGCGCGCGGCCTGCCGCTATTTGGATCACGCGCACGACGTTGTCATAAATAACGGGATTTTCGCGCTTTTGCCTTTGACAGTCGTTTTTTTCTCGGCTCTTTTCCGCGCACCCGAAATCGCGATTTTCCAACGCTTACTGTCTTATAAAGGTAGGGGGTTCCGCACATGAACAAGAACGATCTGATCAGCGCCGTCGCCGATGTCAGCGGCCTGTCCAAGAGCGATGCGATCAAGGCGGTGGAAGCCGTTTTCGATTCCATCTCCGGCGCGCTGTCCAAGGGCGATGAAGTGCGTCTGGTCGGCTTTGGCACGTTCTCGGTTGCCAAACGCAAGGCCTCCACCGGCCGCAATCCCCGCACCGGCGAACCGATGGCGATCAAGGCCTCGTCGCAGCCCAAGTTCAAGGCGGGCAAAGGCCTGAAGGACGCGGTGAACTGAACGCTGCGGGCATGACCAAAAAAGGGGCCGCCTCGCATGCCGAGGCGGCCCCTTTTTTGTGTGGAAAAAGAAATAGCCCGTGAGTCAGTCTTCGACAGTCTCGCGGGTTGCGGCCGCATAAAGCGCAATGGCGGCCGCGTTCGACACGTTGAGGCTCTCGATCGCGCCGCTGATCGGCAGGCGGGCGATCGCATCGCAATGCTGCATCACGTTGTGGCGCATGCCTTCGCCTTCGGCACCCAGCACAAGCGCGACAGGGCCAGCGGGCAGGGCATGGGGAAATTCGCTCTTGCCCTCACCATCCAGGCCGATGCGCCAATACCCGGCTTCCGCAATCGATTCGAGCGCGCGGGCCAGATTGACCACACGCACCCACGGAACCACTTCCAGCGCGCCGGACGCTGATTTGGCGAGCGTGCCGGATTCTGGCGGCGCATGTCGATCCTGGGTGATCAGCGCCGCCACGCCGAATGCGGCACAGCTGCGCAGGATGGCGCCCACGTTGTGCGGGTCGGTCACCTGGTCAAGCAGCACCAAGGTGCGGCCCTCGGCCTCTTCCAGCGCCTCGTCGAGCGCGACGTCGTCCAGCGGCAGGCATTCGAGCACCAGCCCCTGGTGCGGCGCATCGCGCGCCACAAGGCGCGCCAGGTCGACAGCCTGGGCATATTCCACCGGCAGGTCACGCGGCAGTTCGGCGTCATGGTCGTCCAGCATTTCCTGGATCGCCTCACGCGTGCCCCACAGCTTCTTGGCCGTGCGGTTGGGGTTGGTCAGCGCGGCTTCCACCGCATGGCGGCCCCACAGCCGCACCGTGCCGGTGCTGCCCCGGCCAGATCCACGCCCGCCCTGGTTGCGGCCGGCCCGGCCGCGCAGCGAGCGACCCTTCTTGCCAGCATCGCGGCGGTTGTCTTGGTCATCATCGTGGCGGGGCATTACGAACACCTGTGCATAAAAATCGAAAACTGCATCGCCCTTAGCCAGCCCCCCCATTGACAGGCAAGCGATGGTTCGCCAAAGGGCCTCTCACTCGGCCGGACGGACCGGATCGCTTCCAGCGAAATGGCCCATCAAACGCGGGAAATCCTTGAAAAAGGCGCTCCCCGCACCGGCAAATCTGGTGTGGACAGGTGGCCGAGTGGTTAAAGGCAGCAGACTGTAAATCTGCCCGCGCAAGCGTACGCTAGTTCGAATCTAGCCCTGTCCACCACCAGTGTTCCATTTTTCATAAATAAATCAATCACTTACTTTCCCCTTCGGGGCCGGTTTTGGCGAACCTTTTGTGGACGTTAGACATCGCCTTGCCGGCAAGGGCGCGTTTGTTGGCGCTTTCGGCGTACTTGGCGAACTCTCGGTCGGTCTTGTGACCGGTCACCGCCCGGCCTTCGAGAACGGTGGCGCCCGCTTCGGCCAGGCGGCGGCTCGTAGCCTTGCGCAGGCCATGGGGAGAGCAGTGCGGGATGCCGGCTTTGACGCAGGCGCGCTTGAACCAGTTGTAGAACCCGGTCGAGGTGAAGGGCTTCCCAAACTGGGTTTCCAGATAGGCAGTCTCACCGCCGGGGAAGGTGCGCAGCGCCTCGAGCAAGTCCGGGCCCATCGGCACATGGGTGCCGCTGTCGTTCTTGCTGTGATGCAGGACCAGGTCTTCACCCTGGCGATTCGCGGGACCTACCTTGAGCGCGTCCGACCGCCGCTGTGCCGTTGCCAACAGCAGTTCCTTGGCCAGGCGTTCGCGCGTCCCGAATGGCCAGCGCGCGTCGAACGCGTCGATCTCTTCCTCACTCCACGGATGGAAACCCTTGCCGGTGCGGAAATTGTCCGTGGCGTCAACGGGGTTGTCCTGGCGCCAGCCCAGCTTGATGGCGTGGCGATGCAGCCGGGACAGGACCTTGCGCAGGTTGTTGGCAGCGGCCGGCGTCTCACGCATGGAGCCCAGCTTGCGCTCGATCGTAGCGGTGGTGATGCGGCGAACATCCTTGTGGCCGTTTTTTGCGCGGAACCGCTCGATGATGCTGCGATAGGTCTTCTGCGTGGAAGGCTTGCTGTCGATCCACCGGGGGCTTTGGTAGAAGCTGGTGATCAGCGCATCATAGGTGAACGGCGGCCAACGCTCTTCGGGCGGGGGCATCACCCCATTCTGTGCGGCGAGATACTCTGCCATGAACTCCGGCGTGCCGGGAGTGTGATGGAGGTACTTCGCAGGCTTGCCCTTCTGCCGAAAACGGTAGCGGGTCTTGCCGTGCCGATCCTTGAAGGACGTGACGTTTTTCGGAAGCCAGCGGCGGCCCATCAATCCAGTTCCTCTTCCGGCAGATCATTGACGGCGTGGCGCCGCACCATCACTTCGAGGCTGCCGTCGATGCGGATAGCAACGCGAATCTCCTCGAAGCCAAGCTTGGCCACGGCGTTGATGGCGCGGCGTATGTCAGCCTGGCGGAATTTGGCGGCCGGAGGGACGAGCTCCGGGACAGGGGTGGCGTGGTCCATCAGTCGATCCCCAGCGCGCACTTATAGACGTCGAGGATGGCTTCCATCTCGCGCCGGTCGTCCGGCTTCATCTTGCGCAGGCGGATGATCTGCCGAGCAATTTTGGCGTCGTAGCCGGCGGATTTCATCTCGCCGAACACGTCGCGGATGTCGTCGCTGATGCCCTTCTTTTCCTCCTCGAGCCGCTCGATCCGTTCGATCAGCAGCTTGAGGCGCTCGTCGGCCGGGCGGTGTTCGTCCGGCAGGGGCACCGGGATGGTGAGTTGGTCTGTCATCGCGGTGCCTCAGAACAGGTTGGGGAACAGCGTGGGGCCGCAGCGGGCGGCCATCCACAGGAGCGCGACCAGGCTGATCACCACGCCAGCCACGCCCCAGGCGTCAGACCGCTCGAGCAAGTCCTCCTCATGCGGGGCCAGGCGGTGCGTGGCGTGCTGGCGGCGGATTTCGGCGCGGGGCTTTTGCTCGCTTTGATGGAACAGGGGCATCATGCTGCCTCCTGCTGCAGACGAGCAGCCTGCACATCCAGAAGATTGCCCCACTGCTCAGCCATGGCGACGGCCATTCCGGGGAAGGTTTGCGAGCGCACGCGGGCGCGGTCTTGTGCTGCCTTGCCCCATCCAGACTGGCGATGAATCTTGCTCCATGCCTTGTGCTCCCGCGAACCGGGTCTTGGCGGCTGCAGTTTTCGAGTGGCGACCAACCGGGGCAAGTTGATGAGTTCAAAACCGGTAGCCTTGAACGCCGGATCGCCAAACCACCAAGGTTGGACGAACTGCACGGGGCCGCGCCGTGTGCGCTCGATGGCATGGCGGTGCATGACGGGATTCTCAATCGCGCGGCGGGGAATGGGCGCATCCCGACAGGCGCGATAGAACGCACAGGCGGCATCAAGCGCCCTCCAACCTTCAGGATCGCGACCGTTGATCTTCCTGCCGCCGATATAGAGCCAGCGCACACCGCTGTTGCACAGGCGTGTGCACGGGGGATGCATGACAGCAAGAAGATCCCAGCTTTCGTGGAAATGGTCGCGCAAATCGCCTCGG